>Ga0070685_10000111_pt1 | contig 52039 bp, 49 predicted proteins | sample KBSS13LmetaG_FD_65651 | JGI IMG/M metagenome (GOLD analysis project Ga0070685, IMG submission 65651) | Switchgrass rhizosphere microbial communities from Kellogg Biological Station, Michigan, USA - KBS S1-3L metaG | ecosystem: Host-associated > Plants > Roots > Rhizosphere ...
ACGGCGATGCAGAAGCACGTCGCCGTGCTGGAGCGGGCCGAACTGGTGAGCAAGCACCGGGTCGGTCGCGAGTCGATCGTCCACACCGAGACCGACGCCCTCGCGCGCGCCCGCGCCGCACTCGATCGCCTCGAGGCGGACTGGCGGGGCCGGATCGAGCGGATGGAGCAGATCCTCGAAACCGACAAAGGAGACAACTGATGCCCGTCACCGACGTAAGCAAGGACATCGACGCCCTGACCATGACGATCACGGCCGAGTTCGAGGCCGATGCCGAGCGCCTCTGGGAGCTGTGGGCGGATCCGCGCCAGCTGGAGCGCTGGTGGGGCCCGCCGTCCCACCCGTCCACCTTCGTCGAGCACGAGCTGACGGTCGGCGCCCGCACCACCTACTTCATGACCGGTCCGGACGGCGAGAAGCACCACGGCCGCTGGCGCATCGAGGAGGTCGAGCCGCCCCACCGGCTGCACATGACCGACGACGTCGTCGACGACGAGGGCAAGCCGGAGGACGGAGGTCCGACGGGGATGACGGTGACGATCGCCGAGGCCGACGGCAGCGCCACGATGTCGATCCAAACCCACTTCGGCGACCGCGCCTCGATGGAACAGATGCTCGAGATGGGGATGGAGCAGGGCATGACCGAAACGCTCAACAAGGTCGACCCCCTGCTCGGCGCCGCGAGGGCCTGACGAGGAGCCGAGCGGGGAAGGCCCGTCTACCGCTGGCGAGGATCAGGACAACCCGGCTCTCTTCAGGCCGCGTTCTATCGCCGGGGCAAGGGTGCGGGCGAAGGTCGCGGTGAGGTGGCTTTTGTCCCGGTAGACGAGCGCGTTGCCGATCACCGCGCGGCAGAGGTCGTCGGGGCAGATCTCGCGGTTGATATCGATCAGATGGCCGCCTGGCGCGGAGCGGGCGGCGCGAACGTCGAATTCCTTGTCCTCGTCGTGAACTCGCGGAAAGGCGCATGACGCGAGGTGCTGGAGGTCTTCAGAGACGCAGCCGGGGACGTCGCTGGCCGAAGCGGGGGTGTCCTGGATGACCACCGTCCGCAGCGCGGCCCGGTGGATGCGCGTCAGGGTCGCGAGGTAGCCCGCTTCCATCGCGGTGGCAGCCGCTTCGCCGCTCAGCTCTCCGCCGTCGCTGCCGTAGGGGACATATGCGGTGTCGCCGCTCATCACCACGAGAGTGGACCCGCCGCCCATTTCGATCCGCCGCAACGACTCCTCCCGCCAGGCATCGCATTGTGAGTACTCGCGGTCGGCGATCATGCTGCGAATCTTCACTTCGCCGGGCGTGCATTCGGCCTTCACCAGCGTGATCAGGCGCCAATGATGAGTTTCCGCCAGCTCCTCGAGCGCCGGGAAGTACTGCATCGCGTGAGAGTCGCCGAAGAGGATCAGGGTCCGCTCTCCGTCGGGATCGCCGTACAGGCACTTATTTGAATTCGTGCCGCTGATCCCGACCAGGCAGCCGTCGTAGTAGGCGCGTGAGCGGTCGGCCGCCGCTCGCAACGGGTTCGGGCGGACGGCGACGGCGCGCTGCTGCGGGCGGGGCTGCTCGGGCAGCGCGGCGGCGCCTCTGACGTCGGCCAGCGGCGCCGTGCGGAGGGTCGGCTGAAAGTGGGCAAGACCGACGCCGCCACAGACGCCGATCGCCATACAGCCGAGGCCGATCGCGAGAGCCCGGTTCGGCCGATGAGCGAGTGCTCGGGACAGACGCAGTGGATCCTCGATCAGGTGGTGGGTCACGGCGGTGGGAACCCAGGATGCGGCTACCACCAAGAGGGCGGCGGGGACAGATAGCGGACCCCAGATGACGGCGGCGAAGATCAGCGCCGGCCAGTGCCAGAGGTACCACGAGTAGGAGATCCGCCCGACATAGCGGACGGGGGGAAGCGAGAGCAGCCAGGCGGGGGCACCCTTCGCCCGGGCGTGGACGGAGGAGCCGGCGAGGATCAGGCAGGCGGCGCCAAGGGTGGGCAGGAGTGCGGCGGTTCCCGGAAAGGGAGTGCCGGCGTCGAAGACGACGGCCGCGTAGACGATCGCCGCCAGGCCGGCCCAGCCGACCCCGGCCGCCAGAGCGCGGGGTATGCGCACCGCCCCGAGGACCGCCAGCCCGGCCCCGAGGGCCAGCTCCCAGGCGCGGCCGAAGGTCGAGAAGTAGGCGGCGGCCGGTTGGTCCTCGGTGAGGTGGATGCCGAGCAGGAGCGAGCCCACCAGAGTGACCGCGAGCGTCACCCAGATCGCCGGGCGGAGAGAGCCCCCGCGCTTTCGCCAGAACCAGGTGACTGCGAGCAGAAGGGTCGGCCAGACGAGGTAGAACTGCTCCTCGATCGCCAGCGACCAGAGATGCAGAACCGGGCTCGGTTCGACTTCCTGGGCGAAGTAGTCGACCGACCGGGCCGCGAAGTGCCAGTTGGCGGTGTAGAGGGCCGAACTGACGATGTCGCCGGAGACTTCGACCGCTCGCACGGGAGAAAGGAGCAGCAGCGAAAGGACACCCACCGCGGCGAGGAGCACAGCGCTCAGCGGCAGCAGGCGCTTTGCGCGGCGCGCGTAGAAGCGGCGCAGGGATATGCCGCCGGTCCGGTCGAGCTCACCGAGCAGCAGCCGGGTGATGAGGAAGCCGGAGATGACGAAGAAGACGTCGACCCCGACGTAGCCGCCGGCCATGAAGGAGAGGCCCGCGTGGCAGAGCAGGACGGCGACGATCGCGACAGCCCGCAGGCCCTCGATGTCCGGCCGAAAGCCGCTCTTGGCGGAGATAGGACGTCCCTCAGTTTCGGTGGGCGCTGGCGACGCGGGCGAGCCAGTCGAAGGCACGGCTCAGGAGCTCGGGCCTGATGCGCTCGGTGTGGTGCCCACCTTGGACCACCCACAGGTACACGCGCTTGAACTTCACAGCGTACTCCCTGCTCATCGCCACCGGCACGACTCGGTCCTGGCGGCCCTGCAAGATCAGGAGCGGCTCCTTGGCGCGCCGCCGCAGGGGCGAGAGCCTGCGCCTGGCCGCCGGGGCGGACAACCCGATCCGTTCGAAGTAGTCGGGGCCATAGGCGCTCAGGGGCCATTCCCAATCCAGCAGATCGGACACCGGCGCCTTCGCCACGGCGGCAGAGACCAGACCGTCGCCGGCGAGTAATGCCGCGAGGGTGCCGCCGGCCGATGACCCGTAGGCGTAGACCGCGCTCCCATACCTGGCCCGCAGACGCACCGCCTCCGCCCGCGCGGCCTGGAACGCAGCCGGCATGTCGCCGAGCGGATAGCGCAGATAGTGGGGCGCGAACCCCGCCCTGAGGGCTCGGCGGCGCGTCAGCGATTCGAACGCCGGGTCTTCATAGAGGAAGGAGCCGCCGTGGATCAGGATCAGTTGGGGAGCGACCGCCCCTCCCGGACCGACGGCCGCGCTCGAGGTTGCCGCGTCCGCCGGCAGAGCGGGCTGCAGCGCGAGGATCACCGCCACCAGAACCGGAAGGGAAAACCGCTGCACGCAGGGATCGCGTGGTGAAGGAAGGCTAGGAATTTTCTCGATGGGGTCGACCAGTCTGGGTTTCGGCTAGTAGCTACTAGGCAAAGCTAGGACCCGGTTCGAGACTCACATGTTATGCCGACGATGCGCGATCTCGTAGACGCTCGGGCGCCACGGTCGATCCGGATGGCGCTCGCCGACAGCGATCGAGACCAAAGCAGACTTCGAAGCCTCTTCATCAGCTGCAAGAACTGCGCCCCACTGGCCGGCCGGTCGCGGGATATAGAACTTCACGCAGCCACCGAGACGAGTCCCATCGTGGCCTTCTTCTTCGCAACGAAGAAGCCATTCGCGAGGAACGCCGTCGCGGCGCACCTCTTCTATGACCGGTTCGATCGCTGCCTGTCCTGACTTCGTGCAGCGGGGCAAATCCTCTGCGAGCACCTGATCGACGACTCGGACTTCGAAGCGCAAACCTGCGCCTGCGCCCACACCCCTACCCCTCGCCGTCGGTCAGCAACGACCCGAAGTGCCGGTCGAAATCCTCGGAGCTCATCGGCTTGGTCCCGGTCCGCTTGCGGATCTCCTCGATGGAGGTCGCTTTAGAGGGCCACTCCGGGGCGAAGATCAGCTTGACCTGCGCTGCTTCCTCCTCGGTCATCGAGTCGATCTGCGCGTGCAGCTCAGACTTGGTCATGACCTGATCGTACAGTCCAAATCAGCGGCTTCAGGAGGCGAGGAAGTCACTAATGGAGGAATAGCGGGGGCGGGTTTTGGACACCTTCCCGCGACCGGCTCTGATCTGCGACCAGTTCCGGCGTCACGCTGGCGGCAAGCTCCAGCCGGCGCGTTGACTTCGTGTAGGTCCTCCTCTATTGCTTCCTGGCGGGCAGCCAGCTCCTCGATGCGGCGGGTGGCGAGTGCGACGATCGGGTGGCTGGGGTCATCGTGCTCCTCCAGTCGGAGGGACTGTCGGTAGAGGCTGCGCTGCACTTCGCCTTTCTCGCGCTGTAGACGGTCAAGCTCGGCGTCGTGCCCCTCCCATGAAGCGGTGGTCGCCTGTGCCAACTCAGCGCGCAACAGCCGAAGGCGATCGGGGCCGAAGATGCGCCGGCCAAGGAAGTCGAGTATGGCGTCGAGGATCGTCTCCTCCTTGATCCCCAGGACCCGCGGATGGCCGGCCACGTCGGCGGCGATTGGGCCGCGACGGGTGACGTACTGGCAGCGATACCAGTTCTTGTGCTTCTGGTGGCTGCCCTCCATGCGGCGCCCGCACATGCCGCAGCGGACCCGGCCGCGCAGCACATAGGTCCGCCCCTTGCGAACGGGGGCGCCGTGGTAGGGGCGGGCGGTCGTCGGCGTCTTGGCAGCGATCCTGTTGCGATGGGCGCGCTCCTCAACCTGATCGAACAGCTCCCGCGGGACGATCGCCTCATGGGTCGGGGTTGGACTCCAGACCCACTCCGATCGCGGGCGGATCAGCGGGCGGCCTTTGCGTTTGTCATGGCGGTTCCAGACGTTGTAGCCGGTGTACTTGGGGTTGCGCAGCATTGAGCGGATCTGCGACCGGCTCCAGGTCTGCCGCAGCGGCATCTCGTCCTTGGGGTTGCGCCGGGGCGGCGGGTAGCGGTCGAGATCGCGGTTGAGCTTGTCGCAGATCTCGCCGAGCCCGAGGTGGCGCACGCAGTACCAAGAGAAGATCATCAGGACGATCGGCGCGCGATCCGGGTCGATAACCAGTTTGTGCTTGTGCTTGCCTTCGCGCGCCTTGTGCGGGTTCGGGTGGGGGTGCGCCTCCAGCGCATAGCCGTAGGGGACAGGGCCGCCGGTGTGCCAGCCCTGGCGCACCGACTCCTCCATGCCCCGGCGGCTCTTCTCGATCAGGTCGCGCACGTACCACTCGGCGACGCCTTGCTTGACCCGCCGCGTGAGGATCGCAGTCGCGCTCGTCACCATTGGCTCATCGGCAGCGAACAAGGGGACGTCGAGCAGCTCAAGGTCGCGCTCTATCCGCGTGCCGTCGGCGGTCATTCGCGAGAGCCGGTCGATCGACTCCACGATCACCGCGTCGAACGGCCGCCCGTTGGCCGCGGCCGCGAGAAGGTCCGGGAGGCCGCCATCACGTGGGACAGACACCTTGAAGTCGGCGGGGTCCGCACCGTGCCCGCGCTTTGAGAGATCCTTGCGGCCGGACTCGATGTCCCAGTAGTAGGAGGCGATCTCGCCGCCGGCCGGCCGTATCGCGTCCTCGCAGGTGCCGAGCTGACGCGGAATCGACAGAGAAGGATCTTGCACATCGTCGGTCGAGACGCGCCCGAAGAACGCGAACCGCGTCGTGGGCGGCTCGGCGAGTCCGATCGTTGAGGCTGGAGTCGGACTACTGGCGATCATTGTCTGAGACGAGATCAGATCCCGGCCGGGATCGCAACTCGGGATCGCTGCGCCGGGCGAGGCCCTTGGCGCAGCGAGACGGCGAGAGTGGTGAGGGCAGCGATCGCCATCAAATGTCGCGGCGCTTCTGGGCTTCCCTGCTGATCTGCCCAGCACCCTTGCCAATCCCTCTGCCGACGAGACCTGAAGCCACAAAAGCCATTGCCGCTACTACAACTCCCAAGACCACAATGCTTTGTCCCGTCAACGCCCAGTAGGCGATGCCAATCGCAAGAACTATCCCAAAGAGCATAGGTCCATTCAAACCAAACAGTCCACGCTTTGGCTGGTCCTCAGCAGCGATTTCGTCACCGGGGCGAAGGTCGATATAGCGTCTGCAACCAAAGGTCAACCAGTAGATAGCCCGGACGCCAACCATCACGGTTTCCTCATTCTGCTTGATCCGGGGAGCACACACAAATTGCGCCCGATCATTATCGCCAAGCTCAACTTGCAGCTTTTCGCTAGCGGCCCAGTCCTGCTTTAGCTGCAACTCGTGTCCACCTGGCGGAAGGGTGAAAACCTTGGTTTCCCCAATTTTGATGCTTCCGACCTTCTGGCCGTCGATATCCACGCGGTACTCTCGCCCACGATCAACTCGATACCCGGGTGGCCTTGTCAGTGTGATCTCTGCCATGCAGATTGCCCTCCGTCGGATCGAAGCGTTATCCCACCAATCCCGCGATAACGCCGACCCCGCAGCCGCCAAGGGTGCCGACGGTTGCGCCGATTCCCGAGCCGGCCGCTCCGCTGACCACTCCAACCCCGACGCCGCGTGCTCCTAGATCCCCTATCGCAGATGCGGTTCCTCGTATGAAGCCCCCGGTGGCGCCCGCGATACTGCCAATCGTGCGTGCCGGATGGCCGCCGTTGTAGCAGTCTTCGAGGAGCTGCTTACCGGGCAGATGGTTGTACTTCATGTAGTCGTCGAGGCGACTCGGGTTCACCGCAAGGTCGATGATGCTGACCAGGGAACCCGCGGGATAGGAAAGCGGGCTTTCGCTTTGCACCCAGTATTCCTGTGCCGCCGTGACTAGCTCCCTCGGATCGCCGAAATTCAGTGGGTCTTCTGCCCAAGATTCGACCATTTCCGTCGCGCCATTGACCACGCTTTCGAAGGGGTACCTTCCGGTTAGATCGGTGAGATTTGGCGTGCGATCAGCCGCGTACGCATAACGGTTGCTTATCTGCGCGGCCCCGATCGTGGTCAACATCGGGTCCTCAGAGAAGAAGCTGCCGAGTGCTGGATCATAGGAACGCGCCCCCATTTGAATAAGTCCCGACGCCGAATCAGCGCGGCGCTCTTGCGCACCGAGATATCCCATTTCGAGCGTCGGACCCGAGAGCTGCACACCCCAGGGATCGTAGCTTTGCCGGGATTCCACACCACCAGTCGGGCCGGTGATCGCGGTGATGTCGCCGTGAGCGTCGGCAAGCGGATACGCGGTCGCTTCGCCGGAGCGCTGCTCGACAAGCCCGTGCGCTCCTTGCACAAAGCTGGTGACGGTTTCCCCTTCTCCATTGGCGTCGTAGGTCGGCATGTCGGTGAGGTCGCCGTAATGCGCGACCCGGGCGCCCGATTCGCTCGTGCGTTCGCTAAGGCGTCCCAAAGCGTCGTAAGCGTAGCTCGCGGTTCCGCTCGGTCCTTCGACTTTGGCCAGATGGTCTAGCGGTTCCCAGGCGTAGCTCGTTTCTTCGGAACCTTTGACCTTGTCGATCATCCGCCCGGCGCCGTCGTAGCCGTACGTGGTCCCGTCCGAGGCTTCGGTGAGCTGGTTGAGCGCGTTGAAGCTGTAGGTCGTGCCGCCAGCTTCGGTGCGGTTACCGGCTTTGTCGTAGCCGTAGCTGCTCGCCCCTTCGCCGGGTGGGTTGAATTCGGTGAGGCGGTTGAGCGCGTCGTAGGCGTAGGTGGTTTCCTGTTCGAGACGCTGGTCGATCTTGCTGGTCACGTTGCCAGCGGCGTCGTATCCATATTCGAGCGATTCGAGCGTCGTCGGCGGTTCGCCGCCTTCGATCGAAGTGGTTTCAGCAAGGCGCCCGGCATCGTTGTATACGTTGGTCGTGGTGACGCCATTGGGGCGAGTTACTTCAGTCAGGTCGCCCTCTGGGTCATAGCCGAAGCCGAGGGCTTTGCCCTGTGGGTCGGTCAGTGAGGTCAGGCGGTCGAGTTTGTCATAGCCGTATTCGAGCGTGCCACGACCGTCGACCTGTTTGGTCAGCAGCCCACGCGAGTTGTAGTTGCGCGTCAACGATTGGCCGCGGCCGTCGTTGATCGAGCTGACGTGTCCCTCTTCGTTGTAGCCGACTTCGATTTTGTCGCCCTGCGTGTCAGTTGCACTGGTCGTGCGGTTAGCAGCGTCGTAGCCGTAGGAGCGCAGCGTCGATTCGCCTTCGCTCACTTCCGTCAGGCGGTTAGCGGCGTCGTAGGCGAATTCAAGTGTCCCGGTGGCCGTAGACTTCGTAAGCGGATTGCTGGCCGCGTCGTAGCTGTAGGTGGTCGTCTTTTCAAGCGGCTGGGCGACTTCGGTGAGGCGGCCTAGTTTGTCGTAGGCGTAGCTCGTCGTGTTGCCGCGCGGGTCTTTGACCGAGGTGAGGTCGCCATTGACGTCATAGCCATATTCCGTGGTCACGGCCAGAGGCTCGCTGGTCTTCGTCATTCGATTTAGGAGGTCGTATTCGTAGGTCGTTTCATGTTCGCGGGGATCAATGACGCTGGTGCGGTTGCCGCGAGCGTCGTAGCCGAAGCTCAAGTCTTCGCCTTCGGGGCGACTGACTTCGATGAGCTGGTTGGCGAGGTCATAGGCGAAGGTCGTTTCCTTGCCTCGGCGGTTGACAACTTTGGTCTGCTTGAGATCGCCGTTGTAGGAGAGTTTGATCTGCCCTTCGAGCGGGTCGGTGTAGACCGTGGGCCGCTCCATTGCGTTGCGTTCGATTTTCCAGACGTTTTCGCCCGGATCGGTTATCTGGGTCGGCAGGCCGTTTTTGTCGTAGGCGTATTTGGTCGTATGGCCTTCGGGCGTCGTGCGCACCAGCAGGTTGCCATAGGCGTCGCGTTCGAATTTTTCCGCTTTCAGGCCCGGCACCGTCTTGGCGGTCAGGTAGTTGCGGTTGTTGTATTCGTAGCTCGTTTTGTGGCTGAGCGGATCGGTTTCGCTGAGCTCGTTGCCGCGCGAGTCGTAGCTGAATTCCGTTTTGTGTTTGTCCGGGTCGATCTTCGTCAGCGGCTGGCCCGATTCGTTGTAGGTAAAGGTAGTTTCGCCGCTTTCTGGGTCCTCAATCTTTTCGAGGTCGCCTGCTTTGGACCATTCATAGCTCCAGGTGTTCCCGCGAGCATCGGTGAAGGCGGTGGGTCGGTTCTGGGCGTTGTATTCGTATTCGCGTTCCCCGCCTTCTGGGTCTTTGACCGACGTGAGATTGCCGGCCGGGTCGTGACCGAGGGTCCATTTGGCGCCGCCCGGTTGTATGACTTCGCGGACGTTGCCTGCTTCGTCATAGGTGGTGGTCGTCGTGTGACCAAGCTGGTCGGTTTCCGATACGACGCGATCCTGACCGTCGAAGCCGTATTTGCGTTTGCCACCTTCGGGTTCAGTGACGATAGTTTCACTCGTTTTGTATTCGAGTTTCCATAGATGGCCGAGGCCGTCTTCCTGTTCGGTGATCTTGCCTTCGCCGTTGTAGACGTTTTTGAGGATCACGTTGCTACGCGGATCGGTGATCGACGTGATCCGGTGTTGCGCGTCATAGGCGTATTTGGTCACTCCGCCCAAGGCGTCGGTGGCGGTTTCAAGGTCGCCAGCTGCCGAGTAGGCGAATTTGATTTCGCGTCCAGTCGAGTCTTTGACCAACGTGATGTGGTTGGAGCCGTTATAGGAAAAGGTCAGCGTCTGGCTCGAGGGATCGGTGATCGTCGTCAAGCGACCTTCAGAGTTGTAGGCGTAGGTTGTTTTGAGGCCGTGGCTATCGGTGATCGAGGTGATGCGCCCGCTTGAGTCGAAGCGGTAGACGGTGCCTTGGAGGGTCGTTAGCTGGAAGGTGCCTTCTACCTTGGCAAGGGTGTCGGTCACGCCCGAAGGCGCTTTGTAGCCGCTTTCGGTTTTTTCGAAGATGTCCTGGCGGCCGTCCTGGCGCACGATGAGGACTTCTCCGAATGCCAGTTCCATCGCGCTCGCCAGCCCCGTCTGGGACCAGCCCGGTCCAAGGCCGGTGTCCGTAGTACTGCCTGAGCTATAGGCGCGGGCGAATTCGAGCGGCATTTCGCTCTTGTTGGTCAGTAGAAGGTCCTGGTGGGAATAGGCGAGCTGGCCCGTGGCGAGACTGACCGGATCGGCGCCTTCTCCGCATTGAGATTCCTTGCCGCGACAGTGACCGGCCAGTTCTGGCAGTTCGACGGCGGGTTTCCAGCTCACGTTCGTCGTGACCGAGTCCCCGCAGCCGGCCGGCTTGGGACCGCTCGCGCAGTTCCAGTCGTTGTTGGGAGCCGAGAGGTTCCCGGTGCCGCTGTACGAGAGACCGTTCGTGTTGCTGCGGAACCGATCCCATTCGATCCGCGGGGAGCCTGATTCGGTGACCTTAATCCCGTAGTTGCTCGACTTCCGAATGGTCGAGTTGGTGATCGTCGGATGAGAGCCCTTGGCTTCGATCATGCCAGCGCCACTGCCGGAGCCGCCGAAGGCGATTTCCGTGTGGTCTAGGACCGATTCGCCACTGCCGGGTTCGAATTTGATGTAGTTCCATTCCCCGGCTTTTTCTTCTTTGACCCCGGTAAAGACAACTGGTTCCGAACTCGTGCCTTCGGTATTGAGCGTTCCTTTGACGATCACTTTGCTCGGCAGGAAGACCACGCCGGGCTTGATGGTGAGAGTCACGCCAGAGGCGACCGTTACTTCTCCGGTGCCTTGGACGATCGTGCCGCCTTTTTTCCAGGTCGAGGAGTGCGCAACGGTTCCAGAGATGCCGATGTAGTTGTTGGAGTTCGCGATCAGCGTGTTTTCGGTGATGTCCCCCGGGATGTCGTTCCCGGAATAGGTGAGACCCGAGCCGCCGCTCCCGATCACGAGGTTGCCCGCGAGGACTCCTCCGGCACCAACTGCCGAGGTGTTTGACACAGACATTCCCGCCCCACCACTGCCTTCCACGATGTTGTCATGAATGTTGACTTCGCCGGGTTCTGAGACAGTCCCGCTATAGCTCAGGGTCGTTCGTCCGAGGTAGTAGTGGCCGTTGTGGATGAAGATGTCGTGCGCAATTTCAGGACTGCCGCCGTGGACCTTGATCGCCGAAGATTCGTTTTCGCGGAACAGCGTGTGCGTGACTTGGGGAGAGGCGCCCCAGATTTCGAGAGCGCCGACTTCGCCGGAGGCGCCGTAGTTGACTTCGGCGTAGTCGAGCACCGAGGCGCCGCTGCTCGGTTCGAACTTGATGTAGTTCCAGGTGCCAGGTTTGGGTTCTTTGGCCCTTGAGGTGAACACGATCGGTTCTTCGGCCGTGCCTTCCGCCTTCAACGTGCCTTTGGCGATGATCTTGCCAGGATAAAACACCACGCCCGGTTTGATCGTCAACGTCACTTCTTTGGCGATGGTCATTTCGCCCAGCTTGACCGCACCGGCGCCTTTTCCCCAAGTAGACGACTGAGCAACGGTCCCCGACACCTTAAGTATGTTGTTGGTGTTTTCTTTGAGGGTGTTTTCGGTGATGTTGTTCGGGATGTTGGTTCCCGAGTAGGAAAGAGCTTGTTCGCCTTCGTTTTTGATGAGGACATTGCCGCCCATGCTCCCAGCAGCTCCCGTGGTGGGCGTGTCCGAGACCGAGATTCCCGGCGCTTCGCTGCCTTCGATCAAGTTGTTGTTGATGTTGACTTCCCCGGCAACGGAATCGGAAACGCTGATTCCGGTACCGCCACTTCCGCTAATTGCGTTGTCGTGGAAGTTAACTTCGCCGGGTTCCGTCGCGTTCAGGCTGTAGGTGACCGTATCGCGGCCGAGGTAGTAGTGGCCGTTGTGGATGAAGGTGTCATAGGCGATTTCGGGGCTGCCGCCGTGGACCTTGATCGCGGAGGCCTGGTTTTCGCGGAACGTGCTGTGGGTAATTTTGGGCGAGACGCCCCAGATTTCAAGGGCGCCGACCTCACCGGAGGCTCCGTAGTTGATTTCGGCGTAATCGAGCACCGAGGCGCCGCTGCCCGGTTCGAACTTTATGTAGTTCCAGGCGCCGGGTTTGGGTTCTTTGGCGCTTGAGGTGAAAACGATCGGTTCTTTTGAGGTTCCTTCTGCTTTCAGCGTGCCTTTGACAATGATTTTGCCGGGATAGAAGGTCACGCCCGGGTTGATCGTCAGGGTCGCTTCTTTGGCGATGGTCACTTCGCCAAGCTTGATCGGGCCACCTCCGTTGCCCCACGTCGAGCTATAGGCGACCGTCCCTGAAACCTTGATCCAGTTGTTGCTGTTTTCTTTGAGCGTGTTTTCGGTGATGTTGTTGGGAATGTTGGTGCCGGAGTACGAGAGCGCGTATTCACCGCCGTTTTTAACGAGGACGTTGCCGCCGATGCTCCCGATCGCGCCAGACGTGGGCGTGTGTGAAACGGAAATGCCGTATCCGCTGCTGCCTTCAACGGTGTTGTTGTTGACGTTGACTTCCCCAGCCACAGAATCGGAGACGCTGAGGCCGCCCCCGCCGCTCCCCGTGATCGTGTTGTTGTGGAAGTTGACTTCGCCGGGTTCCGTCGCGTTTAGGCTGTAGGTGACCGTTTCGCGCCCAAGGTAGTAATAGCCGTTGTGGATGAAGGTGTCGTAGGCGATTTCCGGGCTGCCGCCGTGAACCTTGATCGCGGAGGCCTGGTTTTCGCGGAAGGAGCTGTGGGTGATTTTTGGCGAGACGCTCCAGATTTCAAGGGCGCCGACCTCACCGGAGGCGCCGTAGTTGATTTCGGTGTAGTCGAGCACCGAGGCGCCGCTGGCGGGTTCGAACTTGATGTAGCTCCAGCCGCCGGGTTTGGGTTCTTTGGCCGCCGTGGTGAAGACGACGGGCGATTCGGCGGTTCCTTCGGCCTTCAGCGTGCCTTTGACGATCATTTTGCCGACGTTGAATTTGACGCCCGGTTCGGCTTTGAGGGTCACGCCGGATTCGATCGTCGGACTGCCGGTGTAGGGGTTGCCGGCGGCCGTGAGCGTCATGTTTTCAGTGATCGTCGCCGGGAGGGCCGTCGCCGAGGCAACAGCGGGCACGGCCAGAAGCACTCCAAGCAGAGCCCCCACAAGTAGCGAGAGGCGAGCAACTCCTGATAACCGATGCGACAACATTGCCTTCAGCACTTCATCCCCTCCTGTCAACGACCGCGTTTGAGATAAACGGACTGATTTCGAGTATTCGACTCTGGCTGCGAGCTTCATATCGGCCGCGCGAGCGCTTGTCAACGAGATGAGCTGCGGCCTCCGTCGCAGCAAGCCGAGCCACAATCCACCGATCATCCGCGACCGTTGGGGGCTGGAGTTGCTCCACTCCACGAGCGTCTTGGGAGGGCCCGTCAAGACGATCTCCATCCACCACCGCACCGTCACTTCGGCCTCGTCGCCGGAGTTGTCCTGGGTGCCGATCTCAAGCAGCTGCATCTGATGCTCGCCGAAGGGAACCGAGGCCCGCTCCTCGCGCACGGCGTGGTTGGTGACAACCTCCTGCGTCGTGGTCGGATTGCGATCCAAGAACCTGACGGCTCGATGGTTGGAGATCGAGATTGAGGGATAGGTCTGCTCGGCATCCTCGGAGCCCAGGATCGCTGAGTTGATCGCGATTTCGGCGGGATAGGGCGTCGTCTCGGGAATGCCGAACCTGACGGCCCTGACGTAGCAATTGGGAAGGCAGGCCGGGCGGGGGTCGTGGCCCTCGAGCAAGCTCAGCCGCACCCCCTCCAGGTGGTCGTCGCCGACCCCGACCCCACCCGGCTCGACCATGCGAAGCAGGCCCGGACCGTCCTGGCTCGGCAGCTGCAGAAATGCCCGGACGGGCTCGGCGTCGCCGACACAGGCCATGCAGTCGATCACGTCGCCGGGCTTGCGGAGGTCGGGAATCGCCATCGGCACCACACTAATCGGAGCCGCCTGAGTGGCCCAGCGAAACAGCCGTGGTGCGTGACATCGTTTTCCGTATGAGCGCCGAGGAGAAGATGCCACCCGAACTACCGGGGTCCCCCCAAGCCGCAGTCAACCGGCGTCTGCCCGAGCTGAGCAGCCGTTCGCGGGAGGTACTGGAGACCCTGGCCCGTCAGAAAGGGCGGGCGGACCGCTTCTACGAAGGCGCCCTGCGGGCGCTCGCCGATCGCTCGAACCCGGTGCGAGCCGAATCCGCCGCCTACTGCCTGCGGGAATTGATCGAGGAGCTCGAGAGGGCGGCGCTCGCCCCGGAAACCGGACCAGGTCTCGGCAAGCTCTTCGATGCCTTTCGACCCAAGTGGGAAGCCGCCGAACGGCGACCGGAGGACAACGGGTTGCTCGACAACTGCGACCCGGCCGTCTTCGCCGCGGACCAGTTCTTGAAAGACGCCGCCGCCGGATACGCGAGCCGTCAGGATCGTGCCCAGACCACCTTCTCCGAACTCGACCCTGTCCGCCGCCAAGGGCCGCCCGATACCCACGAGGCGCGCGTTAAAAAGCTGCTCGCTTTTCGCGACGAGTTCAACGACGTCCTCCACGGCGAGGAGCCAACTGATCCGGCGGCGTTCGAATCCAGGCTCGAAGGCTTCGAGGGTTTTCTTCTCGCCTGGTTTCGCCCCCGCACGTTCGACGAGTTCGGTGAGATAGACGAGTTGCTGGAGGAAGGCCCACCAGCGTGAGCCCGCGCACTCGCGCCGAGAAGGTGGAGCTGATCCGTTCGAGCGCGGCGAACCTCGAGTACTTCTTCTCGCGCCAGCAGGACCCAGCCTGGCTCCCCTTCCTGCTCGAGGAGGGCTTCTTCCAGAACCCCACTCAGCCCGAAACGGGAACGACCGACGAGGGACGAACCTGGTTTCGGTTCCCGAACTGGCCCGAGTCGCAGTACCTGGCGCGGATCGCCGCCGAAGCCCCCGAGTCGGTGGTAGAGGCGATCGAGCGCATCCCCGAAACCTCCAATCCCCGCGTCCACCAGGACATCATCGTCGCCGCCACCGCTCTGCCAGGTGAGCTCGCGACTCGAATCGCCAAGCGCGAGCAGCGCTGGCTCTCCCGCTACGACGGGCATCTCGTCTCCCTCCCCCGCCCAGCCGGCGACCTCCTCGCCCACCTGGCGGAGGAAGGCGAGGTCAAGGCCGCCTTCGGACTGGCCGGAACGCTGCTGAAGATCTCGGTGGCACCCCAGCATGAGAGTCAGGCCTTCCGCCACCGTGCCGTCGCGCTGGTGGGCGACTGGGAGTACGCGAGGATTCTGGAGAAGGCGTGGCCACCGATGATGGTCGCCGAGCCCGGAAAGGCCTTCAGCTTCCTTTGCCATCGGCTTGCCGACGTGGTCGAGCTGGGCTTCGTCGAAGGCTCGAGTTTCGACCCCACCTACATCTGGCGTTCGGCGATCGAGGACCACGCGCAGAACTCCGGCAACAGCCTGCTCGACACGCTGGTCGAGGCGGTGCGCGACACGGCACTCGCCGAGGCCGAGAAAGGACCCGAGGCCCGAGACCGGGTGCTGGCCGAGCTAGGCCGTCACGACGCCTCACTCTTCCGCCGCCTCGCGCTCTTCGTCCTCGCCCACTTCGGCTCAAGTGAGCAGGTCGCCAACGCACTCAACGACGAGCAGCGGATCGACGACGTCGCCGCCTGGCACGAGTACGCCGAGCTCCTGCGACAGCGCTTCGGCGATCTCGATTCCGAGCAGCGAGCGCCGATTCTGTCCCTGATCGCGGCCGGTCCCAACCGCAAACTGACCGCCTTCCAAGTAGAACGCGGCATCTCTGAGGAGGAACTGGAGACCCGCCGCCGCTACTGGCGACTCGAACGCTACGCCCTCATCGCCGAGCATCTCGACGACGAGGCGAGGAGCGCATACGAGCCTCTGCTGGAGGAGTTCGGCAAGCCTGACCACCCAACCTTCCACTCGGTCATCACGCACTGGAGCGGCCCGGGCTCGCCCTACAGCGCCGAGGAGCTGGCGGAGATGGGACCCGCCAAAGTCATCGAGGCGCTGCGGACGTGGGTGCCCGAGGGCGGGCCTGAAGACGACTCGAAGGAGGGCCTCGGCCGCATCCTCGAGGTCGCGGTGGAAAAAGACGCCGAGGGATTTGCCGCGGTCGCCACTGAGTTCGCCGACCTGGGCCCCGACTACGTGCGCGGCCTCCTCGGTGGGCTCGCCAAAGCGGCGCGGGAGAAAGTGGGCTTCGCCTGGGCGCCGGTCATCGATCTCTGCGAGCTGGTGGTGGCGAAGCCGGAGGCTGACACCGAGCCCGAAGGTGAGGAGGCTCCGACGAACTGGCTACGCCGGACGATCGTCAGCCTGCTCTCCGACGGACTCAACGAGGGTAATGCCGAAATCCCCTTCGAGGAACGGGCGCGGGTTTGGAAGCTGATCGAACCCCACCTCCGCGACCCGGACCCTCTACCCGAGCGCGACGAGAGAAACGACCCGGCGACGGTGGCGATCAATTCCGTTCGCGGCGAGGGCCTGCACGCCGCCATCCGTTACGCCCTCTGGGTCGAGCGGGCGCTCGGAACCGACGAGGCCTTCGAGGGAATCAACTCGCTGCCCGAGCTCGCCGAAACGGTAGATCGGCGCTTGGACCTCGCGGTCGAGCCCTCGCTCGCGATCCGCGCCGTCCTCGGCCAGTGGTTCGTCCAGTTCGTGCGGATGGACGAGAAGTGGGCGGCGAGCCTGGCGCCGAGGATCTTTCCGCCGGACCCCGAGGCAGCGGGCTTCTTCTCCGCCGCCTGGAACGCTTACGTCGTCTTCAACCGCGCCTGGATCTCAGTCTTCGAAATCCTGCGCGACAGCTACGACCTCGCCGTCGAGCGCTTCGAGGAACTCGACGAGGAACGCTACATGGCGGGGAACCCACTGGAGCACCTCGGCGAGCACCTCGTTTACCTCGTCTTCTCCGGCACGATCGACCTCGCCGCCGGCGGCGTTTTCGCCCGCTACTGGAGCGCCGCCCCGGTCGAGATCAGAAAGCACGTGATCCGCGACATCGGTTGGTCGCTTGAACACGGCAACCCGCAGCTCTCCGAGGAGGTGCAAGTCCGCATGGTTGAGACCTGGGAGTGGATCAGTGACCAAGGCCAAACGGAGCAGGAATCACTTGGACAGTTCGGCGCCTGGTTCGGCGCCCACCAGTTCGAGAATGCTTGGCTGCTCGCCCAAGGCCGGCGCGTTCTTGAGCTGGGCGTCCCGCTCGACCCGGATCACGTGGTCTATGAGGCGTTGCCCCGGATGGCGAGCGGGCACCCGCGCGAGGTCATTGAGATCCTGCGACTGATGATCGTCACCGACCCCGAAGGCTGGTCGGTGCTCGGCTCCGTCGACGAGGTGCGCCAGACCTTGGCGACGGTTCTCGACTCTGGCGACGAGCAAGCCCACTCCGACGCGACCGCTGTCGTGAACGTTCTCGGAGCCAAAGGGATGACCGAGTTCCGCGACCTGATGTCCGGTTAGTCGAGCAGGCGGCGAAGGTCGTCGACACTGAGGTCGGCATCCCGCAAGATGCCGGCGAGGGTGCCGCGACGAAGCTCCCGGTGGAGCGGGACGACGAGCGCGTGACGGCGCCCGGCCTTCTTCAAGCGGACGTGGCTGCCGCGTTGGCGGACGACTTCCCAGCCCTCCTTGCGCAGCGCCTTGATCAGGCGCTCGCCGGAGACGACCGGCTGGGGCGGGCTCACGCGGGTAGGGGAATCGAGCGGCGGATCACGCCGCTGTCGAGCGGTTCGCCGTCTTCGCGCAGGCCCTCGACGTAGAGGGTGACCGCCTCGCTGGCGTTCGCCATCGCGTCGTCCATGTCGTCGCCCTGGGTGTGAAGACCGGGAAGGTCGGGGGCGTAGACGTGGTAGCCACCCTCGTCCTGGGGCTCGAAGACCAGCTCGATTTCTTGTGCATCTGCCATAACCGCTTCTCTCTAGCTTACGCCAGCTGGCGGGCCTGCCCGCCTAACTGGCCTCGTTCTCATCGTCGGTTGCATCGCCGTCTTCTTCCTCGTCCTCCTCGGCGAAGGCCGCCTCTGCCCAGCGGGCGCCCTGGATCGGATCGGGCGCGTAGTCGGCGTAGATTTCGGTCGTCTTGTAGTCGCGGTGTCCCATCCACTCCTGAATGGTCCGCAGCGGCGCTGATCGAACTCATGAACGCTCGCCGCGCCGAGCCAATCGCGCCTGCAAGGCCGCTGCTGAGGATGCTCGAGAGGCCGATCGACCTGCTGATCGAGCAGCGACGCCGCGCCGAGGACCTGGCGGAGCGCCGCGACATTCTTTCGATGCTGCTGCAAGCCCGCACCGAGGAAGGGGATGCGCTCACCTCGGAGGAAATCCGGGCGGAGCTGCTCACCCTCGTCCTCGCCGGGCACGAGACCACCGCCAACTCCCTCGCCTGGGCCTGGGAGCGGTTGACCCGCACTCCGCGCGCCCACGAGCGCCTGCTGGACGCGGTCCGCACCGACACCGACGCCGACGCGGTGATCGAGCAGACGATCGTCGAGACGATGCGCTCCCGTCCCGTCGTCCCCCTGACCGGACGGAGGGTGACGGTGCCGTGGCAACTCGGCGACCACGCGGTGCCCGCCGGGAGCGGCGTTCTGATCAGCATCCTGCTGGTCCACCACAGGGAGGACCTCTATCCCGAACCGTTCGAGTTCCGGCCCGAGCGCTGGGTCGACCGGAAGCCCGACACCTATGAGTGGCTGCCGTTTGGCGGCGGCAACCGCCGCTGTCTCGGCGCGAGCCTGGCGATGGCCGAGCAGCGGGTGGTCCTGGGCACGATGGCCCGGCGCCTCGACATCACCTGCGACGACCCCGCCGCCGAGCCCGCGCTGCACCGGAACGTGACGATGATTCCCCGGCGCGGAGCCCGGATCGTGGTCCGGGCTCGCCACTGATCGGGTCGGCTACGCTGGCCCTCGATGCGAGTGGCCGACTCAGACCTGACGGCATCGGCGCGCATTCGAAACGCAGCGCTGGAGGGGTTCGCGCGCGACGGCGTCGCGGCGACGACGATCCGCGACGTCGCCAAGGCGGCAGGCGTCTCCCCTGGTCTCGTCCAGCATCACTTCAAGACCAAGGCCGACCTGGAGCGGGCGGTCAACGAGCACGTCCTCCAGATCGCGGTCGAAGCCTCCGAGGGGGTGGAGGAGGAGACGGCCGAAGCGGACACCGAGGAGCTGTTCCAGACGATGGGAGAGCGGATCGCCGAGCTCGTGCGCGACCACCGCTCCGCCCTGCTCTATGTGATCCGCTCGGCGGCGAACGGGGAAAAGGCCGGCCTCGACATTTTCGACGCCTTCCTCGCCCTCGTGAACCGCCACGTCGATCGGCTTGCCGAGGAAGGAACACTGCGGGAGGGCGTCGACCGGCTGTGGCTCGGCCTGCAGGTCGTGATCCTCGACCTCGGGACGGTCCTACTGGAGCCGGCGATCGACCGCCACCTTCCGAAACCCATGCTGGAGCCCGACCAGTTGGAGCGTTGGAGGAAAGCCTGCACCGAGCTGCTGCGCCAGGGCTTCGTGAAGACCTGACGGCACAATACAGATATAGCGAACGCTATACATCTGTATGGTAGGGTCAGCTCGGGATGAACGGCCGGCGACGAGCATGTGTGGTCGGTGGGCAGGGGGCACTCGGCCGGGTAGCGGTGGATGCACTTCGCTCGGCCGGCTGGTCCGTCCATCCGGCGGGGCGCCGGCCCGACGCGCGCGACGACTATCGCCTCATCGATCTCCACCAGCCGGGCACCCTCGGCTTGGCGCTGGAAGACGTCGACCTGGTCCTCAGCACCGTTCCCGACCCCGGCTTCGTCGCCGAGCGCTGGGTCTTGGAGCACGGAGGCCTGCTCGTCAACTGCAGTCACGCTCCGGGCGCGGCAGCAGCCGACCTCACAGCCGAGATCGGCGACGGGTGCAAGGGTACCGTGTTGCTCAACGGTGGGTTGGTCCCCGGCGTCGCCAACCTGATCGCCGCCGATCTGCTTCGCCGACACCCCGCTGCTGACACGCTCGAGGTCGCCTTCACCGTCCTCAGGGAGGGGACGGCTGGCAGGGGCGGTGGTCAGTTCGTCCACTCGGGTCTGACCGCCCGATCCCGCCACCAGATGATTGAGCTGCCGATGCCGGCCCCCTTCGGGGAGTTGTGGTGCATCGAGATCCATGAGAGCGAGGACTGCGGCTTTGCGGCGGTTGCTGAGGGCCGGCGAGTCAGGAACTACCTCGGCTTCGGCGACCGCCCCGTGTCCTGGGCGCTGCAGACCGCTAACGCCCTGGGCCTGATGCGACTACTGCCGAGCGTCGCCTTCACGGCGGGCAGCGGCGGATCGGGGTCGCCATCGCAGGAGCCGACGGCGATCTGGATCGGGGTTAGAGAGGAACAGAAGCTGCTGGGCGCTTCCACCGCGGAGTGCAAGGGCGACTACCGCGTAACCGCCCTGGCGGCTCGCCTGTTCGGCGAGGCGCTGCTCGCAAACCCCCGACCCGGGTGCTTCAACCCGGAGGACCTGTTCGACCTCGGCGATCTTGTCTCGCCGTTGAATGAGATGGGAGTTCGAATTGCACAATCAAGTCACTGACGGTGCCCTGGCCAGCGAAGCTGCCGCACCCATGGCCGCGAGGCCTGCGCCACCACCGCACCTAGCTCTGCTGCGTGTCCTCCTGGCAGCTGCGATCGTCTCCTCGGCGATCCACTACACGCATAACTTCGTGATGGCGAGTATGTATCCGCCGCTGCCTCCCATGTTCCCCAACGCGCTCGCCTTCCGCATCGGCATTGCGATTGCCTGGCCGCTCCTCACGGGGCTCGCCCTCTGGGGCTACACCCGGTACGTCGCCGGACAAACCCGCTCTGCCGGATGGGCCTTCATCGCCTACTCGGTCCTGGGGACCTCAACCATCGGTCACTTCCTCGGTCCCAGCCCGGAGATCCCGGCTTTCTTCTTCGTGACGATCTTCACCGACTTCCTGACCGGGACGGCGATGCTCGTGTTCGGCCTGACCACGCTGAGGCAGCCTCCAGCCACTCCTGTCCGGTAAGAACCGAGGTTCATGCTCCTCCATCGGGACGCCAATGGCGGCGGGAAACTTGTTGCCGCTCAGATCACCGAGTTCGCCTCGATGCATTCGGCGTGGCGATGGCGTCGTTCTGCTCGGCGCCGGCTGCCGACCACTCCGGGCCTCGTCTTCGCCAAGGCAATGCCGTTCATCGGCTCTGGCGCGAGCGCCGGTTTTGGAGGCGGCCTGCCCGCCCTGCGGCGCCAGGTTCTGCTGACCGCGTGGCGGGAAGGAGGCGACTTCGAGCGCTTTCTCGGTCAGCCGCTGGTGCACCATCTCGCGACCGAGTCGACGAATTATTGGTGGTCATCATTCGATGTCGTCTCGACACGCGGTACGCATTACGGGTCTGCCCCTCTGTCGAGTTGCGAGACGGCGGCCGACGGCCCCTTCGCTGCCCTGACCCTGGGACGGGTCCAGCTCCTATCGCTGCCGCGCTTCGTCCGCGAGGGCGTGCGGCTGGGTTCGTTCACCCACGGCGCGAGAGGGCTGGTCAGCGCCGTCTCCGCCGGCTGGCCGCCCACCGGGAACTGCACAATCAGCATCTGGGAGTCCGAAAAAGACATGTTGGACTTCGCATACAACGATGCCGAGGGACACGGCGACACCGTACGGCGCGACCCGCCAATACTGGCCGAGCAACTGAACGCCCGCTTGCGGGTCCGCCGCCTCGGTGGCGACTGGGGTAGCGGCACGATGTATCCCGAGCGGCTGGCGCCGCTTGCCGAAGCGCTGTCCTAGTTTCCCGTCATTGATTGGATGCTCTTGAGAAGCCGCTGCGGGGCGTCCCACATCAGCATGTGGCCGCAGTCACCCCAGGTCTCAACCGACACCTGGGGTGGAAGCCGGTCGACGTTGCGAGACTTGCGCGGCAGGGCGATGCGGTCTCGCCCTCCCCAGATGACCCTGACCGGAACGCCGATATCGGTGCCGTCCTCGAACCGAAGCCGACGGGTCTCGGCAAAATGGCGAGGGAAGCTGTCGGTCCCGATAGCTGCGCGCGCATTCTCCACTGCCACGTCCGCGGGAATCTGGCGCGCCGGGAGCTGATCGCGCGAAGCGAGACCGAGCGGACCAAAGGGGAGCGAAGCGCGGCTGTGGCGCCATGGCCGAAAAGGCGACCGAGACGCCAGTTGGCATTGAGGGCGAGATCGGTCATGAGCGGAGACCGCTTGCGCCAAAGCCCCGCCGGTGCAAGGGCCAGAACGTCGGTGGCGTCGCCCGAGCTTCGCCAACTCCAAGGCCGTCCACCCACCCGCTGAATGACCGACCACCGCGGTTCGCTCGATGCCTTGCTGGTCGAGAAAGCCTGCCACCTCAGATGCCCATTGCGGAGGCGTGAAAGAGGTTGGCGGCGAGTCTCCGTGGCCCGGAAGGTCAAGCGCGAGCACGGTGGCTCGTTCTGCGAGCTCTGGTAGCAGCGGCCGCCAAATCCGGCGGGAGCTCGTCGTACCGTGGAGGAGCAAGAGGGGCGGCCCGTCGCCCGCCTGATCGACTGCAAGCATGTAAACAAATGTATACCAAGGACACGCCAGTGCGAGAGCGGCTCATCGCCGGCGCTCTGCAGTGCCTGCGCGAGAAGGGGTACGCGGGAACGACGGCCCGGGACATCGCGGCGGCCTCCGATGCCAACCTGCGCTCGATCGGCTACCACTTCAGCTCGACCAGGGGACTTCTAAACACCGCCATCTCTCTCAACTTCAGGCTCTGGCTGGAGCCGCTGATCGAGGCGGCGGCAGACGAATCGCAGGCGCCGGCCGAGCGGCTGCGGATCGGGATGGAGCGGTTTACCGAATCGTTGCCGGAAAACGCTCCGGTGCTGCGAGCGTGGCTTGAGGCGATTGCCCTGGCCGGACGCGAGCCCGAGCTGGCCCGCTCCCTCGCCGACAACCAGGCCGAGTTCCGCAACCGCCTCCAGGCCACGCTGGCGGAAGCAGGCGCTTCCGACCCAAGGGAGCAGGCGGCGGCGCTGATCGCGGTCTGCGACGGCCTGATCGTCCGGTTTCTCCTGCATGGAGAAGCTGTCGCTCCGGGGGAGGCGAGCCGAGCGGCCGCGGAGGCTTTGGAAGTACAGGCATGGCGTAACGGCTAACCGCCGTACGATTGGAGTTCGTTGGTCGCAGGGTCGGGCGCGCAGCCGGCGCAATCAGCGTCCGACTCATTGGGTGGTCGGACCCCATGCCGGCGACCCGCCACGCAGGCGTCCGAAATCGCCTACGTTGTTTTCTCGCCCAGCAGACTTGACCCGTGCAAGCACCGAGCCGTAGACATCCGCCACCGTCATCACGATCCACTCTCCCGTCGGGGAAAAGGAGGGTTGGCTGTAGGTCAAGGTGTGGCGCTCTCGTGGGCGCATCACGCGACGCATGTGGCGCCCGTTGGCCGTCATCACAAAGATCGTCGTGCGCTGCCCGCTGAGCGCGAATGCGACCGACTTCCCATCTGGACTGAAATCCGGCTGTCCCGCGTATAGCCGGGGACCGAGCTCAGCGGTCAAATCGACCAGTTGCGAGCCGTTGGGCCGCATCGAATAGATCCGCGCCGGGCTTTCCTGGTTCGTGTCCGGATTGACGATGCGCGTCCGTTCGAAGACAATCTGCCTCCCGCTCGGCGAGATAGCTGGGTTGGCGTCGTAGACGTTTTGCCCCTGGGTCAAGCGCCGAGCCGGACCGCCTTCGATCGACATTTCGTAGATGTGTTGGCCGCTGCCCTGCCTTCGGGCAAAGAAGATGCGGGTGCCGGATGCGTCGAAGGTCGGACTCCCGTCGTCGGCGTTCGGGGGTGGATTCGATACCTGCCTCAGCGATCCACCGTCGATGTCGATCACATAGATCTTCCTCTGGGCGAGGCCGTTCTCAGCTGAGGGCGAGCTGCGGGTGAACACGACCCAGCGCCCGTCAGGCGAAACCTGTGGCGAGCCATCGCTCGGATCGGCGGTCAGCGCAACGGGCTCTTCAAAGCGACCGATTCGAACCCGTCGCAGTCCTTCGGGCCCGCTTTTCTCTCCGGCATACGAATATCCGACATAGACGATTGGACCGTCCTTTCCGGGCCAGGCACCATGAGCTTCACCGATCCCGGCGAACAGAAGTCCGGCGCAGATACTCAGAAGCGCGATCGGGAACCGGAGGGCGTTGGAGGACTTGGGAAAGGCGGTGGTTTTCACACGGCGTAGTCTGACCACCGTCGCTGGCCCGGTTCGAGACAATTTTGGCCCGATTCATCCGTGCGGCTGGCTGGATGGGTCCCCAGACCCTCCAGCGCTGCCGCTCGGGCCACCGAGCCCGGCTCAGTCGCCCCCGGACTGCGATTCGGGCATGGGGATGCCGAACCTGCGACCACAGAGGAGGGCGCTTTCAACATCCACCTTTAGTGGTCGCTTGTGCCAAACGTGCCCGCTTGGCATCGCCGCCGCGAGACTCTCGACTACCTGTGGATAGGCACCTTCCCTTGACATTTCCCGGAGGGTCGGCCAGCTCTTTGCCCCGGCCATCGCGTCGACGGATTCCTTGATCTGTGCCTCGTTGCCTTCGAGTCTCCCGGTCGCCCAGCGGGCGAACCAAGTACAGGCGACGCTGCTCACAGTCAGAGCACCCAGCTGGTAGCGGTCCGTGGTAAGCCCTTCATCGGGGACGTCCGCCGCCGTGAAGCCGGGCGGCAGATCGATGCCGCTGAGGATTTCGCGAATCGCCTTCGGTTGGTCGGCTGACTTGACCACACTCGCGGGCATCGCATCGAGCCAGGTCGTGGTGTCGACCTTTTCCAGCGAGGCAAGGCGGCGCTTGAAAGTGGCCATGTCGGGGACGGAGCTGCGGAACTCAAGCACACGCCCTCCTTCGATCCAAAGCGAGGTGATGTCGCGATCGCCCGGAGAACCACCTTCATATTGGAACACCTGGGCTGTCGTTCCCAGGACGGGGGCCGTGGTCGTGACTTCGGCACCGTCAGCCCTGTCCTCGACCCGAAACCTGAAGACCTTCTCAACCGTGTCGAGGTAAGGGACGCCCGCCGCCGCGTGTTCCTGAGCTGAGACTTTGGTCGGCCCATACCAATTCAATTCGGCCTTGCGCTGGCGGATTGAGGCGGGCAGAGGAACGCCGCCCTCTAGGCCTGCAGGGTTCGGCAGCTCATCGGGTGGCGGCGAATCGCCTTGGTAGAACTGCATCTCGCCTTCATCGCTGGAATAAGGCTGCAGGCCTTCGACGTGCCAGCCCGATTCACCGATCAGTACGAGCGGGGTGGATTCGGCAAGGTGGACGAGCGAAGCGGCATAGGCGGACTGCGGACCCGCCTTCGGCCCGCCGTCACTGTTGCTGAACACGAAGACAGCGGCGAGCGCCAGGACCAAGGCCGCGCCGAGCCCGACCTCAAGGCGGGGCGATTGATACCCAGACCGGCGCGGCCGAGGAACGGACGGGCCGGTGATTTCCCGGTTCTCTTGGAGAATGGAGTCGATCAGCGCGGTCTCGGTTGCCGCGAGCGGCTCGCCGGCGGCGTTATCGCCGCGTACGGGATTGGCAGCGGCGAGCGCCTCTCTGGTTTCGCGACGGTTCATTCTTCCTCCCTCGGTTCGAGCGTTCCCCGCTCTGCGAAGTCAGTGCGCTGCCCGTCGAGCACGAGACGAAGCCGACGGCGGGCGCGATGTAGGCGGCTGCGGGCGGCAACCGATGAGATGCCGAGGACGCGGGCTGCCTCGCTCGGCTCGAGCCCCTCCCAGGCATTCAGCCGCAGTAGTTCCTGATCGGCGGGATCAAGAGTTGCAAGTGCAGCAAGCACCTCGCCGCCGTCCGGCGTTTCGACCCGCATCCGACCCAGGTCGACGGCAAGCTCGGTGCGCAGCCGCTCGACAAGCTTCGAGCGACGATCCTCCCCGCGCTTCTGGTTCGAAAGCGTGCGGCGGGCAACGCCGATCAACCAGAAGCGGGCTTGGCTCTGAGGGGGAAGATCGTCGAGGCGACGCCATGCAACGAGGAATGTCTCGGCCAGAACGTCGGCGGCATCCTCGGGATTTGAAACCCGACGAAGCGCATAGGCGAGGATCTCGCCCCGGTGCTCAGCGTAGAGCCTGCGGAAGCAGACCTCGGCATGTCGGCCGGAGAGTGAGGTGTCAGGGGGGAACGAGGAGACCACTACCGATAAATGTCCGGACGCAGGGTCTGCGTTGCAGGCGCATCAGCGCGAACGAGGGCAAATATGCGAAGGCGCTTGATCACGGCCGGACCGCGGCGCGCTGCTTCCTGATTGCGATCGACGTTTATAGAGCGCCCTAACAGCAGCAACCGAGAAGCCGAAGTAGACGACCGCCCCAAAGAGGCCGCCCCATAGCTGGACCTGATGGGGAACGTCCGGCGACCGCGGTGAAGCCGCCTCCCCCAGGGAGCCGACCGCCATTATCAAGAGCATGGGCACCAGGGCCGCAGCTGCGACGAAGCCGATCCTGTCGACTCTCGGCGCCAGGAGCACCGCTACCCCGAAGAGGACGAGCAGCGCGATAGGCGGACCCAGCAGCGTGCCCAGGAAAATCGACTCCTCGGGGACCTGACCGGGGCTTCCTGGGCCGGTGAACTGATACGGCCAGCGAGCGAGGATCGAGATGGTTGCACCTGAGGTCGCGAACAGCCACGCGGCGATGGCCGGGCCCCTCGCAATCACCGGAACGACCTCGCCTCACCACCGACCCAGTCCAGCCAGCCGCTCTTGAGGACGGTGTGAGCGAGCACCTCATATCCGGCCGCCCCCGGATGGGCTTCGTCGGATGCGGCGATCTCTTCCCTCCAAGTCCCGCTCCCGCGAAGAGTTGCCGTCACCTCGACGAAAGGCACACCCACCTGCTCGCAAGCCTCCGCGAAGCGACTCGAGAGGCTCGCGATCCGCTCCACCTGTTGCTCATCGCCAACGGGAGCAGGGCCGACAACGAGCGCCGGAAGGCCGGCTTCGTCCGCCTGCCGAAGCATGGCCACAAGCGCGCCGACCGAGTCGGTCAACTCGACACGAGAAGCCTCCTCCTCGGAGGTGTCGTTGGCGCCGACGGCAAACACCCCTTTCGTCTCCAGGTCGGATGCGCGAGGGGCTGCCTCGCCCTGCCACCGCCGCAACACGTCCTCAGAGGTCTCTCCTCGAACGCCGAGGTTGTAGGCAACAAGCGGGATGCCCTCTGCGTGGGTTGCGGCGACGACTCGGCCGACCCAGCCGAGGCCGGAAGGGTCGCCAACGCCGACCGTGTGCGAGTCGCCGAAGAAGAGGACGTGGATCTCCGCGGCTCTCAAGTCCCTCCCTCTTGCGAGAGGGGACGCACAAGGAACAGCACCTCGCCGCCAATCGGAGCGAATCCCGCAGCGAGCGCCGCCCGCAGGCAGCGGGCGTTCCCAGGGGCTATCGAAGCGAACAGAAACTCGCTCGGCGGCACAAGCGTTCGAGCAGCTTCGATGATCTTCCGACCTCGTCCGAAAGAGCGAACCTCGGGCAGAAGTTCGATCGACAGGTCAAGCCGACCGTCCAACCCTCGTCCCAGATTGACGACCCCGCCGCCATCTCGGTCGGCGTAGCTGCGCACTTCGGTTCTGTATCGGCGAGCACGGGCGGTGCGCGCGTCACCGTGCTCTACCTCGGACAACTCGACGGCCGGCGGTGAGTCAAGTCGCGGTGCGGCCAGCAGCACGTCGACGCTGCCCGGCTTCGTGCCCAGCTCCTCGGCCAACGCGGCGACGAAGTCGGCGCGCATCGGGCCGGTCAGATCGTCGCGGGAGACACGCTCCTGCACCCAGCGCTCCGTGACTCTCGACGCCACGACGCTGTGGCCCGTCAGCGCAACAACAGCGTCGCATGGGCCCGAAGGAGAGGGCAGGACCTCGACCGCACCGTCATCGGTCGGAAACGAACCGTTGGCTGCCTGATGGAGAAGAGCGAGAAGGCTCACCCGCCGAAGCCTATGCAGGATCTCCGGGGGTCCGGGTGGCCACGGCGCCGCCGAGAGCGAAGACCGCCGCGGTTGCGCCGAGTACGGTGGTGGTCGGACCGGCTAAGGCCGAAATCGTCGGCCAGGGCTGGGAGACCGGATCGGCGAGAACGATGGCCAGCGAGGCGTTCGGCGCCAGGTCTGCGACGGCAGCGAGTGCTCCCAGCCAGGAGAAAACCACTGCCGTCCGCTCCAGCTTCGGCTTCCCCACCCGATGCGCGCGGCCGGCGACCGCCGCGCATCCTCCCGCGAAGAGGAGTCCGTAGCAGACGGCGAAAGGCGTATCGAGTGCGAGCTGCCACCACATCGCTCGTTCACCAGCCTCGCCCCACGCGCCGAGGATCGCCTGGCTTCGCGCGACCGTGCGCGCGGACTCGAAGTCGATCACGGTGGCACCGTGGTTCGCCATCGTCGCGATCGCCGGCAACATCGCCGCGCCGAAGATGAGCGTGAGCGCGCCGAGGACATTCGACATGGGACGGGTCCCCGCGACGATGAACAATCGAGGCAGGGGCAGGTTCGGCATCGCTAGCTACTTGACTACTGTCGTCACGTAAAAGAGCCCGAGCAGGAAGCGCTCGGTGACAGGAGGGCCGTACCCGGCGAGATCATCCCAGGGACGTGCATAGGGGTCACCCAAAACAACCCCGCGGGGGATGGGCGCGACCGGGCGCAGGAATCTGCCAAGCCGAGTGTCCGGCAGCCCGGCGTCCATCACGACAAGACGCGCAGTCGGACGCATTCGCTCCCAAGCCCTCGCTAGCGTCACCTCGGGCTCCGGTAGCACCGAATAGCTGAGGCTGAAAAGCACCGCATCGACCTCTCGGTCGAGTTTGACCCGTGCGGCGTCCCCTTCGATCAGCTCCACATTGGACCAGCCGCGGCGCGCGATCAAGCGCCGGGCCTCGGCCAGCATTCCCGCGGAAGCATCGACGGCGATCACGGCTCCCTCCGGGCCTACCGCGTCGACCAGGTAGGGCAGGTTTCGTCCCGTCCCCGCGCCGAGCTCGACCACCGTGTCTCCCGGCTTCAGCTCAAGCGCCGTCACTGCCATGCGACGGGCCGAAGGGAAAAGCAGGAACAGCGGCTCGATGAGCCGATAGTGCCGCGCGAGGCGGTCATATTGAGTGGCGATCTGAGACAGCGAGCGGCGCTTTGCCGGCGGGGAAGCCATCGGAACCCGGCAGGCTATTGGGTGCAGGCGTGGACCCGAACCTTCGTGACAGGATCGCCCCATGGACCCGATGGAGCCGGTCGAACTGCGCGGCGAGATCGTCGCGATCGAGCCGCTTGCGGACGAGCACGCGGAGGGCATCCTGGCCGCCGCCGATTCCGACGAGGTCTTTGCCTGGTTGCCCTACCCCCGACCCGGCGACCTCCGGGCCGCGCAGGCCTGGATTGCCGACGCGCTCCCCGATGGGGAGGCTCGCCGCCGGCTTCCCTTCGCCGTCCGCGGGCGCGAAAGCGGAGCCGTCATCGGCTCCACCTCCTATTGGGACTTCGACGCTGCCAACGCCCACGTCGAGATCGGATCGACCTGGCTCCGCAGCAGCTCATGGCGAAGCGGCGCGAACGTGGAGACGAAGCTGCTGCTGATGCGCCACGCATTCGAGGAGCTGGGCCTCGAGCGCGTCTCCTTCCGCACCGACATCCATAACGAGCGCTCGCAGCGCGCGATCGAGCTGTTAGGAGCCGTGCGGGAGGGAGTTCACCGCCACGAGATGCGGCGGCGGGATGGCAGCTGGCGCGACAGCGTTCACTATTCGATCCTTCAGTCAGAGTGGCCGGCGACGGAGCAGCGCCTGCTGAGTCGATTGATGGGCGAGGCATCCTGACTTAGGTGCAGAAACCGTGGGTTCGCGCCACGGGCTTTGATCACCCTGCCTCTAGATTGACAGAATCGACGCCAGGCCCACCTAGAGGCCTTCCCGGAGACTTGCCTTTAGCCCGGGGCCGATCAGCGGGACTTCTGCCGCCCCGGGGAAGGAGACGGTGAGGTCCCCAGCCCAGAGCGGGTCGGGGGGTTCGAGCAAAACCGATGGGCTCTCCTGTTCGAGTTGACCTGCACCCCGAAACGGCCAAGGCGGCGTGACGGTCGCCGAGGTGAGCGGGGCGTCGACGACGAAGGTCTCGGGACCGGCTCCCTTCACTTCGACTTTGCGGCTGACATCGACGTCGTAGCCGTTTTCGAACAGTTCGGCGTAGAAGTAACGGTGTCCGCTGTTGTCGTAGTCGAGCGGTGCGAGGAGTGGGTATGGCCCCTTCGCAACCCCGAAGTCGAGCCTACGCAGGATTTTGCTTTCTTCTGCTCCCAGTTCGATCGTCCGAGTGGGCCTCTGTTGCCGACTCAAGCTGGCGGCCGCTTGGTTCGAGCGTCGGCATCGAGACCTCACGCGATGATTGAGCGATCCCCGCGCCCTCGAGGCCTCGGCTTCCGTGTAGCCCGCCTCGCCAAAGAATCGGATCCTGCCGACGAAGACGCCACGGCTGTGCCTGGTGACGTTCGGTGCGCAGGGCGGTGACTTCGGCGACACGTCGACCGGGCCCCGGGCATGAAAGCGGACATCGATGTCGAGCAGACCCGGGATGGCGGCCTTTACCCGGCTCCCTCCAGCCGGCCCCTGCGCCAACAGTTCATAGGTCGCGACGGTGTCGCCGCGACGCAGCTCGATGGTCAGCCTCCGGTCGAACGTTCAGCTACGAGCGTGTAGCCGTTGCTGGCTGCGACGGAGAGCCTGGCCACGGTCCTCGTCCGGACCTTCCCGTACTCGGGCTTCACACACTGTTGGACGCCGGCTTCTTCGCTGGGATCGAAAAACACAGACGTGGCCGCGGCTCTTGAAGACCCAAAGCGGGAGCGATTCACCGCTCAGGTGGGAATCCCCGACGAACATCAGGTCGCACTCGAAACGCTGGGGCGAGGCGGGCAGCGGCTCACAGGGCCGCAGCGCCGTCGCGTGTTCCGTGAAGGCGGCGTGGCGGTAGCGATCCGCTTGGGCGAAGGCAGCTACCGGCGTCAGCGGGTCCCGGATGGCGCGACCCTGCCAGGCCTCGGCCGTTTGGGCGGCGGCCCCGGCTATGGCGGCGACCATCACCAGCATCAGGTATCGCTGTTTCAAGACCCCGCCAAAGACCGTCTTTTCTGCCTCATCTGCCGCCGATTCGGTCCAGGCCGACAGTTTTGAACTCCCAGATCGATCTCGTGAGGACCCCGGACCCCGTGCGATCAATCAGCGGCATTGGCGCCCAAGGTGGGGTCCAAGGCTTCCGGGAGCAGGAAGGCGAGGACGATGGGAAGCAAAGACACAGCGGCGCCCAGGAAGAAGGGCCATGCCAGTTGGGTCCGCCACGAGACGACTGAACCGAGAACGACACCGGGAAGCGCCAGAAGTGGAGTGAACATCAACGCCGGCGGATTCGTGTGGTAGCCACCGACGGTCGCCTCGATCCCCGTGAGAAAGAGGAAGACGGTCAGCGAAAAGGTGATCACTCCGAACGAACAAAGGGTGAGAGCGACTCCTGAGCCCGAGGCGGGCCCGCGCTTGGTCTGCCGACTCCTGCTAGCGGACATCATTGGGCAGAGGCCCGATGCACCACTCGGGGGACGTTTCCAGGTGGTTTCTGCGGAATCGAGCTCCGTGGAAATCAGTCGTGAAGTCCCGGCACGCCACCGGCCGGATCTTAGATGATCGTCACGGGTAGAAACTGTCTTCCTTCCCAAGTAGGACCATGCGTCCAGACCGCTTGGCCGTCATCCTCAAGAGGTTTTCGCGAGATCGAGATCGGCTGGAATCTGTGGGCTTCTTGCCCCATTGCTGAGAGGCCCTACCCCTCGGACCTCGCTCGCTTCCCGTAATAGAGGAGGAAGGCGGGCTGGAATCCATGTCGCTCGTAGAAGCGATGCGAATCGACATTGGCCAGGGCCGTGGTGATCGCCATCTCATCGACTCCGCGTTCCTCGAGCTTTGACCAGACGCCGTCCAAGAGCCGGCCACCGATGTCCTCGCCTCGGTGTTGCGGCAGGACCGAGAGCGTCTGCAGCTCCGCAAGCCGCCCTGTGCGCCAGCCGGCGTATCCGGCGCCTACTGTGACGAAGGCGTACCCGACCGGGCCTTCGGGTCCTTCTGCCAGCAGGAAGAAGGCCTCATCGTCTGAAAGCCACCGCTCATACCTCTCGCGCCGTCGGGTCCATGATTCGGCGTGCGATCGGGGCGGCGTTCGATCGCCTAGGGACGGGAGAACGCTGGCATGGTGCGCCTGCAGGGCACCCCAGAGCGGCTCAAGCAGGTCGACGTCATTGGCGTTGGCGCTAGAGCGCATTGTGATTTCGGGCTTCATCGATCTCTGCCGCCGTGGGGTCGGATTAGATCTCCCGCTCGAAGTGATGCGCCGAAATGCGAAGCCCGTTTCGCATATTGAGACGATGCGCAGGCGCGCGGTCGGCAGCAACGCCTGAGTCGAGATGAAGGCCCTCGCAGCCGAGACGGCGGGCCTCCTCACCCAGCCAGTCCATGAGCCGCTCGCCGTGCCCGCAGCGCCGCGCCGTAGGCAGCGTGGAGACATCGTCAACATAGAGGTAGTGACCCCAGGCGAGCGACCTGACCTCGCGAAAGCCGGCCACGGCGAGTGCTTCTGACTCCCGGCCGTCGAAGACCCCGACGATGCGGTAACCCCCTGGCCGTAGCGCGTCGTCGATGAAGTCGACGAGGGCGTCGGCAGGGCTCCCATCGGGAACGCAGCGCCAGCATTGCCCGAGCGGCCTGTGCGGTAGCTCCCAACTGGATCTCGCGAACCTCGATCGCGCCGGGGCAAGTTATTTGATGAGGCCGAGCCGAGAGATGGGCGCACGCGCCGAAATCTTCAAAATTGGTACCCGTTTGGTACCCGCTGACGGCATCAACACCAGCCCCTGCCGATGAAAAAAGCCCCGTTTCCGGGGCTTTTTCCTATAGCGGGGGCAGGATTCGAACCTGCGACCTTCGGGTTATGAGCCCGACGAGCTACCTGGCTGCTCCACCCCGCGGCGGACTGGTGATGGTAGCAATCTCGGCCCGCTAGAGGGGGCAGGAAGACGGTCAGTGCAGGTGGAGGACCGCCATCGTCTGGGTCGCCATTTCGCGCTCGCCCAAGGCGTTCGGGTGGACGATTACGGCGTTGGTGCCCTGGAGGACGGGCTCCACCCAGCGGACGCCGAGCGGTTGGCAGGCGTCGTGGCCTTCGGAGGCGGCGTCGAGGTTCACGTAGGTCGTGCCCGTGGCGGCGGCTGCGCGGCGGACGGCGTCGTTGAGGGTGGCCTGGATGCCGCGGACGTAGGGGACGTCGCCGCTGGTGATCGGCATCTTGTCGAAGCAGCCGCCGCTCGCCGGCATGATCCAGGGGTAGCCGAGGATCGCGATCCTGGCCTGCGGGGCCTTGGCGCGCACTGCTTCCAGCGCCTTGACCAGCGAGGGGTAGGTCGTGGCCCTGATCGTGTCTTCGAAGGAAGACCCGTAGCGGTCCTTGCAGGGGCTGCCCTGACCGAGGCTGAGGATGCCGAGGCTGCCGCAGGAGAGGACCGTGTTGATGAAGACGCCGCTGTCGTTGCCGCCGATGGTCATCGTCACCAGCTGGGTGTCCGGCTGCAGCGCGTCCAACTGGGGCGCGACGCCGAAGTACTGGGGTTCGAAGAAGTCGCTCGTCTCCGCCGCCCCGCAGGTCACGTCCGTCAGCTGCGCGCCGGTGCCGGCGGCGATCACGTGGGGGTAGTTGCGGATCGAGCGCAGGCACTCGAGCGGCGCCACCGGGTCGGGCGGCAGCACCCCGGAGGCGGCGCTGTAGGAGTCGCCGAGCGCCACGTAGCGCAGCGGAGCCGCCTGCGCCGCCTGGACGCAGAGCGCAAGGGCGAGAATCGCAGCGACGAGGACCGCCGTGACCTGCCGGGTACGAGATGAAGTCGAGTGTGAGCGCGCGAGCATTTCCCCTCCTTTGACCGTGGGATGAACCTGCCCGCTCGGCCGCTCCTCAAACATTCGGAATGCAGCTCCGCAGCGGGACCTCCGCCACCCATTTGCTGCGTCTAGAGTGGCCGGATGCCGGACGGGGAAAAGCGGGTTGCGGTCGTCGACGTGGGGACGAATTCGACGCGGTTGCTGGTCGCCGACGTCGCCGGAGGCAGGGTCTCGCCGCTGGAGCGGCGGAGCACCGTTACCCGCCTGGGGCGGGGCGTCGATCTTTCCGGGCGCCTGGCCACGGAGGCGATCGAGGACGTCTGCGAGGCGATCGGCATCTATGTGGAGCTGATGGAGGAGCTGGGCGCCGAGGCCGTCGACGTGATCGCGACGAGCGCCGTCCGCGACGCCGACAACGGCAGCGCCTTCGTCGCCGAGCTGCGGGAGCGGTTCGCCCTCTCGCCCCGCATCCTCGACGGCTCCGAGGAGGCCCGGCTGACCTACCTCGGCGCCACCTCGGAGTCGCTGCCGAGCGAGCCGACGCTGGTGGTCGACATCGGCGGCGGCTCGACCGAGCTGGTCGTCGGCCGCGGCAGCGAGATCTCCTTCCACGACTCCCTCCAGGCCGGGGTCGTCCGCCACAGCGAGCGCTACATCGCCGGCGACCCGCCGGCGGCGAGCGAGCTGGAAGAACTGGCGACGGACATCCGCGGCCTGATCGAGGGCTCGGTCGGCGCCGGTGTCGAGGCGCGGCACGGCATCGCCGTCGCCGGCACCCCCACCTCCCTCGCCGCGGTCGAGATGGAGCTGGAGCCCTACGACCCCGCGCGCGTCCACGGCCACACGCTGACCCTGCCCTCGATCCAGCGGATGCTCTCGCGCCTCGCCTCGGCCCCGCTTGCCGAGCGGGTCGAGATCCCCGGCCTGCACCCCGACCGGGCACCGACGATCGTCGCCGGCGTCGTCATCCTCGTCGAGACGATGCGCGCCTTCGGCCTCGAGGAGATCACCGTCTCCGAGCACGACATCCTCTACGGGACGGCGATCGCCGCGGCCGAGCGCGGCTAGACGGCTCTCCACAAGTCAGCACCTCTCGCCGTACAAAGTGGACACGTTGTCTTGTCCGAAAAGGCCAGAACGGTCAGCCTACCTTCAGAAGTCCGAGAACTCAGTACTTCTGTCTACCTGATTTACGGTATTTCAATGGCCTGGTGGGTAGACCGCAAGCCGGAGTGGGTACATACTGGAGGAACCGGGGACGAGGTGGGGCTCTGCTTCATCTTGCACTCGGGATATAGGGCTTAGGCGATTGCCGCATCATGGCGCCTCCCGCCGTCTGGGCCCACTGAATAAAAGGTCCCTGAAGACGTACCCCTGCCCGTCCTGAGGGGCCGACCTGAATCGGCCGCCATTTGGCGGCCGATTCTCGTTTTACCAGCCCTCAAGCCAGATTCGACTTGCGCGGGTAGGCGACCTCGGGATCGGTGAGGACGTTGACTAGGGTGGGGCGGCCGGAGGCGAAAGCGCGCTCCAGGGCGGGCTTCAGCTCGCCCGGCTCGCGGACGAGGATGCCGTCGCAGCCGAGCGATTCGACCAGCTCGTCGTAGCGCGTCTCCGGCTGCAGCTCGGCGGCCACCGAGTAGCCGTAGAGGAACTTCATCGGGTGGTGCTCGAGCGCCCAGATGCCGTTGTTGCCCATCACCCCGACGACACCCAAACCGTGACGCGACATCGTGTCAAACTCCATGCCCGCGAAGCCGAAGGCGCCGTCGCCCAGCAGCAGGCAGACCTGGCGGTCGGGATGGGCGACCTTGGCGCCGATCGCCTGGCCCGGGCCGGCGCCGAGGCAGCCGAACGGACCCGGGTCCATCCAGCAGCCCGGCTCGAAGGTTTCGATGTAACGGCCGGCGTAGGAGACGAAGTCGCCGCCGTCGCCGACGACGATCGCGTCGCGGTCGAGGACTTCGCCGAGCTCCTTGTAGACGCGCACCGGGTGCAGCGGCGAGCGCCCGTCCTCGAGCTCGGCCCGCTCGCCTTCGCGGGCCTCGCGCTCGACGTTGGTCAGCTGCTCGACCCAGGGCCGGCTGCGATCGCTGGTCCCCGCCGCCTCGCGCAGCGCCGCCAGGGTGGCGGCGACGTCGCCGACCAGGTCGTGGTCGGGCAGGCGGTTGGCCGTCAGGGAGTTGGGAGCGACGTCGAGCCGGATCAGCTTCGTCTCCTCGCCGAAGCTGCCGCCGAAGCCGAGCCGGAAGTCCATCGGCACCCCGACGACGAGCGCCACGTCGGCCCCCTTCAGCGCCGTGCTCCGCGCCCGGCTGAAGGCGAGGTCGTGGTCGGCGGGCAGGCAGCCGCGGCCGAGGCCGTTGAGGAAGACGGGGATCCCGAGCGCTTCGGCCAGCGCCCGCAGCTCCCCCTCCCCCCGTCCCCAGTAGAGACCGGTGCCGGCCATGATCGCCGGCCGCGCCGCGCCCGCCAGCAGCGCCGCCGCCTCCTCGACCCCGGCCGCCGGCTCGGCCGCGCCCGCGTCGGGCAGGCCGGGAATCTCGACCTCGGCCTCGGTGAAGACGACGTCGAGGGGATAGTCGACGAAGGTGGGTCCGCTCGGCGCCGCCGCGGCAGCATCGAGCGCCGCCGCGGTCACCGCCGCGATCCGGGCCGGGTCCTTGACCGTCTCCGCCGACTTCACAACGGGCGAGACGAACGGCAGGTGGTCGATCTCCTGCAGCGAGCCCGAGCCCCAGCGCAGCTCGGGCGCCCGCCCGCCGAGGACGCAGACCGGCGAGTTGTTCGCCTGGGCGCTTGCAAGAGCGCTGATCCCGTTGGTCACCCCGGGCCCGGCGGTCAGCGCCGCGACGCCGACGCTGCGGGTCGCCTTCGCGATCCCCTCGGCGGCGAAGGCGGCGGTCTGCTCGTGGCGGACGTCGACGAGCCCGATCCCCTCCTCCTTGCAGCCGTCGTAGATCGAGAAGAGGTGGCCGCCGGACAGGGTGAAGAGGTGGTCGACCCCGCGTGACTTCAGCGCCTTCGCAACCAGCCTGCCGCCGTGCTCAGCCATGGCGGCAGCCTATTGGCTGCGCGGCCGTGTCGGGTTACCATCGCCTGGCCCGGGTGGCGAAACTGGCAAAAGCAGCGGCCTTAAAAGCCGCCGCCCCCTCGGGGGCTTGCGGGTTCGAGTCCCGCCCCGGGCACTAACCCTTGACAGCGCAGTTTTCTTTGCGGCATAGGGTGCTCGCCTCAGTCGTCGAGCGAGTGAACCGGGAGGGGCCATGGCGGATGAGAGACACACGGGGAGCGAGACCCCGCAGAGAGGAACGAGCGCCCTTCGCCCTGTGGTCTCAACGGCCACGTTGATCGTGGTCCTTCTCTCTGCGATCGCCCTCGGCGGTTGCGGCGGCAATGACGCCGAAGCGGAACAGGCAGACGCCACGATCATCTCCGAAGAACGCGAAGTAGAAGACCGGGAACGCGAGCTCGAACGCGAGGAAGAAATAGAAGCCGAAGCCCAGCAGCTGGAAAACGTCGGGACGATCACCGGGGCGGGCGAAGGCACGACGGTGCGAAACACGTTTCGCCTCGGTCCGCTGCTCTATTCCGACGAAGAGACGCCGCCAGAAGATGCGCTCTCCTCATGCCTGATCAGCGGTTCGGCGGCAATCGCGAGCTCGGTCTTCGCGCAGGGCGAACTCCAGATCGATTACGTCGACGGAACCCTGCCGATCCAGATCTACCTTTCGAACGAACTGATCCAGGCTGAAGGCCTGCAGGCAACCCTCGCAGCGCAGGAAATCGACGGCGAATGGCTCTGCGCCATCGAAGACGTCCTCGGGACCTACTACGAACTCGAACCAGGAGAGACGCAGACCATCCCCTTCTGGGTCGTGGCACCGGGTGTTCTCTCCAACGCCCAGCCAGAACTCTCGGAAGGGGTCAAGAACGCGTGGTACTTCGATTTCGTCGGCCCGGTCGGCAACCAGACCGAACTGACGATCAAGGGACCGGGAGCGGTGTTCTGCGAAGAAGAATTCGACGAGGAGGAGCGGCTCATGCTCTTCAACCGGGCCGTGAGGGACTCCTGCGAAGCTAGTTGAGCGCTTCCCCTGCAATTTGCGGGTTTCGCCCGCACCTAAACGGGCAATAAAAACTTTGCGGGAGCGCAACTTCGCCCCTGTTACCGTGTCCTTAGTCCCTGGAACCGTCCTTCCACCGGGAGAGCTCTTGGAGGCATCAGCCCTTACTCACGCCAGTCGCCGCGGACTTCTTGCCCGCCGCTCGCCGCTGCTCAAGCTGCAGGGCGACGAGAAGCTGATCGCGATGGCGCGCAGCGGCAACCCCGGCGCCTTCGAGACGATCGTCGACCGTTACCAGGGCCGCCTGCTCGGCTTCTGCCGCCAGATGCTGGGCTCGACCGAGGACGCCGAGGACGTCCTGCAAGAGGTCTTCGTCAACGCCTACCGGGCGATGCTCGCCGACGAGCGCGAGATCAACCTCCGCCCCTGGCTTTACCGGATCGCCCGCAACCGCTGCCTCAACTACCTGCGCAAGCCGAAGGCCGACGCGCAGGAATCGATGGACATGGTGCCGGAGGTCGACGCCGCCTCCACCGCCGAGCGCGTCCACAACCGCGAGGAGTTCCGCCAGATCCTCAGCGACGTCAACAAGCTTCCCGAGACCCAGCGCGCCGCCCTCCTGCTGCGCGAGATGGACGCCCTCTCCTACGAGGAAATCGCCGCCGCGATGGACACCACGGTGCCGTCGGTGAAGTCGCTGCTGGTGCGGGCGCGGATCTCGCTGGCCGAGGCGAGCCAGGCCCGGCTGCTGACCTGCGGCGAGGTCCGGGTCGAGCTATCCGAAGCCGCCGAGGGCCTGCGCAAGGCCTCGGCGCCGGTCCGGCGCCACGTCCGCGAGTGCGAGGAGTGCGCCGACTTCCGCAGTCAGATCCGCTCGACCGAGAAGGCCCTGGCGGCGCTCTCGCCGATCGGGCCGCTGCTCGCCTTCAAAGGCTTCATCCTCTCCAAGCTCGGCTTCGGCAGCGCTGGCGGTGCCGGCGCCAGCGCGGGTGCCGGAAGCGCGGGCGCCGCGGGTGCCGGCGCAGGAGCGGTCGGCGGCGTCGGCGCCGCGGCCGCGATCAGCGGTGGCTCCGCCGCCGGCGGGCTCGGCGCCCTCGGCGGCGCGCTCGGGACGAAGGCGGTGGCCGGCGTCGTCACCGCCGCCGTCCTCACCGCCGGTGCCGTCGAGGTGAAGCAGAACACCGCCCCGGTGGACTCCGGCGCAACCGCCCCGGCACTGACGCAGCGGGCGCCCACCGAGTCCCTCTCCGTCGCCGACACCGCCCGGGTCACCGCCACCCACGGCAAGCAGCCCGCCGTCGAAACGGTCGCCCCGGTCGAAGCACCGCCCGTCCCAGCCCCCGCGCCCACCGCAACCGAAGAAGAACCGGCTCCGACTCCGCCTCCGACCGAGGAGGAAGGCGAGGAAGCGGCCGGCGCCTCGACGGCGGACGAGGAAGCAGCGGTCGGCACCCCCGAGGGCAGCATCACCGCCGCCAAACCATCCGGTGAAGTCGCCGGCGCCCACGGCGGCACCGGGACCGTCGTCGTCACCACCACCCCACCCCCGCCGGCCGAATCGAGCCCGCCGCCGAGCGAATCCACGCCGCCCGCGAGCGAACCGAGCCCGCCGTTGGAAGTCGTCGTCCCCCCGGTCATCATCCCGGCGCCGGCACCTCCCCCGAGCGAAGCTGAATAGCGCCGAAGTCAGCGCGCGCTGAAAAAGTGCCTTTGCGGGGGCTCCAATTCAGCGAGCGCTGAGTTCGTTCAGGCGCTGTGCGTCTGCCCCGGCTCGAGGACGACGACCTGGGAGGAGGTCTTCGACTCGACCTCGGACTTGAAGGCGCCGGTGTCGGTCTCGATCGCCGGGAAGGTGTTGAAGTGGATCGGGATCACCGTTCCGGCGCCGATGAACTCGCAGGCGACGACGCCGTCGTGGCGGTCCATCGTGTAGTGGCCGCCGATCGGCAGCAGGGCGATGTCGACCGGGTTGCGTTCGGCGATCAACTTCATGTCGCTGAACAGGCAGGTGTCGCCGGCGTGGTAGACGGTCTTGCCCCCGATGTTGATCAGCAGGCCCGCCGCGGTCCCGATCGCGGTTCCGTGCTCGGCGCTGAAGAGGGCCTCTTCGTGGCCCGGCAGGGTGCTGGTGTGCCAGGCGGGGACGAGCTTGATCCAGCCCCAGTCGAAGGGAACGGTGCCGCCGAGGTTGGGGTCGCTGAGGGCCTCGATGCCCCTGGCTTTGAGCCATTCGGCAAGCTCGACGATGGCGACGCAGTGGGCGCCCGTGCGGGTCGCAACCGGGACCGCGTCGGCCATGTGGTCGGCGTGGCCGTGGGTGATCGCGATGTGGGTCGGCTCGACTTCCTCGGCGGTGTGGACGGCCGCCGGGTTGTTCGGCTTCAGGAACGGGTCGACGAGGACCGTCGTCTCGCCCTCGCTCAGCTCGAAGCAGGAATGCCCGTGGTACTTGATCTCCATCAGCTCTCTCCTCCCGGCTCGCCGGATCTGGTCGTGTCTAGCTCTTCCTTCAGTGCCCAGCCGACCGCGACCCCAACCATCATCCCCATCCTCGCCTCCTCGGCGAGCAGGGCGCGGACGGCGGCGAGGCGCTCGTCGGGATCGGGCAGCGTCGCCGCCTTCAGGGTCTCGTTTTCGTGCGGCTCGCCGAACCAACCCCCCTCTGCCAGGGCGGCCGCCAGCACCTTCTGCAGCTGCGGCGCGGCGTTGGCGACGATCCGCTCGGCCTCGGAGAAACGCTCCGGGTCGAGCAGCCGCTCGATCGCGGCTTCGAGCTCCCTCTCGTCAGGCACAGCCCCAGCCTAGCCTGAGGGCGCTTACTCGGCGCGGCGGAAAGCGGTCGCGGCGAGTCCAGCCAGCGCCCCGACAGCGCCTCCCACCAGCCCGGCGAGAAAGTCGGCAGTGGGCGCGAACAGCGGCAGCGCCAGCAGCGTCGCCGCGCAGACCGCCACCCCGATCACGTCGTACTCCTCGCTGATCGCCCCCCGCGCCTCGTGGCGGCGCAGCACGAACCAGGCGCTGAGCGCCCCCAGCGCCATCCCGTTGCCGCCGGCGATGAAGGTGAAGGCGTTCTCGCTGGCCGCCGCGGTGGCGGCCAGGGCGCCGAGCGAGCCGCAGGCGAGCAGCAGGACCAGGGTCGGGATCGTCCCCAGCCGCCGCTCGACACCGGTCGAGAAGATCGCCAGCCCGACCGCGACGACGAAGAGGAAGCCGACGTCGACGTAGGCGAAGGGGGCGGTGAAGTAGCGCCACCATTCTTCCTGCAGGGGGACGAGGATGCCGCCGAAGCTGGCGACCCAGTACCCGGTCGCCTTCTGGATCAGCAGCAGCGAGCAGGAGGCGAGGATCACCGCGATCGTCGCGTAGGGCCGGTCGCCGGAGAGACTGAAGCCGGGCAGACCCGGCCGCGGGACCCGGCGCCGGCGCCGCCGTGGCTGCCGCGCCTCGAGCGCGTCGCCACGCCGCTCCAGCTTCGGCGCCCGCTTGCGCAGCCGCGCCCCGCAATAAGGGCACTCGGTTACGTAGGGACTGACCTCCGAGCCGCAGTTTTTGCAGATGACGCTGAGCTCAGTCTCGCTCATCCACCGAGGATACCCGCCGCCGCTCGATTCCCGATTGGAATGCGCGATACTGCGTGGGCAACCAACTTCTTGGAGGAACTGACGTGGAGCTGAAGAGTCTGACCGAGCAGAAATCGCTGCTGGAGGTCCTGCCGCCTGGAAAACGGGCCCGCCTGCACCGCCTTCTGTTCGAGTTCGGCCCGGGCAACGGCACCCTGATGCTGCTGCCGATCGACCAGGGGATCGAGCACGGCCCGCGGGACTTCTTCCCGAACCCGGCCTCGAAGGACCCCGATTACCAGTTCCGCCTCGCCGCCGAGGCCGGCTACTCGGCCCTCGCCTGCCAGATCGGGATGGCCGAGAAGTACTACCCCGACTACGCCGGCCGGGTGCCGCTGATCCTCAAGGTCAACGGCAAGACCGACGTCCCCTCCTCCTCCAAGGCCTTCTCGAGCTGCAACGCCGGCGTCGAGGACGGCGTCCGGCTCGGCGCCGACGCGATCGGCTACACCCTCTACGTCGGCTCCCCGCGCCAGGACGAGGACCTCGCCCAGCTGCGCCGCGTGCGTGAGGAATGCGACCGCTTCGGGATGCCGCTGGTCGTCTGGTCCTACCCGCGCGGCGAAGCGATCGAGGCGAAGGGCGGCCAGAACAGCTTCTACGCGATCGACTACGCGGCCCGGATGGCGATGGAGATGGGCGCCGACGTGGTCAAGCTCAACATGCCGAAGATCGACTCCTCCAAGGACAAGGACGCCCCCGCGCCCTACAACGAGATGGAGGTCGACCAGACCGAGGCGATCCGCCAGTGCGTCGAGTCCGCCGGCCGCGCCCTCGTCGTCCTCTCCGGCGGCTCCAAGACCGACGACGAGACGGTCCTGCAGAACACCCGCGACGTGATGGGCGCCGGCGGCTCCGGGGTCATCTTCGGCCGCAACGTCTGGCAGCGCGAGTGGAACGAGGCGCTGGCGATCATCGAGCAAATTAAGGAGACCTTGCTCTCCAACGTACGCCGCACCCCGTAGAAGTCGCCCCTCCCAGCCCTTAGGGGCTTGTGAGAAGCGGAATCGGCAGTGCGGTGCTCCTCCTGCTGGTCGCGCTGGTGCTGGCGCGACCGTGGGAGGGGTTGTGGCGGGATGAACCGCCGCCGCGCGCGACGGCGCTGGTGACGCGGGTCGTCGACGGCGACACGGTCGAGGTGGCGCTCGACGGCGGCGAGGAGGACGTCCGCTACATCGGCGTCGACACGCCGGAGACGGTGAAGCCGGAGACGCCGGTGCAGTGCTTCGGTCCGCAGGCCTCGGCCTTCAACCACCGGCTGGTCGAGGGCCGGCGGGTGCGACTGGTCTTCGGCGAGGAGCGCCGCGACGTCTACGGGCGCCTGCTCGCCTACGTCTACCTCGACGGCCGCTTCGTCAACGCCGAGCTGCTCCGGCGGGGCCTGGCGCGGACGCTGACGATCCCCCCGAACGATCGCTTCGCCGATCGCTTCAAACGGCTTGAGATAGCGGCTGCGAGGGCCGGGCGCGGCCTCTGGGGCGCCTGCTGAAATATGAAGGAATCATGAGGCGTGCAAGATCTTTTGCTACGGTGCCCGCTGTTCCGTACATCTCCCTCAAGGGGCCCGGGACTTCTTCCTTATGAGAATGCGACAGAGCATCTCCCAGTTCGAGACGGCGTTCGAGCAGGAGACCTACCTCGAGCGGCGCCGCCGCGAGCAGCTGCGCCGCCGCGCGGCGAACCGGTCGCGGGCGCGGAAAATCAACCGCGTCGAGCAGGAGGGCAAGGTCCGCTTCAGCGTCCTCGCCGTCTGCCTCACCGTCACCGTGGTCGTCGTCGTCGTGGCGATGTTCGAGGCGCTCGCCTTCCTGATGGCTTAAGCGCCCCTGCCACGCCGCCCCTGTATGCCCACCTTCAATAGACTCGCGCGCCGATGGCTCGACGCTCACTGAAGCCCCAGTTGAACCAGATCCGCGCCTGGGTCCACCAGGGGCGCACCGACGCCTGGATCGCCCACCAGCTCGAAGTCAGCGCCGGTGAGCTGCGCGAGTTCCGGAAGCAGTACGACCTCTCGCCCGACGACGAGAGCGCCGGCGCCAGCGAAATCGACCTCCGCGACGAGATCGAAGCGGAGATCGAGGCCGCGACCGAGGCGGAAGAGGCCGAAAAGGACGAGCCGGGCGAAGAGGAGGACGAGGAGCGCGACGAGCGCGAGGAGCAGGGCGAGGGCGCCCCGGGCTCCGGCCGTCGCCGCCGTCGTCGTCGCGGCCGCCGCGGCGGCCGCGGGCGCCGCAAAGAGATCGAGGCGACCTTTGACCACGGCGACACCGACGGCTACGGCCTCTGGCTCGACGCCGCCGTCAAGGACAACCCCGTCTACACCGAGCACTGGGCCGGCAAGCGCGACGTCACCGTCCGCATCGAGGCCGACCAGATCGTCATCCGCCGCGCCGGCAGCAGCCCGCAGGGCGAGAACGACGATTCCGAGTCCGACGACTCGGACGAGTAGCTAGACCTCCAGCTGTCGGCCGCCTGCGAAGTCGGTCGCTCCGCGGAGGTAGAGCCAGAAGGCCGCATCGGCGAGCGTCTGCGCCTCCCCCTCGACTGCCGGCGCGACGTCGATCGCAACCTGCTGGGCCCAGTCGGTGCCCTGGCCGTAGAGGTCGGCGAGCTCCTCGGCGCCGAAGGTGGGGCCGATGCGCCGGCGCAGTTCGTCGCGGATCGCCTCGACGACCCGGTCCGCCATCCGCCGCTGCCGCGGGTCGTCGATCGCCTGCAGCGCCCGCCGTCCCTCCTCCCACTGGAAGAGCGCGTTCTCGAGGGGATAGCTCACTGAGGCGAGATTACCCGGCAACTTCTTCCGGCTATCAGGACGCGGGCGTCTGCGGGATCTCCCGCAGGGGAGCGTTGGCGGGCCCGCAGCCGCTCGGATCGAGCGCGCCCGCGACCTTCCAGACGGCGACCGAGCCACTGCGGAGGACCGGCCGCACGGCCCCCTCCCCCCGCAGCCAGCGCGCCTCGGGTGAGGGGATCGGATCGCCGGGGTGGAGGAAGTTGAGGAACGGGGCCGTCACCAGGTAGTCGAGGTCGGCGTCGTTGACGGCCCCGCGGAAGCCGGCGCACGTGGGGAGCGCGTTGAAGGCGCCGTGCGGACCCTCCTCGCCGAGGTAGCGGACCCGGTTGGAGAGGTCGGTGCCGTAGAAGCCGTAGCCGGCGAAGCCGGCGGTGGTGCCGACGAGGCCGATGCGCGCGTCCTCGACCCCCCGCGCCCAGCGGTAGGCGCTGTCGAGGTGCATACCGGGGATGCGGTCGTCGGCGGCGCCGTCGTTGGCGAAGCGGTTCTCGAGGTAGTGGCGCTGGACGGGATAGCCGATCGCTAGCAGGCAGACGACGAGCCCGGCCGAAGCGGCGGCGATCGCAGCGAGGCCCGCTCCCCGCCCCCGCAGATAGAAGAGCAGGGCCGGCACCCACACCGCGAGGACGACGAGGAGGAAGGCGAAGACGCGGGCCTTGTCGTGGAGGGCGTCGTCGGGGCGGTTGGTGACGAGGAAGACGAGGACGAGGGCCGCGATCAGCCCCCACTGCCGCCGCTCGCCGTCCAGCCATCGCTCCAGCGGCAGCAGGACGATCCCCGCCAGCAGGGCTGGGATCACGTAGCGGATGTTGATCCCGAAACCGACCGGTTCCCCCTCCGCCCCAGCGGCGCTGAGCGGGGTGAAGAGGTAGGCGAGCAGGCCGAAGAGGGCGACGGCGCCAACCCAGCGGACGACCCGGTCGCGGCCCCGCAGAACCGCACCCAGCGCCGCGGCGGCGGCCCCGAAGACGACCAGCGGCCAGAGCACGCCGAAGGCCTCGTGCAGGCCGGGCGCGAAGTACTCGCGCCAGACGCCGGTGTCGGTCGCGTAGTGGGCGATGTTGAAGTCCGGCCGCCCCTCCTGCAGCCGCTCCGGATGGGGCAGGGAGATCGGCCCCAGCGAGTGCACCTCGGGGATCGGGTTGCCGGTGACGACGAGGTTGCGCAGATACCAGAACGCCCCACCGGCAAGCGCGGCCCCGAACCACCACCCCGCAGCGGCCCAGCGCCGTCCCTGCGGAGAGAGCACCACAACAGCCACCGTCAGGACAGCTGCCATCGCCAGCGCCGTAACCCGCGTCCCAGCCGCGAGGCCCGCAGCAAGCCCGGCCGCGGCGAGGGCCCAGCCCCCCATTCGTCTGTTCCTTTTCGTTGCCTGGGACCGAAAAGGAACAGACGAATAGGCGGCCTGGGTCCAGGTCTCGACCAGAATCGCTATTGCGGCCAGGATCAGCGCTGCGGCGGCTAAGTCGTTCTTGGCGGCGCCGGGGTCCCTGACCACGAGCGTGTGGCACTCGAGCAGGATCGCGGCGGCGATCGCCGTCACGTCGCCGCGTCCGTATGGGCGCCCTACGCAATAGGCCGCCAGGAACGCCACGGCCAGCCACCCGAGGTTGAGGAACAGGCTGAGCGTATCCCGGCCCGTCAGCAGGATCCCCACCGCGTGCAGCAGCTCGGAATTCTGCGGATAGAACCAGTTCGTGAAGACCGTCTCGACGTGGTGCATCCCAACCACGGAGTGCGTCTGCGCCATGTCGACGGCGAACGGCAGGTGGTACCAGAGGCTGTCGAAGTTGAAGACGCCCCGATCCAGCGCGTGCTTGGTCGTCACGGCGTAGCTGAAGACCGTGGCGGCGATCACCAGGGCCATGACGACGAGGGACCATGGAGCTTGGCCGGCGGGTCCTGTCGCCGATTTGGTCCCACCATCCCTGCGCTGCAGTGGCTGCTCGGGATGGTCCCCCAAATCCGCGCCACCCCCGGGCAGGAACCGGACACCGAGAGCGAGCAGGACCGACGCCGCTATCAGCGCCCCGGCGTAGAACAACCCGACCGCCCCGAGGATCTCCGAGAGCCAGATGACGATGGCGATCCCGACGATCGACTCGACCAAGCGCGCCGGTGCCCCCTCCCACCCCGGCAGCAGCCTCTGGCGCAGCTTGTAGGCGCTGAAACCGACCGCAACGACGAGCAGGGCCAGCTGGGCGACTCCCAGGAGGTAGCCGCCGAGGTCAACCATTTCGAGCGCCCGCGGTGGTCGCTAGCCGCCGAGGCTGCCCTGGATCACCACGGGCGTCTCTCCTTCGGCGACCATGCCCTGGGCCCGCGCCTCGCGTTGGACCACGAGGGGGTCTTCCGAGGACTGGATGCGGTTGTGGAGGCCGCGGTTCTCCTTCAGCAGCTGGTGCAGCTTCGCTTTCGCCGCCGTGGTGCCGGTGTAGGTCTTGTAGAAGTCGATCGACGGATTCAGGTAGGAGTAGAGGACCGCGGCGAGGACGAGGGTGAGGGCGACGCGGCCGACGCGGTCCCACTTGATCCGGCTCGGCCCCCTGCGCGCCGCCGGGCGGGCTTTGCGGGCGGCGGGACGGCGGCGGGTAGCCGATCGGGAGCGTCCGGCCTGCGCACGCGTTGCCATACCCGGTGCTACGCGGCCGGGCCCCGCTTTCCTTCATCGGAGGACGGGTTAGGACCGGCGTTGGACGAATGCCTGCAGGCCCGGAAACTCGGCCGCGGCGCCGAGCTCCTCCTCGATCCGCAGCAGCCGGTTGTACTTGGCGACTCGGTCCGAGCGCGAGGGGGCGCCGGTCTTGATCTGGCCGGCGCCGGTGGCGACGGCGAGGTCGGCGATCGTCGTGTCCTCGGTCTCGCCCGAGCGGTGCGAGATCACCGCCGTGTAGCCCGCCTCGCGGGCCATGCGGATCGCCTCCAGGGTCTCGGAGAGGGTGCCGATCTGGTTCACCTTGACGAGGATCGAGTTGCCGACGCCGAGCTCGATGCCGCGCCGCAGCCGCTCCGGGTTGGTGACGAAGAGGTCGTCGCCGACCAGCTGCACCCGCTCGCCGAGGCGCTCGGTGAGGAGCTTCCAGCCGTCCCAGTCCTCCTCGTCCATCCCGTCCTCGATCGAGACGATCGGGTAGCGGGAGCAGGCGTCCTCCCAGTAGGCGGCCATCTCGTGGGAGGAGAGCGTGCGGCCCTCGTGCTCGAGGTTGTAGGAGCCGCCCTCGAAGACCTCGCTGGTGGCCGGGTCGAGGGCGATGAAGACGTCCTTGCCGGGCTCGTACCCGGCCGCCTCGACGCCCGCCAGCACCGCCTGCAGCGCCGCCTCGTTGGAATCGAGGTTGGGCGCGAAGCCACCCTCGTCGCCACCCGCGGTCGAGAGGCCCTGCGAGGAGAGCGACTTCTTCAGCGCGTGGAAGACCTCGGCGCCGACCCGCAGGCACTCGGAGAAGCTCCCGGCGCCGGCGGGGACGATCATGAACTCCTGGAAGTCGACCGAGTTGTCGGCGTGGGCGCCGCCGTTCAGCACGTTCATCATCGGCACCGGCAGGACCTTCGGCTCGCCGCCGCCGTAGAGCTCGGCGAGGTAGCGGTAGAGCGGCTGCTGCGAATCGGCGGCAGCGGCCTTCGCCGCGGCCAAGGAGACGCCCAGCAGCGCGTTCGCCCCCAGCCGGCCCTTGTTCGGGGTGCCGTCGAGCTCGATCATCGTCCGGTCGAGTGCCCCCTGCTCGGAGGCGCGGGCGCCGGTCAGGGCCGAGGCGATCTCGCCGTTGACGTTGGCGACCGCCTGGCTGACGCCCTTGCCGGCCCAGGCATCGCCGCCGTCGCGCAACTCGACGGCCTCGAACTCACCGGTCGAGGCGCCCGAGGGGACAGCCGCCATCCCCCGCGCCCCCGACTCCAGCACGACCTCCACCTCGACGGTGGGGTTGCCGCGCGAATCGAGGATCTGGCGGGCGTGAATCGAAGCGATCGTGCTCACGGGCGCGCCAGTCTAATGGGGCTTGGCGAAATCCGCGTGTGCGGCCGGCGAGTACCGGACCGAGCGGGGGTAGGACGCAGGGAGGCCGAATGGCAGAGCCATTTGGCCGACTGAGGACGACGCCCCGCGAAGTGTCCGGTGCCGCCAGACGTGCGCGGGGATTTCGCCAAGCCCCACCATCACCGGCTCCGGCGGTACGCGGTGCGGTGGTGGGGCTTATTCGCCGGTTTCGGCGGGAGGCGCTTCGCCTTCAGGCGCGGCGCCGGGGACGGCGCCCGCCGGCACTTCTTCGCCCTGTTCGGCCGAGGCTTCGGGCAGCGGCCGCTGCGGGTGCGGGTCGCCTTTCGGTTTCGCCTCGGTGACCGAGCCCGGCAGCGCCGGGGAGATCGGGGTAACCGGCGCCGGGCACTGGGTCGCCGGGGTTTCCGGATCGGCTTCGTAGCAGGCGGGTGGCGCGTTGGCGGGGCGGCCGTCGCCGACGAAGTTGGCGCACCGTTCGATCACGTAGCCGTCGGCGCAGAAGGTCCGCTGTTCCCACTTGGTGCGGAATTCGGCGATGAATTCGGAGAAGAATTCCTGCTGCGTTTCCTGGCCCAGGGTGGAGCTGATCTGAGCTTTGACTTCAGCCAGCGATTTGATCTTCTCCGGGTTCAGTTTCACGACTTCGAGCAGGATCCAGTTTTCTTCGAATTGCACCGGCCCGGCGAGCTGCCCCGTCGGCGTGTCGAAGATCGCCGCTTTCAGCGGGCCTTTGACGAATTCTTCGCTGATCCCTTCCTGCAGCCCGCCTTTGCTTTTGCTGGTCGGGTCGATCGAGTACTGCTTGGCGACCGTTTTCCAGTTCGCCGGCGAGCTGTCGGCTTCAAGCGCTTTTTTCGCCGCTTCGACCTTGCTCTTGTCTTTGTTGATGACGACGCGGACGTCCCGGCTCTCTTTTTCGGTGAACTGGGAGTCCTTGTTTTCGTTGTAGTAGTTCTCGATCTCCGCTTCCGAGGGCGGCGGCGCTTCGGCGGTGACCGCTTCCTGGAGTTTCGTGCTCAGCAGCTGCAAGCGGATGCGGTCGTTCACGTCCTCTTCGGTGAACTTCGATTCCTTGAGGAATTTCTGGTACGCCTTTTCGGAGCCGAAGTTCGATTTTTTGATCGTCGCGAGTTCGTCTTCGACCTGTTTGTCGGTGACGCTGACGTCGAGTTCTTCGGCCTGACCGAGGATCCAGGTCCGTTCCAGGATTTCTCCCAGGGCGGCTTCCTTGAGTTCTTCGTATTTGTCGCTGCCGGGCTCGGGCGTTTTTTTCAGTTTGCCTTCGGCCGCCTGCTGGAGGATCGCCCGGTCGAGCTCCTCTTTGCTGACGTTGCCGCCTTCGTCGGCGATGTCCTGGACGAGGGCGACGTCGCCGGAGGGAACGCTGGGTGAGCCGATGCCCTGGGCGACCGCGAAACCGATGAAGAGGAGGACGAGGAGGGCGCCGAAGACGATCAGCGCCAGGCGCTGGCGCCCCGCCGACTTGTCGCTCCGTCCCCGCGAAGCGCCTCTCTGGCCTGCTTTCGCTCCCACAGAGCGCGCAGCATAGTCAAAACCGTTCGCTTAAGCAGGCTTTAGGCGCCGGCGGGTGCCGCGACCTGCCGCGCCTCGCGCAGACCCTCGGCCATCGCCAGCACCGCCTCGAGCCGCTCCTGCGGGTCGCCGGCGACCCGGATCGCGGACGTCTGCTCGCGCCATTCGTAGAGCGCGCCCTCGACCTGCTCGGCGAGGACGCCGGCCGCCTCGGAGTCGAGCTCGACCCCGGTGACGCTGAGGCGGCCGCCGCGGAACTCGACGCTGCGGGCGCCCGCCAGCCCCAACTCGATCCGCGCCTGCTGCAGCTTCAGCAGGTTCTCGGCCTGCGGCGGCAGCGGCCCGAAGCGGTCGATCAGCTCGTCGCGGATCGCCCGCAGCTGACCCGGTTCGCGGGCCGCGACGACGCGGCGGTGAATGTCGATCTTCGCCGCCTCGAAGGGGACGAAGGTCGCCGGCAGGTAGGCGTCGACCGGGACGTCGAGGCGGACGGGCTCCGGAGCCCCCTCGCGCTCCTCCTCGGCGCCGGCGGCCTCGGCGACCGCTTCGTCGATCATCTGGCAGTAGAGCTCGAAGCCGACCGCGGCGACGTGGCCGGACTGCTCGTCACCGAGCAAGTTGCCGGCGCCGCGGATGTCGAGGTCCCGCATCGCGATCCGGAAGCCGGAGCCGAGCTCGGTGTGGTCGGCCAGGGTCGAAAGGCGCGCCGCGGCCTCCTCGGTCAGCGCTTCGGCCGAGGGGTAGAGCAGGTAGGCGAAGGCGCGCTCGCGGGAGCGCCCGACCCGACCGCGGATCTGGTAGGCCTGCGAGAGCCCGAGCTGGTCGGCGCGCTCGACGATCAGCGTGTTCGCGGTCGGGATGTCGAGCCCGGACTCGATGATCGTCGTCGTCACCAGGACGTCGGCCTCCCCGCGCAGGAAGGTGAGCATCGTCTCTTCCAGCTGGTGCTCGTCCATCTGCCCGTGGGCTTCGAGGAAGCGGGCGCCGGGCACCAGCGCTCGCAGCCGCTCGGTCGTCTCCGGCAGCGAGTCGATCCGGTTGTGGAGGACGAAGGCCTGCCCCTTGCGCTCGATCTCGCGCTGGATCGCCTTGCAGACCAGGTCCTCGTCGTAGGGGCCGACGTAGGTGCGGACCGGGCGCCGCCCCTCCGGCGGCGTCTCGATCACCGAGATGTCGCGCAGGCCGGCGAGGCTCATCTGCAGGGTGCGCGGGATCGGCGTCGCCGAGAGCGCCAGCACGTCGACCTTCAGCTTCAGCTGCCGCAGCAGCTCCTTCTGCTTGACCCCGAAGCGCTGCTCCTCGTCAACGACGACGAGGCCGAGGTCCTTGGCGCGGACGTCGCGCGAGAGCAGGCGGTGGGTGCCGATGAGGACGTCGACCTTGCCGGCCTCGAAGTCCTTGAGCACGGCTTTCACCTCGGCCGCCGGGCGCAGCCGGGAGACGCCCTCGACCCGGAACGGCAGCTCGCGGAGGCGCTCGCGGAAGGTGCCGAAGTGCTGCTGGGCGAGGATCGTCGTCGGCACCAGGACCATCACCTGCTTGCCGTCGGAGGCCGCCTTGACCGCGGCGCGCAGCGCCACCTCGGTCTTGCCGAAGCCGACGTCGCCGCAGACCAGCCGGTCCATCGGCCGCTCCGTTTCCATATCCCCCTTCACCGCCTCGATCGCTTCCAGCTGGTCGGCGGTCTCGCGGTAGGGGAAAGCGGTCTCCATCGCGATCTGCCATTCGCCGTCGGGCGGGAACGGGTGGCCCTTGCGGGCGCGGCGCTCGGCGTAGAGGTTGAGCAGCTCGCCGGCGAGGGCGCCGGCGGCTTTGCGCGCCCGCGCCTTCATGTTCTGCCAGCGTTTGCCGCCGAGCGCCGAAAGCGAGGGTTCGCCGCCGGCGCCGACGTAGCGGCTCAGCTTCGCCAGCTGGTCGGTGGGGACGTAGACCCGGTCCTCGCCTTTGTATTCGAGGTAGAGGTAGTCGCGGGTGACGCCGCCGACCTCGCGGGTCTCGAAGCCGGCGAAGCGGGCGACGCCGTGGTCCTCGTGGACGACGTAGTCGCCGACCCGCAGT
>Ga0070685_10000112_pt1 | contig 51634 bp, 65 predicted proteins | sample KBSS13LmetaG_FD_65651 | JGI IMG/M metagenome (GOLD analysis project Ga0070685, IMG submission 65651) | Switchgrass rhizosphere microbial communities from Kellogg Biological Station, Michigan, USA - KBS S1-3L metaG | ecosystem: Host-associated > Plants > Roots > Rhizosphere ...
GAAGCTCTTGCTAAGACTGAAAATATGATTGACGCTAAGCTAGCACAGGCACATGAGCTGTATAGTCGGCTAGTCGGAGAGGTTGAGGCAAGAAATGTTCAGAAACGTCTAGATATGACAGATACTCAACGCTTCCTAAATTCTCCTCGTATGACTGAAGATAGACCTAGTTTTGTTCAACAAAATGTAGGACAGACAGAACGCATACAACTTCAGAATTCTGAAGGTCCTTTCCAAGCTTATAGCCGACGCTGGGCTAACAACGATAACATCCGTCCTAAGAATGAACATGAACGTTTCATAGAAGCCTATGACAAACTTCATGCTTTTGGAGAGAATGTTCTTATGAAAAAAGGCGGATGGACTGAACTTAACGTCCATAAGTACAATAAGATGGGTAGAGAATTAGCTAAGATCCATGGAGAAGGGTGGATTGAGGTTCCCTACGATCCCCTTGGAACCCGCAAATAAGCGAAAAAACCTATCACTTTAGAAAATAGGCACGAAAAAACCCCCAAGCCCGTAAGGACCTGGGGGTTTAAACTTGTCTGGCTACTCAGGCAGCCATCTTCGTATCTTCGTTGTCGTTCGCCGGAACCTGCTTCCACGCAGCCTTGCCAGCCTGAACTTCAGCATACTGGGCAGCAACGCAGTAGGCAGCGATGACAGCCATGTCGTGCCAGTAATCATCCTTGCCAGCCTTGATGCCGGCAGCATCGAGATTCTTTGCACACAGCTGCATCTTCTTGCCGAGATCCAGCAGACGCGGATCATTCCGGAGCTTCTCGAGGAAAGCGTTATTCGCCTCGACAGCCTTCTTCAGTGCTTCCATGTCGATGTTCTTCATCGTTCTTCTCCTTGGTAATAAGCAAAAGAATCCCCAGCTGTTACACTGGGGATCAAGTTTACCCGGAGGGAGGAAGCGCTAGTTCTCCGGGAGTAGCTTACTCGGACCAAGGAGGCGTGGTGTCCTTAGTTACCTTTCGGGTCTTCCGAGTATTCGACGTCTTGGACTTCGTTGGGTCCAATGACTTGGACGGGGACGGGGTTTCCATCGTTATCAACGATGAGGACGGAAACAGGCGTCGGGACAGTCGCGTTATCAATAGTCTGAACTTGGTCATTCATTATAAATCTTTCTGATAAATTATTCACCCTCGGGCTTTTCCTCGGGCTTTTGTAGGAGGTTGACGCCTACGATTTGCTGAGCGAGAGACAAGGCGAGTAGGGACGTTATCGAGGCTACCAGTACGATGGTGTCCAACGTGGTCAAGTTCCTTTCCATCTCCTTTGTGAGCTCGACCTTCCTTGATCGCTTTTGCTCTGGCACGATTGCGTGCCATGCGTCGTTTAACTTGCTCAGGCCTGTTTTCATAGGCAGTCTCTTTTTTATAGTTTCTAGCCACTCTTGTCAAGACTTTTCTGGTCCTAGTCTCATCCTCCTTTCGAGTAATATATTTTAAGTTTCATGTTACCTTCAGGGTTAACTTCCCCGAAGTCTATGTCTACGATGTGACGCCCACTCATGATGGGCTGTAACTGGGTGATTATTGCGTCCTTCAGGAATCCCATGCCGACTTCTTTAGTCAGGCTGCGGGAGAGGCGCTTCTGTCGTTCTTTCAAGAATTTCAAGCTCAGTGGGATGTCGCGCATTGTCGTGATCCTTAGGAGCCTTATGCTCCTTTAAATTCTTTAATCTACGACGTTCGGCTCGATCGGAGGGATGTTTAATCATGTGAATTCAAGGGGTAAGATTTCAGGTAAGCTGACGAACCCCTTTTCCACAAGGAACTCAAGAACATCCGCTTCTGTCAGGTCATTAATTTCAAGCAAGTCAGAGAAGGTATATGTTTCAAGTATAGTAGAGTAGTCCGTCAACTAGGTATAATTCCAATTCCAATCAGATAGAGCACACCAATAGTGCCAAGAGTAGCGATAATACAACCGGTCCAAAACCCATAATTATAACCTTTAGTGAATCCCCGTCCAAATTCATTTCCGTTTCTTTCGTTGTCGTTTGACATGTTTCTTCCTCTTTCGCTTGGGGGGTACTACCCAACCTGGGTATTCCCCAGTCAGGTATTGGTAAGCACTAAGGAGTAGTTCTGAGCCTTTATCGCGGCGGTTTCTACCAACGACGTATCTATTGCAATGCGTACAGAGCAGTCCTCTGACATGCCCCGTGTAGTGATCGTGATCAACGCAGAGTCGAACCTTGAATCCACTAGCAAGTCTACGGCAAACTGCGCAACGCTCATCCTGCTTCCTGAGAAGTTCATCATACTGGGTCTCCGTGATCCCGTACTTACGAAGAAGGCGGTTAGCTCGTGTCACACTTAATTATACACTATCTTTCCGAACCGATCAACTTCTGTAATGAAACTTCCATCAGCTCTTTGAGGACGTCGGACTACCTTCGTTAGGTATCTTGGTCCGTCGGAGTAGAGGAAGCATCGAACGTGTGGCTTACATGCAAACTTGTACGCATTGTAGCTTGCGACAGTGCCCAGTTTATAGTTTCCACTGGTACCGTCGGGTACTTCTTCACAAGTGCACTTTGGAGCTCGATCAAGAGCGACGATACTTCGGTAATTTCGGATGCGTTCTCTAATGCTTTCTTCGCGACAATGATGCTCATATAATGCTAAGTGTCCTAGTTCTTGGTTGATGGCTAAAAGATAGCCCACAGTTTTGTTAGTAACGAGAGGATCGTCCTGGGAACCAACGAGATAACCGTCAAGCTGGTCAAGGTAGCCGAAGCTGTCACGTGTTCGAAGAGTCCCATCTTTAAATTTCTGAAAGCTACGACTGTTAGCAGATTTGACATCGACAACGCAACCATCGATGACGCAATCACGGTGGCCAACGACTCCATCGACAACGAGTTCATCCTGCTCTCCTACCACTTCGTGACCAGCCGCCTTGGCCATCGAGATCACATACGCTTCAAGGATGTGTCCGTATGTGAACTTGATTTGGGTGTAGGGCTGGACGGGTTGACGTAAGCTTGGTGAATGAATGGAGTGCCACAGTTGAGACGGGCACTTGATTCCCATCTCAGATAGACGGAGAGTAGGAACTTTGTCCGGTCGTCCAACTGCTTCCAGGATTTTTCGTCCAACTTCTCCGCTAAAGTCTTCAGCGATAGCTTTGGTGAACCATCCGTTGTTTCCAACTTCGGCATAAATATCCTTAATTAAGTTCTTAATGTCTTTCATGTTTACTCTAGGCTTGGGGCCTGTTACAGCCCCATAGCGCGGGCCGCTGTCTTTACGAACAGAATGATGAGAAGGGAATATCCCATCATAGCGACTGGGACGGCAGCTGTCAAGATGGTCATCTTCTTGATAAAGGAGTAGCTTTCCCACCCCTTCTTCTCTTCCTTCTTGTCCTCTTTCTTGTACATCTTTGCTCGCTGTTCAATGTACGTCTTGATGGCATCTGCCTTTCGTTCTGCAGCATCAAGTTTCATGAACAACACTTCTTCTGGAAGGTCCTCAAACTTCATGGTCGGATCCTTCTTCTTTCGGCGCTTGGGTTTCGGTTTGTCGAAAGCCCTAGCATATTCGAGCACAGCAATCAGGTCTTTGCCTTTCATGGTACTCTCCATATGGCCCGGTAAACCCGGGCTCTTGATTAAGGAGGACGTGCCTCCTTGTTTGACGAGCGCTCCTTGCGCCCGCTTCTTGAAACTCTCATCTCTCTCTCCGCTCTTAACCTTGACGCTAATCTGGCGCCTTCTTGGTCCTCACCATCGATGTTCTACCAACTTGCGGACTGTCCCGGCCATGTACCTGACCTCACACCAGTACGACTTACGGTCTGCCACACAACTTACTCGCAGTCCTTTGGGTTGTGTGTCGTAGAACTCTAACTGCTTTGCTTAGACGGTGTGCTGTTGGAATACCCTGACTGTTCTTCACCCTACACCCGGTAGGCGAGTGCTACATCAGGTCGCTACTCCCTTCTTCGCTACCCCGTTCGATCGGGGACTTCTCTCCCGCTGCCGATACGACAATCGGTGGGACGCACTCTTGGCCTTCCGGCTCTTCACACATATGGCCTGTCTCCTACAGGGCGAGAGACATTGGCACCATTCTTACCATTCAGTTTGCAAAGCTGAACGCCTCCGGCTTAACCTTCGGATGGCTGTGTCATACAAGAATGCTGGGGTTCGTGCTCCAGAGATACAGGGCATATACATCCACTTCAGAGGTGGACTTTACTGACAGTACCAATCAGTCCCTGGGCATGGTTGAGGGCCATGCTTACGGCTAGCACTAGCTTTTCTGAGGTCAAAGCTGTAATCCCTACTAGATCGGTTTACTTTCCGGTGATGTGGTATATCGAAACCACGCAGTTCATGCCCTTCAAGCATTCTGCCACGCCATAGCTACTGTCCTCTACCATTGCAGTGCCCCTGAACCCGCTCTCAGTGGACTCGAACCACCCGGGGAGTATCTGCGCCTTACCGCATCTTCTGCTTAGTCGTCCGTAGCCATTTGGGCCCATCAACAGAGGGGTGACTGAGTTACACAGCCATCTACTATAGACGACAGGACTAGCTTCGTGTCACGTCAAGAGTTTGCTATGGAGTACCCAGCGGTTGTTCTGGGTCCACGCTAGTAACCGTGTCTCTACCTACAAGCTTCCGAAGAAGTCAGCGCGCTAGCGGGGTTCTGTCCCGTTGTCACACATCACCATGTGCGCCACGCCTCGTAGGGCATTTGGTTTGTCAGCGTTAATGGACGCTGTATGTATCGGACCTTCTGTCAACCACCGTAGTAGTAGCCGGATTTGCACCGGTCTCTATACATCCACCTTGCTATCGGCTGGACTTTACGAGTGTCCCTAATCGGATACACTTGGTTCTGCCTACGCAGTTGCACTCACTATGTCGCTTGTGGAAGGCGACTTGCCCACAACCTGAACAGTGGCTCCCCTCGGGGAGGGCCGGTTAGGTACCTCAGTACCTGAGGTTTTCCGCTAGTAAGTGGAAAATGAATTGATTAGAAAAGAGGAGGCTGAGCACGGAGACCCTCAACCTCCTTCTTCTCGTCGTCTGAATAATCTTTGTCAGGATTGAATGGAACTAGGTTATCGACACGGATACCAACCAAACGTGCTGCGATAGCCTTACCTCCTGTTGGAGTTCCGTGCTCATAAACCTCCAGCTTGAGTGTGCCGTCTGAGCCGTTACCAATTGTCCTTCCGTCCATAGGTGCACCGTCAGCGTCGACGACCTTCGGAGGTTCAAAGGTCCACATAGTTCCGTCCTTACGGAGACGCTTAGTAGGACAGCCGAAACGGGTGACCCATGCGTTTCCTTCATTCTCATCCATCTTGAGAACATTCTTCAATCCTTTACCCTGAAGCTCACGGATCTTCTCCAGACCTTCAGCGGTTGGGTGGATGGTTACGCTCCATCGGTCGTACAGGGAGTCAGGCTTTACAACCTTCACCCAAGACAACTTACCTTGAACGTACTCAGTCCACGTCTTATTAAATGATTTCGCCATTAGAAACTAATAACCTCGTCTAGTGCTGTAATGATACTCTCTAATTCTACTCTAGTTAATCGAATTTCGTAGGTTCCATCTACGATGTTGCTATCTGTAAAACTAGCATCCAGATAGTCACGCAGTGTTTCCATTTCTTCCCTTGTCAATGTGTCATACTCCAATTCTTATGTATTGTATAAATCTTGTGATCGTCATTCCAATATGAACCTGCCAATGGGCAAAGTAAACCTAATTCTTCACCGACAATACGGAGACTGTCTGCCTGGAGAGAGGCGACACGCAGAGCAATCTCCATATTGTTAGGAACTTCTGTCTGCCATTCGTCATGGACAAAATTGACTAATAGGCCACCCAGCTCCGTCACGGGTCGGAGCCATTTGAGGGTGGCCATTTTCATTACAATAGCTTCACCGTTCTGGAGGTAACCCGACATCGCAAGATGACGTCTCCCCCCTTCACTGTCTCCAGGTATTCGTACACGACGTCCGTCAAGTCCATTGAACCATCCTCGTTTCGCGTCACGAGGTATGATCGTTTCTTTGAGGGTTGCAAATCCGGTGTATCTTCGGAGAAGTCTTTCATAAGCCTCTTGAGCAGCTCTCTCGTCGCAATCGAGAATTTCACGGAGCTTTCCCATACCGGCACCAAGAAGGAGCGCATATATGTATCGCTTCGCGGCTGCTCGGGATTTGCATTGATCTCCAAGAATGGACTGGTTAAGACTGTGTGGGTCGGTCTTGAGCTCTTTCTTGCCATTGACAAGTGCCTCCGTAAACTCAGGGTCATTTATGTAGTGAGCAAATATTCTTAACTGAATACCTTCTGCGTCCACCCCCACGAGCAGTCTATTTCTCGGGGCTACCCAAAGCGACCGCATTTCGCGGCCGTATATCTTTTTCTTCCCCGCTGTATCTAGCTCGTTGGGGATGTTCGCAGTGTTAGGTGACTGGTGGGCCATCCGATGGGTCCACGCACCAATGCCATAAAACTTTCCATGAATTCTGAAATGAGTCCCGACCCTTCCGCGAACAGAAGCGTCGCCATGATCGACACCGCCCGCAGATTGCTCTGGTCGGACTAGATCAAGCCACTCGGTTAGAGTGCGACGTCGGGACTCAAGGAGTATACGCTTGGCTAGCAAGCGTGTAGCGTGCGGGGCAGAAGGTGGGAGCGTTTCTAAGTTGTTTTCGTTAACCTTCCACCCCGTTTTCTGTAGGCCTTTTAACTTAGCCTCTAAATCATCTAATGTCAACTGGGAAAGATTGTCTCTCTTGCGATACTTCAGCGAGTTTACAGCTCGTTCAGTATCCTTATGAGTCTCTGTCTTATCTACAGGTCTCCACCCAGCTTCGTTAAGTATTCGTATGATTTGAGGATGACTAGAAAGGTTAAATGTAGTCCAGCAGCAATAAGAAAAAGGAGCACCGACACACATGTCAGCAATGTCTTGGCGAAGAGCCTTAGGAATGGAAGACAAACTAATAGTGCCATGCTTCGTCTCCTTCGGTGTGACTTCTCTAATCAATTTAAGTCGCGGAGGAAACTGCTGATGAATCTCTTCGTCTAATCCTTCAAGCTCTTTTGTAACTCGCTCAAGTAATTTTGTTGCCTTCTCCTTATCGAAAGCAAACCCATTGTCATGCAGTTGTTGAGTAACCAAAGCAAACTCATGCTCCAGCCTAAGGCTGCGCTGGTGCTCGGGTTCCATAATATACCTAAGGTACTTACGGTAAATCCGCTCGCAGATATCCACGTCGCGGATACAGTAAAGCTCCATATCCTTTGAATACTTACTGAAATCATGGAAATGTATTTTCTCTATACCGAATTCTATTCCGTAATCTTCAATCGAGTGACCAGATCTTGGGTAGTCCACTGCCTTGGAGACAATGAGGGTGTCCAATACCTTCCCAATATCGAGCGGATGTCCTGCAAGACGCTCAAGATGTATAGCGTCGTAACCAAGGTAGTTATGCCCGATAATGAGATCACAACCCCGCAAATAAGTAAGGCATTCTGAAAGGCTTCGTTCGTCATCTGTAATATTCCTAAATATATGATACTCTCCGGTGTCGATGTCCTTACAGACTACGACCCAGATCTTTGTAGGGTTATATAAAGCATTAGCTTCTATGTCAATTACTATTCTCAATTAATTCCCTGTAAGCATTTTATTTACCGCAGTCTCCATTACACTGCAATAATCTTCCATCGACATAGATGCGGGACATCGGAAGGTTATCTGCTTGTCCGTAAATCCGTCGCTGTAATAGACGGTTACATCATCCATCATGAGGTCTTTATCATAAGTACTATGAATACTAAACATTGTCAACCTTTAATTATCTAATGGGAGCCGAAGCTCCCAAACCTTAGACTTTCTTTTTCCAAGGAAGTTTACTTTCCTTATCCTTCGGAACTACCACACGGTTCTTAAACGCAGGGCAGCCTTGCTCAGTCAGAGCATCAAGAAGGTAGGTAACGCCTTCCGTTGCACACTTCTCAGGAGTCTTGAACATATCGCTTTCAGTCAACTGAGGAAGGAAGTAGATGTTCTTTTCCTTGAAGTCTGCATCGGGTTCGAGATTGTAGACATGGCCTAGACTATGGCCAAGCTTCTGGCAAGTCTGCTCCGTACCCCAGTCGGCGAAGACCATCCGACGAAACATACCGGAGTTACCAAGCCCGAAGGCCAGACGGCCGATGTCGACAGGCTGGTGACTAGGCTTGACAAGGACACTCACCGTACTGATGAAGCCCTTATCCTCACCCCAACCACTGCAAGTCGTAGCGACAGCTACAACCTCACAACAGTATCCTGCTGCTTCGATCTGGTCGACGACAGCTGCGACAGACGCTGCACGATTGCTGATGCTTTCGGCACCAACATACCATGGACAAGACATGTTAGACACCAGCGTGATGACTGGTTTCTTCTTTGTCTTGGTCGCATCCAGCACCCGCATGTTCATCGGGTCGCCAGCGATAGCACGAGGCACATTGGGATATGCTCCTGCAATGCCGTACTTCACCGGCTCCTTTCGGATAGGGTTCTCAGCAAGCACACGGTCACGGATCTTACTCGCAGCGGCTGCACCTTCCGGCCAGCCATACCTGCATTGATCAATCGTCTGTTGCATGCTGCGGCTGCCAGAGAAGTCGTCACCTTCCTCCCAACCAGAACCGTGCCATGCACGACTTTTGCTGAGAGTCTCGATGTACTTAGCGAAGGATTCAGGGCTCTCCCAGCATGACGCATGGGAGGTACCCCGAACGTATCGCTCAAGGTAGAGGGCATCGCCACGACGGACTTTGCCCCCTTCCCTGATATCTTCATATTTCCATTCAGACATGTCAACCTCCTTAGTGGAAGCGGCCCTTTTTCTTCTGGTCCAGCTTCTTCACGTTGTTGACAGCCTTGGCATCAGTGCCACAGTGCTTGACGATACGCTCCTTCAGCTCAGCATCGCAACCTTTCCAGATCAGACGCTGCTCGACAATCTCCTGAGGCCAACCGATGGCGAGAAGCTTCGCACCGTAGATAGTAGCCCGAGGGCTGATCACCATACGTGCACGCTCCTTCGCAGCAGCAACACGCAGTTCCTGCACACGGTCTGCCCAGTTCTTATTCCCCGACAGAAGAACTTCCAGAGGAAGATCATAGTCGAAGTCGAAGAACACGAAGCGGTCGAGGGTCGAAGCATCCAGCTGGTTAGCACCAACGTACACACGGTCTGCACCGGTACCGAAGGTGTTGGCAGCAATGACGATCCGGAAGTTCTCATGACGCTGGACGGGAGCATCCTGATCAGGGAACATTGCATGGCCATTAGCCAGTGCAGTGTTGATCCATTTCAGTGCCGATGCATCCGACGTATCCACCTCGTCGATGAGGATGACACCACCCTTCTCGAAGGCGGTGCGGAAGGAAGTACCATGGTAGCGACCATGAGCATCCATGTATCCTGCAAGCTCGTGCGTACCAGACACACTATTCTGAAGATAGTACGGGAGGTTCAGTGCCGTAGCAATCTGCTGAACAACCGTCGACTTACCAGAACCAGCCGGTCCGACGAGAGACACAGGGATGTTGCAGTTCACCGCCTCAAGGATTTCCTTGAAGAGATAGTGGCGAGGCTCTCCCTCGAGAATGACGATGTCGTCACCCTTCTTGAGTTCGATCTTGCCATGCTGGTGGTAGTTCATCAGCTCCTCTTCGATCAGGGATTTGATCTCAGGGAGGGATGCGGTATTGAGGGACTTACGCAGAAACTTCAGCTGATCCGTATCCATCGGCTCGACGTGGATAGGGGCGGCTGCATCCTGAACAGGACTCTTCAGTTCTTCGAGGCCAAACATGGTAGTCTCCTTGATCTGGAGATCTTACTTCTTCGGTATTAAAGAAGCTAACCCCCGGCGGGAGAGAGGGAACCGCCGGGGTAGTGACTCACACATTCTTGCCGATGACGCATCCCTTGGCAAGGCCAAAGAAATCGAAACAACTGACGTTCTTGTAGATGTAGATGCCACCGACGGCTATGCCGATTGCACACGCGGCGACGAGCATGGTCTCTACGATTGCCTGTCTCATGTAGTTCTCCGTGTTAAGCGGCCCGGGTAAAGGACCTAATAATATCTTCTTCCTTCTTAATGGCATCATCAAATCGGCCGCCAACATTGCGGCCTCGATAGTACTGCAACTCCTTCTTAGCTAGAGCTGCATCCTTCCACATACTTTTGTCTGTCCTATAAATCACATTCATTCTAATACCACATACTTCTTATAAAAGATATTTCTTCCATCCATCTCAGTACCTTTGATGGACTTTAGTCTCATGTCAACGTGGTCACGTGCTTTCTCCTCTTCGAGGTACATGCTGGTAAAGGTGTAGCCGGGGGCTACTTCGAAGACAATCCAGATTTCATTCAGGTTCATCCGATCCCTCAGGAACTTCAGTTTGGGGTTCTTCAATGACACCACGAAACTCCCATGCTTTGCACCACTCGTAGGGCTCAGCCCAAAACCAAGTTCGTGCATCGTTGATTGACACGGAGGGGGAAAGGAGAACATCTCCTATGAGCTTACCCATATGGGTGTACTCCATGACCAGCCAGCGGGGAGTGCGGCCAGTCTTGTCACGGCACTTGAATTCTGTGCCGACGGGGAGGGGGCTAAGCCAGTCGCCCTCTGGAGGTTCTTTCATCTTAGGCTTAGGGATCGGTAAAGTCAAATCGGTGTAAGTCTCTGGATCATCCGATTTGACCAGATACAAGTCTGGTTTCTTCTTCATAGCTGGAATGCCTTCCCCGGTACGTAGTAGTTGGGACCTGCTCGTTCTTTAATACCATCGAGCGGTACACCACTAACGTTTTGTAATAGATTGCCGCGTACGGCTGAAGCAGTTGAATCTCTCTCTTCATCGTCAAGCCTCCAGTCTATCGGGTCGAGGCCTAGTTGGTTGAGGTGATCATTAATCGTGGAGAACAACCGACTGCCTCGGAATGGCATGCGTGAGTTATTGCTTCCACGTGGGGAGGGATGGCTCGTCAGGATGATTTTGTTATTCCTGAGGTCGACGTCGTTGGCGTATCGTCGAGCGACGGAGCCGAGGAGGGCGAAGACAATTCCTTTTTCGGACAGTCGTCGGAACACTTCTCGATTGAGACTTTTGTATTCATCCCAGTCATGAGATAGTGAATGACCATCTGCACAGCTAGGGATAGCGTTCCACAATAATACTCCCTGTCTGGTCCATCGAGTGAGGTCGCCGTTACGTGGTATCTCGTATCCAAGATCGGATCGATACTCGGCGAGGATCTCTCGTAATGTCCCGGGGAACTCAGCTCTTCCGAATTTGGGAGGTATAGAAAAGGCCAGTCCGGTAGCGTATTTGTGCTGCGGGTACGGGTCCTGTCCCACGATGCATACCCGTATGCTATCGCAATTCCCACTAGCAAGAGACCGAAATAGATCAGTTCTTCCTGGGTTATAACGTACACCGTCTCTCTCCATCATCTTGAGTCTGTCGTTGGCGACATACCAGTCGTCCGATTGCCAGTAGTCTAGGTTCCAAGGCCTCGTCATAGTAGGCCTGCCGGATTAATAAGCTTTTCCATATGTTTAAATTCTGCCTTTAAGTATTTACCATTCCACCATTGGAGAATGAGATGTTCATCCCAATGTCCGTTGAGTGCAGGGTATGTGATGATCTGGCGAAACTGCCATGTCGAACGCTTGCCGTTCGGGAACTCACTGTCGGAGCTATTGTGGATAGTGCCAATGACATATCCATTAATAACCTGACGCCATATGAGAAGGTCCGCCACCGTAGTTATCATTTGCCGGTCTTTGAGCATCCCCATAGTCTAGGTCCTCCGCTAGAGTGTTGGTGAGTGGATCAAATAAAAGATTACCAGCTGGTCCTGCTCTTTCACAGAACCTATTCTTCACTACGGTTAGGTGAGTGATACGGCGGATAGTAGGATCGGGATTAATTACGTCCCGATCCAGATGGATTTGTATGTCGCACACGTTTGTTATGTTGCGACTTCCTCTTGTTAGACCGTCGTCGTTGACGTGGGATACGAATATCAGCGCGAAGTCTAACTCCTTCACCATCATTTCGAGTCGCGTCGAAAGATAGTCCAAGGCCGTCCGCTCGTCTTTTCCTCCAAGACCACTAACAACCATAGTAATGTGGTCCAGAAGAATATACTTGCAGCCACGAGCGGCAACCAGGAATCGAATAATGTCCAGAATAGTGTCAGGATCATCTGAGCCAAAGTGAGAGTACAGATGAAGCCGATCATCACTCCCAATAACGTCCTGAAGCGCTGCAGAGATTTCAGGATTGGTGACACCCGCGTCAGGTAGGTGCGCCGGCTTACGTAGGTGGACACCCGCAAGGCTTTGTAGATGCCTACGCTTAGGTTCTTCAAGGAAGATAACGCCGATTGCATCGTCTGTCTCCGTCAGAAGTTGATGTTCGATTGCTCTCATGACTGCGGTCTTACCGACACCAGACTTAGCTGTTATCAGTACACTCTCACCCGTACGTATACCGTAAGTCATGAAATTAAGGGTTGGGAAAGGATAAGGAATGCCTTCCTTTTCCTTCTCTGCCAGTATCTTATCAAACTCTGAAAATGACGAGACGATGGTCTCTGGAAGATACCGTCTCGCATTGGAATAGATGGTCGCTAGTTGGTCGGAGTCTCCGGACCGTAGGTAATCGTTGGCGTCCTTGTGGGTACCATCTCCGAGGGACAGCTGATAAACCTTGTTGTAATCGAACAGACTTGCCACTGCACGTGCTGCTTGGCGTCCTGCTTCATCTGCGTCAAACGCAAGTACAATCCTCTCAAACGAATTGCACCAGGATCGATCCACGCTAACGTCAGTTCGAGCACTAGCAGCGCTGTGAACACTGACGACAGGTACATGTAGGACTTGATAGGCCGAAAGCGCATCGAGCTCTCCCTCTGTGATGATGAGAGTCTTGTTAGACCCAGCCGCAAATAGGTTACGACCAAATAAACCAGCCTTACCAATATCCCCTATACTATAGTGTTCCTTAGGTAATACTCTTACCTTAGTACTACCATTAGGGTAAGGAAATCCTATTGATATAGGTTTACCTTCTTCATTAATCTTAGTTAATGTATTATAAAATCTAAAGGTATCTTTACTTATACCCCTATATGGTAAGTATTCATAAGTATAATTATCAATCAAGTTATTATCCTTAGGTACATAATGGTACCCACATGAGAAACAATGTCCATGTCCATCTTCATATATGCAATAAGCATCAGAAGATGGACAACTAGGACATTGGATATGTCTATCAACAATTGTCTGGGTTTTGGTATTTATAATATTCACTTAACCACTCTTTGTCCTTCTTAGGCTTAAATGTAGGTACCTTTTGAAATAGATATGGGTTCTTTCGATACTGGTTCCAGAAGGCAGGCTTGCCTAGATACATCCAGGCATGAACGATACGGATACGTTCAGGTCCGACCCAACACTTCTTACCAGCCAGTGGATGACCATAAGGAAACTTACCATGCATCCAGTCGATGCCACCAGTCCACGTATGGTGAGGAGATCTTTCCTCTGTTGTATTTTCAAATACGATTGGCCCGTCTCGGTAAGGCTTGATCAGATCAACCCTCTTTCTAACGAACTGTAATCCATTTTGCTTGAGTTTGTCAAGCAATAGGAACGCAGATGGAGGAATAGAAACGATTTCTCCCTTCACCTTAAACCCTTCTCCAACCTCTACGACGGGTGTCCACTCGGGAGAGAGAAAACCTGTGAACACCCGGAAGAGGTAGGGATGTTTCGTAAAGGCTACACCTTCACGTTTCCCTATTTCGTCAATGATAAAGTTCTGGCGTCGATCAGACATCCATTCGTCAGTGACAAACAGTTTCTGATCTTCGTATTTCTCCAATCTTGCGATGTCCGGAGTATACTGCGAGGGCATTCCCTCAAGCAGGGCTAGGTGGTGGCGTAGTTCAAGCTTAATCTTATTTCCGAACATGCTTCCTCTCCATAAAAGGTGGAAATGAGTGGCCCGTAGGCCACCCTAAGATTATTTCTTGTTGATGCGCGGGACGCGCTTGCCGTTTTCAGATTTGGTGATCTTCAACGACACTCCCTTTTTCCTGTAACGTTTGGAGATTTTCTTCATCAACCAGCTCGACGGTTGAGGAAGCCCAACGCACCGGACTGGGTCTTGGGAGCGACGGAAGGAACCGACACCTTCGGCTCTTCCTTCTTCTCGACCTTGGTGGATGAGGTGCTCGCCACCAAATCCTCCAGCTTGACGCCAGACGACTCGATGTAGTTGCGGCGCATCTCGATGAACGCAGCGACAGCGATCTTGTTGCCATCGAATAGCTTGTAGACCTGCTCCACCGGGATGAACAGAAGATCGGTGAACTTGTAGCCGGTCGACTGACTGAACGTGGCGTGCTTGCTCTCGCCCTTCTGAACTTCAAGCGGGGTGGGCCGCTTGTCCTTCTGGAAGTACTCGTCCATGATGACCATTGCCTTCAGCTTCTCGTCGTCCGACATGGTCGGAAGATACGGAGAAGTGCCGGCACTGGGCGTCCCAGACGGGACGTACGCCTCCCGAACGGTCGATTTTCCGCTCGTGATAGGTTTTTCTTCCCTCCCCGTCAGGATTTCCGCAGCAGTCGCAGCCTCAGCGATGGCTTTCTGCTCTATCGGGGTCTGGGTCGTACTCACAGCGCCAGATCCAGCCGCTTCCTTTCGGCGCTTATTGACCTGGTAAGCAATGTTCTCGACTTCCCCCTTCGATGTAGCAGTGCGATTGGAGAGGTCGATGATGTCAGGGGAGACCCAGACAGAACATTGAGAGGACTCGTGATCGGGAGGTAGCATTCCTCCGTTGAACACGCGGAGCCAGAAGTTCCGTGCTTTGCCGCGAGCCAGCTTCGGAGGCGGAAACGTCTTGCGCCATCCCGCCGCCTCCAATTGCTGAGGCGTCTTGCCGGCGATGGCAGGGTTGATTCCGACCTTCTCCTTGTTTTCCTTGCCGGATTTGGGAAGTCCATCCCCACCGCTGGGCTCAAGCTCAGGTACCGGCGGCTCAGGATCTTCGTGCCTGTTCGGCGAAGTGACTGGAACCTCAACATCAGGCGTAGCCTTAGGCGCCGGAACAGCCACCCCACCTCCACGCATGAAGGCGAGTGCTGGTTTCGTAGCAGGCGGAGCCTCGACCTTGGCGACCCAACCATGGGAGTTCGTCACCAAACCCCACGGCAGATCGAGAAGGCCATTAGGAACATTGCCGAAGCAGATCGGGTCTCCCTTCAACGGAAGGAAGACGTAGTAGCCTCGGTCCTTAAATGATTTGGACAGGGTCTTCTGGAGGTTCTCCTTCCGGAGTTCCTCGTAGAACCGATCGACGTTCTGATCGGCATCGTTCATCGCCTTGCTCAGGCGAGGAAAGACCACCTCATCGAACGCATTGGATACGTCCGTGTGATCGCCGTTCATGTTGGCGTACTCGCCGAAGTTACCCTCTGCGAACAACATAACGATGTGTTCACCCGAAGCACCCACGACTGACCAAGGTTGAACGTCGTCAGGCACGACGGCCTTCGGGAAGTTGGCGAAGTACATGATGAGGTGTTCATCGTTGAACGCCTTCTGTAGCTCCTTCAACTCTTCGAGCGGGATGGTTCTGGGACTGATCTCACAGACCAGCTTACCGTCCAGTCGGCCGGCGAAACCAAACGCTGTCGGGCACCTCGATGAAACTGTGTTGAGCAGTTCGTCGGGCACAAATAGCTTTGGTTTCTTCACAACTATTGTTGCTGAGTTCATTTCACTCTCTCTGTTTGGCGGACTATGCCGCGTTGCGCTTCTTCAGGAAGTCGAGCTTGCCTTCTGCCTTGGGCGCCTTAGCCTTCTCAAGACGACGAAGACGATTCTCGACGGCAGCTACCGACACATCTTTCAACATGGCGATATTGGTCAGCACGCGCTGACGTAAGCTAATCGGGTTACGTTTCTTGGGGACCAGATCGGTCAGACCAAGAGACTTGCCGATTATCTTGGACATGTGGCGATACTGTTCCTGAGTGATCAGATGATCCTCATAGCACAGCCTTGCCAATGTATCGTCGAGTTCGTCGGCGACGATTGCCCGCCTCCACCTCGCCATGATACCTCCCGCGAGATAGCGAATGGGTTTGCGAATCAGGCGGTGATACCACCTAACCGGAGGCCACAACAGAAACACTCGGATGAACCGACGCATCTGTTTGTGGTATTGGTAGACCATCAACACGAAGGTGACTGACAACATCGTGATTGATGTGTCCGGATGTTGGGACATCCAGATAGTGATTGCGGTCATAAGACCGAGTGAAGCTATGGCGGCATAGGCAACCGCCAAGCGCAGACCATCCAAGAAAGCATCCATGTTAACTCCTTCTCTCGTGGACACCAAATGAATATGCTCCATCGCATCTAGAATGCCTCTAGGAAGCCCTAGGAAGCCCGTACATGCGTTTAAATGAGAACTGGCTACTACCCTACGTCTCCCCATTTTATTTGATACTTGAGTCAAATTATTTACGCCAGCTAAACTCTTTCGTAAGACGATTGATGGCTCTCTTAGAAACTTTCTTCTTATTCTTTATGGAAGGAAGTCCAGTCAGCTCCCCAATACACCAATGGACTGGACGGCGAGGACTACGAACTTTACTGTCTAACCAAATCTTTTCAAGCTGTTCTTTCAGGGTCATGGTGCCCTCCAAACAAAGAAATACCCTCGGCAGAGGGCGGGGAGGACGCCATGCCGAGGGCTCGACGAAGGGGTTGGTTTGTTATCCCCCTCGGAGGAGAAACTCTTTCTTCCATTTCACCTTGTCTTGCATCCATGCGTCGATAGCATACGCACTCGACGGATAGGTCATGGACAGGTGAACTTTACGCTTACGATAGTCCGCCCATTGCAGGATGTAACACGTCATCTTGCTGTTGTAATACAGTCGGCATCGCTGTCGGCTGTTCTCCACTAGCGTGACGAAGAATGGGTCACGAATGTCATCGATGATACCACGAAGTGGATCACCTGGATCTTTATATCTCAACATTAGCTCATGCCTCCCAGCAGCTACGTTGGGAAACCGCACTTGTGCGATTTCTACACCTAATCCCTTTACCGTCTGTTGGTATTGAGAAACCAACTCCGGGTTAGGGCGAGCGCCACTCTTGACTGAGAACGGCCTAGCCCAGGCGCGGCGCTGGCGCTTGAGCTTAAGCAGTTTGGGTTTAACCCACCCCGCCGGCATCGTCTACATCCTTGCCGAGGAAACTGTCGTAATCATCGACGAACATGATGGTCTTGCCATCATGAAGCATCGTAAGGTTGAGGTAGGTTAGTCCCTCGTCTGCACTCAGACGAAGAACCTTCCGTTTCAGCAAGTTTGGAGTGTCTTTTTCCACCTGCTTTAGAAAGCCTAATAGTGTCTCCCAATCCATCTCTCTTCTCCCTTGGCATGATTGCCATTCTTAGATTGTAAACCTAACTAAAGACTAAGTCAACTTGACCTAATCGGCCAATTCCTCCTATTCGACTTCCTACACTTGCCGCACGACCAAATCCAACGGTGAGGTGGCACGTGCTGCAGGCGACACAGCTTCTTGTTTCCGCACTTCTGACACTTAACAACAAGTGCCTTCTTACCAACCCTCAGACTAAACTTCATTTCTACCTCCCTTGCGCGGCCAAAAACCTATCACGATCGTTATTTCCCGCGTAAGAACGTGAGCCCAGGCTTAACTATTTCCTTGACTCCCTCACCCATCTTGATATAATCCATGATCTCACGCAGATCGATGAACTTATTCACCTGCCTCCGTAGCTCATCAGCTACCATACCACCATCATCATTACGTTCGTGAATGGAGACGGCAGTCACTCTTCGTCCTCGCCGTTGTAGCTCGGACACCATACAGGTGAAATCCCCATCACCGCTAAAGAGAACGAGATCAGTAAAATGCTCCCACATAGCCCAAGCTTGAACCACAATCTCGCAGTCCATATTCCCCTTGATGATCCCGCCATACTTCTTGGTCTCCTTGCTGATGACATTCCACCCATGATATTGGATCTGGTCCATGATCGCACGGATGGGAGAATGTATTTCCTTAGGTGGTAAGGCAGTGAAGTAATATGAACCAATTACATCACCGTCTTGTGCGAAGTAATTAACGAGGCGCTCATAGTTCGGACGAAAGCCCGCAAACTTGAACGCCTCGTTGAAGTTACTTCCATCAATAAAGATAGCTATGCGCTTCATTGAACACTCCCTGCACGTTCCATGCACCGTGCTTGCGATACCAATCAGCCTTAGCGTCGCCATAACAAGCTTGATACTTGCCATACCACGGACCCACCTCATAGAAATCCCAGCACGCAACTAACAATGGATCGTGCTCTACCCCATTGTCGTTGACGTAGATCATACCTGTATATCCTGCATCCTCCCAAGGATACACGACTTCATGTCTGATGGCAGGCACAGGGAAGTGAGGCTCAGTCTGACCATGTACGTATAGTCCCCACGCCTGTTGTAGGCGATTACACCACTTGACGGTGTCACGTACGTGCTTGTATCGAATGGACACACGAATGAAGTACTCAGCACGTGCTGTCTTGTATGCATACTTAGAGAACATCTCTCTCTCTCCTATTGCTTGAGCAAATGAACGAATGCTGCCAGCCACTCACGATAAGTTACGATGTGATGATCGTACACGATGCACCTACGATTGTGTAATGATGATATGCCCGAACTCGGGCTCCCCATGGTTCCAGTCTTGAATGAGCACGAATGCACACTCGTACTCAATACCGCCTTGATGGCCAGGAAACCAATCCACAGTGCGTGGAATGGCAGGAAGATTGTGGTTAGGCTTACGATAACCAAGACGATATGCCCAATACCAAGTTGTCATGTCCGCGCTCTTAGTCATGACCTCAAATGAATAGGATTTTCCGTCACGTAGTGCGGCTATTGTCTCAAACTTTCTCATGTCTCTCTCCATGAAATATGAGGGCGTCCCATTCAGGATCGTTTAAGATTTGCGATGGTCAGGCGTAGTGGGGGTTCCTATGATTTGCCTGATTGCAAATCCCCTCAGGTTCAGATTAAAGCTTCTCTCCGAACGCACCGAGTAGAGGATTCTTGCGCTCGTATTCAGACGTACGCGGGAATCCATTCGCGTCATCTTCCATGAACACGCGACACCACTCTTCAGCACGACGCGCGTTCTGCGCTTGTGCAACTAGTGCAGACACTGGACGGAACACTCCCTCCGTACAGGCAGCACACAATCCATTCAATCTCAGCCCATTTCCGAGCTGATTGTAGACGCCATTTCCTACGTGAATGATGCTCATTTCTCTCTCCCTTCTTTGGAACAGACCATCTGCTCCATTGTCATTATGGACCTTCCCATTTCTTAAGTCAAACTGGCACATACGCCTATATCCCTCGCACACACGGCAAAACCTATCACGCTTTGATAAATAGGATATAATAACACACACCACACACGCACATGCACACCACATACCCTCCCGCACACAACAATAAACCTATCACGATGCGCACCCTGGTGCGCTGCAGCATGTGCACTGCACCATAATGGTGCGTTGCCGTTATGTTCTCCCTGGGAGCAGACAATAAAAAACCCTGTGACATTTGAGCAACAGTTGCTCTCGTGCCACAGGGTGTGTTAGTTAGGTAACAGTGCTATTATGCAACACGCGGTTTGCGCATTCCACGAATAGCCGACGCAAGTTCCATCAGTTCAGCCGACGCCATGTCCAATGAGCGCGGGTTGCAATCAACCCAGATGGAACGGCGACCGATACGGACGTAAGCCTCGAAGTCAACGTGTGCTTGCATGTCCTCGCTCAGTGCTTCGAACGGCTGCCCTGCCACCTTGCTTGCGAGTTCATGGTCATGGGAAACGAAAGTCATTGTTCCCACCTTGGCAGTGTCTGCGCTGGTGTTGAATACGTGAGCAGTCACTTTAAACATAGCCATTTGTAGTCTCCCTAATCGTGCGACATTGCACGCCACTCCCCCGCCCGTAGGCGAGGGAGGAACTTGCAATGGATTAGGCCGCGTCTTGTTCCTTACCGATTAGTTCCTGATACCGTGCATTGTTGCGCGGAGTATCGGGACATACATCATTGAGGAACTTCTTCATTGCCATGACGGTGGTGAATGCAAGGTCGGAACCTGCGCCGTTAACCGCCTTCTTCATTTGTTCCAGCAGTGCACCGTCCTTCTCGTCCCACGCATGGTCAGCGAACTCATAGAGATCGGTCAACCGTGCGATGGCAGTATCAGCAGTGCGGATCAGTTGAGGTACGGATTGATTGCCCTCATTCTGGTTACCGCTTTCATCGTCCTTCTTCTCACGCTTTGCGGTGTCGATGACTGCTTGCCACGTGCCCTGACGTTCCTTTGCCTTCTCAACGTCATACTTCAGGAACGTACCGATTGAGACTTGCACCTTATCAATGTCCTCTCTGCCCTTGACGGTAGAGCGAACAACGATCGGGACTTGCGTTGCCTCAATCTCAAAGCCTCTCCCTTCCTGCCCGTCCATTGGCAGGTTATCCGGTCCCAATTTGTAGATCGGATAGACTTCAACGTGCTTGAGTTCTTGGAACCGGCGGAATTGGTGGTACAACTCGAAGGCATTGCTGACCTTCGTTACTGCACCGTCAATCTCCTTTGTCAGTCGCTTGATTTCCGCAATGCGGTAGTCATGCGTCATGTTCTTAATGTCCGCACCAATGTCAGAAGTGTTGACCTTGGCAGGGTCTTTCATCGACCGGTTGAGTTGATCAATGCGGCGCTCGCGGTCCCGAATGGATGGGAAGTCACGAACCATTACCTCATAGTAATAATGTTTCGTCACCTTTTCCTTTCCATCCACTATCCTAACCGAGTAGTAGATGGCAGGATTGTTGCCCGTGTTTGCCTTTGGATCAGGCAATGCGTCGAGTTGTTCAGGCGTCAGTCCGCTTGTCGTCTTGAACATGACAGCAAACGAACCGCCTTCCCACTCTTGCCTTGCCTTGTTCAGACTGTCCACAACTGGCATAGCCAGCGGTGACACAATCTTAGCCAGTGCATCGGCTGATACATCCATTGCACGACCGATTGCACGTTGATCAGCAGTCAATACGATCTTTGCTTTCTTAGCCATTGTCTCTCTCCATTGCGTAGCCATAGCGTGGCACAATGCCCGCTTTGATGGCAACTGCGTTTGACGGAAATCCCACGTGGGCGGCTATCCGCACCTAGGGGCCGTCTTGACGACGCACCTTCAAGGTAAGGGCTGACCTAGCCTAAGTCAACCCAGCCAAATCACAGAAGCGTGATATTTGGTAACGAAAGCGTGAGCAGCAGCCTCATTTGGAACACAACTAGTAGTGATGGCTATTGTGTGACCATTAGGTAATACATGCTGTCTCATTACGGTTTCCATTGTGTTCCCTTCCAATGCGTTAGCGTATTGCTAATACGTAATGCCAGCATGCTACCATAAGGTATACCTTACACTGTTAGAGTCTTATACAGTATACCAGATGGCTGGCATGCCAGAACCGATGTGGGGGGTCGGGGGGTCAAGCGCGCCAATGAATTACACCTCAAATTTATCTCGGAAAAATTTTATATCGTACAATTGGGTAGTTTGGTTAAATTCTACAGCTTCTATTACATCTCCTGCCTTTAAAGGAACTTGAGTATAGATCGGATCTGTAGAATTATATTTATAAAATTGAACACTAAACATCATCTAAACAAATACTCCAATAAATCATAACATAAATACCAAAGACTACAGAAAAAGGAAAGTAATAATACCCAAGCTACTAACGCTTCTCCCTTAGTCATCTAGAGAAACTAGCCCATAAGAAATACAAAAGCACCAGAAACGCAATCACTGGTGCTATTATTGTCATTACATCGTCAATCATTGTTACATATACTGCTAACTATCTTACTAATAATCCAATAACCTGCAAGAAAGACTCCTACAGCACAAGCTACTACAAAAGTTCCAAAAGCTATGTCGTCTATTTGCTGAAAGACTTCAAAGACATTGCTGAGGTGACTATAAATTTCCATATTTCATTCCTGTAAAGTATTGCAATAAACACTCCCACGAGTGCCAAAGTTGTTAAAAAAGGCAAAATGCCTGACGATTGGTTTAGAAGCTCACTCGTAAGTTTTATGTCTTCCCCGGTAGGTGGGTAGCTCCCTACTCCAGAAAACGCATCAGCGGCCTTCCTAGAGGCTTCTAGAGGCATCTCAGCATCGATGGAGGGTTCATATTCTGAAAAGAGTCCAGAAGGCCGGGGAACAGGCAGTGGAGTAGGGTTTATGAAGAAATCAGTCATAGCGTAATCCATCTATCGGCTAGCAAACGTCTAAACACATATTGTGCCTCTGCATCACCACCCTCGAAGAAGTTATAACCTCCATACTGTCTTACAAACTCATCTTCCTGAATCTGAGCTCTACGTTCATAATCGAACTCCTGAAGATCCTTCCCTGTGTACTTCTCGTATATTCCGTTTATTCTTTCGTTCATAGTTCCTCATGAAGGTCAATGCCCACTCTAGGGCGTCTAGTTGTTTTGTAGTTATTGTAGAATCCTTCGGTATCCCAGTAATATCTTTGTCCTTCAACAAACTCATACATATAAAACTCCTTTACAAAGTCTATACTACTCCTGTATACTTATGTCAAGGAGAATTCATGCAAATTCAAGACCTTGATTCAAAAAAGAATGTTGCTAGACAAGCAGCGACTCTAGAAGGACTAATAGACCAATTAGACCAAAGAGGACTCCTTGTCTTACAGGTCATGCTAGGACAACAGGCTATGAAGCTATTGTCAGAGAAGCATGTCACCGAAGTAACTAAACCCAAAGTACTAAAACCCGAATAAGGAATCCTATGGCTATTTATAACAATCGTGAAGTTTGGATCATTGGCCCTACCGCTATGTCTACGACTCCCGAACAACTAACCGTCCGCTACAAGGATGGTACCCAAGAGAACGTCCCAACCGCCGGCATTCGTTTTACTGAAGATGAGAAGAAAACCCTTATCAAGACTTATCCTAGCAAGTTTGATGGTGTGTCTACTATCAGTGAGGATGACATTACGGCTGTTCGCGTTGGCGTTGCTCCTGCGTATGACCCTGACTACAAAGTCCAAGCAGAAACTCAAGCGCGTGCTAAGATACAGCAAGAGGAAACTGCGAAACGAACTGAACAGGCTCGCAAAGAAGCTGACGAACGACTGAAGAAAGAGTTGTCTGCGTCTCCCAAGGATGCTCCCGTCGCTCCTGCTGAGAAAGTAAAGAAATGAACCAAGTCTGGCATTTCCTTAAACTAGCAGTCTCTGTCATCACTGGCGTCGCTGCTTGCGTGTGTCTATTCGTAGCAATGCCGTATGTTGTGCCGCTGTCTGCGGTCAGCATCGCATTCTCCCTGATGCCCGAGTAACTCTATGTTATGGACAAGATACCTGATGTAATTCTGGTCGGACTCTCCGTCGGCGTTTTCGTCGGCGGAACTGTCTGGGCACTCGCATGGTGGTTATCTGGTCAATTCTCCGAAATAAGGTCTTTTGTCTACCAACAAATGTCTAGAGTCGAGGTAAACATCCTAGACAAACTTGAATATCACGAGAAACATGATGATTCTCGTTTCGATGACCTCAACAAAGAACTGTGGGACATCAAGATTAGACTAGCATCTAAGAACATCAGGATCAAAGAGTTGGAAAGAAAAGGCGGAGTCAAGATTGATGAGTGATGTCATTCTACGCAAATAATGGAAGTATGAACGTTACAGTAGTTGATGGGTCTGTATACACAGGTCTATACGCTCCTGACGGTTCTGTAAATGTAATTAAGAGTCCCGGAGGCACCTACGTAGGATTACACCATCCTTGTGGAGCTTTGTGGGTCACTCTCACTACGACTACCCTTTCATCTCTTTTCGCCCCGGATGGTTCGTTATACGTCGACGACGTAAACAGCCCACCTCCTAAAAACACTGGTCAGCCGGTAACGGTGGTCTCGGGTACACTACACCCGTCCGTCGGAACCTTGGGCTCTCCGATGGGCTTACTCCTAGCCCTCACATACGCAGCATAAGGATATATAATGGCCGATACAGCCATCGCAATTACTGCTGGTGCGGGTACTAACGTTGATACCCGTACCGAAGCAACTAACGGAAATCATCGTCAAGTCGTCGTCCTCGGAGACCCCAACACCAACGCTGGTGTAGCTCCTGTCGACGGAACTACAGGACTTGCAGTCAACGTCACTAACGCAGCTCTGACGGTCAACTCTCACGCAGTCACCAACGCAGGTACATTTGCTGTCCAGAACAATGCAGCTACTCCTGCTGGAAACAACAATATCGGTGACGTCGATATCGTAACCGTACCTACAGATCCATTTGGTGCTAACGCCGATGCCGCGTCTGTCTCAGGTTCTATCTCTGCAAAGCTCCGAGCTATCGCTACTGCTATAGGCTCTACTGCTTGGGATCTAGGGATTGGTACTGGTGGTTCGCGTACCCAACGTGTCGCTATTGACAGTGCTCAAATTGCTGCGAATACAGCTCCAGGCACCGATGCTACGGCTCTTGTCGGTATCCAAGGCGCTGCGTCTATGTCTCCCATAGCCATCAAGTATGCTGATTCTGCCAACATAGTATCCGGTGCTATTACCACAGCTATGACGGGAACGACAAGTACTTCCCTCGTGGCAGCCCCAGGCGCTTCTCTCCGCAATTACATTACTACGATTGTTGTGTCTAATAGTCATGCAACCGTAGGCACTGACGTCATCATCCAAGATGGCAGCGGTGGTACTACGCTTATGACTATCCCCGCAGCCGCTGTATACGGTGGTGCGGTCATCAATCTCCCCGTTCCTCTAAGACAGCCTACGACCAATACAGCTCTCTTCTGTGCAAACGTTACTACAGGTTCAAGCACTAAGGTTTCTGCAGTCGGCTTTAAAGCAGCATAATGGGAATTATACTTTCGTCCGCTAGTGGAGGCTCGGATCCGTTTGCTTCATTGGACGGTCGTTCCGGAGCAACAGGCGCGTCTCCGCAACTTCCTAATATTTTAAATACGTTTCATCCGTCAGGCCCTGCTGACGGCAGATACTTCTGGCCCAGTACTTCAGCCTTTAAGAGTGCTACTGGAAACTATCAACAGCCTCAATGGCGTGTCGCTGGCGTAGACTATGCCGTAGGCTTGGTCTCTAACTGCACTGTCGATACTGGAACAGGCATCATTACTGAAGCTGGAAGTTCTCCAGTCAACGGACAGAAGAAGTCTCTAAGGACTGTCAACGGGGGAAGCCTCCCGACTGTCAATGGTTCTGGTATTTCTCAAGGTACATCTTACTTTATCGTCAATGCATCAGGGAGTACTTACAAGCTCTCTCTGACTAGTGGTGGTGCAGCAGTTACCTTCGGCGGCTCACCTTCTGGTGTAGTCGCTCTCAAAATGCCCTCTACGACGTTAATGCCTCCGGGCGTTACCAACGGCGGTGGAACAATCTCCATCAACGGCAGTGCTAACGTCACTAACGGCTCTCAGTCCACGACAGCCCAAATCAATCTAATTGGATGGGATCTCGCAGAGCAGTACGTCTATTGTACGTATGGCAGCAATAAGACGGTCATACAGAATTGCTATTTCTCTAGCATCTCTTCAGGTACCGTCCCTCTCCAGACAGATCCTCCCTGTAACTCTTTGGATGTTCGCTATTGCGAGTTCAATAACGGTGGTGTTCAAAACACTGGATCCAGTTCTACAGGTGGTGTCAAGTACGTCATGTCCCTCCTAGGGGCCTCTGGCACGGTTGAATATAATTATATCTACAACGTTTCTACTGAAGTCATCGCTCATGCGTCAAACAGTACGATGCAATACAACCTCATCACAGATTGTGGATACGGCGCAGATGTTGACCATCTTGAGATGATATCGGGTCAGCCCGGGTACAGTAACTACACGTTGAGGTTCAACACTTTCTATAACCCTCCTGCTACGGGCGGCTATCCGAAAGAAATGAACACAGGTATGATCTTCTTTCAAACCCCGGCCGCAGTTACTTCAACTAATATCGTCTGTGACAACAATACCATTATTGGCCTAGGACCTAACACTCACAGATCGTCTGACGGAGTTTCGAACCATCCTGCCTATAATATGGGCATTTACTTCACTACAGGTAATGGCGGTAGCTCTACGAATAACTGCTTCGTACGTAATAACTATCTTAATAGCAGTTCTATGGAAACCCTCGGCCTCATGATTTTCTATGAAGGCGGAGGAGCAATTACCGGAATGACTACTTCTGGGAATGTCAGTCTTGATACGGCTGCTACAGTCTCCCAAGGCGTAACAGGACCTCAATAATGGCAGCACTATGGACAACTACTGGGCAAATACCATTCCAGTCGCCTCTGGTCGATACCAGCTTTACTACTTCTAAGGGAGCAAACTCTATTGCCGCAGGCGATCTTCTTGTCATCGTAGCGGCTGTTGGCGATGCTTCAGGAGCCTCAGGTGACCCAGGTTCCTTCAGCGTAGGTTCTAGTGGCTTCACAGCCGCTGTCAACCAGAACGCTGGTTCTGTAGGCAATAACCTTCGTGGTGGTCTTTTCTGGAAGATCGCAGGAGGCTCTGAAACCGGCGCTTATACGTTCTCATGGACTACCCCTGATCCTTGGGGATGGGCTATGATCAACTATGGTCCGCATGCAAGCCCTGCAGATGCTGGCCCAGCGAGCACACCTAATGGCAGTTTCTCTTTCGTAACCTGCCCTGCTGTCTCCCCTACCAACTCTACTGACACAGTCATTGCAGCTATTACCGTCGTTGGTGGTGGTGCAAAGACCACGCCGTCTGGATACACCAGAGATATAACTCTGATTGATACCGGTACCTATGTTAATGAACCGAGTATGCATGTCGCCTCGAAACAACCCATCGGTGCAACAGGTTCTACCGGCGCTATTAACTGGGGTGCAGGTCCCGATACAGCCAACTCTTCTGTCTGCATGACCATTGCCTTTACACCTAATGGTGGTGGAGGCGGCGGAGCAACCCGACATAACATAGCGATGCTTGGTGTCGGATAATGGCCATCACACATAAGATCTTAGACCAAAGGTCTGAACGTCGTAAGTTGGCAGAGTCTGACTTAGAAGAGTTTATCAAGCTCGTACACCCGAAGCGACTGCTTGGTAACATACACAGAGAAGTAATACGTTGGTGGACATCAGGTAACGCTAAGTCACATCAGTTACTTCTTCTGCCTCGAGACCACATGAAGAGCGCACTTATCGCTTACCGTGTGGCATGGGAACTAACCCGGGATCCCACCCTTCGGGTATTGTATATTTCGTCTACGAGTAACCTTGCCATCAAGCAATTGAAGTTTATCAAGGATATTCTTACAGACGATACGTACCGTCTTTACTGGCCAGATATGGTCAACAAGGAAGAGGCTAAGAGAGAAAAATGGACAGAACGAGAGGTATCTTTAGATGATCCTAGAAGGCGCGCGGAGTCAATTAGAGAACCTAGCATTTTTACAGCTGGTCTTACAAGTAATATCGTTGGGTTGCATTGTGACATTGCTGTTCTTGATGATGTCGTTGTCGTGGGAAATGCATACACGGAAGAAGGACGAGGACGAGTAAAAGATCAATATGGTTACCTTTCATCTGTCGAAGGTGTTAACGCTAAAGAATGGGTTGTTGGTACGAGGTACCATCCATTAGATCTGTACTCAGATCTCCTCGACATGAAGGTAGAAGAATACGATGAACTGGGGAATATCATATCCACTAGTCCGCTTTTTGAAGTTATGGAGCACGCAGTTGAAACGGCTGGGGACGGTACTGGACAATACCTCTGGCCCAAGCAACAACGCTCAGACGGAAAGTGGTTCGGGTTTGATCAAGACATATTGCGAACGAAACGAGCACAGTACCTTAACAAGGTACACTTTAGGGCCCAATACTACAATGACCCTAGAGACGCAGAATCATCCCCAATACGAAGAGATCTCTTTCAGTATTACGATCCGAACTTCCTCACCCACCAAAACTACAATTGGTTCTACAAAAGAGAAAGACTCAACGTCGTCGCAGCAGTTGACTTCGCTTATAGCACTGGCAAACGAGCAGACGCAACTAGCATCGTCGTTATCGGGGTCTCAGGTGGAGGCGACTACTACATCCTCGAAATCGACAGATTCAAAACAGACACGATCTCAGAGTACTACAAACATATCCTTGCACTCTACCAAAAATGGGGATTCAGAAAAATCAGATGCGAAGTAAGCGTAGCCCAGCAAGTGATCGTAAAAGATCTAAAAGACAACTACATTCGCCGAAACGGACTCAGTCTAGTTATTGACGAGTTCCGTCCAACCCGTTGGCAAGGTAGCAAGGAAGAGCGGATACTAGCCATCTTGGAACCTAAATATGCAAATCGCCAAATCTGGCATTATCCGTCAGGTAACATCCAAACGCTTGAAGAAGAACTTGTCTTCCACAACCCCCCTCATGATGACGTCAAAGATGCGCTCGCGTCGGCCGTAGACTTCGCGGTGATGCCATTAGATTTATTCAGAATTAGAAAAGAAGCAATGCCAACCTATCATTACCATAATAAATTTGGAGGAGTCTCGTGACCGGGAAGGTACTTGAGCTTCTTGACGTAATATCTCCAGATATTCTTGCGAGTAGAATAACCGAAACCTGGCTGGATTGGGATGGCCGCCGTCAAATAAAGAAAAACGAATGGGAAGAAGTACGTAGATATGTCTATGCGACCAATACGGATCAAACTAGCAACTCTTCTCTTCCATGGAAAAATAAGACGACAGTACCTAAACTGTGTCAAATACGCGATAATCTCTTCGCAAACTATACTGCTACTCTCTTCCCTAAACGTAAGTGGCTGGAATGGGAAGCTGATAATGCCGATAGTAACTCTCTATTGAAGAGAGATGCTATCGTCAACTACATGAGCTGGGTTGTTGAACAACCTACTTTCCGCCCTGAGGCAGAGAAACTCATTCAAGATTACATCGACTTCGGCAACTGTTTTGCCACTGTCGAGTGGAAGGACATGCGTGTCGAACAGAGCTCAAAAACACAAGTGGGCTTTGTTGGCCCCGCCCTTCGTCGTATATCTCCTCTTGATATTGTTTTCAATCCTACTTCAGAATCTTTCATAGAGTCCCCCAAGATCATACGGAGTGTCATCAGTACTGGAGAACTCAAGTCTCTGCTTGACCGCATGAGCAACGACGAGAACCACGAAGAATATGAGACCCTTTACAAGTATCTTAGAGATATTAGGTTCCATGCGCAGCAATTCCAAGGCGACTGGATCCAGCGAGACAGACTATATCAAATGGATGGATTCACCTCCTTCCGAGAATATCTCATGTCAGACACCGTCGAAGTACTTACCTTCTTCGGAGATTGGTACGACCCCTACGCAGACGAACTCCAACGTAACCGTGTTATTACTGTGGTGGATCGGCATAAACTCATCAATAATCGCCCTAATGACTCTTTTTATGGCTATCCACCTATCTTCCATTCTCCCTGGAGACGAAAGCAAGACAATCTATGGGGTATGGGACCCTTGGATAATCTAGTCGGTATGCAGTACCGAATGGATCATGTGGAGAATATGAAGGCCGATATTTGGGATCTGGTTACATATCCAGTCCAGAAGATCAAAGGCTTTGTCGATGACTACACATGGCAGCCAGGAGAAAAGATATTTGTCACCGATGAAGGTGACGTAGAATTAGTCCAGCCTGAAGTACAAATCATGCAATCCAACTCGGAGATAGGCCTGCTAGCGCAGACTATGGAAGAAATGGCAGGCGCACCTCGTGAAGCAATGGGCATTAGATCCCCCGGTGAAAAAACCAAATACGAAGTACAACGTCTTGAGAATGCATCAGGCAGACTATTCCAAAACAAGATCTTCCAGTTCTCTGATTTTCTTGATGATTGTCTTAACGCTATGCTCGAGCTTGCACAGAGGAATATGGCCTCTATAACCTCAATCCGAGTGTTCAATGATGACTTTCAAACCACAACCTTCCAGAACCTCACTGTCGATGACATTACCGGAATTGGGCGTATTCGCGCCGTGGGCGCTAGGCATTTCGCGGAACAAGCCGAGATGGTCCAGAACCTCACATCCCTTACCGGGTCTGGGCTCTGGCCAGCCGTACAGCCACACTTCTCTGGAATTGTAATGGCTAAGATACTTGAGTCGATATTCGATCTCAAAGACTACCACGTCGTCACTCCGTATGTCGCTTTAGCCGAACAGGCAGATGCGCAGCGGTATATCCAAGCAATGCAAGAACAGCTCGCTAAGGAGACCACAACGGCCACAGGTATGGGAGATGACTATGATGTTGATGCATCAGGTAACTTCCAACCTCCTGCAGGTCAGGTAGCGTCTCCTAACGTAGCTCAAACAGGTACGCCATGATTAGTGCATGGACTAAACACTGCAAATCTGAAGAAGAGAAGCAGCAATACCAAGAATCTCTCAAGAGAGTAAAGTGGGTCCTAGATGACCTGACTGCTCTTGTCGAGACGAATGTAAGCTCTATTGAGCTACAAGAGACCTCACCGAAATCTTACGATAGTCCTAACTGGCCTTACCGTCAAGCACACGCTAACGGCTACAAAGAAGCTATGAAGGATTTCATCAAACTAATTACCTTAGACCCCAAGGAAACAAATGGCCGACAGCCTCCTCAATCTGGATGATAACCAACCATCCGCCCAAGATCGCGAAGCAATCCTAAACAAGTGGAAAGACAAGCCACAGGAAGAACTTCTCGAAGCAAAAGTTAACGCTGACCTATACGTTAAGACCCTCACAGCTAGACTTGATGACTTAAGAAATGATTATCTTTCGTTACGAGAACAGCACCAAGCAGGTACCGAACTGAAGGATTTGATTGACCAATTAAAGTCAAAGCCTCAGGGAGACGATAATTCCCAACTTACCAATCAGGGAAACAATCTACCAGCTATTAAGCCAGAAGACATTGATACTCTCGTCACTCAACGAGTGACTGAACAGTTGACGCAACACCAGCGTACGCTTGCTCAGCGAGAGAACTTCAAGACCGTCGAGGCTAAACTTAAAGAGCAATTTGGTCCCGATTACCAGAATGCTTATAAGCAACGTTTAGATACTCTAGGACTAGATCGTGAATTCGCAGATGATCTCGCAAAGAATCATCCACAAGTATTCATAAAAACCTTCGAGTTGGACAATGTTAAGCAGCAGAACAATGTTTCTGTTCCTCGCAATACCCAACGTCCAGGTTCGTTCGCTCCATCCGCACCCGTGCGTAACTGGGCTTACTATCAGGAAATGAAGAAGACTAATCCGAAGTTGTATCTGGATCCCAAAATAGCGGTCCAGATGGATGCCGACGCTCAGGCCTTAGGGGCTGACTTCGGACTTCCGGTGGACTAAACCCACTAAGGAGATAACTTCATGGCTGGTTTTACCTCACAAGGCAATCAGCATCTCATTAGGACACAGCTCTGGTCGACTCAGATCAAAGAGCTGCTTCTTGATGAGTTGAACGCAATGAAGTTTGTCCGTATCCTCGGGGATTTCCCTGATGGTTACACGATCAACATCCCCTCGATTGGTGAAGCTGAGACTGCCGATTTCAATGAAAATATGGCAATCAAGTACAACGCACTAGACACTGGTAACTTCCAGTTCTCGTTCGACCAGTACAAGTACTCTGCTAATGCAATCTCGGAGAAGTTTAAGAGGGATAGTTTCTACGCGCAAGACGTAGTCGCGGCATTCGTGCCACGTCAACATCGTGCGTTGATGGAAGCTGTCGAAACTCGCATCTTTGCCGTTGCGAACTCTGGACAAACTGCATCTAACCTAAACACTATCAACAACGCAAGCCACCGATGGGTCGCTGGTGGTACTGGTCAGTCCCTTACCATTCAGGACTTCGCCAAGGCTCAGTATGCCCTTCAGAAGGCTAACGTGCCCCAGACGAATCTGTGTGCGATTGTTGACCCGTCCGTTGCCTACACTTTGGCCACGCAAGCTAACATGGTTAACCTCATGTCACCACAGCAAATGTGGGGGGATGTTGCCCGTGATGGTATTGTGACTGGCTTTAAGTTCCGGTTCAACGTCTTCGGTTTTGATATCTACGTTTCCAACTACCTTCCCGGTAGCATCAGTGAAACTATCAACTCCGTCGCCGTAACCAATGGTGTGGCCAACTATTTCTTCAGCGCAACCCCCGGTGACACCTGTCCCTGGATTGGTGCATTCCGTCAGCAACCTACCGTCTACAGCGAGTTCAACAAGGACCTGCAGCAGACTGAGTACCTGACGATCTGCGAATACGGCTTCAAGCTGTATCGGCCTGAGAATATGGTCATCATCCTCACCAGCACCTCTGCTGTGCCTGCATAAGGAGTAACAACATGGTAGCTGGAAATTGGATGAACAATGACGGACTCTACATCCAGTACGGAACTTCGAAAGCTGTTCCTACTACGATGGGAGACTATCTATCCTATGGTGAAACTCGAGAAGTCGAATTCACCGTCACCTTCGCAAACGCTGTCCCTGCGGGTCAGTACATTCTCGGTAACACTACGATGTTCCCGTCTGGCGTGTTCATTGAACAGGTCGAGATGGACGTCGAAGTTGCTGCCGCTGGCGGTACTTCCTTCAGCATCGGTACTGTAAGGGCTGACCGTACGACGACTGGTACTGGTGGCACTGCCGCTGGCACCTTCATCAACGGTGAAGTCTTGGCCACTATTACCCCCGCTGGTAAGAAGGTCATTTACACTGCTGGTACGTCGGGCGCTGGTACCGGTATCGGTACTACGACCAACTTTACGGATGGTTTTGCATATATCGCGATTACGACTGTCGGTACGTTTACCGGTGGTGGTACGGCTAAGATCCGTATCAAGTATCGTGGTATTGGTACAATCACTCAGTAATTGATCTAGGGGGTCCTAGCGGCCCCCTCTTTCATAAGGAAAACATATGACTCTTCCTAATCTTATTCTAGATAATACAGGCAATACGGAAGTCGAAGACGCCGTCCGCCTGTCTTATAACGCGATGACGAACGTTCCGATCCCCGTGGCTTCGCAGCCTTATATCTGCGCTGGCACTGGCGCTCCTACGTTTACCGCTCCTCAGGGTACCATGTACATCCGTATCGACGGTGGTGCAGGTGCTCGTCTTTATATGAACAGCACAGGTTCTACGACCTGGATTGTTGCAGGTAGCGCGGCGTAACAATGACTAAAGTAACCCTGGCTAATGTAGGAAACATCATTGATGCTACTACGGCGGAAACAAATATAAATAATAATTCTGCGGCCATAGTTACCGCCGTTGAAAATACATTATCGAGAGACGGCACAAACCCTAACTCGATGAATGCTAATATAGATATGAATTCTAACCGAATTCTTAATCTGCCTACTCCTGTTAGTAATCTCGAGCCAGCTAGATTAGTTGATCTGGAAACGCTAACAGGCAGTGGTACTATTACTGTCAATCCTCTCCCAACGGGGGGAACTACTGCTCAGGTTCTTTCTAAGAACAGCAACGCTAACTTCGACGCTGGTTGGTCTACACTCCCTACTTTCGTCAGTTCAATTGATGCTCAGACCGGCGTATTCACTACTGGAAATGGTATCGATAGTCTAGGCAAAGTCATCGAGTTGACAGCCGCTCGAAGAACTTTACCAACTCGTCAAGTATTTAATACTGGGTCTGGAACTTATAACCGACCTGCTAACTGCCTTTACATCATCGTTAAGATGGTGGGCGGCGGTGGAGGTGGCGGTGGTTCTGGTACTTCAGGCGCTGGTACAGGAGGTACTGGAGGTACTACATCTTTCTCTACATTCTCTGCAACAGGAGGTGTAGGAGGAACTGGTGCTAATCTAACTTCCAACGCAGGCGGTGCTGGAGGCTCTGCATCCGGAGGTAATATAAACCTAAGCGGTCAGCCCGGTGGAAGCTCATTCAGTGAAGTTCTATCGACTGTCTACGGAGGTGTAGGTGGAAACTCTGCTTGGTATTGTGGAGGTGCTACCAACAATCTGGTAACAGGTGCAGGTGGAGCTGCTGTTAACAACACTGGAGGCGGTGGTGGCGGTGCTGCCATGTCTAGCGGAAACGCTGCAGCTTCTGGCGGTGGCGGAGGCGGAAGTCTCGAGGGCATTATATACAGCCCTGCTGCAACATACTCATATGCCGTTGGTGCTGCTGGCTCTGCAGGTTCTGCAGGTGTCGGCGGATCAGCAGGCGGTGTTGGTGGTGCAGGCTTGATTATAGTCGACGAATACTACGGAAGTTAAAATGTCTAAGATAACACTCACACCTCTGGCTAATCTCCAGAATGAAAATACAGCAGTAAATGCTATTAACAATAATAGTGATACTATCCAGACTGCTTTCGATAACACTCTATCCAGAGATGGTACTGCCCCTAATACTATGCAGGCTACCATTGACATGGATTCCAACAGGATACTAAATCTTCCTGAACCTGCCACGGCAGACGAACCTCTTCGTCTACAAGATCTTAGTGATTTTGTTGGAGGTGGTACGGTTACGAATATCCCAGCAGGTGGTACTACTGGACAGCACCTGACTAAGTCAAGTAACGCAGACTATGCCGTAGGCTGGACTTCAGAGTCCTCTTCCCTCGTCGCAGGAACTAACATAAATATCACTGGTTCTAGTCCTGCCACTGTCGCTACGATAACTAACCCTACGTTCACGACAGTCAATACTGCTACTATACCTACTGTCGTAGATACACTAGTTGGACGTAATACTACTGACACCCTGACTAATAAAACTCTTACTGCTCCTACAATGACTGCCCCTGTCTTGGGCACTCCTGCGAGCGGTACTCTTACTAACTGCACTGGGTATACCCCAGCCAACTTGTCAGGTATAGCAGCAGGCATGGCTACCTTCCTGACTACTCCTTCTTCGGCTAACCTGAGGACTGCAGTTACAGACGAGACAGGCTCTGGTGGTGCTCTTGTATTCGCTACAGGTCCTACCCTGTCTGCCCCAGTAATCTCTACGATATCTAATACTGGAACGCTCACTCTACCTACTTCTACTGATACTCTTGTAGGTAAGGCCACTACAGATACCTTCACCAACAAGACCTTCAACAGCACTGCCACAGGCAATGTCCTGCAGGTAAGTGGTGTTACTGTCTCTGCTGGTCAGTACCCAGGTGAACCTACAACTGGCAATGCTACAGCAGGTAACAAAGGCGAGTATATCGAAAGTGTAATCGCTTCTGGCTCTGCTATCTCTGTACTGAGCAATACTGCTAAGGACTTGACTACGATCTCTCTCACCGCAGGTGATTGGGATGTCGACGCTGTTCTTCAGTATCTCTTCCCTGCCAGCACTAGCGTGACGGCGATGGGAGCATCTCTCTCTACAACCTTGAATACTCTGGATGCTACAGCAGGTAGATTTGTAAACCTCATCTCTGCGGCTAACGTCCCCGGTAACGGTGCTACATCCTCCGTAGTTATTCCCTCTCTTCGTTTCAGCTTGTCTAGCACCACTACTATCCATCTGGTTGCATTGACAACGTTCACAGTCTCCACTCTCAGTATGTACGGTATCATCCGTGCAAGAAGGGCTCGTTAATGGTTACCCCCGAGGCATATGGAGCAGTAGGCAACGGTACTACCGATGACTACGCTGCTATGCAATCCGCTCTTAATAGCGGACAGACGGTAAGACTAACAGAAGGCAAGACGTATAGGATTGTTATTAACTGGATGACCACTCCTAACTTAGGTCTGGTTATTCCTGCGAATACAACTCTAGACACAAGCAACGCTACAATCAATCTAGAGATCGCTGGTAATGCTTATGGCATCCGGCTTCAGAGTAACTCTCACATTTGCGGGCACGGTAACATCAACGTAACTGCCATATCAAATGTGGATAGTCTACAAGGTATTATACAATCTGTAATCAGCATTGGTGCCTGCTACGGTGAAGTAACGAGTGTCTCTAGCTTAGGTCCTTTCATCACAGCCACTGGCTGGAGTGTGGAAGGTGTAACTCTATCTACCATTAAACCTAATGGTCTTCACATTTCATGTGTAGGAGGCGTCTCTGGAATAATTCGAGATGTCCGCTTCCCAAGTAATGCTTATGCCTTTGGTTGTATAAACTGCGATTGGGGGACGGTTGGTACCCTAGGTACTATCCCAGCTAATAAGACTGCATGGTCTGCTGGCACCTTCTATACAGTTCATCCAAGTAACATCCTAATCGAAAGTGTCTCTATTGGAGACATGAGCAACTCAACCTCGATACCCATCAGGTTGTCTGGTACTGACAATATCACTGTACGTAACTTCCGTATCGCAGGCAGCCGAGCTATCGGTGTAGCCCACTACGGTGGTGACTACGGTTATGAGTTTGCACAAGCTGGCTCTCCTCAGCGTCGTGCGTTTATGGGAACCTCGATTACCAATGGTAAGATAGACAATACTAACTCCGGAGAAGCTATCCATGTTGACGCCTTTGCAGATAACATTTTTCGTGAGTCTGGATACACTCCTACTCTTAATCCTATCTACCACTCCAACATTATAGTTGATGACATCCATGCAGAAGGAAACTTCTCAGGAACATCCCACGGTGTGATGGTTAACTATATCGACGGAGCTACCGTACGCGACGTAGATATGATTGGGTTCAGCAATGGAGTATGCTTTGGTGATTACACTACTAACTGTAATCTAGAGCGTAGTCGTGTGTGGGGCAACATGAGCGACGGTGTTTACATCGGAGGCTCTCTGTCAGCTCCTACAGATATCAGCGTCACTGACAGTTGGATTTGTAATAACGGTGCTAACTCAACCAATGCAGGTATTCGCTCAGCAAATGGTAGCAGGCATTACCTCCAGCATAATATCCTAGGTGGTCCCGGAGAAGGCGGCCAGTACTATGGTATCTATGTAGCATCGACAGACGCTTTCATCTTCTCCAATTATGTAAAGGCAATCAAATCAGGAGGGGCAGGTATCTCTAAGGGGAGTACCGTGCAGATTGCTTGGAATTTCTTCGACCCTTCAATCCCCTCTAGTAGGCAAATCATATGAAACAAAACTACGACTTTTGCATTAGAGAAGTTCTTAAATCGGAAGGCGGTTATACTAATGACCCCGCCGATAGCGGTGGTGAAACCAACTTCGGTATTACCCAGCGTGAGACTTCTATCCCCGTCAAGACTATGACGAAAGATCAAGCTATCGCTATCTACAAGAAGAAGTATTGGGATACTGTCGACGGAGATAACCTTCCGTCTGGTGTCGACTATACTGTCTTCGACTATGGAGTTAACTCCGGTGTAGCTCGTGCGAAGAAGATCTACAATCAGTTTAAGGATGAGAAAGACCCTAACGTTCTGATCAATAAGATCAACGATGAGCGTCAAGCCTTCCTCAACAATCTAGCCGTCCGTCGTCCTAAGGATCAGAAGTTCCTTCGAGGATGGACTTCTCGAGTTGCCCGTGTTCGTAAGGATAGCCTTGGTCTATCTAAGCCCGCCGTGGTGGTCACTAAGACCCCTGACAATGTCTCAGGTCCCGCTGCAGGTATGCTGGCTGGCGGTGGTTTCATCGCAGCGATGTGGGAACACATTCATACTCACCCCATTATGACTGCCGTAATCGCAGTTGGTATTGCAGGCATCATCTGGTCTGTCGTACACGAAATCAGGAACAACAATGCAGTGGATTAAAGACTATCTAATATCTCCTACTCACAAGTGGTGGGTGGAGAACATATGGCGTCCTTCTTGGACCCGTGTCGTTACCTTCATCTATGGTGTCCCTGCTTTAGTTACCAGCGTCTTCGTGCAGCTTGCTGCATGGGGCAACGACTCCAGTGTTGCTGCATACATGGATCGCATGCACGTACCCAACTGGGTTCCTATGGCTTTCGCAGGTGTTGCTCTCGTCTCATACATTGCCCACGGTCGTAAGGCTGGGGATGTAACCTAATGTTAGCTTGGCTTCCTATTGTAGGACCTATCATTCAAGGCATTATTGGTCTATTCACTAAAAAGATGGACACTGATGTTGAGAAAATTAAAGTTACAAGAGCCTCTGACATAGAGGAAGCCAAGGTATCTTCTGAAATTATCAGGACTACTCAAGACGATATCGCTCTCAGGATCGCCAGAGATATGATGATCTTTCCTGTAGCCGTCTGGTTTATGCTGGTAACTTGGGACACCATCATAGCTGAAACTGTCTGGAAAGAGTATATGTGGCATACTGCCTCTTTCGACAGGACCAGCGTCCCATATCTGCCTTATGCAGTTCTTGTCTTTCTTCTGGGTAACATCGGTCTCAACATGTGGAACCGTAAATGAAATTAACAAACCTACAGTATGTACAGTCTATTCTAAGCTCTTTAGGTTCAGACGAAGTCAACTCTGTTTCAGATACGACTGAGTCTCTCCAAGTCTTAGATATTCTCAAGACTACTTACTTCAATATTCTATCTAGGACGGCTCTACCTGCCCATACGCAGCTGATAACTCTCGATCCTTCTCTAGACCCCTCTACTCCAGTCCTAATGTATATTCCCTCTGGAGTAAACAAACTAGAGTGGATTAAGTACTTCGATAGCAACAATCTTCCTAATGCAGATCAGACAGACTTCATTCACGATTTGAATGTGGATCTATCGTCTACTCCGGGAGAACCTGGCGCTGCTCCCGGGTATACGTATGTAACCATGTTAGGTAATCAACAGTTCATTGATATGGTCAATACTATGAACCCTAACAATGATAATGTAGAATCCTTTACCTTTACCAATAGTAAGAATAATTATCCAGGTACTTATACATTCTACTATAGGAATGATAAACAGCCTCAGTTTTGTACTACTATTAGTAACTACTATGTAATCTTCGATAGCTTCGATAGTGCAGTAGACGATACTCTTCAGTCTAGCAAAGTAATAGCTTACGGAGAAGTTGCTCCTGTCTGGTCTAATGAAGATAACTTCACTCCCAATCTGGATGATGAACAAGTTCCTCTCCTGCTCAATGAAGCTAAATCACTAGCCTTCTTCGAGCTAAAGCAAAGCGCACACCCTAAGGCAGAACAGTTTGCTAAACGACAATGGAGTTCAGTTCAGAAAAGAAAAGCGAAGGTAGAAAGACCTACTGCATTCGATGCTCTGCCTGACTTTGGCAGACGATCACAAAATCAAACAAGACTCTTCAAAGACCGTGGATGGGATAGATTCTAATGAGCTTCAGCGCAATGAGCAATCTTAAAGCTAACGACCGTATACTCAAGCTGGAACCTATTGAAGGTAAGCCAGCTCTTTCTTCAGGACTTACTCCTGATACTCGGTTGTTTACTGGAGAACAAAACCTTTACCTAAAGATGGACCCAGAGACTTGTCTTTGGTCCTTTCAGTACACCAACAACGGATTACTTCCTCAGGGTTTGACTGGTAAGTTTACTTCCTTCAAAGCTGGACTTAAACACGCTGAAGGTTACTTTCTAAAACGTAATGTTAGAATTACGCAAGTGAAAGACTAATGCCTCAACAGATAACTACCGCAGTAGAGAACAACTTTACTAAGGGTCTAATCACCGAAGCTACTGCCCTTAACTTCCCCGAGAACGCTGCTACTGACACAGACAATAGTGCATACAGCCTACTCGGCGATGTAACACGTCGGTTAGGTGTTGACTTCGAAGATAACTTCTCCCTCTTCTCTCAGTCCCTTACCAACAAGGCTGTCAATACTTATAGATGGAATAACGCAGGAGGAGACGGTTCGTCTCAAGTGGTAGTCGTCCAGAATGGAATGACCCTTCTGTTTTATGCATCTTCTAACGTAATTATATCTACCAGCCTGTCTCTCAACAGACTGTCTTCTACTGTAGATATGACCCAGTTCCAGACAGGAGTAACTCCTGATCCTTCCTTAGAAGAGTGCCAGTTCTCAAGTGGCAATGGATACTTGTTTGTATACCATCCCAGGTGTCAACCTTTCTTCTGTTCTTACTCTGGCGGTACTATTACAGCCAACATCATTACCGTCAATATCAGAGACTTTACAGGAGTCCTTGAACCTGGTGTGGCTGTCACAGACAGACCTACAAGTCTTACCAACCAACATTTGTATAACCTAATCAACCAAGGCTGGACGCAAGGTTCCCCTTGGGTTGCTATATCGAGTGGCTCCGGTCCTGCCGTAGTAGCTGCTCCCGGTGGTGCATCCTTTACAGTCCCCGCAGGTATACCCGGCACTACTATCGGAGATACTGTAGGCATTTATACTACAAGGGATATCTTTACTGGTGCTGGTCTTATACCTGCAGGAACAGGTGTGATGGGAGGTATCCTATCTTCATACGTAAGTAATACGATGGGGATAAGCATAACTTCAGACTTGCTTATGGCCAGAGGTCTGCAATTAGGACCATATAAGATTGTTCCCTACAATAAGGGCTACATCAACACATGGGCAGCAGCTCTCTCTAATTACCCCAGCAATTCAGACGTATGGTGGTTCTTTAAGAACTCTTCCAATACCTTTGATCCTCTTACTACGCTCAATCAGGTTACCGTCAACACCGGAAATGCCCCTCGTGGTCATTTCATTATGAATGCTTTCAACTTAGATCGCTCTACCATATCTACTGTGTCTGGTATGAATACTGTGTCTACTAGCTTACGTCCTAGGACAGGAACATGGTTTCAAGGACGAGTGTGGTACGCCGGGGTAGATGCGTCAGCTCAAAAGAGTACTACGACAGATTTTTACACTTGGACTGAGAACATCTACTTCTCTCAGATAGTCACAGGACCTGAGCAGTTTGGTATGTGTCATCAATTGAATGACCCCACGTCTGAGACATTGTTTGATCTGCTTCCCACCGATGGAGGTGTCATAACAATCCAAGATGCTGGAGCCATATACAAACTATTCCCAATACAGAATGGTCTGCTTGTGTTCGCAGCCAATGGCATATGGTTCATAACTGGTAGTCAAGGGATAGGGTTCACAGCTAACGACTACACCATCACTAAGATCTCTTCTATTCAAAGCATATCTGGAACGTCTATGGTAGATGTCAATGGACTTCCTTACTTCTGGAATGAAGAAGGTATCTACTCAGTCTCTCCTGCTCAAGGCGGAGGATTACAAGTAGAGTCTATTACAGTCAGTACTATCGCCTCGTACTATGACGAAATACCAATAGAAGCTAAGAGATACGCCAGAGGTGTGTACAATCCTATTGAGTACACAATCCAATGGCTATTCAAGAGTGAGTCAGACGGAGACAGTGTAACTAATAGGTATCAGTTCGATAAGATACTTAATTACAACACTTATAACAAAGCATTCTTCCCTTATTCTTTCTCAGGCGGTCCTAAGTTAAACGGGGTACTCTACCTGACTTATCCAGGAAGTGCTCAGTCTCCACCCCCATCGTACAAATACTTATGCTCGGAAGCAGGCAATATAACCTTTGCCGATGAACACGATGAGGACTATGTAGACTGGGCATCCTCCTCTGCTGGAGCGTCTAACTATGAAAGCTTCTTCGTAACTGGATATAAGATTAGAGGACAGGGTATACGCCGCTCTCAGCCTCAGTATGTTCAGGTCTTCTCTCGAATGAATGGCAGAGCTAATGCATATAAGATACAAGGTATCTGGGATTATGCCAATGATCGTAACTCCAATCGTTGGAGCAATATCCAACTCGTTACGAATGGCTTAATCAGGCACGATACTATACTCAGACGTCATAAGATAAGAGGGCATGGATATGCTCTACAGTTCAAGGTAATCTCTGCAGATGGAATGCCGTTTGACATTCAAGGATGGTCTGCTGTCGATACAGTAAATCAAGGTACATAATGGATCCTATTTCAGCCGGTCTTTCAGTTGTTGGGTTTGGGTTACAGCTCTTTGGAGGAATGGAATCCGCCAAGATATCCAAACAACAAGCTCAGCAGAGCATGGCTATAGCTGCTGACGAACAGAAGATAAACGAACAGAAGCAAGCCCAACAGCAACTAGAAGCTAGACGAATGCAGATGCAGACACTTCGGAATGCTCAACGAGCTCGTGCGATGGGTACAGCAGCGGCTGTCTCTCAAGGTGCTTCTCTAGGTTCTGGTCTACAAGGAGCTCTCGCTCAGAACACTGACGAAGGTCTCTTCAACCTGTCTGGTATCAATCAAGCCAGCCAGATCCAAAGCAACATCTTCGGTATTAACAACGATATCTCAGGACACAAAATAGAGTTGGCTAAGTTGGGTGGTGAGCAAGCTCAGTACCAAGGACTAGCTTCTCTAGGCGGGTCTCTTATGAAGATCGGACCTACCGTAGGAGCCTTCGGTAAAGATCTCACAGCAGGGATTGGTAAAATTGGAACAGGCTTTGCAGGACCTTACGTCTAATGGAAACGAACTTTAACTCCCCGGTTACTTATGGCGCCACCTCTATGGACGCCAATGAGATGCCGGTATACCTGACAGACGATACTGCTCCTACTCTACCTCCTTCTCCTGTTGTCGCTGCCAAGCGTTCAGAGAAGGCAGACCTTGGCTTGTCTGAAGCAACTAACATGCCTGCTGGTGAGATAAGGAATATGATCCAGTCTGGACGTGAGGAAGAGTTCCGTCAGCGTGCTGCATCAGATCTTAACTACAGGTTAGGTCAGAAGCTAGATCAGAAACTGATTGACGCTAGGAATGCCAAAGGCGGTCCTCTCACTTACGAAGAAGCCCTCAAACTAGTTGATCCTTTCAACCCTGAGAATGGTAAGGCTGATCCTAAGGATGTAATTGAGAAGGCTTATAGCCAGAAGTTTATCTCTGCTGCCAATACAGCTGCAGGATATATGAAACAAACAGTACTAGACGATGCCGTACGGGAGACTCCTGAGCAGTTAAAAGCTGCGCAAGAAGGTACGTCTCGTCTAGTCACTCATCTCGAGATAGCTAAGACTCTCAAGCAAGATATTGATAATGAAGTCAAGGCTCAGTCTTGGCCGGGCTGGCTTGCTGACCAAGGCAAGACGATGTTCCAGCCATACAATGAATGGAAGCTGCGTGGGCTATACCCCAGTGTAGGCCCCATTTCTGGTGGACTTCTTCTCGGCGATAATATGAAAGCGCAGGCTGATGCGATCTTTAACCTCCCTACTGAACAGTATAGGAAGGTTCTTCCAGAAACCGTCAAACAACTTCGTCGTGATAATCCTGCTCTTGCTAGTCAATTCGTTGATTATATTATTGGGCTGGGAAGTAGTGATCGAGTCCTTCAGAATACCTTTACAATACTTGCTCCGCTTGATTACGCTGGAGTAGGAAACATGAGCAAGAGTTTGCTTCGTAAGATCGAAGTGAACAACCGTACCCAGAAAGCATTCAAGGATATCGTCGCTGCAGCTGCTAAGGCTGACGGAGATGTACCTGTAAAGGCTGCCCTTCAGGAAGGCGCAGGAGACATTAAGGGAGCTGCAGTCACTCGTGCAGCCGATCATGTCGAGAAAGCTATGTCTGGCAAGCTTGATCCTGTCCAAGATATCAAGGAAAGTCTTACTAGTAATTGGCGTCTTGACGGTGATTTACTCGATAGTAATCCCGGAAACCTATCACGTTCTGAACTAACCGATCTGAAAGATTCATTCTACAGGAGCGGGGACAGCTTCTACGAGAAAATATTGAGCCTATTGAAGGTCAGCCGTACTCCAGAACCTCTTAAGAATGAAGAAGCTATCAAGGCTTATCAAGCATTAGGTCAAAGCCAGTATCCCAATGAGAAGCTGCTAGACAGATCTTCTCCTATTCACATGCCTGAGACCAACACCTACCACATCGCAGATACGTTTGGTAATGCTGAAGGTCGTCTATTCTCTGATCCTGAGACTGCCTATAACTACGCTAAGATGCGTGGATGGGCGGATCCTCGTATCCAGAGCGCTACTGGTGAAGTAGAACGTGTACCTGCCAAACTGACAGGCACTAAGACTGATCTAGCCAACAAGGTTAGGCTTGAGAAGTCTATCCCTGAGCTACAAGCTACAATAGATAAGATTAAGAACTACGCTGATCGTCGATCAACCTTCATTGGTCCTCGTCGAGATGCTGACATTGAGAAGGCTAAGAAAGATCTATCCATCTTTGAGACCGTCCAAGCTCGCTACAAGGCTGAGCTAGAGGCTATCAATAAGAAGGTGGTTATGTCTGAGCCAGTCATCGAACAGCAAGGACTAGGCTACAAATATACAATCGTCCGTCCCTATAAGGAAACAGATGATGCAGTTCGCATGTACCTCCTCAATGGCAAGGAAACCCGATCCTCTGCTTCTCTGGAAGGCTTCCAAAGCTGGAAGAACGCTGCCCTAGGTTGGATACGCGGTTCAGACGATACTCTCGCCTACAATGAATCCCTTCAACGTAAGATCGCTACATACACTCAGAATGAGATGAAGAAGTGGGCGGCTGAGGAAGCTAAGGACCTTGAGAAGTTAGCTAATCCTGCCACTTGGTATAAGCCTTGGACTTGGCCATATAAGTTTACCAGCAAGGAGAAGTTTGAGCAGTTCAACTCTACGTTGAACTTTGCTAAGACTGCTGTAGATAAAAAGACTGGAGAGCTAGGTTATTTCTTCAAGACTCCTGGTGAGATCCAAGATCACTATCAACGCTGGTTTGGTAGAACAGCCAATCTAGACGAGATCAAAGCTTACTTCGCTCACGTCAAGCTACTGGAAGCTAACCGTGTCCTGTCCGAAATCGCTGAGTTCCGTAACCGTGCCCGCCTAGGTACAGAGCAGCATGCTATCTTCATGCTTGCTAAGGATGGCACCCGTATCTCTTCAGGAGACTTCGATGGTATCTGGCAGAGGGAATTCCCTCAAGGCGGTGGACAGATCCTAGTGATGGGAGGCCATCAAGGCGATGAGCGTCTATACAATCTAGGTGCGAACGACATTTCTCCCAAACTACTCAAGAAGATGAAGGAAGATGTCAGTACAGGTAAAGCTAAGGTAATCCGTATTTATGATCCCGACTCCAACCCTCTTTCAGGTTTCTCTGATGTTGCTGGCAGTAACCGTGTTCGTTATGTGCTTACTTCTGACGTAGAGACTAAACCTCTCGGCATCAACCATGTCAATCGACGTGGTGGTGGTCACTATGACATTGATGCAGAGTACTACGTAAAGCAAGCCGATATCTTCCACGAGTTCGCTGGAGATGCTGCTTCAGACAAACGTAAAGTATTTAAGAAGATTTATACTGGCGATAAGACGCTAATGCCTATGGCTAATAGAGTTATGGGTAAGGATGTCGTCGAGAAGATGAACCAGATGAATATGTTCATGAGGGAAAATCGTATAGAGGAAGCTAAAGCTCTCTCCCGTTCCCTCGGAATTGACTGGGATAAGATGTCATCTTGGTATGACAAAGACAGGATTAGTAATGGAAAGAAGGTATCTAGACCGTACATTGACTGGGATGAACCTTTCTATCTGGTCCCCAGAAATAAAAAGATATACGACATCGACAAATCCCTCGAGACTAGGATCGGTAAAGACCTTTTCCAGGACGGCACAAGATCGGGCTCAGATGCGAAACAATTCCAAGTTGCCTACAACCAAGCGAGGGACAGTGAAATTCAACATACCCTCACCGACGTTGGAACCCAAGGAAACCCTATCTACAAGCTAGAGCAGGCTAAGTACGTCGATCCAATCCCAAGTCTAAATAAAGCTCTCAATCGAGCTATCAACAGTACATTCATGGATGACTACAAGATCCATGCTGTGGAGCACTGGCTGGCTGAGGCTATCCCTCACATGAAGGCTAGTGAGAGTGAAGTAAGGTCTGCTCCTTTCTACTACTTCCACACAGCTAATGCTGGGGAGTTCAAGTCTGCTACAGACAGAGCAGTCGTATCTAATCTCCTGTCTAACAAGTTTAAGATAGACCAGTTTATGGGTAGACCTAATGTAGCTGAGACCTACATCCACGGTATGACTCAAACATTGACTGATGCTTTCTATACCAAGTTCGGTCCCGAGGAAAGTCGTAATCTCCTTACTAAGGCGGTTACCATTGTTCCTCTATGGGCCCTAGGAAAGTGGCAAGATCCTATCTCCGGAATTAGATCTCTCGCTTTCAACGCGAAACTAGGGCTCTTTTCTCCTGCCCAGTTCTTGGTACAGGCTCAAACCTTCGCCAACATATGGGCGCTAGGCGGACGCCACTCTGCTGCAGGTACCTTCGGTACTATGCTCCATGAGTGGAGTAGGATTAACAAGTCTGAAGCCTTCATGAATAAGTTTGATGACTATTATTCTAAGCTGAACATGTTTGGTAGTAAGGCTAAGCCCGGTGAGTTCATAGAAGCTAACAAGGTACTTGAACGAACTGGCTTCGAACATGTCGGGGGCGAGTATCAACTGGCTGACGATCAGATGCAACATCGGTTCGTCAAAAACGAGTTCAATAACTTCCTAGACGCTGGTCAAGTCTTCTTCAGAGAAGGTGAGAAAGCTACACGTCTAGGTGCATGGTATACAGCATTCCGGGAGTTCCGACATGCCAACCCTAATAAAATACTTACTAACGATGATGTTGCTGGCATTCTTGCTCGGGCTGACCTGTTCACTGTTAACATGTCCAGAGCCTCCGCCAGTGCACTAAACTCCAGCATCTTCTCTCTCCCCATGCAGTTCCTGAGTTATCAGGTGCGCATGGCAGAGCTCTTCCTTGGTAAACGACTAGGTGGGACGACCCCTGAGCGTGTCATGGCTAGAGCGAGGCTGTTAGGCATGTACTCAGCCCTGTATGGCGTCCCTGGTGCACTTGGCGTTACTGGCTATCCGTTCGCGGACTCTATCCGGGAGGCAGCCCTCAACAAGGGGTATGTTCCCGGCGACAACCAACTCGCCGATGCCATCATGAATGGTTTCACCAGTTGGTCAATGGCTATGATCTCCGGAGACTTCGATTATAAGAAAGGTACTCAATACGACGTCCAAGGACGTTGGGGTACTCAAGGTATGACATTCTTCAGAGAGTCTATGAGATCCGATAAGACTGTCTGGGCCCTCCTAGGCGGTGCTGGTGTCGATACCATTCTCTCTACGATGGGTAAGATTACAGATCCCTTCTGGCAGTTTGCCAGACAGATGGTTACTGAAGATGAGGAAGGCAATACGTTCAAGATTACTCCTGCTCATCTTAACTCTATCCTTTCAGAAGTCGCATCCTACGATGCAGCCTCCCGTTTCATCTATGCCATGCATACCGGCCGATGGTTGAATAAGAGTGAAAACTACATTGAGGATGTGTCAGCAAAGGATGCTCTCTTCCGAACCATAACAGGTATCAAAAGTCAAGATCAGCTAGACGTGATGAGCATGCGCAATATCGCTGAAGCTGAGAAGAACGCTCAGAAGAAAGCGGAGAAAGAGATCATCCGAGACTACCGTCGTGGGTTGGATGCTACTCGAGATAAAGATTATGAAACCGCAACTACATACTTCACTAATGCCCGTGCGCGTATGATCGCTGCAGGCATCCCCGTCGATCGTCGTAGCCAGATCTTTGCTAACGCAAGTCGTAACTACGAAGCACAGACTGTCACCAGTCAGTGGAACTGGGCTACCAAGAATGTGCCGTATGGTGAACAAGCAACAAGAATGGATGCAGTCACTAGACGAAATGCACTCCGTGATTACAGGAACCAATAATGGCTATTTTTAATCCACAAACACCAGATATTAAAACTCCAGATTGGACTAACACATCTAGACCAATCTCCCAACCTGAGTCAGACAAGAGTGCAGGAATGCTTCTTCAGACTCTAGGCCAGTCCCTTGAGAGTGGAGTCAAGATAGCTGAAGATACCATGGAGGACTTCCTTAAGGATAAGGTCTCCGCTGGTGTGGATGCGCTACGCGATACGTCTATCCTAGCTTACCAAGACATACGGTCTAATCAAATTACAGGGACTCCTCCTGCACAGGGAGCGGTACAGACTGCTGGCTTCAAGGGCACTCTAACCAAAGAAGCTAACTCAGATATCCCTGATGATCTTCAGTCAGGTCTAGACCGTGCACAGAACATTGCTCTGGCTAAAGCTCAACGTGGCTCTGCTAACGATACGCTGTATACAGCCAACCTCTACGCACTAACCAAACAACTACGTGCAGAATACCCCGGACACAGAGACTTCATTGATCAACAGATCGCTCGTATCTCTGGTAAGAATCCAGCTAACGCTTATATGGACAATCTACTGTCGGACATTAATCGGGCTAGTACCGGTCAAGATGTCTTCCAGAAGCAGATCCTTACCAAGGCTGCTGCGAATATGGGAGATGCTGAAGTTCAGAAGTGGTGGCTTGCTACTCAGCAAGGTTTGCCTAATGGCATGGCCGGTCTGACTAAAGCTGTCTTCAAAGCAGAGGAAGAGAAGGCTAGGCATGAGAGATGGAAAGTAGAGAATGAGGAAGGCAAGGGAGATCAGGCTGCCGATGCTACTAAAGCGGCTGGACAGTATGAAGTTCGTGCTCAGCAGATCATAGATAAGCATCTCAACCCAGTCCTAGATATCCCCGGATTGACAGCCCCTCAGACTATGAAGAAGTTGATTGATGACAGCATGACTGGAAAGATCACTCTCAAAGAGGACCAGAAAGCTCTGCTTCTGTCCAGTCTAGTTGCTGCTAGAGGCCAGGCCGCTGATGATCTACAGAGAGTTGCTGACAAGGATGGATATTCTCAACGTATTAGAGATCCTAAGGCAGTGCAAGCTATCCGAGATGACAAGCTTGGGTATATGGATCGTGCTATCGATAATATCACTAACGACAAATGGGGAAGCCTAGGCGAAGCCAAGCGTCGTGTAACCGCCATGCAAGATCAGACCAACCTACAAGTCAATACCTCTCCGTTGGGTGAATGGTTCCGTCGCAGTAAGGTTGCTCAAGACTATCTCGGTCCTAACTGGACTAACTACATGGACAGCCTCGGTATGTCCAAGGGCGGTCTACAACAACTACAGTCCTTCTATAACGACAGCATGTTCAGAGCCAGTCTTCCCGACGATGTCCGTCAGGATGGAGTAGTGAAGAGTATGTACGCTGATCTGGTAGCAGCCCAGACTGCTAAGAACGGTGGCGTTAAGGCTCCTGATAAAATCTATGACAATCTAGTAGATAACGTTAAGCTTATTGTGCGTGCTAGAGAAGAAGGTAAGACTGACGTAGCTAAGGAAGTAGTCAAGTATACCTTTGATCCTAATAAGAATGCTAAGATACTGGAGTTCTTCGGTAAGGACTTCTACGATGACAGAGGGATTCTACATAAGGGTAGGAATGCTGTCTACGATACGCTGACTGAACCAAAGATCGTCGACTCTATCTGGGATCTTAGAGATCAAAAATCTTGGCAGATGCACAAAGACTGGCAGGAGATGTCTTTCAAAACTCTCTTCGGCGAGAATGTGAAAGACCTTGACAGAAAGATTAACTGGCAGACTGCAGGTATGAAAGATACCAAGCTCGTGTGGGACTCTGACTTCAATCAGTTCAGTCTCGCTGGCCCTGCTGTAGAAAAGAGTAGAAAGATTGATCCAAGTGTCCCTCCTAATGCTCTCCCTGCTGACGTTGCTAATGTTCGTATCACTCAAGCAACCGTCGATGATCTCAATAAAGGTCTGAAAAACCTATCATATATGAGAAAGAAGGAAGGTTCTGACGTTAACAGCTATCTATTCCAGATGCTGATGGACCTCGGCTACTCTCCCAACGATAAACTACATGGAGATAACCTCCCACAGAAGGCTATCGAAGCTGTCCAAGCTTCTTCCAAGTCTAACAAGATGAGGATTGAGGATGCCTTCCGGGCAAGCAGAGGCGCTGACTAATGCCGATTGGGACTTCTGACGGCGAGTATTTTGACAATCACTTTGAGGCCATGGTTGGATCTGGCGCAACTGCCGGACTCAAACGTGTGATTATCACGAAGGAAGAGAACCCAGAAATCATCCCAGGGACAGACCCAGGAGATGAGAAAATGGTACTCGATCCTCAGGTCATGCAGCAGAATAAAGCACTCGATAAATCCTATATGGATCCGACGACTGGGATGGGGGAAGAGATCAGTTTTAAAAGGCCTCTAGGAGGCTCTACGGAGCCCGCTGGTGCGTTAAATGGAGGGGAAGGTACTAGGGTAGCTCCCCCCGATAATTTTGATACTTCAACCAAAATAGACTGGTCTAAAATGAACCAGCCGACTGGTGAAGTCAGGCTGCCAGAAACGCAATGGGAGAATTTCCAACGTAGAGCTTCTGAACCTGTAAAACCTCTGAAAGACACTTCTCCGGAAGACATCCAAACAGCTATAGACGTAGCTATGAGCTTTGGCACAGGTACTATTACAGGTATTAAATCCAAGACCTTTAATAAGACTAACCTTTACCAAGCTCAGAATATGAAATCTGAAGGAGCTTCTCCGGAAGAGATTTGGAAAGCTACAGGTACCTACCTAGGCAAGGATGGTCGTTGGAGACAAGAGATCTCTGATAAGGGTATGGCTCTGAAAGAAAAAGCTTTCGATAAAGAGATAACCTTAGGAACACCTGACAAAGATATTCCAGGCTTTCCTAAAGGATGGGGACAATTAGGAACTAGCGGGACCGAGAAGTGGAGTATTAGAGGTTGGGATGACAAACCTATTAAAACTCTCAAAGATGTAGAGGATTTCTTCAAGAGAGATCCTGACCTCCCAATCACCGATGTCATACATCACCCAGAGCTATTCAAAGCATATCCTGAGTTAGCGAATTATAGAGTAGCCCCTCTCCCCCATGCACTGATAGAGAAAGGGATTAAGGGTCAGGTGTCTGGTAACACTATCTATCTAGCTCCAGGTAATCCTGAGTATCTACGCAGCGTTATAGCTCACGAGATGCAGCATACTGTCCAGAGAACGGAGGGCTTTGCCCGAGGCGGTATGGCTGATGAGTTTATGTCTCCGGAAGTAAAGAAAGTCGTCGAAGACTTCAAGCCTTTGGCTAAGGAAATTGAATCTGAGATTAAACAGATGTCTGGTATGGATGATGCTGCAGTAAACGGATCTATTAATCTGTTTAAGAAACATTTGCAAGAACCTACTAAAGATACTGCCCGTCGTGTTGAAGAGATACAAAAACAATACCCTGAAGTCGCAGGAAAAATAGAAGCTCTTGCTAAGACTGAAAATATGATTGACGCTAAGCTAGCACAGGCACATGAGCTGTATAGTCGGCTAGTCGGAGAGGTTGAGGCA
>Ga0070685_10000113_pt1 | contig 51619 bp, 69 predicted proteins | sample KBSS13LmetaG_FD_65651 | JGI IMG/M metagenome (GOLD analysis project Ga0070685, IMG submission 65651) | Switchgrass rhizosphere microbial communities from Kellogg Biological Station, Michigan, USA - KBS S1-3L metaG | ecosystem: Host-associated > Plants > Roots > Rhizosphere ...
CCCCCACCGGCCGTCACCATCATCCAGGCACCACCTCCACCACCGCCGCCGCCCGAACCACCACCTCCACCGCCGTGCCCGTGGTGCCCGCCGCCGGACGCACCGGCCTGGCACCTCACCGGCCCCGGCGTGCCGCTGGGACCACCGCCGGGCGGGGGACCGGACGGATTGATCGGGATCGCCCCCGACGCCACCCTGCTGGCGATCCGCCAGACCGCACAGACCTTCGGGCCGAAGGATCCCGAGATCAACGCGAACCCCGAGGACGTGCGCCGCGCCGGCGACATCAACACTCTGGCGCGGGCCATCGTGCACGCCGCCAACCTCGGTGCCCAGGTGATCAACATCAGCGTGACGTCCTGCCTGCGCGCCGACCTACCCCAGGACCAATCCCTGCTGGCCGCTGCCGTGCGGTACGCCGCCGTCGACAAGGATGCGGTGATCGTCACCGCGGCCGGCAACGCCGATGCCCAGGGTTGCAACAAACAGAACCCCCCGACCGGTGGCTGGGATTCGGTCACCACCATCGCCACCCCGGCCTGGTTCTCCGACTACGTGCTCACCGTGTCGGCGACCGATAACGCGGGCGTCCCCGCACAGGGTGACGGCGCGTCGCTGCACGGCCCCTGGGTGGGGCTGGCCGCGCCGGGCGCCGACATGGTCGGGCTGTCCATGGACGGCCGGGTCATCAACGGGGCCGTCGACCAGGACAACCTGCATCCCCTCGCGGGCAGTTCGTTCGCCGCCGCGCTCGTCGGCGGCATTGCCGCTCTGGTGCGGGCCAAGTACCCCACCCTGACCGCACACCAGGTCATCAATCGGCTGGAGGCGACCGCCCGCCGCCCGGCGGACGGTCGCGACAACGTGGTCGGTTACGGCGTCGTCGACCCGGTCGCCGCACTCACCTGGGACGTGGCGCCCGGCGACGCGTTCGCACCCGGTGTGGTGCGCGCGCCACTCACATTGCCGCCATCCCCACCGCCGCCCAACCCATGGCCACGCCGGGCGGCATGGATCATCACGGCCTGCGCCAGCCTGGTGCTGATCGTGGTCAGGACTGCAGTCAAGCGACGGAGGAGTCAAGGTGAGTAGTGACCCCAAGAGGCAGTGTCCGAAGTGCAAGGTGCGAAAGACATATGACCGGTTTACTGAGCGGAGTTCAGCCACCGGCTTGCCCGTGAGGTGGTGTCGCGACTGTATTAAGCAACATCACAGTCAGCCAGGATTTTTGGAGCGGCGACGGGCGTATTCGCGTCAGCCTGAGGTGCAGGAACGACGGCGAGAGTACGCAGGTCGACCTGAAGTGCAGGAGCGCAGGAGGACGCGTGCTAGGCACCCTGAGGTACAGGAACGACGCCGGGAATATAATTCTCGGCCCGAGGTGCGGGAACGTAAGCAAGCATATGAGCAGCGGCCTGAGGTGCAGGAGCGCAAACGCCAAAGTCGGGGGCGGTCAGAAGCGCGTCATGCGAAACATAGAAGAAACATCAAAGAGCGATATGGGGTCGACTACGACAAGAGGTTTGAGCAGCAGGGCGGCAGGTGTGCTGTTGATGGGGAGCCGGAAACTGTCATGGACAGGCACGGGAATTTGCGCAAACTTGTAGTGGATCATGATCACAAAACAGGTGTTTTTCGTGGCCTTATATGTGGTAGCCACAACACTGGTATCGGTTATTTTCATGATGATCCAGATGAGCTGCTGGCAGGAGCCGAATATCTATTGAGGCATCGAGATATCTTGCGCCCGATGCTGGATGCTTTGTCATGATTCGCGTCTCGGTGAAGTCGATGGTGGCAGCTGAGTTGGTTGCGACCGGTGTGGCTGCGGCCCTGATTCCCTGGGTGGACTGGCGGATAGCAGCTGGAGTGGGGATGGTGGTAGGACTATTGGTCTGCGTAGTCACATTCCGTTCGTTTGCCGGATGGCAGTGGGTGCGGTGTGCATTGTGCTGGTTGTGCTGCCGCAACCATACGGCTACATTACGAGCCCCAATCGACATCACCGTTGACGGCGAATCAGTCGGAATCGTCATCGATGGGTTTACCATTACTACCGCAATTGCGGTTCACGGCAAGGCCTATGTTCCGACGTTGCTGTACGCCGAACACGCCGAAACCCCCAACATCATCCCGATCAGCGTGATCGCCGCCCAGATGCGCCGCCACGGACTGGCGGTCGACGTCGACATCATCTGTGAAGGTCGGCGGGTCGTGCGCGACAACTATGCCGACCTCTACGAGTCGTTCCTGCGGGGCCTGCCCGTCGCAGGGCAGCGCAGCATCACCCTGCTGGTGCGCTTCGACCTCCGTTCCCCCCAGGTCGTGCCCGGGCTGACCTGGCGGCGCGACACCCTCGCCGCCGCCGTGGCCCCCGCACGACGGATCGCCCGCGCACTGTCCCAAGCACAGTGCCGCGCACAGCTTCTCACCGCCGCGCAGATGGAGGCAGCGGTCGCCGCGCAGCTGGGTGGCACCGAACACGTCGGGGCCGGTTACCGCGACCGGTGGACCACATTGCGCCGCGCCGGTAAGGCCTACGTCACCAGCTACTCCCTTGCGGCCGTGACGGCTACCGATATCGACAACGTATGGACCCACCCCAGCGATCACACCGTGCTGGTGGTGTCGTTGCGGGCCACCGATACCGGGATCCGTGCCTCGGCGATGGTGCGACTCACCACCCCGCAGCCACTACCGGCCACCCCAGCGGGGCTGATCCCCATGACCGCCCGACATTGGGACGGGATCACGCTCACCCTGCCCGGAACCGCGCGCCTGGCGTTGCCGTCCACACCGGTCACCGAGGCCCTCGATGGTGCGGTGGTGGCCGGTGCTTCCGGGCTGCTGCTGGGCAGGCTGGGGGACGCCGACCTGCTGATGCCGGTGTCCGACCCGGGCGGCCCGACCCGTATCGCGTTGCACGCCGACGACCAGACCGTGCGCCAACTCATCCGCCGCGCCGCGGCGACCGGGGAACGTGTCGCGGTGTACGACCCCGACCGGCGGTGGGCCATGACTGCGGGGTCACCCGGCATCTGGACCACCACCGATCCCGATGCCACACCGCCCCGCCCGCCAACCATGGTGGTGCACAACGGGACACCCAATGGGCTGCACGCCGGGGCCCGCACCTTGGTGGCGGTCGGGGGTGCGCCCAACGGCGCGACCCCCGACATCCGCATCGAACAGCGCGGGGACCGGATCACGGTGAAAACAGCCCGGTTCGCCACGGCGCTGGAAGGGGTCAACTACCGCAGCGAAGAGTCCTACCTGCGGTAACTGGGTGCACGAAGATGGGTGAGCGGAGGGGGCTGATGACACAAAGGCTGCTCGCCCCTCCACTCTCCCGTCATTCACGTGTCAATACCAGTACCGTCGACCGCCGACCGGTCGCCCCGCAGCCCCGAGAACCCACAGAATGGCCCCGATCACCAGCAGGATGATGCCGATCGTGGAAAGAAGCCCGATCCCGAGCACGATTCCCAGGATCAACAAAATGGCGCCCAAAACGATCATGATGCTGTCCTCCTAGGTCACGGACGCGGGAACGTCCTCCAGCCGCAGAACAGGGTGATCAGGAAGTTCAGAACGACGAAGATCAGGATCAGCCAGTGAATGGTGTCGGTGGCCATGACGATATTCTCCCTCCCCCCTGAGACACCCCGAGGGTACCTCGAAAGGCCCTCCCGTTAAACCTGACCGGAAATGGTGGACACCGCCGAAGGACGCGCACCACCATGAGCGAGTGATCGACTACGCGCCCTACGCCGGACTGAAGATCAAACCGCCCGGTGAGCCACCGGAACCCGCTCATGGCGCCCCGCACGTGCTGGTGTGCGCGCCCACCCGCACCGGCAAGACGAGGGTGATACTCGCGCCGGCCGCCGTGCTGCACCCCGGCCCAGTCGTCGCCTGCTCATCGAAGGAAGACCTCGCCAAGCTCATCCTCACGAGGCGAGGCCTTGGGCCCACCGGAGTGATCGACCTGCGCCCCGACAAGACCCTGGAGTGGCCGGCCGAGGTGCGCCAACTGGTCACCGACCCCACCAGCAGCATCACCACCGCACACGAGGCCCTCACGGTCGCCGAGACCATGCTGGCCACCTCCGGCGTCGGATTCGGCGGGGTATCCGCCGGGTCCAGTGTCGGCGCGGGCGGGCTGTGGGAACTCAACGCCGCCCCCATGCTGGCTGCGCTGCTGTACGCGGCCGGACCCGAGGGCGACGGCGGCGGCATGCCATGGGTGCTGGCGGCAGTCCAGAACTTCGGCGACGGGATGGGCCTGGACGAGGAGGCCGACCAGGCCGCCGCGATGATCGTCACCAACGTCCCCTCCTGGAGGCGGGCCTACGTACTGTGCCCGCACCCACTGCTGGCCGAACCACTGCTCGCCGTCCTGCAGATGGAAGGACGGTTGCGTGACAGCCTCAAGCTCACCGTCACCAAGGCGGTGGCACCCTGGGTGCGTCTGGGGCTGTCGGCCGCCGCCGCCGAGGCGCCCGACGCGCTCGAGGAGATGCGGGTGGAGTCCTTCGACCTCGACATGCTCGACGATCCCAACGCCACGCTGTTCGTGCTGGCGCCCAACACCGGCACTGCCGCAGGGGCCGCCGTCGCGTTGATCGACTCCATCATCCGGCGGTTCCGGCAGAAGACCGCCAACGACAACCTGGAGTACCGGCTGCTGCTGGAACTCGACGAGGTGTGCAACTCCTGCCCGTTGCCCAACCTGCTGACCTACGTCGGCGAATCCGCCGGCCTGGGCGTCAACATCCTGGCCACCGTGCAGGCCTCCAGCCACTTCGATGTGATCTACGGCCCGGCGTATGCCACCGCCCTGCGCGATATCTTCCCCGGCACCCTGATCATGTACGGGGCCAAGGAAAAGTACCTCCTGGAACAGGCCGCCCACTGGGCGGGCCTGACCAACCGGCGCACCGATTCCACCGACTCCACCACGGGGGCGCGTACTCGGGCCTCGGCATACGGCCAGATGCTGGAGTGGCAGGAACTGCTGCCACGCAACCGGAAGACGGCGCAGTTGCTGCGCATCGACCCGAGCGGCGAGCAAGAGGGCAGCGCCAATGAACCGGTGTACCTGCCCAGCTGGGACGAATTCCTCAATCTCCACCAGCAGGCCATTCGTCAAGTGGCAGGCTTACGGTAGGAACATATAGTGGTGCTATAGCGTTGTCGTGGGTGAAGAGGAAAAATCCACCCAGGAGACAACGATGAGAACCTACCTCAAGGCCACCCTCGTATTCGGCCTCGTCCACCTGCCGGTCAACGTCTGCAAGGCCGTCGACAGTCATGACCGCAGGTTCCATCTGTACCGAATCTCCGACGGTGAGCCCGAGCCGGTCGGTCAGCAGTGGGTCGGCAAGGTCACCGGTGAGGTGGTCGACTACGCCGACACCGTGCGCGGCATCGAGGTCGACGGCACCATCGTCACCGTGACCAAGGAGGAGTTCGCCGACCTCGAGGAGGACGTCGGCAGGTACATCGAGGTACTCGAGTACGTGCCCGCCAGCCAGATCGATCCGATCATGCTGGAATCGGCCTACTACCTCGCCCCGGCCGACCCCAAATCCGTCCCCAAGGCCTACATGTTGCTGCGCGAGGTCATGGCCTCTGCTGACGAAGTGGCGATCGTCCGCTACACCAACCGGGGCAAGACGCACTTGGCGGTCATTCGGGCGGCAGGTCCAGTGCTGACCATGCAGAACCTCGCCTGGGCCAATGAGGTCCGCGAACCCGATTTCCTTCCCGTGCTGAACAAGCCGGTCGAACTGGAGGCCGCGCACGTGGAGATGGCCCGCAGGGCCATCGAGTCCATGCACACCGACACCCTCGACCTCTCCCGCTACACCGACACCTACACCGAACGGCTCGATGACCTGATCGCGGCCAAGGCCAGTGGCGCCACGTTCGTGGGATTGGTGCCGTTCGTGGAGGGTGCGGGGTACGGGGACGATCTGCTCGCCGCCCTGGAGGCCTCCATCAAGGCCAAGACGGCCTGACGTGATGGTGGGAGGATGACGATGGACACGGCGTGGGTGTGGCGGGATTTCACCGACAGTTCAAACGCTTACATCAAGAACCCAAACGGCGGTTACCAGGTCATGACCGTCCACGCGCCCAATGCGTATTCGGACGTGTGGACCGCGCAGGCAGAGTACCTTGACGATGAGTTTCGGCAGACGAAATTCTCAGGGCTGCTCAATGGAGGGTCCGACCGTGATCAGGCCAAATCTGCCGCAGTAGTGGCACTACATCGTTTAATGCGGGGCCAGTAGCGCCGAGAACACCTCGAAGTAGAACCACAGGATCAAGGCGGTGCCGAACACGGCACCGCCTGCCAGTGGCAGCCAGCGGATCTGGGCGGGCATCGTCCGATAGAAGGCGATCTTGCGCTTGGGCTCCGGTTTCGGGGGCGGGTCGAACACCGTCGTCATTGGCAACCGCAGCATCAGTTCGGCATTGATCACGGGCGCCAGCGGCGTCAACGGCCAGCAATCACCACTACCATCGATCGCCAGCCAGCCCTCCAGGATCCCGTAGACCCCCGCGACGAAGAACGTGGCGGGAATCTGCGCCCAGTACCACGCCGGTTCGAACACCGACCACAGATCACCGGACCCGTCGTAGAACACCGGCAGCGGCCACCCGCACACCACACCGGCCCATAACAGGGCAGGGATCGGATAGGCGCGTAGGTGATCGGGAATCAACCGGACGATGGCGCGATAGGCCAGGAACCCCACCGGCCAGCCCACCGGTGCCGCCACCAGGGCGAGCAGAACAGGCAGCGTGTCGACCAGATTGGGCTTGCGGAAGATCAGCCGAGGAGTGATCTTGTCGTCGTGCGCATCGGGGGCCAGTGCAGCCCGGCTGCGGGCACGGGCACGCAGTGCCCGCCCCAGGCGTTCGGCACGCCGCGTCTGACACAGCGACTCGCCCTCGTACCTGCCGATCCAGGCGGCACGGACCTCACCGTAAACCAGGGCCGGCATCGTGTTCGTCCAACAGTGTCTGCACACCCCGAAGTTAGTGATTGATGGTCATTGTTGTCTAACATGCTGGACAGAATCGCTCATAACCGCCTACGGTTGTCGCAATAATGCTCCAACGGTCAAGGGGGCGCGACGTGAAGGTACTCGTGGCGATGATCGCCGCTCTGGCGGTTGCCCTTTTCGTCGTGGCCCTCACCGTTATCTCCGTGCTGGCCGTCATCTGGCCGGTGGTAGTCCTGGTGGTCGCCGCCTGGGTGTCGGTAAAGATCGTTCGGGCACGCCGGCACCCCAACATCGAGGACGACCCGCTGGTGCAAGCGTGGAGCCAGCCCCCGCCCATCGCCGAACCCGTGGAAAGTGGTCGGCCCCACCTGCGCCTGGTACGCGAAGGGTCGTCGTGAGCACCACCGAACAGTCCGACGAAACATTCCTGCAGGACATCGGCATCAAACCGTCCACGACGACAAACGTGCCCACCGGCATCGTCGATCTCGACCATGACGCCAGTGCCCCGGCCACCCCGGCGCCGGACCCCGAACCGCGACGCCGCTACACCCCCTGGGTGCTCGGCGTGTTCCTCACCGTCACCGCAGTGGCCGTAGTGGCCACCACACTGGGCACCGCGTTCGGTCACGATGACCCCGCACCGCCGCACCGGCACGTCGCCGTCACCCCGGTGCCCGCCGCACCTGCGCCGATGCCCGCCGCCGCGGCGGTGGCCGATACCGACGACCATCCACTGCCGTTCACCGCCACCGCCGACTGCCCACCCGGCTCCACCACCGCACAGTCCATCGCCGACCCGGAAAACCCCACCCCATGGATCTGCGTGCGCCGCACCGAAGGGCAGCCCCTCCACATCACCCTGGGCCCCGGCATCGAGCGCGCCTACGTCATCACCGCCGTGACCATCGTGCCCGGTGACACCGGCACTGCCCGCGAACCCGGTGCCGATGCATGGCTGGAACACCGGGTCGTCACCAAACTGCAATGGCAGTTCAATGACACCGGCCACACCGTGGTCGACCAGGACACCGGTAATGCCCGCGGCGAAGTGTCCAAGCGGCTGGAGACCCCGATCACCGCATCCAGAATCACCGTGATCATTCGCGCAACCTCCCCGCCCACCCGGCCGACCGACCCCACCACCACCAGTTCGTCCGATGGCCTCTTCGACCTGCCCGCACCGGACGCCACCACGGAGGCCGATCCCAGCGACGGCACCTTCGCCGTGTCCAGCATCAAAATCATCGGCCACAAGGCGACCTGAGATGAACGTCAACGATGTGTGGCTGCGCCGCCTCGGCAAGGGGCGGCGCAGCCTACTGATCGGCGCAGGCATCATCCTCGCCGTCCCCGCGGTTCTCGGCGGTACGTCCACTGTGTGGAACTGGATCGACCCGCCCGCACCGCTGCCCGTGGCCGAGATGGCCCTCGACACGATCAACAGCGTCGACCCGGTTCAGGCGTTCGCCGTGCACTGCATCACCGGTGTCCTCACCGCCACCGTGTCCGGTACCGATCTGGCCCACTGCTCTGCGCCCGGGAACCCCTACACCCTGGCTGCCAGGACGTCGTTGACCGTGACGAATCCGCTGGTCTGGGCCACCAAGCGTCAGGCCATGTCCGACGACGTCACCATCTACACCGTCAAGGTCCAGGTTGACGAACGGCCCTATCCGTCGGCACCGGCGGTGACCGCGTACACCGCGTACTACCAGATGTCGGTGGCCGTCTACCGGGGTCAGGGCATGCAGGCACTCGACCGCATCGGCCGCGTCGCCGGACCCCCGCCCGGGGCCGAGGTGCCGCTCGGCTACGACGCCCCCATCAAAACCGACAGCCCGCTCTACGGCGTGCTGCGTGGTTTCACGACCGCCTACCTGGCCAACACCGGCGATCTGAGCCGCTACACCACCACCGACTCCGGCATCACCGCGCTCGGTACCTACGCCAAGGACACCACCACCCTGGTCGCTGCCCAGGCCGAAACCACCCCACCCGATGACCCGCAGGACAACACCGAGCTGGCCGTGCACATCGACGTCAGTGCACCGCGCGCCGACTACAGCAAGACCGACGAGCTGTCCTACCCGCTGACGCTGCGATCCGTGGGCGGCACCTGGTTCGTCGCCCGCATCGACGCGGTTCCCGTCGTGGCCGACGCGACACCCACGCCGACCCCCACACCTCAGAAGGAGGCCCACCAATGATCGCCATCCAGGCCAGCGAAATACTGCAGGCAGAAGCGGGAGCCGGACTAGTCAACCTGTCCCACCAAATCCTCTACATCGTCATGTCCGTGGGCTGCGCAGTTTTCCTCATCATCGGCGTGGTCACCGCCATCAGGAGCCACACCAAGCGTGGTGTGGCCGCAGCACTGGGAGCCCTGGTCGGTGCCATCGGCCTGGCGGTGACCGTGACCCACATGCCCGGCCTCTTTCAGCGGTTCAACCAGGAATTCGAGCAGCTACCCGGCGGTGTTGGCAGCTCCAGCGTCGACCGCGGCTGGTGAGCACGCCCGAAACCGCCACCGTCTACTCCGGTATTCGCGACGTCGAAGTCTACGTCGGGGAATCCTCGCCCGGCGAACGGTGGCCCGGTGGTCCTTACCGCAAAACCGAACTCCCCGTGCTCGGGGCCATCGCGGTCTGCGCCCTGGCCTGGGTCGACACCCACCCGACGGGCACCACATTGCCCGCTCTGATCGTTGCCGCGGCGCTGGGCTTCGTCGTCGTCGGCCTGATGCGGTTGCTGCTGCCCAAGGGCCGACCCTCGCTGAGCACCCGGATCGCCTTCGCCCGCAACACCCTGCACCCCCCGCACGTCGCCACCACCGGCACAGCGGGTCTGCGCACCGACGCCAGCTTCGACCCGCCACGGAAAGTCATCGACAACCTCGTCTACACCAAGGGAGGCGTTTACGCCGAATACCTCATCGATGGCCTGCCCGTACTCATGCGCTCGTACGCGGTCAACGAGCGGGCCGCCAAACTCACCCGCAATCTCGGACGCTACCTGCCCTCCGGCGCGCTGCTGCGCGGCCTACTGGTGGCCGAGGACATCAACGCGATCATGCTCAACATCGGTGGTGCACACCGCGACAAGCCCGCCTGGGTCAAGCAGTGCAAACACTGGTTGCCGATCATCGGCAACCCCACCCAAACCCGTGGCAACGGCTACGCCGGGCCGGTGCGCACCCTGTACTGGCTCACTATCCCCGTCGATGCGGGGACCGCCGGGCGAACCCCCCTCGGACAGGGAAAACGACTCTGGGACTGGGTCGCCGGCCGGGACAAGGAAGCACAATCCTCGGTGCACCACTACGCCGACACTGCTCGCACGATCATCCAGGCACTGCCCGACGAATTCAACATCCGTCCCGCCACCCCGGCACAGATCCTGTGGCACTACCGGCACCGGGCCGGGCTCGGCACCACCTACGACCCGATCCCAGCCCCCGGCGTCGGCCCCACCACCCTTGAAGCTCAGGACTTCCCGCCCACCGCGTTCGACGAGGGCGACAACGCCACCACACCGTGGTGGCGGCCCAGCGGCAAATCGCTCGTGCGCGTATACGACCCCACCCGACCCACCGCCGCGCCCAGCTACCAGGCCTTCCTCACCATCGAACACTTCCCCCGGCAGGGGGTGCGGTTCCCGCGGGCCACCTATCTACATGCGCTGTCATCGATCCAGACCGACGCCGTCATCGAATGGGTCCAGCACTTCAACGTACGCGAACCCGACCAAGCCCAAAACGTCAACTACTGGTACGCCAAGAACATCAAGGACCAAATGCAGCAACGCGGTCCACGCGGCGCCTTCGAGGGCGACCTGCGCACCAAACTCGACCAGACCAAGGCCTACGTCGCCCGGCTCAAGGCCAACCCCGCCGAACGCGAACTCGATCACACCGTCGTCATCGCCGTCGGTGCCCGCGACCCAGACACCCTCGATGACGCCGTCAAACAGATCCGCCAGGAACTCGACAACATCGCCATCGCCGTCAAACGCCGCCGCGGCGCGCACGCCCCCCTGTGGAAGGCGTTCAACACCGGCAGCGAGAATGCCTCTCCGATCGACGAATTCCGCAACCCCACCACCGCCCACCAGTGGTCGCTGTTCCTGCCGCTGGTCTCCGGGCGGGTTGGCAACACCAAGGGCAGTCCCCTGGCCGTCGACCAGACCACCGCCCGGCCCGCCATCATCCTGTGGGACCCCGAAGGTGCCGCCCGACGCAACAAACCCACCGGCTTGGCCGTCGTCGGCGATCCTGGTGGCGGCAAATCCCACATCACCAAACGCTGCGAACTCGAACTGATCCTGCGCGGCGGGCGAGCCGTGATCTTCGAACCCGACACCATCGCCGAACATGCCCGTGCGCTGCGCCCCATCGAACACCTCGGCGTACGGTTCATCGACCCCACCCGTAACGAGTGGTGCTTCGACCCGCTCGTCATCTTCGGGCCCGAGGCCGCGGCGAGGATGGCCACCGCCCACATCCTGCCCTGGATCGGGGCACCCGCCGACAGCCTCATCGCCAAGCGCTACCGGCGCCTGGTACGCCCCGACACCCGCGATGCCCACGGCATCACCAGCCACCGCGCGCTGCTCGAGCACCTACGGGCCCAGCCCGGCGCCGACAACGACGAACTGCTGTTGCGCCTGGAAACCGCCCAGGAGGATTTCCCCGGACTGTTCGACGACACCCTGCCGCCCTACAAGCCCGACGAGTCCGCCGCCACTGTCTACCTCACCGGCAACCTGGCTCTGCCCGACGCCGAGGACATCGTCAACTCGCACCTGTACCTGCAACTATCCGGCATCCAACGGGCCGGGATGGCCATCTACGGTCTGCTGGTCGACCTCGAACAGCAGTACATGTTCTCCCGCCGCGACCGCTTCGACGTGATGATCTTCGAGGAATGCGCACAGCTCGTCGCCTACCCGGCCGGGGCGCGCACCGTGCACCTGATGACTCGCCGAGGCCGCAAGCACGCCACCGGCGTGTGGCTCATCACCCAGGACTTCCGCGACCTTGCCAAGATGAACGACAAGTTCATCGTCCAGAAGTGGATCCTGCGCATCACCGACCGCGAGCTCGCCGAAGCGACCCTGAAATGGGCCGGTATCGATACCGACACCTATCCGGAACTCGTCACCGAACTCTGCGAAAACACCAGTCCCGGCAACACCCGCGACGACGACGCTTTCGGTGAGGCCGGAGCGGTCGACCCCCACCGGCGCGGCGAAGGCTTCGTCGTCGATGAACTCGGGCGCCCCGCCCGGGCCCGGTTCCTCGGTGCCCCCACCGAAGAACAGGCCGCTGCTTTCGACAGCACCGCCACGGTGGCCACGTGATGGTTAATAAACATCACAACATCACCGCATGGCTGGCCGAACACCCCAACGCCCACCGGGCGTTGTACTTCGTCGGGACCACCTACGCGCTGTGCCTGTGGGCGGTCGTCGCTGCCCCGACGGCCAGTGCCGCAGTGGGCAGCGCTGCCCTGGGCTGGACCGGGCTGCACGACACCGACGGCGTCCCACTGGCCGCCTACTTCCTGTCCACCGTCGATGCGCAGGAATACGCCCTCAACAACGGTCAGCACGTCAGCGCCATCGATCCCACCACCTGGGTGTCCTGGACGGCCAAAGCCATCCAGGGCGCCGTCTGGCACTCCACCGTCGCCTGGTGGCTCACCAACGAGGCCGCCCTGATGTTGGCCCTGCTCGGTTTTGCACTGTGGCTGCTTCGGTTCTCCATGAGCAGTGCCTGGTTGGTGGCGCTGGCCCAAGTGGGTCGACCGGTCTATGCTGCCGTCCGCACCCTGGCCTACAACATGATGCTCGGCCCGATCGCCATCACCATCTGCCTCATCTGCGCGGGCTGGCACTGGCAGCACGGCAGACCCGCCCGCGCCTACAACCTCGCCGGCAGCGCAGCCATCCTGGCCGGGCTGACCTTCACCCTGTTCAAAAACCCCATCGACGACCTTGCCAGCGACCACGGTCTGCTCGGCATGGCCCGTCAAACCGGTTTCCAAATCGCCCAGGACGTCCGCGGATCGTCCTACGCCCCCGGCCGATCCCTCGAGGCGCAACTCGATGCGTGGACGGCCCAGCTCGTGTCCAACACCGCCCGCCCGATGGTGCAGATCATGAACTTCGGCACCGTCATCGACGAGATCTCCCCGGGATGCCGACGGGCCTGGAACGCCGCCATCCTCGCCAGCAACGGCTCCGGGCCGGATCCCGCGCACGCCATGAAGACCTGTGGCGCACCCCAGGCCCTCGTGCACGCCCAGCAACTGGGCGCCAACGATTTCCTGCTCGGATTCCTGTTCAGCGTGGCGTGCATACTGATCGCGCTGTTCGTCGCCTACGTCGGGCTGTCCACCCTGCTCCTCGGTGCCAAGACCACCTACTACTGCATCGTCGGCGTGCCCGCCGTTCTACTCGGCATGACCGGCTGGTCCCGTGCCAAGACCTTCGCCCACCGCTGCGTGGCACAAGTCCTGCTGCACGGTGCGCAGATGATCATCTTCACCGTGTTCCTGGCGCTGTCCGGGGTGGCAATGGCCACCACACTGACCGGCTCCTGGCTGGGCCACGGCGGCATGACCGTGGTACCGCGAATGATGCTGCTGGCCATCGGCGCGCTGGTGGGCATGTGGCTGTTCCACTACATCGACAAACACTTCTACACCGAGAGCTGGGGCACCATCGGCCACCAGCTCGGTGGCGCATGGAACACCAGTAGCGGTGCCGTGCGCGACGAATGGGGCGACCTCGTGTCCACCGGTCGGCGCGGTCGGCACCTACTCCACCGCAGGCGTGGCGACACCGAGGACGACGAGGCAGTCGGGGGTGACGACGCAGCCGAGGAGCCACTGCCCGGTCTCGACGTGGTCAAGCCCCGGTCCCACCGAGGGCCGAGGGCCCAGGTCGGCACTGGTGCGGTCGAAGTGGGAGCCGAGGACATCGCCGCCACTGAGGCCAGAACGGCGGTCGTAGAGGGCGCTGTGACTGCGGGACGGGCCGCTGCAGGCACCGCCGCCGCCGAAGGCGCAGCGGCGGTTGCCGCCCCCGAGGTCGTACTGCCCCTTGCGGTCGGCGAGTCCGTTGTCCATCATGTCCGAGGACGAGGCAAGAAGCACACGGAGAAGTCACCCGAATCGACACAGCAGGCCGGGGTGGCGCCAGACACCGAGGAGGACGACAGGCCGGCCGAAGGCCTACCCGCCGTGGAGAGACGCCCCGAGCGGCGCGACCGCCACGACCCCAGCACGGGGTCGTGTGCGGGGTGGCGGTGCGATGAGCTGGAAGCCGACAAGAAGGCGTTCTTCGTGCGTCGCAAGGCCGCGGGTCACCAGGGGCGGCTCAACGATACCGACAGTGCGGAACTGGCCAACATCGAGGCTTCGCACTACGCCAAACACCGGATGAGCTATCAGCCAGTCGAATACCTGGGCGAACCGCCGCCAGAGGACGAACCGCCGCCAGAGGAAATCCGCCGGATTTAAGATGTAGTCGAGTTATAGTAAGGGGCATGGTCCCGATGGGCGATGAATCCGACGACCAGGGTGACGAGGACGACCAGGAACGCTGGTACACCATTGCGATGCTCACCTGCCCGTACTACTGGAATGGTCGGATCGAGGGCGCTATGTGCCGCAACGGCTGCTGGGAGGAACCGCAATGCCACACCAACGGCCCGTTCCACTTCCCGCCCGACTGGCCGCCGGAACGTTGCCTGGCCAGGGCGGTGGACCGTCACGTCAACGAACCGGCACCCCGGTGATGTGGGAGAACCTCAGGTCCAGAGGGGGGTTGCGAAATGAGTGATCCAGCGGTGGAAGCGGCACAACGAGCGTGGTTGTCACGAGGCGTGCCGACAAAGTTTGCGATAGCAGATCTTGCCGATGCTGCCCGTGAAGCACTGAAGCCAATACGTGAGTGGCTGGTACAGCATAAGGACGATCTTGCCATCCCCAGGCTCGAAGTGGCCATTGAGGACTTGCTACCCCTGATTTACGCCACCGAAGAACTTCAGGCCCAAGAGGATAAGCAATGAGTGATCCTATAGTCGAGGCGGCGCAACGAGCACGAGCCAAATATGGTAAAGAACTAGTTGGCATAGTCGCCTTAGAAGACGCTGCCTATGAAGCGTTAAAACCAATACGTGAGGCTATCGAGAATATACCCAATGGGCTAGATGCTGTAGATTTGTACGACGAGTTATTAGCCATCTACAAATTGGCAGGTGGGCATTGTGAGGAGATACCGGAATGACTGATTGCCCATGTGGCTACCGGGCCGGTAGTAGACCCACGCAGATAGGCTGTGGCGCAAAGGACTGCCCCAATCCAACCGAGTCACCAGAGGAAATACGGGAAGAAATGGACAATCACTTCGATGAACGGCCACCAGCATGAGCACCAAGATGCACAACTACCGGATCCCCAAAGACCGATGGTGGGATTTCGCCACGGCATGTCGGCGCTACTACCTGGACAACCACCCCATCACCATGGCGGCACTGCGCGTCATTGCCGACGAGGCAAGCGCCAAGGACACAGCCCTCGGTCGCTACAAGGCCGTGCAGCAGTTCGCCGACACCATCGCCACGGACTGGACGGTGGATCTCCAGGTCTTCGACGAAGGGGACACCTACATCATCCGGCCCCTGGAGTACGGCCACTTCTTCATGAACCACCACGACAACTTCGCCGAGTTCGGACTCGAACCCGTCTTCTACGACAATCGGGCCGATGTCCCCCCGGAGGAGGAGAAGAACAAGGCAGTGGCCGACTGGGTCGACGGCAAGATCGAAGCCAGGGAATACCTGATCTACACCGTGCTCGACTGCGAAGATTTCACGGCCATCGGCATGATGATGATCGGTGCGCGATGAGCGCGCGCGACCACTTCGACGAGGGAATCGCCCACCTCACACGAGGCGACCGGGTCGGCGCGCGCCTCCCCTTCGAACTCGCCATCAACGAAGACCCCACCATGTGCGATGCCTGGCTCGGCCTGGCGTGCGTGGGTGACACCAGCGTCCTCACCCTGCGCGGCGCCCACCAATCCCTCAACACCCTGCACCGCGAAACCCGGCGCATCGGCCTGCCCGACGAGGCCCTCACCCCCACCGTGCACACCCCGCTCTTCATCGACCTCTTCCCCAACACCCCGACAGGCATCACCCTGGCCTACGTCGCGACCCTGCTGAGCGACCAGGCCTACGACCAGGCCGAGAAACTCCTCACCGCCACCGACGACCCCGACCCCGAACAGGCCCGAATCCGGCGGTACCTCGCCGCCACCCTGTACCGCCTCACCGAACGGTGGGCCGACGTACTGTCCTGGACCAGTGACCTCACGGGCAGCGGGGTCGTCATCGATGCCACCCGGTTGCTGCGCGGCATCGCCCAAACCGGGCTGGGCCAGTTCGAGATCGCGTTGGCCACCCTGAGCACCGTGGTGGCGGAGGCCGGTACGTCCATGCACGCCCACAAAGCCTTCTACCGAGGCCTGTGCCAGCGTCGGCTGGGCGACGAGACGAGCGCCCGCACCGAGTTCGCCGCCGCCGCCTACGACGGCCAGCTCCTGCCCGAGGCCGCTGCGGCGCTGGAGGACCGCACCTACGGACCCATCACCACCACCACCGATGCCATCAATGCCCGGACCAACCGCTGGGATCCCACGTCCGGTCCCAGCGCCGAACAATTCTGCCGGGCCCAGGACCAGGAACGTCGAGCCGGACTGCTGACAGAAGCCGACGACGAACTCAACGGATACATCGGGCTGGAGGACATCAAACACCATGTGCGCCGCCTCAAGGCAATCATGCGCTACGACGCGGCCATGCGGGCGCGAGCCAAGTCCTGCGAACGCGACCATCCGGAGTTGGCCGCCGAGCTGCGCGCCGCCGGCCAACGCACCACCCTGCACCTGGACCTCTCCGGCCCACCGGGAACGTGCAAAACCTCCACCGCCCGGCTGCTGGGCATGATCTACGTCGGACTGGAGATCCTGGACTACCCGCTGAAATTCCTCGAAGTCAAGCGCCAACACCTCGTCGGCGAGCACATCGGCGACACCGAAGCCAAAACCGCCCAATGGCTCAACGACGCCGTCGGTGGCGTGTTGTTCATCGATGAGGCCCCCGAACTGTACAAGCCCGACAACGACCGCGACTTCGGCCACATCGCGCTGGACATCATCATGGGCTTCGCCGAGGAACACCGCCACGACATGATGATCGTCCTGGCCGGGTACGCCGGCCCAATGGCCAAACTGCGCGGCGCCAATCCCGGCTGGAAATCCCGATTCCCCAACGAGCTGGTGTTCACCTCCTACACCGACGACGAGGTGGTGGCCATCGCGCGGCTGTTCGCCAGCCGCGCCCGCTTCCCCCTCGACAAGGCCGCCGACGACAGGCTCACCGAAGCCGCCAAATGGCTGTGCACCACCCCCAACACCGACCCCCGCCACCCCGACCTCGAATGGCGGATCGATGTGCTCGGCAACGGGCGCTGGGCACGCAACGTCATCGGCAAGGCCGTCGACAACGCCAAGGCCCGGTGCGCCGAGGACGACACCATCGACCTGCTCACCGCCGACCTGGATGCGATCCGCACGATCACCCTGACCGACATCAGCGACGCCATCGATGCACTAGGAGGCAACCGATGACGCTGTACCGCATCGACACCCGGCAAACCGAACCGATCGACAATCAGTACTTCACCACCTACCACGTCTGGGCCGAATCGGAGTCGGCCGCCCGTGACCTCTTCCGCCGACGACTGAAGCACGCGGTGATCCAAGGGATCACCGCAGTGTACGGTGACGAGCCCCTGCTGCTGCTCTCGGCAGGCTGGAACTCCGACGAGTGATCATGGACAAAGACCCGTGGTGCTGCGTCAGTGACAAACTGCGCATCAGCATCGATGGCTTCGACACCGGGTACATCAACGCCCTAAGGTCGGTCCGCTTCCTCGTACGGGCACTGCCGAAGGAGGAAGCACTGGCCGTTCTCGACGAACTGATCGCCGAATTCAAACCATTCCACGAACGCAACGATCACACTTCGATGCCATCGCCCTCGTCGCGCCCCAGACCCGGCCCCTGACCACGTTCCAGGGACACCATGCTCAGGTGCCGACGATGGGCATAGTCGATGTCGTCGCGCAACCGGTCGGCCCTCGCCAACTCGGCCCGCATCCCCTCCTCGAGCAGCGCCGCATCCAGTCGCCGGGCCTGGACGAGCACCGGATCCAGATCGGGCGGGTCGGGATGGCGCACCGCGGGAATGGGGGATCCGAGCGCAGTGCTCCACGGCAGGCCGTCCAGTAGCCGCAGCAGCCGATGCGACGGACGATCCTGCCACGACCTCGCCACCACCGCCGTGTCGACCAGGACCACACCGGAACCGTCCGCAGCAGCCTGCTCGACCGTGTTCACCAGATCATCCGGCGGCAGGCTGGCGGCGTCGTCCACCACCGGTACACCGGCCGCGCGCAGCGCGGCCAGTGCCTTGTCGTGCTCCCGCCCGGGGACGGCGCGCAGCAACGCCACCGTGAACGGCAACTCCGCGACTGCACGCAGCCGCGCCGCATCCGACTCGGGCAACCCCGTCGTCGCGTCGGCGGCCAGCCGACGCGGCCGATCCGGCTGGATCCGACCCGCTACCGCCAGTAGCCGCAACTCCAGCCCCAGCTCGGTGGCCTGCGACACCACGTGCTCGGCGGTACGCGCCTCGTTCCACACGAACGACCGCACCATCGCCGTCTCGGCCCGGTCCAACTGCTCACCCAGGAAGTCCGCGGCCCAACGTGATACCGACAGTGCCTGCATGTCGCGATCCATCAGCTCCGCGATCCGCGCATCGACATCCGCGCCGGAAACGATTTCGCCGCCAGCAGCCTCCAACCGGGCCTGTTGAGCCGCACACAGCGCAGGGTAGAACCGTTCAGCCGGGGAAACCGCCGCCGTGGCCCGCGCCTCCCTCTCCGCGGACAACACATCGAGTGGATCGGCCTCGGCGTCGGTCAACTCCTGTTCGGCGTCGGCCCACTGCGCCACCACCTCCTCAACTGCCAGTAGGTAAGGTCGGTCGGCGTCGGCGCGAGCCCGCAACTCCAGCAGCTCATCGTGAGCCGCGACCATCGCGGGCCCCGCACCTACCGTGATGTCCGCCTGCAGACGCGCGATGTCCTCACGCGCCTGCCGGTAGGCGGCGCGCAGCGCATGCACATCGGCCAGCGCATCGGGCAGGGGCCGGGGGTCCGGGCACACTGAGGGGAAATCCTCGAACCCGAGCCGTGGGGTCGGCGCCCACTCGTGACCTATGACCGATTCAGGGATCGATGGGTCCGGCGGACTTAAGAGGTCATCGACATACAACTCGGATGCATCCCCCAGTGGATCTGCGGGCAGCTGCTCCTCCTCCTCGGGATGCAGTGGCACCTCCTCGGGAATCGAGTGCCACGCCTGGGGATGAGTGGCGAACATATCCACGCTGTAGGTGATTGCCCGCGCATACTCGTCCAACGGGATGATCACGTGATCAGGAGCGGCATCACGCAAATGATCAGCAGCCACCTGCAGCAGATCATGTGGGGTCCACCGGAGTGGATCGGCGGCGTTGACCGCCGACACCAGCGCCGGCCACGCCGGGTCGGCGATGATCGCCTGTGCCGCCACCGACCCGAACACCGCATGCACCTCACGCACCCAGTCCGGCCTCAGTGCCGCATGGGAACCCTCCAGCGTGGCCACCGACGACAGCTGCGGCGCCAACCGCCACCACAGTGCAGCGGCCGGCATCTCGTCCGGCAGCGGACGCGCAGCAGCCACCTCGCGCACCACGGCGGGCAGATCGGGACGCCCAGTTAACGCCTCGGCCAGGTGTGCCGCCAGCTGCGGCCAGTAGCCGTCGGTGGTGATACGTGGATCGATCGAGTCGGCGAGCGCCTCGAACCGTTTGACGTACGGACTGTGATCCCGCAACACCTGCCGGGCACCGCGGGCGAGCAGATCCTGCACTGCCCGCGCTCGCACCGCGTACTGCGGCGGCCCGAGCAGCGCGGTGTCCTCGACCGGCACGTCGTGTGCGGCGCGGAACACCGCGATCTCCGCAGCCAGTTTCGCGTTGGCGGGCAACACGTGCCGTGCCCACACCGGAGCGCTGCTCGACGTCCAGGCCGCCACCTCGGTGCGGATGTCATCGGCCAGCTCGGCGACCAGGTTGTGGCGATCAGCCAGATAGGCACCCCAGGTCGGATCGGTGGCCAGTGGCTGCGGAATCGCGGGCAGCCAGCGCAGCGGGCCGATCCGCGAGGAATGACCGCCGGTGGGATCCAGGCGCCAGTCCAGCACCGCCGCCACGTTGTGCGCCGAACCCAACTCGCTTTCCTCGGCGGCGGTGACGAGCCGCTGCACCGGGTCGTCACCGGCCAGCGCCAGCATCGCCAGGTGTCGGCGCAGCACCGGCCACGCTGCGTCACTGGTCAGTGTGGCAGACAGTTCCGCGGCCACCCCGTCGATCGCCCGCAACACCTCCGGTGCTACGAGCGACTCGGCGGCCTGACCCAACGCGTCGTAGTACATCGCCGCCGCCGTCCCCAGCCGGGCGAACGGATCACGGGCCACCCGCTGCGCGGTGAGCGCTGACACCTGGGCCTCGTCACGGGCCAACATCCTGGTCAACACGTCGACCGCCGTCTCCGGGTGCGTCGCCTTCGGCGACAGCACCCGATGCGGATCGGACTCCGCAGTCGACAGATAGATGTGATTGCCGACCCGGCCCCGAGTCAACGCCACATACAACAACTGGCGGGACAAATGCTCCGTACCCACCGTGTGGCAGTTGTGCTTTGCGGTCAAACCCTGCGAGGAGTCGATCGTGCAGGCGTAGCCCAACTTCACGTGCTGGTCGACGTAGTACTTCGGCAGCCGCACCGTCTTACTGCTGTCCAGATGCTTGACCCGCAACGCACCGTCCTTGCACACCTCGAGGATGCGGAACCGGTAACCGTTGCGCACGAAGTCCTGTCCGTCGCGGCCCAGCCGCAACGACCGGGCATTCTCGAGAACACGCACAACATCGCCGGCGCAAGCCTGCAGATGGTCGGCCAGCTCCACGGTGCGACCATGAAACCGCGCCGGATCCGCAACCAGCAGATCCAGTCGCGCATCGGCGTTGAGCCGGTCGACGATGTCGTTGGTGGGCGCCAGCAACAAGCTGTCCCGTCCAGCCATGGTGTCGGCGCGCCAGGCGGCGTACGCCAGCTCGGCGGCGGTCTCATCGGTACCCACATGCACCCGGCCGTTGTCGACGTAGAACCCGATGCCGGTCGGGTCACCGGCCCGCAGCGCCAACGTCGCCGCAGCCTCATCAACCGAGGCGAACCGCACCAACTGGTACAACGTCAGTGCATCGGTCTCCGCAGCGATGTCGCGCAACACCCCGCCCGCAGCGATCGAGGCCAATTGACAGTCATCGCCGATCAGGCACACCCGCGCGCCGCGCGCCACCGCATGGGCAATCACTTCATCGAGTTCCAGCGTGCCCGCATTCCCGGCCTCATCGATGATCAGCAACGTGTGCTCATCGATGAGGCGGAACCAGTCCGGGATCTGGTGGTCGGCCACCATTCGCAGGATCCGTTCGGCCTCGCGCGCCGGCACACGCCACCGCTTGGCGTCGGGATCCCACACACCACCCACCCGCCTGGCCTCATCGCGAATGTTGGCATGCTCGTAGGGAATCCTGATCAGCACCATGCCGTGCTCATCGGCGGTGAACCGGCACCGCTCCATGTCGATCGACCACGCGTACTTGGCCAACGTGTCGGTCGGTGCCGCCAGTTCGCCACCCAACTCGATAGCCGCCGCCGCCTTCGGTGCCAGGCCGATGACCCTGCCGCCGGAGGACCGGTAGGCATGCGAGAGCGCCGCCATCGCCGAGGTCTTGCCGGTGCCCGCCGGAGCCAGCGCCAGCGACACCCTCCGATCACGGCACGCCACCTCCCGCACCAGCGCCACCTGCCCGGCGTTGAGCTTCTCGCCCCGGTGCGCCGCCTCCCACCAGGCCAACGCCATCGCCACGTCGTGCTTGCCAGCCGTGTGCCCACCAAACTGTCGGGCCGCAGCGACGATGCGACGCTCGGCGGCCAGCAGGTCGGCAGAGGTGTACACCGTGGCGCCGTGACGCATGTAGACACTGGTGCCGTTGCGGCGACGCAACGGCGAAGGCTCCCCCATCTCCCGGTCCCCCGCACCGACGTGCAGCACCGACAGCGGCTCGGCCAGCGCGGCATCGGCCAGCCGTTCGGCCAACGCCCCATCGATACCGACACATTCGGAACGCACCACCCGCTGCGCCTCGGCCAGCAGATGGTGACGCTGCCATGTCGCTCGCGACGCCGACACCGTCGCCACGACATGGCCGGCGTACTCGGCAACCCAGGACTCGTCAACCTGGGCGAGCTGCTGTTCCGGGGCGTGCAGCACCGTGTGCAGCATCCGCGTCAACGCATGCGCCCCACCCAGCACCGAGATCGCCTGCGAACGCCAGCTTTGACGCTGCTCGGCCAGACTGCGCGGCTCGTGCTTGGCCTCCCGGGTCTCCAACGTCGCCTGCTGCGCCAACGCCACCTGCTCGACGAACGTCGGCTCCCGTCCGTGGGTCTCCTGGAACTTCTTGGCCAATTCCGCCGTGCGCGACCTGATCTGGGTACCCCGCGACGACCACGCCGTGATCAACTGCCCCGAGACCCCCAACACCTCACGTACCGGACGCCGACCCCCCTCACCGGGAACCTCGACGAACGCCAGCCCCAAGCGCTGGGTCAGGTGCACCTCCAGGCGCGTGTTGTACACCTCCGAGGCCGCCACCGCGAACTGGTGCACCGGGTTCCCATCGAGCGCCAGCCAACGCAGCCGACCGTCCGCGCCGACCGTGGCCACCTTGTTGCTGATCGCCACATGGGTGTGCAGATCCGGATCCCCCGCCCGCGAATCCCGGTGCGTGAACGCCGCCCCAATCAGGCCGGTGGTATCCACCTGAGCCACCCCGTTCACCCCCGTGCGGGTGAACGCCGCATTCTGCTCCAGCCACGCCAAAGCGTCGGCCACCGCCGCGTCGTGGCACGCCTCGACGGTGCGCGCCACCCCCAGGGGGGCCACCGCCCACAGCGTCGACACCGACTTCACCGGGCTGAACGTCAAGTCGTACCCGGCCACCGCCGTGGTGGGCCGCCTGATCTCACGTCCAATGAACCCAGACAACTCGCGGGCATCAAGAGGTTCCCGGCCGAACTGGGCGGCGAAATGCTCACGCCCCAACCGAGTGCGGATCGCCGCCCGCGTCTCGTCATCGATCTTCGCGGCCGACTTACGGCCCAACGCCAGGTTGTGCTCCTGGTAGGCCACCGCCAACGCCTTCACGAATTCCGTCTCACCGGAACGGACGTAGAACCTGCGGCCCAGCTGAGTCACCCGGTTCAGCGCCGCACCCTGGCCGCCGCGCTGCACGGCCAGGGCGGTGATCGCCTCGGCGTTGGGGTGCAACCCCTCCCCGAACAACGCCAGCATCTGCTCGGCGGTGACCTCCGAACCGGCCTCCACCGTCCACAACACCGACTCCCCGGCCCACGCGGGGCGCCCCGCACCCAGCGCCGCCAGACCCGAACCCGTCCAGTGCCCCGGCGACTCCCCCTTCGCCGAGTAGTAGTCGGCCAGGCTGGAGTTGCCCCGCTCGGTGGAATCCATCGCGGCCACCTGGCGCGTCAGGTACTCGTAGCCGTCCCCGGCCGTGAGCTTGTGCAGCGACATCACCATCAGGAATCCGCCCCCTCGGTGATGACTACGACGTAGGTCGCCCGACCGCACATCAGGCAGCGCCAGATATCCCGCCGGGGTGTCACCGCATTCATCGCGCCGTGATCGACACAACGGGGCTTGCCGTCGGCACCCGCAAAGACGGACCCGGCACTCACGTCCCGCAACGACCAGTCACCGCGATCATTCTGGGTCGACCAGTTGAAATCCGGCTGCTCGACCATGTCGTGCAGCACGAACCCCCCGGTCATCAGCCGGTCTCGGTGATCGGCACGGCCCGGTCCTTCGCACACCTCTGCACCCCCCGCAACAACGCGGCGACGAACCCCCGCGGCAGCGGGGGGAGTTCAGTGCGACGTGCCCCCCAGGTGCCCTTGACGGCGGCCCCCAAGTCGTTCAGCCGCGGCGCGGTCACCTGTGCCCGCAAGAACCCGTTCCCGTCCAGCACCATCAGGCCGTACTCCGGCGGCAACTCCTCCGGCCGCACGATCACCGTGCTCGGCGCCACGATCCACCAGTAGTCGATGATCTCCCGAAACGGCAACGACTTCCACGGCGCCTTCAACTCGGACAACCAGTCCGACCGCGACACCTTCACCTCATGCCCATGAACCGCCAGGCCGCTGCTCAACCAGGTGTCCACCGCCATGAAATCGGCCGTCCGCTGCGCCTCGAACCCCGCATTATTGCGCACATGCTCCGCGCACACCCACCGCGGCCCATTGCCCCGGTGGATGTACCTACTGTTGCCGTAGCGCTCGTGCAACGCCTCGAGCATGCTGCGTTCGGTGTGGATCAACCCCGTCATGGACGCACCATAAACCCGTCCGGGGACGCCTGTCCCACACGGCGAGCGAAGTCGATGCGGAGGAGGGGGCCTAGATGCAAGAGGTGTACACCGGGTAGTTAAGGGTAGGTCAAGGGGGTGCGGGAGCTGAGGGTAACGGTACCGGTGGGGGAACTGGTGCGCAAGGGGGCTGTGAGAGGTGACCGGTGGGGTGGTGGCGGTCGTGGAGGGTGGCTAGGTAAAAAGGTGGTCAAAGTGGTAGAGGAAATCTCCGGCCGCTGGGTATTTTCGCCTGATGGCAACCAACCTCACCGGCGCGACCTTCGGCCGCTGGACCGTGATCGCGCCGGCGCCGGCCCGCCGGCTGGAATCGGGGGCGACGAGATCCCAGTGGTTGTGCCGGTGTGAGTGTGGGGCCGAGCGTGCGGTCGACACGGTGAAGCTCACGGGACGGAAGCCCGGAGGGTGTGGCTGCCGCCAGAGTCATCACGGCCTGTCGGCCACTCCGACTTACAAGTGCTGGTCTGCCATGCTGTGGCGTTGCCGCGACAAACAGAATCGTTACTACGGTGGGCGTGGCATCACGGTATGCGAGCGCTGGGAGTCGTTCGCGAACTTCCTGGCCGACATGGGTCCGCGTCCGGACGGTATGGAGCTGGACCGCATCGACAACGACGGGAACTACGAGCCGGGTAATTGCCGATGGGCGGACCGGCGGGTGCAGAACAACAACCGCGGTGACTACAACCGATCAGTGACATTCGAGGGGCGTACGCAGACGGTCACCGAGTGGGCGCGTGAGCGCGGCCTGCCGTGGCAGACGGTGTACACCCGCATCTACCACGGGTGGTCCGTGGAGAAGGCGTTGAGTACCCCAGTGGATCCAGTCAGGCAGGTGGCGGCGGGTGGTGGTACCTGGTCGCGCGCGCCTCGGATGCTGACCGCGAGCGGGCGTACACAGTCGACCAGTGAGTGGGCGCGTGAGCTGGGAGTGCGTCCGCAAACCATCAGGAATCGTCTCAACGCAGGGTGGGCGGTGGAAGCGGCCGTCACCACACCAGTAGTTTCCCCCAAGGGAAGTGAGACGTCTCGGCGGGCCCGAAAGCTGAGAGCGCAATGATCGGCGCGTTCACACCCCCTTACCCGGTGAGGGGGGATTCCGATGACCCGTAGACGAGCACCCGAACGCGATTACATCTGCCGGCGCTGCGGCTGTGCGTGCCACCCGTACCCGGGCAAGCATCTGGGTGGGGGCAGTCGCGGCATGAAGGCGTGCCGGGGGCCGAGTGTGCCGGTGCTGCGCGCCGAGTTTCATGCCGGGGTTACTGCGGTCGTGGCGGAACTGCGGCGCCGGTCAACCGGAGGTGTTCTCCCGTAGTTCGAGGCCCACGGCCGCCTCCAGCTGGGTGATGTCGGCGTCGGTTCCGTCGAATTCCTCCAGCAGGTCGACCAGGGCGCCGGCGATGGCGTTGAGCTTGCGCTGTAGGGCCGCGTCGGCGCGGTGGGAGGTGTTCTCCAGCAGTGCCACCAGCAGGAAGGTGATGATCGTCGTGGTGGTGTTGATGATCAGCTGGCTCGAGTCGATGGGCATGAGGAACAGGGTGGGGAACCAGGTGAGCACCATGAGGACGCACAGTGTGAAGAACCAGGCGCGGCTGACCAGGGTGGCGGTGTGGGTGGCGAGGCGGTCGAACAGGCCGGGCCCGCTGGTGACCTCGGTGGGCATCATGGTGGGATCCCCTTGTGCGTAAGACCCCCTGTCACCCTTTCGCGTCAGGGCTAGTCCTCGTCGGTGTCCCAGTCATCGGGGCACGGATCGTCGTCGGGCTGTGCGCCGTCGCTCTTGCGCAATGCCTCGCGCAGCTCGGCGGCCAGTTGCGGATAGTCGTGGGCGCAGGACGTCGCGTAGGCCGCCAGCGCGACGCGGGCGTGCGGGTCGCGTGTGTAGCGCAGTACGAAAAAGGGGTCGAACACCAGCGAACGCTGGGTGGGGTCGGTCTCGTCGACGCGGTACAGCTCGTACTTGCGGTACAGGCCGCGCTGGCGGTCGGGATCGACAGAGGCTTCGTTCATGGTGTTCATCTCCTGTGTGCTTGGATGCGAACCGTTCGTCGCGTGGCATGCGATCCACAGCTCGGCGGCCCGTGCGTAGGACATCGGCCTACCCCCGTTCACATGCTTGGGCGGATGCTGTGCCCAGGCCACGATGTCGGGATCCAGCGCCACGTCAGTCGCCGGCCATTGGTGGGTTGGCCCGCAGAATGCCCCGCAGGTGGTCCTCGATCGGCGCGCTGAATTGTCCGGCGTCGTTGATCCAGTTGACTCGGACCGGTACGTGGGTCATGCCCAGGTCGGCAGCCGAGTCGAGGCGATGGTGGCCGTCCTCGAGGTAGCCGGTCTCGCCGTCGGTGTTCAGGGTGAGCGGTTCACGGATACCGTGGGCGCGGATGTCGTCGGTCAGTCCCGAACGGGGCTGGTCGCCCAGCATCCGGTAGTAGTGGGCGATGCCTATCGGCATCTGTACGGTGGCCACCTCGGTCTTCCGGTTGTCGGTGGCCCGGCGTGCTGCGGTGCGTGGCTCCCAGGTGGGGTGGGTGTAGAGATCGCCGTGCCAGGTGTGGGTGTTCCACCAGTCCTTGAGCGGGCCGCGCAGGACGCGCGCCCATTGGACGCCGTCGGCGGGTGTCACCCGAACGGGGACGCGGTCCATGCCCAACTGTTGGGCGGCCAGGGCCCGGTGGTGGCCGTCCTCGATGTAGGCGTGCTTACCGTCGGTGATGATGGAGATCGGGTGGCGAATGCCGCCGCGCTCGAGGATGCGCTGTTTGTGCGCCTCGACGCGCTCGGGGAAGGTTCTGTTGTCGGGGTCTCGGTGGCGCAGGACTTCGGCGGGGGACAGCCAGAGGTCGGGATCGTCGCGACCCTGTTGGTAGGGCTCCTGGTCGGTGAGATCGGCGATGTAGTCGTTGGGCTGCACGGCGATGCGGCGAGCTTCGCAGAGAATTCGCTCGGCGCGGTCCAGGTCGTTCACGGCAGTGGTTCCGCGTTGTAGCCGGTGTCGTGCGTCATCCAGTCGCGTGGTGGGAACGGCTGGTCGTCGTGGGACAACAACTGGAGGTGGTCACCGTTGGGTACCACGGCCGAGATTGAGTACTTGATGTTGCCGGTCAGTGGGTCGGTGGCTACACCCTCGCCCTCGTTGGTGTAGTAGTACCCACGGCGGGCCCGGCCGCGAGTGAGCTGGGCGTGCATGTAGCCGTTGGCCTTCCAGTCGGGGTGCGGGTTGTTCGGGGTGTTGCTCATCGGTCCGACGATGCGCACGGGGACGACACTGGGCCTGGCGTCCAGGGGGACCGGGGTGCCGTCCCCGTAGGTGGCGCGGCCGGTGGGCAGCGCGGGTGGCATCCGGGTGACCTCGTGGGTCCATGTGCGGGTGTCGGGGTGCCACCGATGGGAGTGTCGATCCTGATCCAACGGCGTGTCCCCGTAGGCCTGGGTGCCGTCCCATGGCTTGCCGTCGGCGCGGCGCCCGATGCGCGCCTCGAGGGCTTCACTGGCGGCCTGGTAGGTGCCGACGTGCAGGCCGTACTGGCCGCCGCGCAGGTCGCCCGAGGGGGTGCCGTGCCAGAACACCCCATCGTGTCCCAGGATCTCGGTGGCCTGGTGCCAGAATGCGACGCGCTCGGCCGCGGTGAGGATGCGCCTCATCAGATCCCCGCTCCTCGCGTGTTGCCTTGACTGCGCGAAAGCCAGTCGCCCAACGCCTCGCCGACGGGGAATTCTTCGATCGGCTTTCCGGTGTTGGGGTCGGTGAACCACTTGGTGCGCTTGAACCAACTGGGCGGCTTGCGCAGCACACGCACGGGCACCGTGTCATGCCCCAGCGTGTCGGCGGCGGCCAGGCGGTGATAGCCGTCCCACAACTGGGCCCGTCGGCCGTCTGTCACGATATCGACCGGTCGCAGGATCCCGTTGCGCTGTACGTGGTCGAGGAATTCGGGAAACATCGAGGTTCCGGTGAACCACATTTGTGCGTGCTCGGGGTACCAGTTGCCGGCGTAAGACCTGACCTCGTGGACCGGGAGGTGGACATCGGCGGGAGCAATCTCGTCGAGGGTGCGGGACTTCTCGGACGGAGTGAGCTTCTTCGCGGCGGCGAGGACGGAGACTGCTTGGCGGATCACGGGATCAGTCACGGTTGCCTCCTGCCGTGTTATCGGCCGGTCACCGTTTCACGGTCGGCCCGGTTGATCGCTTTCATGTCGGCCAGTGTCAGCCCGACCTCGGCCACCACGACGGCGCACTGGGCCCACCCCAACCACCGACCCAGCTTGGTCCAGCCAGAGTTCCGGACCGAGCTGGATTATCAGCGGCGGGTTGTCAGGCATGGTCAGCTCCTCGTCGTTTCACGGTTGGTTCGGTTACGTCCCATCGCGATGTGGGCGTTGGCGCCCTCTGCACTGATCGTGGCAGTGGGATCCGTATGGCCGCGGATGTAAATCGTCGTGTCGTAACCATGGGCCTGGACCCTGGCACCGTATCCGACGTTCCCGTCGATGTGGATGTACGACTCCGCGCCGTTGGCGGTGAGGCGGGCCCCGGCTCCGACGTCGCCGCGGACGTAGAGCCCACAGCCGGCACCGTGGACCGCAACTCGCTCACCGGGGGACACCGACGGAACGGACGTTCGGTTCTGCATGGTCCGACCGGGGGACACCGAGGAAACGGTGTTGCTGCACGTCTCGTCGTCGTTGCTCCACTGGGCCGCGTACGGGATCATCGACTCGACGTTGCTCCTCGTCGCCCGCGCGGCGGCCCAGGCCGATTTCTTGATGTTTTCGTAACTGTGATTGACCCTGTCCACGGCGGCCTGTGTGGCTGCGTCCGCGAGGGTGTCGCCCAACGCCGCACTCGCCAGCGCGGCCTTGGCCAACTGTTCTCGCCGGGAACCCGTGCTTGCTTGCCATCCCGCACGTGGCGCCCGGGTAAACTCATCAGGAATGGCCATGGGCTGGGGGGAGGGCGGCGCGTCCTGGCCGTAGGTGCCGCGGGGATCGCCCTCGAGGGTCCAGCGGTGTTGCTGGTCGGCGCGCGCCTCGAGGAGGCGCGCGCGCCAGGTGTGTTCGCGCCACAGCTGCAGCATCGTGGCTATCAACACCACGATGGTCAGGAGTACGAGTTCGTTCGTCATCATTTCGGGCCACCTTCCAATGCCGGGTGTGCGATGCGGTAGGCGGCGACCCAGGCACGGATCTCGTCGCGGGACAGCGTCCACTCGTCGGGGAGGTTGGCGATGACGGTGGCCTTGAACGACTGGTACATCGCGGGCACCGGTTCGACGTAGCCGCCGTCGCACCACCAGCAGGTCGAGCGACCCTCGCCGTCGCACTGGTCGCAGTCGGGTTTGAGGTCGAGGGCATCGATGAGCAGGCAGTGCGCCAGCTCCGCGGCCCCGCTGCCGCTATAGCCCCACGAGAAACCGTCGGGGCTGTGCTTGGTGATGTGGCGCAGTGGCCCGGTCACCAGGCCGTCCTCTTCGACGACGACCAGCCGGGCGCCGGCCTTGTTGCGGTTGACGTAGCCGCGATAAGTGATCATTGCGAAGCTCCCTGCCCATTGGATTGCTATAGCACCACTATACCATTGGGGGCGCCAGGGGGCCAGAATCACAATGACCGGTACGGCTCCGTCCCCACTTTTCTGACCCGCAATGGTGGAGGAATCATCGGCCTGCGTCGTAAGGTCCCGTCATGACCAGTACGGGATCCAAGATCGAGGCGCGCCGGCGGGTGCGGGAGCGTCAGAACGCGGCGGCCGCCGCCCGGCGCAAACTCGAAGAGCAAAACACCGAGGACGTCGCGGTGCTGCTGGTGGCGGTGGCCCGGATGGCCGAGGCCCGCGAGGCGGGGCGGGCGGCACTGCAGCGACTCAAGGATCGTGGCATGAGCTTGGCTGGTGTCGCGGAGCTGGGCGCGCTGACCACCGCGCAGCTCGCGGTGTTCAAGAGTGGTGGGCCGGAGAGTAACGGGGTCGGCGCGCCGTAACTCATGGTCACGGGTCCGGTTCGTTGCCGAACCCGTATTCGATGGCCAGCCTCTCGGCGAGCACCGTTTGCAGGAAACCGGCCTCGAGGATTTTCTGGCGGATGTTCGTGGCCTTTTCGAGCGCCCGCCTCCCGTACTTCTGTGCTTCGTCCAGCAGCTCCAGCGCGCGTTCCTCGGTGATGGCGGAGTCCGTGGCGGCTATGAGGGCTTCACTGGCGGTGCGATGAGCAACCTCGTAGTCCCAGTCGGTGTGACGCACGGGCCGGTTCACGTCGGGTTGATCGTTGGGCCGTTCCACGTGTCACCCCAGCCACTTGCGGAGGATCTCTCGGTAGTCCCACAGCACACTGGCCATGGCAGCCATCACTGAGATGTTCAAGAGGACCGTCACACCATTTTAGAAGCGGGATCCGTCCTCGCCGTGGGGTCGCAGCCACGGGTGCTCGGTGTAAACCTCGTCGCGTTGTGTGTCATCCATGGCGTGCAGCTGGTCGTCCACCGTGCCCGAGTAGCCACCGTTGGCCCAGGACTTCTCCTCGCCGCCCTGAATCGCCGTGCGCGGCGTCCTCGGTGCGACGGGCTCCTGTCGACGTGCCTTCATCTCCCGCGGTGCGCTGCGCTCGAGGTCGTGGCTGGCCACCTGGCGCCGGCGCCACTCGGCGGCGTCCTCGTCGATCATGGCCAGGTGGCGGAGTTCGGCGTCGGAAACGTTGGCCGCTCCTGAATGCTGCGGCGGCCATCGTTCCTCCATGGTGTCCCAGATGTCGTGCCCCGGGTGGCGGCGGGGATCGCGCTGACCCTCGGCGAGCGGCTCGACGTCGGGGTCGGGCATGAACCGGCGCTGCTCCTCGTCCCAGTCGTGACCGTAGGGGATCAATGGATTGGTGCGCCAGTCGCCGCGTGCACCGAAGAACTTGGTGCCCTCAGGCTTAGGCCCCTCCCCGGCGGCCCACGAGTACCAGGCCATCAGGCGATTCGGATCCTCGCTGGGCTGCTTGACCTTGGCCAGGCTGCCCCTGCCCTTGAACGTGGCGGTCGGCCCCCACAGCTGCCACAGCCCCTCGCCCTCGTCGGACGGGCGCACCACCCCGCCGCTGGGGTGGTCCCACCCGTGTTCGGTCCTGGCCCACGAGTTCTCCGATGGTGCGGCGGTCGGCGTGGCTTCTTCGTGACCGACTGGTTCGGCAGTGTGGTTCAGGGTTCCATGATGGATCCGCTTGCCGGCGAGCATCGCATCGAACTCGGGGCCGGGTGCGGCGGCGCGCTCGGTCGGGTTGGCATCAGGGCTGCCGAACCATTGCTCGGCAGCACGCTCGATTCTAGGCATCGTCGGTCGGACCTTCCTTAGACGCGTTTGTGTACTCTTCCGGTATCGAAGTGCTGCTGGGACAGAATCTTGGTTTGGTGTCGACCACCGTTGGTGAACGCGTGGACCGGAACATAGTGCGGATGGCTGATCTTGCCGACCTGCCAGTCTTGTTGGGTGCCCTTGAGCACAATCCAGTCGCCTTCCTTGACGTCGTGCGGGCTGGTGAGCCTGCGTAGGCCTTCCTCGGCCATGATTGCGTGGGCCAGCGTCTCGGTCGCTTCGTGGATGTGGCGGTGCTCGGCCTGGTAGCGGGCGACCGCCCTGTCCACCCGGGCCTGGTGTGGCAGGCCGGATGCGGTGGCGCACGGTGTGTCGGTGGAGGCGCCGCAGCGTGGGCAGTCGTAGCCCATCGCCAGCCGGTCGAGCAGCTCGTTGGTGTGGCGGCGATCGGCGCCGCCACACAGCGCCCTGGCCTGGCGCAGGGTCGTGGTGGCCTCGTGGATCACTGGGTCGCTTTTCATCTCACCATTTCGGGGCGCGATCATCGTCACGACCATACGATTCGGGACGTACCGCGGGGGTACTCGTACCCAGGTGTCGATACCGTCACCAGTGCATCGAGTACCGCACGGCCCTCTACGGCGGCGCCGATGTCGGTGAGTTCTGCCGGTTCGTCATCTCTCGTGCAGAATTCAGTACCGTTCCAGGTTTCGATCCGGATCGGGTTGTGCGAGTTGTCGTTGAGCGACAGCTGAAGATCGAACGTTCCCGGCAGTAGCGGCAGCAGGCGAGTTCGCGCTAGTTCCCATAACGCTGCATGCCAGTTCGGCGACCATAGTCGCCGTTCCAGTCCTCCGGTAACGCCTGCGACCTCCCGAAGTGGGTTCCATAACCAGATTCGATGGTTGTCGTACACGTCGTTGACCCAGTACTGGATCAGGTCACCGTCACGGAACCCGAACTTATGGAACAGCGAAGGTGCCCACAGTTCAATCGGCGGCAGTGCGATGTCCCTGGTTAGTTCCTGAATCTCGTCCATTTCGATCCTAGAAGTCGATGTGGCGTGCCAGGTCGGCGAACCGAATGCGGAACTGGCTGCCCTGGTCGGTCCGCACGGTCGCTGTGACACGATTGACGCGGACGACCGTCAACGGTTGCAGGTCGACGCCAAGCCCGTTGTCCCACCAGCGGGCTACCCGGTCGTCGGGTGCGAGATCCTCGCGATTCATGGGTGGTCCTAACTGGTCTTGTCGGCCAGCTCGCCGGCGCGCTCGAGGGCCTTCTGCAGGCCGGTTGCCGTCGCCGGGAATCGGGCGATTGTGGTGAGGGAGTCCGATTTCCAGACCTCCCATGACGTGACGGGTGAGCACCGGCCTGGTCCCGCGACCGGTGTGACCAGGTAGACGCGGTTGCCGTTGGCCACCGAATAGCCGGTGCGACCGGAATGCGATGTGTACGCGTGGATGGTTGCCATAATTCCTCGCTCAGATGTTGTGTGGGTCGTGAGGGGGAGATCCCCCTCACGACCCCGATAACGCCTATGGGGCAACGCGTGCGGCGGCGAGCATCGCCTCGACACCGGAGGCTTCGATGGCGTTTTGGCGGTCGACGTCCTCGATGGTCTGGCTGAACGAGGTGACGGCCTGCATCACGCCGCCCGCGGAAAGCTGGCCACCCTTGATGAAGTGGCCCAGGATGCCCGCGGCCTCGTCCTCGGTATAGGCGAGCTGCTTGGCCACCACCTGGATGGTGTTCTGGACGTCTTTGATCGGTGTGTCCGAGGTTTCCTCAAGTTCAGCGATCTTGGCGGCGAGGAAGTCCTCGGTCAGGAACGAGGAGACCGCGTCGCGCATCTGCAGGTGGATCAGTTCGTTGGACTTCGCGATGGTGTCGGCCGCCCAATCGACCTGACCCTCGGCCAGGCGCTGGCCGACGTGGATCTGGCGGATCGCATCCTTGGTCATGGTGAGTCCGTTGGTGCAGATTTGGACCACGATCCGTGGGGTGACGCTCAGTGCGCCGCCCCCGGTTTCGGAGTTCTTCACCACGAATCCGGCGTGTACGACCGGCAGGGTGGTGCCGTCGTCGGTGGTCCAGGGTGAGCGGTAGCCATTCAGGAGTTTCGGTGCCATAGCTGCGATTTCCGGAGCCTCCACGAACAGGTAGAGATGGTCATCGGACAAGCTGGCCGACGAGATGTTGTCGGCGGTCAGGCCCGCGTCGCGCATTCCGTCGAGGACGGCGAGGACGGTGTCGAGATGGTCCTTGAGTCCGTAGCGGTCACTGCGGATCGCGCGGGCGATTCCCGAGGTCTCCGGGTGGTCGGGGTCGCTGCCGTAGAACAGGCGCACGAGCACCTGGTTGGTGGCGCGGGAGGCCCACTCGTTGACGTTGGTGTCCAGCAGGCCGACGTGCTCATCGCGCATCCTGCGGACGTAGCGCAAGGGGATCCCGAGCAGGGTGGCCAGGTCGGCATCGACCGTGGAGGTGGGGCGGTACAGGCCTGAGAGGTCGGTGACCCCGCCCTCGGTCACCAGTGGGTCGATACCGGCGATTTCGAGCGACCCGTCGTGCAGGTGCAAGCTCGAAACGGGTACCACGATGTCGATTTTCTGGCGGTGCTGCTGCTGGAGCAGGGTGATCAGGTCGGCCAGGTTGGCGTGGCGCAGGCTGCGGGCGGGCACTGGGGGGAGGGTGGTGGTCATTTCGGATCCTTTCCGGGTCTTCCTCATCCTTGGAACGCTATATCACCACTATACATTCCGGCACCGACAAACGTGCAGGTTGTGGCGGTTTTTACGACATCATGCGGCGGCGGTTGCCTCACTCCACCAGGTCTCGAAGTTCCTGTCCTGCTTGTCCGCGACGACGGCGGGAGCGAGGACGAACATCTCCTCGAGGGCGGGCAAGGTGTCGCCCCGTTCGCGGACGACCTCGGTCAGGTCGGCGGCCTCGGACGCCGAGAACGTGCCCAGTAGCTCGGGTTCGGTGACCCGGCGCACGGAGCGGGCGTAGTTCGCGATCCTGGTGGGGTCGTCCTTGCGAGGGCGGGCGATCCGGCGCACGTGGTAGACGGCGTGCGGAGTGTGCTGCAGACGCTCGTCCAGGGCGTCCAGTACGGCCTGGTTGCCGTCGGCGCGGACCAGGTCGATCAACCTGACTTCACCGTTGAGGCCCTGGCGTTCGTTGAACGCCAGGCTGACGTGCTCGATGAACAACGCCTGTACCGCAGCGGGGACGTCCTGGCGGTACAGTGCCAGGGTGCGGGCCCGGCTCGTCTTGTTGGACAACGCAAATGGACAGTAGACGCACGCGGATTTCGGCCAGTTGACCCCGGTGACCGAGCGGATGTAGTCCTCGCACGCGCTACGGTCCCAGCCCCACGCGATGAGCGGGTACTCGCCGGTGCGGACCGTGGTGTTGGACCGGGTGTCCTTGAGAGCGCGGCCGGGTTCGTTGGCCTCGAAGCCGATGACGTGACGGAACGGGGTGCCAGGGCCGAGGATGCGCTCGATGGTGGTGTCCAGTGGCCATCCCTTGGCCTTGGCCGAGCACAGTCGGGCACCGCCCATCTGGGGCACCGTGCCGGCGCCCAGCAGCTCGTCGGAGAGCGTGTAGTCACCGGCGAGGTGCAGCACCCGCGGGGAGCGGCTGTCATCGAGCACGGTGACGCCGTCGGCCTGCAGGGGGCCATGTCGGGCAACCTGGACGTAGCGGATCCGATGGGCGGCCAGCAGCGGGAGAATGTGGCGCTCGACGAGATCGCCGGTGGTCCTCCACTCGTCGCCGGTCATCGCGGTGACCACGACGAGGTCGTCCAGGTCGAAGTCGCGGGAGGCGGGTTCGTGGATCCAGCGCAGCAGGATCGCGGTGGAGTCGACGCCGAGGCCGTAGGACAGGACCACGGGTTGGTGGATGCGGGTGGTGGTCATACCCATGACAACGCTATAGCACCGCTACATATTTCGGTGGTCGCTCTTCCGGGCCACCAGCAGCACCGAGACGGTCAGTCCCAGTGACATGACAAGGACCGCCAGGACATCGCTCAAGAGACTGGGCGACGTACAGCCGCCGTCGTGTCCCCTCACGATGGACAGCGTGGTGGCCAGCAGGAACAAGGCAAATGCCACGATGCCGACATACCCGAATACGGTCCTCATGATCCTCTCCGATCTTCACGCTGCCTCGGCCTCGGCGATGATCTCGGCCATGGACAGCTTGTGGGTGAATCGGTGACCGATCCGCAGTTCGAGGTCGGCGTACGTGCCACCACGAGGCCTACGACCTGGGCATGACCCGACTAAGCTGCAGGTTCTGTGTCCTGGCCTCCAAAGAGGATCTGATCTGCTCGGCACGGGCCAACCCGGAGCTGGCCCGCGCACCCCGGAGGCCTTGATGTTGGACCACACCATCGGGGTGGTCCAACCGTGGATCGGTAGCCACTGGTCGACGTGGCGCTTCCCGTTGGATGCGTTCTTGTCGAACTCGTAGGCGACCCGTTTGGCCCGCGCCGGGGACTCCTCGGCGCGGAAGCCCATGACGTTGAGGATCCGCACCGGCCGGTCGGTGATACCGGCGGAGCGCTGTTCGGCGGTCAGTTGGGTCATCAGCTTGCGGACCTGGCCGCGCTTGTGGTCACTGGTGCAGTACCGGGCCGCCGAGGAGGGCCACATGCCCCGCTCCTCGACGTGCTGGAGCAGATCGCCCTGCGGGCGGCCGACGACCTCGAACCGGAAACCGTAGTGTTCGGCCTGCTCGCGGGCCAGTTCGAGGGTGCCCTCCCACTCGACGACGCCGAGGGCAGCGTGCACCACGACGACCCGGTCTTCGACGCCCGCCCGCCGGGCGATCTTGGCGACCACGTCCAGGGCGGTCTGGGAATCCTTGCCGGCGGAGCTGTTGACCAGGATGACGTCGTAGTCGCGCAGGTTGGGGGTGGATCCGGTGGTGATGGTGGAACTCGTCATGGCGTGCCTCTCTGATCAAGACAACGCTGTAGCATGGCTATATGTTCCCTTGGGTGGGCTGTTCATGGCTTGTGGTCGGGACAGAACATGTGTCCGTGGCGGTAGGTCCAGTGATCTTCGGCGCACGCCCATTGGCGGGCCTGCAACCGGGAGGTAGCGCCGCGCTCGGAGGTCATCTCACATTCGGTGCCGTCGGCATCGACGTAGTCACACGTAACGGCCCAGAACCGCAGGTAGCTCATCAGAGGAGCCTGTTCGGTGTGGTCACAATTCCACCCCTTGGTCCAGGTCGACCGCAGATGCGTCAACGGAGCGCTCGCCATGACGGATGCTCACCTTGCGGCCGTTGGCATCGCGTACAGCCTTGATCTTGCTGTAATCGATTGTGTCCGTCCAGGATCCACCGATGATGGACGGGACCGTGATCGACTTCGGGTTGACTCGTCGAACCTCGTGCCAGCTGCCGACGGCGTAGACCTGGTCGCCGACCACGATGGTGGTCTTGTCCCACAGCTGGGCACCGGTGTCGGCAGCCTTGGCCAGCTCGGTATTCCAGAAGGCGATGTCCTCGGTCAGGTGGGCGATGTCGGCCTCCAGCCGCTCGCGGTAGGCACCGGTGGCCGGCTCGTGGGGCTCCATCATGATCACCTGGCCGTTGCCGTCGCGGAACTGGCGGGTGTAGCCGTCGCGGGCGCGCTCGAAGCGCCGCTTGTCGGCCTCCAGCTTGTCCAGACAGCGCCGAATCACGCCGGGGTTGTAGCGATGCTCGGTGGTGCGGGAAGCGGCTTCAGCGCGGCGCTGGGCCTCCTCGGCGGCGTCGCTGGCATCGATGGCGCGACGTATGGTGCGGTGTGACTTAGCGATCGCGTTCTCGTGACGACGTTGGCTGTGGTGGCCGACGTGGATCGGCTCGCCGCCCGGTGGCAGTGCCTCGGTAGCGCGACGGTCAGCCTCCCACGCGGCGTCGGCGGCGGCGTCCTTACGGTCGGCCTTGGCCTCGAGTGCCTCGACGCGACCTGCCTGCCGCTCGGCCTTGTCGGCCTCCACCTCGGCGGTGGACCGGTAGGCGTCGTAGATGTCCACCTCTACCTCGAAGCCTGCGGCTTCGAGGGCGGCCTTGGTGTTGGCGATCAGCACCTGATTCGCGCGGTGGTCGCGCGAGTGAGTCACATACCAGCAGCCGATGCTGCGTCCCCAGCGCCAGCCGCGTCCCATCCGTTTGAGGACGTCGCCGCTGCCGTCGCCGCGGGTGGTGCCGTTTAGTAGTGTGCCCTCGGCGTGGGTGTGGCTGATGGTCAGGATCGTCACGGTCGTATCTCCCTACGGATGTCGGTGTCGCTCGTCGTGGAGGTGTCAATCCGCTGGTGGCGTTCCACCATCGCCCAGTACCGCGTGTTGTCGATGGTGTGTTCGACGATCCGGTTCGGCCCCAGATGCAGATCGGCCTCGCGGTCGTGCCAGCCGATCAGGGTGGGCCATGCGGTGATCATGTCGTCCACGATGGCGTCGGTGTCCCAGTCGCTGAGTTCATCCCAGGGCAACGTGTCGCGCACGTACTGCTCGATGTCGGCGCGGCTTACGTAGTAGTTCATCGCCGTGGTTTCTGGTTTCCCCTCGCTCGTGGGCTTTGTGCTGGTGGCGTCTTCGGTCATGTCGTCGTATTTGTGCGGTGGCTTACCCAGTGCCGACCTGGTACCCCTGCCCATAGAGCGGGCAGAGCGTATCTGTGATTCATAGGCGCGCATCACATATCCGTCGCGGATGGGGAAGAACGCACCGGCCATGTTCGGATTCATTTCGACATAAGCCTTGCGCGCAGCTGCGGATACCGCGCCGGCGGTGAACGATTCCATGATCTCAATCCCTTTTTATGCGGCACTCGCCGCCAGGTAGAACTCGGCGTTGGCGAGGGAGCCGGTCGAACCGACCTCGTCGAGGACCTCCTGGATGGCCGGGATGCGGCCACCCCAGTAGTCACGGTGTGCGGTGAGGGGGAGCACCAGCGCACCCTCACTGAGCGCGTCGCTGGCGGCGCGTCCGACACTGCCCTCGAGGTGCCAGGCGAGACCGGAGTCCACCCACTCCTGCAGCTGGGCCCAGGGACCGGCCATGATGGCGGTGTGCACCGCGTCGTAGCGGGCCTGGATGGTGGGATCGATGGTGGTGGTCATGATGTCCTCCTTCATCCCGTGTAACGCTATAGCACCACTATAGCATTCCCCAAGGACAGGAGGAAGGTGTTCGGACTGGTCAGCAGTGCTGGCAGCAGTAGGCATTCTGTTGATCGGCGTAGGACGTGCCAGTGGTGGAGGAGGAGGGAATTGGAGTTCGTCATGATATTGCGCCCAGTAGGTCTGCTCCTGCCAGTCGCAGTCCGCCCTTTCAACGTCTGGGGTCATCGGCGTACTAGCTCGGTCTTGATGATGGTGTAGCCCGTTTCACCGTCGTCTGCCAGTTCGTCCTTGGTCAGCGCGATCGCAGTCGGTGCATCGATGCTGGGGGCGTTGTAGTAACCCTTGGTGCCGTCGGCGAGTGTGTAGTGGACAGTGGTGAACATTGCGGTTCCTCCCGGTTGGTCGATGACCTCTCACCCCTATAACGCTATAGCACCACTATACATTCCTGGGCAGACAAATGGGAGGGGTTTCGGGAGATTCAGAGAGGGGAGGTGCCGTCGGGGCGCTGGAACGGGCTGGACCCGAGTAGGTCGTCAAGGCCCGTCCATCGATCCGTGTGTCAGGTCGTCGTAGTACTGACTCCGGTGACGTTGACGCCCCGACGGCAAGTTTCGAGAAGGGCATTCTGCTGATCGACGTAGGTTTGTGCGGTTCCTTCGGTGAAGAAGTGCCGGAACGTGCGGTGCCCCTCGTCGTCGACACCGCAGAACAGGTCCGGGCCCAGTGGCTCGACGTGCCAGTGGTGCAGGGTGGCGGTGGTCATGGCGCGAACCGGACTCGGGGGATGGGTGGGAGCACGAAGATCCAGCCGGCCCGTCCCTGCAGGAACACTGCGGTGATGTGGTTGCGGCAGCACTGGGCCAGGGTCGCCCGGTCCAGGTCGGTGGGCGCTGTGCCCTGGCACAGCGCACATCCCGTATGGGTCATGGTCACGATGCCTCCCTCAGGGGCTTGGAAGGGCGCGGGCTGCGTGATCGTTGGGCGGCGAAGTGCAGGGCGCGGTGCAGCTCGAGGCAGCGGTCCTGAGCCGCAGGAGAGCGCTGGCTGTAGTCGGTGACAACGGCGTGCAGCTGGTCGCGGGCAGCTGCCAGGGGCTTGGCAGAACGGGTACCGGGCAGCCACACCGAGGCCCACATTCCGTCGGTTACGCCCGACTCCAGGGCATTGGTGGCGCAGGCCACGATGATGGGGCAGTTGCGGCAGATGCGGGCGGCCTCGGCCTTGGGGCGCCGACACCAGACCTCGGGGGTGTCGTACTGGCAAAGTCCAGTTCCCGGCTGGATCGGTGCAATCGTGGGCATGGCCCCTCCGCCCTCTGAGCAAGGGTGTGGTTTCCTGTGGGTGAAACCGCCTAAAACTGGTTATACCTGATTGTTGCGGTGTAGGCAAGCGTTACGAGGGGCAAAAATCGGCGGGTTCGCCGGGGGATCCAGTGTTGGACAGGTCCGGCGTACATGTGTGAACCTGGGTACGACATGGGCGGCTTGACCACGAGGTATGCGGTGACCGACGAGAACCTGGTGCGAGTGGGCAGACAGGTGGCCGCCCGGCGGGGGGAGATGGGCTACACCCAGCGGGAGTTCGCCGAGACGGCCGGCGTGGCATTGAACACCTACGCATTGTGCGAACGCGGCCGGAGCTTCCCGCATGTGTCCACGCAGCGAAAACTGGAGCGAGCACTGCAGTGGCCAGCCGGCACGCTCGACGCGCTGCGTCGCGGTGAGCCGGTACCCCAGGACACCGAACCCTCCCGGCCCGCAGTGCCCGATACCGGCGCCACGGTGCAAACCTTGTCGATCGCTCGTGCGGTGGCCGTTCTGGCGTCGCAGTGTCGGCAGATCCTGCTCGGCCCGCAGCCCTACGATGCGCAGCGGGTGCAGAGACTGCTGGGCGAACTCGACGGACAGGTGCTCGCGCTGGAGGCGGTCCTCGCTTCCAGCCTGCCGCATGCAGCAGATTCGACGTTCAGTCAAACGATAGGGGCATTGACGGATTTACGGCAGATCAGAGTCACCAGGTAAGGGAAGACCTCGACCTTGCGGGTCGAGGTCTTCCGGCTATCCAATCCGCCGAACCGCAACGTACCATGCCGCACCGCACCGCAACCTAACCCACCCAAACAGCCATAGTTTAGCGCGTGATTCTCGCCCCGTCCGTCAGGCTGGAATGATATAGTGGTGCTATAGCGTTAGGGCGGTAAGAGAGAAAGGCACGGGCCATGAGTACCGAGACACCCAAGACAGTCGTCATCGAGGCGGGACACTACGAGGAGGCGCGCCGGCGGTTGATGCAGGATCCCATCGTCATCGGCATGGCCGATGAGATGCGCGGCAAGATCGCGCTCGACAAGGTGCGCCACGACAGCGGGTCGCCGCAGTTCGGGTTCATGCAGGCCGCGAACGCCGAGTACGCGAAGCGCGGCGGCAAGGATGGTGGCCACCTCGGTGGCGTTGCCGAGGCGCTGCTGCGGCTGCTCGAGGAGGCCTCGAAGTGACCACCACCTGGCTGGTGCGAGAGAGGATCCATCACGGGCACTACCGCAATCTGCGCGAGGTCACGATCGAGCCGACCACGACGGGCGTGCGCCAGCTGCTCGGCGGTTCGCCGTACAACGCGTCCGCAGCCAAGAAGCACGATGTGGTGGGTCGACTCCTCGATGAACTCGACCTCAACGGAGAGGCCGAACATGGCTGGGCCCGGTACGAGGTGGTGGAGATCAACGTGCCACTCGATGATCGGCTGTCCGCAGTAGCCGACCGGGTGAACGAGTTCACCGACACCTTCGGTTGGCTGGACCAGAACTCGGAAACGGCGATGGCCGAGGTGTGCCGTGCCGGTATCGGCCTGGGCCGCGCGGTGTCCGAACTGATCGCCATCATGCGCGGGGAAGCCCGCAAGGCTTGAGATCACCCAGGGCAGGCGCGAATACGTGCTGCACCTGATCAATCAGGGGCCTGAAGGAAGGAATGGCGACGTGAAGACCATCTACAAGTATCCGCTGGAAATTCGGGAGCAGACCGTCCTTACGCTGCGCGGTGAGGTACTCAGTGCGGGCGTGCAGGGCGACGACATCGTGGTCTGGGCCGTCTACGACGACGAGGTGCCCGAGCGGCAGGTCGTCATCCATGTGATGGGGACCGGGCATCCGTTCGTAGACGCACCGGAGTCCAGCTTCATCGGGACCGTATTCCTCGGCGTTGGGCTCGGTCAATGCGTATTCCACGTCTTCGTGACCGACTCGAAGGAAGGAATGGCGCCGTGAAGATCGTCGTGACGGATCAGCGGTATGGCGATCGTGGGATTACGGTCGTCGACAATGGTGTCCCCAATCGCGAGGAACATGCCCGCGACGACCGGTGGGTCGACGTCGGCCTGGACCCTGGCGAGCTGGAGGATCTTGTCAGCGAGGCGCCGCACGGGGGTGGGCGGCTGCGTCCGGACCGGATCCACCTGCGGTGGCATCGTGGCGACAATCAGTACGAATCATCGGCGCACTGGTACCCGCGGTTTCTCGGTTACCCGCCAGACTCGGCTGGTGGGTGGTGTTCCGGGGACTGGCAGCTGGTCACCTGCTCGGTGGGTGGGCCCAACATCAAGGCCAGCGGTGAGACCGGCAAGCGCTACCTCACTGCCAGCTACCGTCAACGGGAGCGGCCCGCACTGCTGCAGGAGTTGGTGGATCGTTACGACCCGGCCCATGGGTGGCCTCTGGACGACCAGGTGATCTGAAGGTTCCTGTCGGTGCTGAAATGTATAGTGATGCTATAGCGTTCATGTAGGTGGAAGCTACGGATGAAGGAGCACACATGAGCACACGCAGCGTCGTCGCCGCTGAGTTCGAGGACGGCATCAAGGGCGTCTACGTTCAAAGCGACGGCTACCCCGAGGGCGAATGCGGAATGCTGAACCAACTGGCCCAGAAGATCGCTCGCGACGGCGTTACCAAAGTCGTCAAGACGATCCTGGGGAAGCCCAACGGCTGGTCGAGCCTGATCGAGTGCGACGAGCTGCCGCTCGGCTTCACCGATGGTCGATTCCTGTTGGTCAAGGGCTACGGCGTGCAGTTCAGCGCCAAGAAGGTCAAGGGGTTCGATCACCCCCAGGCCAACACCGAGTACCGGCGGCCGGGTGATGGTGGCGAAGCGTATTTCTACGTCATTCGGCCCGACGGTTCCATCGCCTGGTGCGAGGGCGACTGGCCCGACACCAGCAAGATCAAGGTGTCGGAGGTGACTCCATGACGCTCACCCAGTACGTCGAGCACGGTCACCTGGCCGAGGGTGTGTTCGTGCTCGATCAGGCCGATGAATCGATCGTCGCGCCGGCCAACCGGTCGCGGATCATCGAGCGCGAGCGCGACGGGCACTGGGAACCGGGGGCGTGGTTCGTGTTCCCGTCGCATCCGCACGACCCTGCGCTCGAGGAGTACCTGACCAGGATCCGGTGGGTCGGCGAGCAGCAGTACCGGCAACCCCACAACCACAACCAGGCCGTGGCCGCACTGAACATTCGCCGCAGTATCGGGGTGGACCGGCGAGTCGACTGGCATTACTTCGAGACCCGGCCGCCCCGTGTGAGCCAGAGGTACGACATCAACGTCAAGGACGGCAACAACCTGCACCTCACCGTGTGGTCGGGCATCCCGTTCCTGCACGTACGCTCGGGACACGTGACCGTGGACTTCCGGTCGCGGTGGGGCAATTCGATCACCATCCACGAGGGCGCCAGCGCCCACGTGGTGGTGCCCAGCGCCGACACCAAGGTCACCATCCACAACGAGGGTGGGACGCTGACCATGGACGTTCCCGAGGGGAAGAACCGGGTCCGGTGCTACGAAAAATCGAACCATCAAGGGAACCCATTATGAAAATTGTCGTGAGCGACTGGCGTAACGAGGAACGCAACAGCAAGACCGTCATGGTCGACGGGGAAGTTCGTCAGCCTCCACCCGGCCCTGGGATCACGGTGGCCGAGTATCGCAGTCTGGAGATCACCATTGATCCTGGGGTCGATGCTGATGTGCCTGAAGTTCTGCCCGACGCCTCCGACCGGACCATTGATCATTTCTTCGTTGATCGGGTGACTTTCAAGTGGACACGTGATCTAGACAATGGGTGGGCGATGAGCCAAATCATCGTCAGCGGTACCAATTGCCGCAAGGACGGCAGCCGGGGTGCGAAGACTGGCAGCACCCGTTACCCCACCCATCACCAGGAGCAGGATGGCGTCATCGATGAGTCCGACTACGCGTGGGCGAAGGACCATCCGACCTGGAAGGACCGGGGCGGCATTCCTCCTTATGCCTACGAGTTCTTCGGTAAGCCCCGGATGGTCAAGGTGGCCGATCCGCTGCCCACCTGGTTGGAGAAGATCGTTGCCGAGCATCACCCGGTGACTGGGATCCACCCCTTTGTCTACGGCAACACCCATATCTTCGGCGAATTCGAGGACGAGGGGTGATGGACTGATGAGTGATGCCTACGAGGACGCGTTGACCCGTTACGGGCGTCTCGGTGCCTCCAAGGCCGACGACGCCGCACTGATGGCGGCGTTCTGCAAGTACGATCTGCCGATCCTGGTCGGCGCGGTGGGCCCGCGCCTGGTGTGGGAGGGTGCGCAGAGCAAGGGCATGAGCACCCGCGATCTGGCTGGACTGGCTCATGGCGACGTGATGGCTGTGTCCGATTTGCAGTGGTTGTGATGACCAAGACGCAGGCGCGCAAGATTGCGCAGCAGGCCCGTCGCTACGGCCATTACGTCAGGGGTGCCGAGCTGGAGGTCACCTGCCCGCAGTGCCGTGCACCGATCCGAACCCAACAGGGCTACCGATGGCGGCTGGCCCGCAAGGGTGAACCGGCGAACGTGGATCCCGAGGTGCTGGGTGGTCGGCGAGCGGTGTACGAACGCGAGTCGGTGGTCCAGGCGCTCGATTCCGCGATGATCACCCACCTGCTCGATTGCCCTGGGCAGTGATCGAGGAAAGGGCCAGATAAAGGGTGTGACCGATCGCGTGATTCGTGAGGCCCGGAGGGTGCTGAGCTGGGCCAGGGCGATTCTGGCCGTTGATCCGAACGCCCAGTTCGGCGCCGATGCGATTCGGTCGATCCACAATCAGGAGTACCCCGGCATCACCGTGCACGAGAACGTCGGTGACGCCCCCACCCACGGGTACATGGTCAGCCTGCCCGATTACGAGCAGGTGCAGTCCTACAGTCGGCTGACGCCGCAGGACATCCGCGACTACATCACCAAACACCAGGACGTGCTGGAGCAGCCGGGCAACTTCTACGGCGGCTGGGAGGAGGACGACCCGCAGGGTCGTCCTCGGTGGTATCACGACATCTCCCGCAACATCGAAGATCCGTGGGAGGCCGCCGAGGCCGCGCAGGGCGGCCACCAGAAGGCGGTCTACGACCTGAACACCAACGAGGTGCGGAACACTCCCGAATTCCTCCACGATCAGATCGCCAAGGGCGGCAGCCATGGCTGACCTCGCCCGCCGTTACGCGCACCTGAAGACACCGCCCCCGGTGACCAACCCCGCTCATCTCGAGCCCACGACCGCCAGTGGTGGGCCCACGTTGCCGCTCGCCGCCAAGTACCAGGGCGGCCGACCGAGAAAGGGTGTGGCGTCGTGACGTAAGGCGGTGACCGGATGGCCCTGGTTTTGACGATCGATCCGTTGTTGTTCGGGGTGACGTGGCTGTCCGGGCCCGTCATGGAGAACGTCTGCAAGAAGTTCGCGGTGTCGAACGGCAACGTGCGGCAGCGGGTACCCACCTCGGCGAACATCATCGACCCTCAGGTCATCCCCAAGGGGTGCGAGTCGATGCAGCAGATGCTCCTGCAGTATTGCGACGAACCCGAGGTGATCGTGTTCGGGTACTCGCAGGGTGCGCAGATCGCTTCGGCCTGGTTGCGCAAATATGCCGGCGACAGCCCGATCGGCCCGGACCGGCTGCGGATCATCCTGATCGGCAACCCGGAGCGCGGGGTCTCCCACGGCGGCGGCGTCGGCAAGTACATCGACGGCACCCCGCTGAAGGATACCCCCAACGACACCGCGTTCACGGTATTGGACGTGGCCCGCAAGGACGACTGGTACGCGCAGCCGCCGGTGCCGACGCACATATGGGACCAGCCTCGTTGCGGCCAAATCCACTGCTCCTACTGGTCGGTCGACCTCATCAATCCCGACGCACTGTCCACGGAGACGGTCGGGAACACCACCTATCTGGTCGTTTCCTGAGGAGGGGTCATGCGCGACAGGATGGCGGTCATCGACCCTAGTATGCTCGATCCTGGGCACGTGCACATGCTGGCCCCGGTCTTCAACCAGATCATGGACCACCTGACCACGATGGGCAGTGAAATGTCCGGCCATCTGGGGGAGGATGTGCTGCACGCGCAGCACGGCGCCGAAAGCCTGCACGAACTGCACCACTACTACCACAACCTGGGTCGGCACTGGGGTAACGCGGCGAAGGGCTGGATGAGTGACTTCGCCGAGCAGTACGGGCGGCTGCCCAGTGTCGACCAGCTCAAGGCGCACGCCCACGACTGGCTGACGGCCAACGCCATGCGCACCGCTGGTCGCCGGGAGGCCGGCGCAGCGCTGGACTACATGCGCGAGAAGTATCCCGAGATCTACGGGCCGGGTGGAACCGCGACGACCAGTGACTACAACTTCACGGGTAGTCCCGAGACCCAGTACCACCATCGCACGTCCCCCTGGGCCAGCGAGAGCGACCTCATCGATGAGATGTACGACCAGCTGCATCGCAACCGGCAGGCCGGATTCGAAAGCGATCTGCAGGACTACCGTAACGAGCGGCACCGGCAGGAAGTGGAACTGGAGAACCTCACCGGCGGGCACCCCGCCGACATCGCCGACTACTTCGCCCGCGGCGGCAAGCCCCTGATCACCTACAAGGACTGGGTGCGGGGCCACAAGGGGATCAATGACCCCGGAAGTGAAGGTACGGCCAGTCACGAGGTCTACGTACCCGACGCGGAGGCATGGGGATCCGACGACGACACCCCGGTGTGGGCGCGGGACCACACCGCCTATCTCGATCCCGCCCGCATCCCCGACATGACCGACGGGCAGCTGGCCTATTTGCGTCAGGTCACCAGTGCCCGGCGGGAGCGGGAATTGTGCGCGCTCATCCAGGACGAGATTGCTCGGCGGGAATTGCTGTATTCGATGTTGGCGTAAGTGATAGCCAGCGGGCCGGGGGTGCGGCTACCGTGCGGCTATGACCGTATTGCGCGATGCCATCTCCGACGTGCTCGGCGGCGTCTCGCAGCTGGTGGGCGCCCCACTGGCCCCACCACCCCCGCCGCCCGTCCCCTCGAAGATGGAGCTGACGCCCAGCCAGGAGGCGGTGCTGCGATATCAGGGCGTCGACCCCGACACGGCGACCCCCGCCCAGATCGACCGTGCACTGGGGCGCACGTCCGGCGCGCCGCCACCCCCGCCGCCGGTGCTGCCGCCCCCCACCCTGCCCGCTGCTGATCCGCCACCGGCGCCACCCCCGGGGATGTCGGGTGCGGCGGCCGAGGCGGCCAAACGTCTCGATGCGGCCATGGCGGCGAACCACTCGGCGCTCAACGACGCCGACGAGCAGCTCGGCGGTGCGGTGCTGCAGGCGACCAGTTCGAGCGCGGCCGGCAAGGCGAAACTGGCCAGCCTGCAGCAGGAGATCATCGACCAGGTCACCAAGATGGGCGACACGTTGTCCACCGCCGACGGGCAACGCATGTACGCCGAGTTCCTGCAGGGCAAGGTCGGGGAGATCCTCGACGTGGTGAAGAGCGCCGACCTGGACTCCAAGTCGGCGGCCGCCATCCTCGACGGGGTTGCCGCGCAGTACCAGGCCGCGAAGGACACTGCTGCCGCCGGTGGTGGCAAGAAGGCCGATGATCCCCCCGCCGCCAAACCGGCCGAGGACAAGCCCGGCGACACCCAGCCCCCCGCTGCTGCCACGCCGACCGATCCGGCGCTGGCCAGTGACCCGCTGTTGTCGGGTGGGCTGCCCTCGGACTCGCTGATGTCGGGACTGATGCCCGCCCTGGGCGGACTGGGTGGCCTGGGCGGCATGCTGCCGCAGGCCCTGGGTGGTCTGGGCGGGATGATGCCCAGCTTCGGCGGCGGGGGCGGGGGAATGATGCCCGACCTCGGTGGGCTGATCGATCCCGCCGTGCACAACAGCCACCAGCAGGATGGCGGCGGGGACATCAAGCCGCTCAAGGATCCCGTCACTTCCGACCAGAAACCACCCGCCCCGCCGTCCGACCCCAAGCAGGACACACCACAGCAGCCGCCGGGGCAGAGTCCCGCGCAACCAGCTGCGGCGGCGGGCGGGGCGCAGCCCCCGCCCCCGGTGGCCGGTCCGGACCAGCCACCGCCATCCGCCGCCGGCCAATCCACCCAGGTGACGTTGCCCAACAACGAGGTGCGGGCCGCGCCGAACGCCGCCGTCGCGCAGGCCGCCCGGGACGTGCTGGGAGGGCAAAACGTCGACGACGCCTACGCCAAGGCCGGACTGCAACTCCCGCCGCCGGGCGCCGTGGTCACCGCGCCGGTGGCGCCGGACAAGCTTCAGTTCGGCGATGTCAGCCAAACCGCAGACCAGGGTGACCGCGTGATGGCCCTGGGCAAGGACGACGTGTTCGCCCACGGGCAGGTGGTGCCGATTAGCCAGCTGCAGACGGGTCCGGGGTTCCTCGGATGGGTCAGGCCCACCTCGGCTCCCGCGTCGTTGCCGGCCAGTGCACCCCCACCAACCCAGTAAGGAGATGCGATGCCCGCCCTGCAAGTAGATCCCACCGACCTGATCCAGTGCGCGGTCAGGCACGAGAACACCGCCGAAACGTGCGCCAGTGCGCGCAACGAACACCCCGGCATACTGGCCGCCGCACACTCGTGCGGCCCGATGTTCGCCGCGTTTCGCGCCGCGACCGTCAACGCGGTCAACGAGCGCGAAGCGTCATTGACCGCACAGGAGCAGTGGCACCGGGACACGGCGGCGCGGCTGCGCACCATCGCCGCGCAAATGGAGCAGATGAACGAGCAGAACCGCAGCGCGTTGTCGGCAATCTCGGCCGACCCCACCGACAGCCCTGGGTGGTATGACGAGGACTACGCCAACGGCGTGGCCGAAATCGATCCGGATTGGTTTGATCGCGGATGACCCTGCCGGTTACGGAGGTATTCGAGGCCGCCAGCCGCGATGAATCGATCATCGCGGTGGTGGGGTGCAGAGGCGAGTCGCGGGGGGTGCGGTTGGGGCCCGAAGCCATGGAGCTTTCCGACGGCGAGCTGGCCATCCGCATCGTCGAACTCACCACCCTGGCCCACCTGCGGGCACAGCTGGCGTTGCGGCGCAAGCTGGAAGCCGCCCACGCCTGCGTGGATCCCGGGCTGGCCACCGGGGAACAGGTGAGGGCCTTCGAGGATCTGATCGACTTCTAGGGTAGAGCCATGGACGTGCACAAGTTCCCGCCCACGGTGCAGCAGGCCGGGGATCCCCGTAGGGGCGACGCCACCTGGACGTTGATGCCGGTCCCGCCGGACGTGTGCCAGCAGTGCGGGCGTGACCACGAACCCGACGAGCCGCACGATCGGCAATCGCTGTACTACCAGTACGCGTTCTACGCCGAACACGAGCGCTGGCCCACCTGGAAGGATGCACTGGCGCACTGCGACGCCGAGACGCAACAGCGGTGGCGGGAGGCGTTGCGGGCGCATGGCATCGAGGTGGAACCGTGAGGAAGATCCTGACCGCGTTGGAGCGGGTCTCCGTGTGGCATGAGGAGCCACATGTCCTGAGGCGTATGGCTGCACAGGAGATCCATCGAGGCATCGCTATTAACCCTGCAGGCTTGCCAGATGATCTCCGTGGCGAGCTGCGTCAGCTTGTTACCACGTATGGCGTGCAACCCCGCGAAGATCTTGGTCAGCGGTTGCTCGATCACATCACCACGACACCGCATTACGATCCGTGGTATGGCGAGCGTATGGGGTTGGGTCGGCATTGGTCGGTGTCGCCTGGAGTTGCCGAGAGGGCTACGGGTAGCACGTGGGCATCTCCTAGGCGCAATCCCTGGCGTGTGGTGATGCGGGCAGAGGTGCCTGAAGATAGTCACCGGTATACCGATGACCCTGAGATCCAGCGCTATCACCGCGAGAAGGAATGGCAGCTTGACCCTGGTGACGAGGTGAACGTAACTGGCTTGCGTGTGCGTGGTCCTGGGCCTAGGTGGCTTAGTTGGGCAGAGATTCCCGTGGCGTCCCACGTGAGAGCCGTGTAATGGTGGCGTTGCAGGTCGATACGACGGGACTGCACGCGGTGGCAGCCAACCTGGCGGCCACCGCGAGTACCCTAGCTGGACTCGCCGCCCAACCGGCCGTGCATGCGCCGTTGGCCAGCGACGAGACCTCGGCGAGTGCGGCGGCCCGACTCTCCGAGCACGGAGCCGTCCTGGTCTCCCGCGCGGCCGATGCCGCAGTGGTGCTCAAGGCCGCCGCCGACGCGATCACCCGGGCCGCAACGACCTACACCGAGATGGACATCGGCAACCGGTCCCTGGTGAGCCTGCAGGGCGGTGCCGCCGCACCCACACCGGCCACCGTGCCCGCCCCGACCGTCAACCTGGCGCCGGTCGACGTGCCGATCCTCCCGTCGGTGCGCGAACCAGAAGTAGGGGCGGCACTCATGGAGGCCGGTCAACCCAGTGCTGGAGCCTCCTACATCGCCCAGTGCGCCAGTCTGTCCCAGGGCTTCGCCGGCAGTGCCGCCACTGCGCGGGCAGCGGCGGCCAGTGTCGCCGAGCACCTGCAGGGCCAGGCCGCACCGAAGATCGTCGATGCGCTGACCCGCTACGCCGGCTGGTCGGCCGACATGGCGCGGCACGCCGATGCCCTCGGGCGACAGGCCGCCGCGCACCAACAGCGGTTCGCCCAGGCCCAGGGCGCTACCCCTACTACGGCCGAGTTCACCCAGCGCCGGGCACGGGTGAACAACGCGATGGAAACCTACAACGCACATCCCAGCGCCGGGTCGGCGGCAGCGGTCACCCAGGCGGTCGGCGAGTACACCTTGCTCGGCGACCGGACCCGGACAGCGGCGGCCGACTACTTCACCGGCGAGTTGCCCGCCACCGTGCCGCCGCCGCCCCCGGTCACGCCGGTCACCGACCCCAGTGGAACCTCCGCCGACCCACAGACGGGAGACCAGACCGGCGACGGTACGGATCCCGCCACGGGGGAAGTCGTGACCGATCCGCTGGCCGATCCGGCGGCCCTGGGGGATCCGGCGCAGAGCAACCCGGCCAGTATGTTGACGATGCTGGTCCCCAGCGTGCTCGGCGGGGTGCTGGGTGCCGCTGCGGCCATCCCCCAGCAGATCGCCGGGGTGGTGGAGGGACTCGCCTCCCAGGCCACCCAGGGCGTCACCC
>Ga0070685_10000114_pt1 | contig 51524 bp, 48 predicted proteins | sample KBSS13LmetaG_FD_65651 | JGI IMG/M metagenome (GOLD analysis project Ga0070685, IMG submission 65651) | Switchgrass rhizosphere microbial communities from Kellogg Biological Station, Michigan, USA - KBS S1-3L metaG | ecosystem: Host-associated > Plants > Roots > Rhizosphere ...
GAAAGTCGGCAAAGACGGCGTGGTGAACGTCGAGGAGGGCCAGACCTTCGGGATGGAGCTCGAGTTCACCGAGGGGATGCAGTTCGACAAGGGCTACATCTCGCCGTACATGGTCACCGATCAGGACCGCATGGAGGCGGTGCTTGACGACCCCTACATCCTCATCGCCAACCAGAAAATCGGCTCCGTGCGGGACATCCTGCCGGTGCTCGAGCAGGTGATGCAGGGTGGGAAACCGCTGCTGATCGTGGCCGAGGACGTCGAGGGCGAGTGCCTTGCGACCCTGGTCGTGAACAAGCTCCGCGGCACCTTCACCGGCGTCGCCGTCAAAGCCCCGGGCTTCGGCGACCGCCGCAAGCGGATGCTCGAGGACATCGCGATCCTCACCGGCGGCGAGGTGATCACCGAGGAGATGGGCCTGAAACTGGAGAACACCCAGCTCGCCCAGCTCGGTAAAGCCCGCCGCGTGGTCGTCGCCAAAGACAACACGACGATCATCGACGGCGGCGGTGACGCCGAGGACATCAAAGGCCGGATCAAGCAGATCAAATCGGAGGTCGAGAACACCGACTCCGACTTCGATCGGGAGAAGCTCCAGGAGCGTCTCGCGAAGCTGGCCGGCGGGGTTGCGGTCGTCAAGGTCGGCGCCGCCACCGAGACCGAGATGAAGGAGAAAAAGCACCGCGTCGAGGACGCGCTGCAGGCGACCCGTGCCGCCCTCGAGGAGGGTGTCGTACCGGGCGGTGGCGTTGCTCTGCTGAACGCCCAGTCCGGTCTCGACCCGGAGAGCCTGGACGACCCGGACGAGATCACCGGCGCCCGGATCATCCACCGCTCGCTGGAGGAGCCGGTGCGGCAGATCGCCGAGAACTCGGGCCTCGAGGGCTCGGTCGTCGTCAACAAGGTCCGCGACCTGAAGGAAGGCGAAGGCCTGAACGCGGCGACCGGCGAGTACGGCGACCTGATCAAGGCCGGCGTCATCGACCCGACCAAGGTCACCCGCTCGGCCCTGGAGAACGCGGCCTCGATCGCGAAGAACATCCTCGTGACCGAGGCGATCATCGCCGAACCGCCGGAGGAGAACGGCGGCGGCGGAATGCCGGGCGGTATGCCCGACATGGGCGGCATGATGTAAGCACCCCTTTCCCAGGGGAGTGAGTTTCGGAGAGGCCCGGGCAACCGGGCCTCTTCTACGTCACGCCCGTCCCACTACGGGGCGTTTCCCGTCCCACAAAAGTCACGATCTGCGCACCACCCGCGCGCTTTCTCCCGGCAGCCTCCGAAGCACCATGAGCGCGCCGTCATCTCGCCCCGCCGACGGGCCGAAAAGTCCACCTGGCTCGGACGAATCGGCCCATCATCGATCCGTAGTTGACAAATCGTCCCTTCGGCCTCGACGTTGGGACCTGGAGATCGCGTGGATCGCTAACCGGCAGCATGGCCTGATCAGCCTGGAACAGCTCGAAGGGATGGGAATGGACCGACGCACCGTTGCTGCCCGCGAGCGCTCCGGCCGCCTCCATCGAATCCATCGAGGCGTCTATTCGGTTGGCCATGTCAGCTCGACGATGGAAGCGACCTTCCTCGCGGCTGTGCTCGCCTGCGATCCCAACGCCGCTCTTTCCCATGGTTCGGCAGCAGCGCTCTGGGGATTTTGGAAGCTGGACGACGCCCCGATCCATGTGATGGCGCCCAACCGCCGGGGCCGCAGCCCAGCCGGGATCGTCTCCCATCGCGACGGGTTTCTACCGAGGAGGGCCCTGGGAGAGGCGGAAGCCGTGAGGATCGTCAACCACGGGCAGCTTCGTCTTCAAGTACGCCGCGGCAGAGGCCGGAGGGGAGTGGCTCGGCTCCGTCTGCTCCTCGATGAAATCCATCCCCAGACCAAGCGCACCAGAAGCGAGCTCGAGAGGATGTTTCTGCACGTCTGTCTCCAGGTCGGCCTACCGCAGCCCGAGGTGAACGTCTCCCTAAAGGTCAAAGGCCGCACGTTGAAGCCGGATTTCCTCTGGCGAGAACAGCGGTTGATTCTCGAGGCAGACAGCCGTCAGTTCCACGACACGGATACCGCCTTCGTCGAAGACAGACGCAGAGAGCAACGCCTGCAGGTTGCGGGATGGCGCGTGTCGCATTGCACCTGGGAGCAGGTCGAGGTTGAACCGCAGGCCCTCGCGGAGACGGTCCGGCAGCTGCTCTCGCAAGGCTGATCGATCTCTCGACGGGCCGATATGTCGATTCCCTTCTGTTGACGGGCCGAATAGTCCATCTATGTGAGTCAAATCGGCCCGTCAGCGGGACGGGTTTGACGGATCGGCCCGTCGATCTTGCCTTTGCCTACTTTTTCCGCGGCTTCGGTGGCAGCGGCGGCAGGAGGCCGGCGTTGTAGTCGGCGGTTTCGAGGAAGGTGGGGCGGCGGATCTTCTGGCGCAGGGTGTTGGTGGTGCGGGGGTAGAGGCGGAGGTCGTACTGGTTGCCGGCGCCGAAGCCCTGGTAGTAGGTGAGCATTTGCACGCGCGGGTGGCGGACCGTCCAGGTGACGACCTGCTTGACGAAGCGGGGTTCGTCCTCGCCGGAAACCGCCCACTCGGTCATCGCCACCGGCATCCCTTTCCACTGCTTGCCGAGGTAGAAGCGGTTGAGGTCTTCCCAGACCGGATATTCGGAGTAGAAGTCGGTTCCGACCCAGTCGACCCAGCGGCGGCCGGGCCAGTAGTTGCCGGGGAAGTTCCCTTTCACCCGAGGCGAGCCGCCGGGGAGGGGGCTCCAGACGATGCTGACCGGGGCCGCCGGCAATTCGGACGGCGGCGGTCCTTTGCTGCGCTGCACCGGCGGCAGGCCGATTTCCGCCAGCGTCGAGTTGACCGCTTCCAGGCTCTGACCGCCGCGGACGATCAGGGAGATGCGGCGGAAGGCCTGTTTGTACCAGCCGGTCGTGTGTTCGCCGCCGCGCTGGTTGCCTTCGCAGTCGACCGCGGTCCAGGCGTTGAGGCAGCGGTTCGGCTCGCCGAGCGGGCGGATGTAGGCGGGCAGGCCGTGGGAGGCGAAGAAGTCGTTCACCCGCAGCAGGTATTCGTCGCCCAGCCCGAGCGCGATCTGCTCGGGCGTGATCAGCTCGGCCAGCGTCTGGTCGTCCTGGGTCGAGATCGCCAGCACCGGCCGGGTTGCGGTTTCGCGCCAGCGTTCGTAGGCCGCGTTGAGGCTGTTGCCCCAGGGATGGAAGGTCTCCATCAGCGCCGGGTGCTTCCCGGTCAGTTCGGCGAATTCGTTGAATTCGGTCGTCGTGCCGCGGTCGCTGACGCCGAGGAAGACGTTCGGCTTCGGCGGCACCAGCGAGAGCGCGCTCGCCGAGGCAGGCGCAGTGAGCACGGCAACCATCGCCACCGCCGCCGCTATGTGTCTAAGCGTCCTGAAGGACATCGTCCATTCTTCGCGGTTCCACTCCCAGGGCCTGCGCGTCGGCGGTCCCCTGCTCGGCCACCATGCCGACCTCCATCAGCTCGGCCTCCTCCCAGGTTGCGAACACGCTCTCGCCCCAAAGGGTGCGCAGCCCGATCAGGCTCGAGCGCACCAGCGGCAGCGGCACGTGGACCAGCGGCCGCGGCCGCCCGGCGATGCGGCTGACGAGGTCGGCCATCTGGTCGTAGGTGAGCGTCTCCGGGCCGGCCAGCTCGTAGCGGTGCGTGCTGTCTCCGGCGCCGCCCTCGCGCTCCAGCGCCCCGACCACGCACCGCGCCACGTCGGCCGCCCAGATCGGCTGGAAGCGTGCCTGCCCCTCGCCGGAGACCGGCAGCACTGGCAGGAAGGAGAAGCGCCGCAGCAGCGTGATCCAGGGATCGCTGCGGTCGTAGACGATCGAGGGAGCGAACACCGTCGTCTGCAGCGGCGAGGAGAGGACCGCCCGCTCGGCCAGCCACTTGGCCCGGAAGAAGCGCGTCCGCTGCGCCGCCTGCGCGTCCAGCGCGCTGAAGAAGTGGAAGCTGGCGACGCCGCTGCGCTCGGCCGCCCGCAGCAGCCGCACCGTCGCCAGCCCGTTCAGCTCCTCGATCAGCTTCGGCCGCTGGTCGCGGATCGAGGCCGCCAGGTGGATCACGGTGTCGACGCCGCGCAGGGCCTGGCGCACCAGGTAAGGGTCCGACATCTCGCCCAGGTCTCCGAGCGCGATCTGCACGTCAACACGCCGCGGACCCAGTTTCCGCGGCTCGCGCACCAGGCACCGCACCTCCTCGCCGCGCTCCAGGAGCAGCGGCAGCAGGCGGGATCCGACGCTTCCGGTTGCCCCCGTCAACAGCAGCACGACCCCATGATCCCTAAAATGAGCGCTCGCGCTTGGCCGGGGTCCCCGGCGGGCACCCGGAAAACGAGCATTTAGGAGACCTTCGAAATGACCTACGTCATCGCCGAGCCGTGCATTGGGCAGAAGGACAACTCGTGCGTCGAGGTTTGTCCCGTCGATTGCATCCACCCGACGCCTGACGAGGCCGATTACGACAACGTCGAGCAGCTCTACATCGATCCCGACGAGTGCATCGACTGCGACGCCTGCGTCGAGGCCTGCCCGGTGGACGCCTGCTTCGCCGAGGACCAGCTGCCGGCCGAGTGGGCGAAATACGCCGAGATCAACGCCAACTACTTCAAGAACCAGGCTGCTTGATGGTTGGGGAGGGGCGGTACCCCCTCCCCCAGAGACCGTCGCGCGGCTGATCGTGCTGCTGGGCTCCGATGTGGTCTCGGGAGCCTCTGTGGGAGGGGGTACCGCCCCTCCTGGCCATCGTTTTGGGTCGCCTGTAGCTGCCTAGTACCCCGCGGGGTGCCTAGCTGCGAAAGGCCCCGTGGCCGCTGCCCGCAGCGATTTGTGCCACCTCGGGCCGGTGCCGCTGGTGTTGCCTGCCGTATCCCAGCGCAGGCCGGCGATCACCGCGTAGGCGTGGCCACCGTTGGCGTAGACGGTGATCCAGCGCCCGCGGCCGGCGCTGCCCCAGCTTTCCATCGGGCCGGAGGGGAGGGGGCTGGTGAGGAAGCCGCCGCCGTGGAGGGCGAAGCTGACCGCGCCCGAGCAGTCGTAGCCGCTGTCCCAGAAGCGGGCGTGGCCGCCGCCGTAGATGTAGGGCTTGGTGCGGATCTTGTTGGCGGCGGCGATCACCTTCTTCACCGCCGGCGGCGCGCCTGCCGGCGGGATCGCCCGCCCATTCACCAGCGTCGCCTTGCCGGGCGGGCCGGTTTCTTCGATTGGTGCTTCGACTTCAGGGGTAGTCGTGGTGAGACCACCGGGCGTGGTCGCCTGGGCCGGTCCGGCGGTGACAAGCAAAGCCGCTGCCAGGGCCAGTACCGCGAGGAAGATACGAAGGGCGGGCGTTTTTCGGGCCGCCCCAAGGGCCATCTGCATGTACGCACTCCTCCTTCGTCGGCCGGCGGGGTTAGCTGTCGGGCTGGCGCTGAAGGAGCCTGCGCCCCCACCTGTCGGTGGGCTCGCCCCAGGAACTTGGTTCCCCCGCTCCCCGGCATTCTTAGCCAGGGATTAGGCGTTTGTGTGGAAACCTTAACGTAGAAGAAGGCCGAAAGTTTCGGCCTTCTGTGTGTGCTTGGTCACATGCGCTTGCTCACGCAGGAACTACTGGACGACGGGCAGCGGCGTGCCGCTCACGGGCGGCGCTTCTGCGGCCGCCGGCGTCGACTGCAGCACCGGCAGCTCCTGCGGGGTCGCGGCGACGATTCCACGCGCCGCCTGGCGGATCGCCTGCGAGGCGGGGGAGTCGGGCTCGGCGTTGACCAGCGGCGAGCCGCCGTCGGCGTGCTCGCGCAGCGGCTCGGACAGCGGCACCTTGCCCAGCAGCGGCACGTCGAGTTCGTCGGCCAGCAGCTGACCGCCGCCCTCGCCGAAGATCGTGAAGCGCTCCCCCGTCGGGGTCGTGAAGCCGGACATGTTCTCGATCACGCCGAGGATCTCGAGGTCGAACTTCCGCGCCATCTCGGCTCCGCGCCGGGCCACCGACTGCGCCGCCGGCTGCGGGGTCGTGACGACGACGAACTTCGCCTGCGGCAGCAGCTGCGCCAGCGTCATCGAGACGTCGCCGGTCCCCGGCGGCAGGTCGAGCAGCAGGTACTCGAGCTCATCCCAGGCGACGTCCTCGAGGAACTGCTGGATCGCCTTGTGCAGCATCGGGCCGCGCCAGACGACGGCGGAGTTGTCCTCGACGAAGAAGCCGATCGACATCACCTTGACGCCGCTGGGCGAATCCAGCGGCAGGATTTTGCGCTCGCCGTTGACTTCCGGTTTGTGGTTGACCCCGAGCATGCGGGGGATCGAGTAGCCGTAGACGTCGCAGTCGAGCGCCCCGGCCGAGTGCCCTTCGGCGTTCAGCGCAGCGGCCAGGTTGGCGGTCATCGTCGACTTGCCGACCCCGCCCTTGCCGGAGGAGACGCAGATCACGTTCTTCACCTTCGCCAGCGCCCCCTGCGGCAGCTTGCCGCGGCCGAGCGTCTGCTGCAGCTGGCCTTTCTCCTCGTCGGAGAGGACGTCAAAGCCGACCGCGACCGCGGTCACGCCTTCGAGCTGCATCACCTGGGCGGCGACGGCCTGTTCGAAGTGGGAGCGGATCGGGCAGCCGGCGGTGGTCAGCGAGACGACGACCTCGACGCGGCCGTCCTCCTTGACCTCGATCGAGCGGACCATGCCCAGCTCGACGATCGAGCGCCGCAGCTCGGGGTCGATGACGGCGCGCAGCTTCTCGGTGATCTGATCTTCGTTTGGAAGTGGCATCGATTCGATTCTAGGGGGGGAGAGTTTCCGCCGCCCCAGCCCTTGGTTCCTCCGTACGCAGTCGAGCGAAGGAGGACCTATGTCTCAGACCAAAATCGTCGTCGGGAGGATCGTTGCCCTCGGAGTGCTGCTGGCGATGAGCGTGCTGCTGCTGGCGGCCGCGAAGGCCAGCGCCGGTACCTACCGGGTCGCCCAGTGCGGCTGGTATGTGGGGGCAGACGCGAGCTGGGGCGACACCACCGGCGGCGCCAAGTTCCGCTCCGACGCCTACTGCGTCCCCCCGATCGGCACCGACTCCTTCGCCCCGGCCCACCTCAAGAGCCTGACCCGTGACGGGCAGGCCACCGTCTCCGGCACCCGCTTCGCCCGCTGGCGCTGGGACGCTGTGCCGGGAACGAAGATCATGCAGGTGCAGGGGAGCTGGTGGCATAGCCTGCACGACGGGATGGAGCAGCGCCTCGGCGGTGTCAACTGGGGCGGCGGCTTCGAACCCTTCCTCCAGGCGGCGACCACCGACACGACGCCGCGCGAATTCAGCCGTGGCTTCCCGATCGGCGTCGCCGCCTTTGAAGACCGGCTGCTTTGCGCCCGCGGCGAAGACAAGTGGTGCTCGCTGGACCCCGGTTCCTGGTCGGGACTGCGTGGGCTCACGCTCACCGTCGAGGATCCCTTCGCCCCGGTCAAGGTCGGCTTCTTCGGCGGCGACCTCCTCGCCGGTGGCTGGCGCCGGGGGACCGAGAGCGCCGCCGCGACCGCAACCGACGATCAGGCGGGGGTCCAGTTCGGCGAAACCTTCCTCGACGGCGCCCGTGTCGGCGCCAGCGAGTATCCCTGCGATCAGGCCTACGTCGACGGCGAGTGGCGGTCGACCCGGATGCGGCCCTGCCTGACCACGGTCTCGGCCCAGCACACCGTCGTCACCAACGGCTTCAGCGACGGTCCGCACACCCTCGTCCACTGCGCCACCGACTACGCCGGCAACCGCACCTGCAGCGACGGGCGCACCGTCCTGATCGACAACAACCCGCCCGTCCACCCGAAGGCGCTGGCGCTCGCCGGCGGCGAAGGGTGGCGGCGGCTGAACGATTTCGACCTGCGCTGGGAAAACCCGGACCAGGGACCGGCGAGCCCGATCGCCGCCGCCCTCTGGCGGATCACGAGCCCGAGCGGCTACGACACCGGGATCCGGACCGCCGCCGGCCGCGACCGGCAGACGCTCTCGGACGTCTCCCTGCCCGGCTCCGGCACCTTCTCGTTGCAGCTGTGGCTGCGCGACGAAGCCGGCAACGACGCACCGGGCTCGGCGGTGACGGTGCCGCTGCGGCTCGACGGCGTCAAACCCGCGGTCGCCTTCTCGACCGAGGACTCCGCGACCCAGGTGATGGCCGACGTCGCCGACGAACACTCCGGCCCCGCTTCCGGGGCGATCTTCTACCGCCGCGTCGACGTTGCCGACTGGACCGAGCTGCCGACCAAGCTGGTGGCCGGGAACGCGGCCGGCAAAGGGCACCTGGTGGCACCGATGCCGGAGCTCGGCTACGGCACCTACGTCTTCCGGGTCGACGCCGGCGACGCCGCCGGCAACACCGCCTCGACCAGCCTGCGCGCCGACGGCACCCAGATGGCGATCCGCAAGGAGCCGCCGCCGCCGGTGGCGAAGGCGGTGCCGCTGGCGAAGCCGAAGCCGCCGGCCCAGCCGAAGGCGAAGGCGAGGCTGTTCGCCCGTCTGCGCGGCGGTCACGGGCGCGGCGACTCGCTCACCGTCCCCTTCGGCGCCCCCGCGCTGCTCAGCGGCCGCCTCACCGGCGCCGACGGTGGGCCGCTCGCCGATCGTGAGCTGCGTGTGATCTCCCACCCGTCCCACGGCGCGCTGGCGCCGATCGCCGCGCAGACGGTGAAGACGGGAGCGGGGGGCGGCTTCGAAACCCGGCTGCCCGCCGGTCCCTCGCGCCGGGTGACGGTGATCTTCGGCGGCGACGAGGCGCTTGAGCCAGCCCGGCGGCCGGCCCTGGAGCTGCGGGTGCGCTCCGGCCTCTCGCTGCGGGCGGCGCCGACCCGCCTGCGCACCGGGCAGGCGGTCCGCCTCAGCGGCAAGGTGAGGAGCGCCGGGGCGCCGGTCCCGCGCCGCGGCAAGCTTGTCGCGATCCAGTACCTGGAGCAGGCGACCCATCGCTGGCGGCCGGTCCTCGTCACCCGCACCGACCACCACGGCCGTTTCCACGCCCACTACCGCTTCCGCTACGTCAGCGGTAGCGCCACGATCCGGCTGCGGGCGACGGCGCTGGCGGAGGAGCGCTGGCCCTACGCCCCCGGCTTCTCGCCTCCCGTGACCGTAAAGGTCCGGGGGTGAGGGCGCTGGGCGGACGAGCGGCTGGGGTCTCGCTAGGGTGAGCCGCATGTCGCAAGCAACTCTCCACACCAGCGCCGGGGCGATCGTGCTCGAGCTTCACGACGAGGACGCGCCGAAAACCGTCGAGAACTTCCGCAAGCTCTCCGCCGAAGGTTTCTACGACCAGCTCGTCTTCCACCGGGTGATCCCGGACTTCATGATCCAGGGCGGCTGCCCGGAAGGCACCGGAACCGGTGGGCCGGGCTACCAGTTCGAGGACGAGATCAACGACCACAAGGTCGTCCGCGGCGCGCTGGCGATGGCCAATGCTGGGCCGAACACCAACGGCTCGCAGTTCTTCATCGTCACCACCGGGGCGGCGCCGTGGCTCGACGGCAAGCACACCGTCTTCGGCGAGGTGATCGACGGGATGGACGTGGTCGACGCGATCGAGTCGACCCCGACCGGCGCGGGCGACAAGCCACTCGAGCCGCAGACGATCGAACGGGTCGAGCTCGACGAGAGCTAAGCGGCAGGCGGTTCGCCGGTGGTGCGCTGCTCGCGGCGCGCCTCCTGGCGCCGCCTGATTCCTTCGCCCGGTCGCCAGAGGCTGACCAGGCCGGCGACCAGGGTGACGAGGAAGATCTGGCCGATCATCATCTCGAGGCCGGAGATCATCCGCCCCGGCTGGTCGCCGGGGACCAGGTTGCCGTAGCCGGTCGTGGTCAGGGTCGTGTAGCTGAAGAAGAGGAAGTCGCCGCCGATCGGGTGGGGGTGGCCTTCGAAGAAGGGCCCGTTCTGCACCCGGTCGACGAACCCGTAGACGAAGGTGAAGAGGATGCCGAGAACGGCGTAGACGCTGAGCGCGCCGAGGATCGTCCGCGAGCTGACCCGATCCGACAGCACCACCCGCTGCAGGACGGCCCCCATTGCCACCGTCAGCAGCCCGACCTGGACCACGGTGGCGATGTTGAGCCAGAGCTGGCCGCCGCCGGCCGCTCCGATAACTGCCAGCAGGATCGTGATCCCGGCCAGCCCGAAGGCCGACCGCACCAACCGCGGCCGCGCGTGGGCGCTGGTCAGCGCGATCACCGAGGTGGCGCTGGTCGCGATGCAGAGGATGACCGCCTCCCAATCACGATTCGCCAAAAGCGAGGCGAGCACGTAAGTGATCAGGACCGAGGCGAGGACGAGCCCGAAGGCATCGCGGGTGCGCTCGGCGCGCTCTACCCAAGACTCGCGGCGCCGTTCGCGCCTGGCGGGATCCATCCCAGCTTCGTTCTGCCGCGGCAGCGTCATTCCTGCCACGCCAAGGCTCGACGGAGGGGGTGGGATTCGAACCCACGAGACGCCTTTCGACGCCCAACGGTTTTCAAGACCGCCGCATTCAACCGCTCTGCCACCCCTCCCGGAGTGCTCAGGCAATGCTAAAGCGAAGATGGGCTGAGTTTCTTCACCTGATTGGATGCGCCAGTGCGCCGGCTTCTCTTACTCGCGTCGGCGATGATCTTCATCGACGTCGCCTTCTTCGCCGCGATCGCTCCGCTGCTGCCGGAGTACGTCGACCAGCTCGGGCTCAGCAAGGCGGAAGCCGGGATCCTCTCGGCCGCCTACGCGGCAGGGACGCTGCTCGGCTCGCTGCCGGCCGGCTTCGTCGCCAGCCGGATGGGTCCGCGGAAGACCGTCATCCAGGGCTTGCTCCTGCTGGGGCTGGCGAGCCTCGTCTTCGGTTTCGCCGACCAGATCCTGCTGCTCGACGCCGCCCGCTTCATCCAGGGGATCGCCGGCGCGCTGATCTGGTCCGGCGCCCTCACCTGGCTGATCACCACCGCGCCGGAGGAGAAGCGGGGCTCGATCATCGGTACCGCCCTGGGGACCGCCGTCGCCGGGGCCTTGCTGGGCCCGGCGCTGGGAGCGATCGCCGGCTCGATCGGCACCGAGCCGGTGTTCAGCTCGGTCCTGGTGATCACGGTCCTGCTCGCGATTGCCGCCTCGAGGCTGCCGGAGACGCGGGCACCCGAGACGCAGACGCTGGGTGAAGTGATGGCGACGCTGGTCAGCCGACCAGTCCTGGAGGCCGCCGCCTTCGTCGCCGTGCCCTCGGTGATGTTCGGCGCGATCGAGGTCCTGGTGCCGCTGCGGATCGACTCCTTCGGCGGCAGCCACGGAGTCATCGCCGCCGGGTTCATCGCCGGCGCGGCCCTCGAGGCCGTCCTCGCCCCGATGGCGGGCCGGATCTCCGATCGGGTCGGGCGGCGGCTGCCGTACGTCTCCGGGCTGGCGGTCTGCGCGGTGGCGATGGTCGCGATCGCCACCGTGACCACGCTCGCGGGCGTGCTCGCCGGCCTCATCGTCACCTCGCTCGGCGCCGGCCTCTGTTTTGCCCCGGCGCTGACGCTGATCTCCGACACCGCCGAGGCCAGCACCCTCCACCAGGGCTTCGCCGCCGGCCTCTCGAACATGGCCTGGGCCTCCGGGCAGGTGATCGGCGGCATCGGCGGCGGCGTCATCGCCAGCCTCACCGGCAACGCCGCGCCGAGCCTGGCGATCGCGTTGCTGCTGGCGCTGACCGTCGTCTACGCGTTCCGGACGATGGATCCGGGGCCTGAGCCGACCCCGGCCGCGGGTTAGGCTCGCGGCATGGGACGGAAGGCGCGCGCGGCTGCTGGCGAGTGGGTCAACTGGGCCGGCGACCAGAGCTGCCGACCGGCGCGGATCCTGCGGCCGCGCAGCCGCGAGGAGCTGGTCGAGGCGATCGGCGCCGCCGCGGCGGCAGGCGGGAAAGTGCGGGTGGCCGCCTCCGGCCACTCCTTCACCGAGGCGGCGCTGACCGGCGGGACGATGCTGGGGCTGGAGGCCCTGAGCGGCGTCGAGGACGCCGACCGGGCCACGGGCCTCGTGCGGGTCGGCGGCGGCACCGTGATCGCCGACTTGAACGAGGAGCTCGCGGGTCTCGGCCTGGCGATGGAGAACCTCGGCGACATCGACCGCCAGACGATCGCCGGGGCGATCTCGACCGGGACCCACGGGACCGGGGCGCGGCTGCGCAACATCTCGGCGCAGATCGAGGGGATGGAGCTGGTCCTCGGCGACGGCAGCGTCCGCCACCTGAGCGCGACTACCAACCCGGAGCTGCTGCGGGCGGCTCGGGTGGGGGTGGGGGCCTTGGGAGCGATCTCGGCGGTGACCCTGCGCTGCGTCCCCGCCTTCACCCTGCTGCGGGTCGACGCGCCGCACCCCCGCGATGAGGTGCTCGACTCGTTCGACGAGCGGGCCGAGGCACACGAGCACTTCGAGCTCTTCAGCTTCCCCTACTCGGATCTGGCCCTGGTGCTGGAGCGCAATCGCGCCGAGGGGCCGCCGCGACCGCGCGGGCGCGCGGCGACCTACCTCAACGACGTCGTCCTCGAGAACTGGGCGCTGGAGGCGCTGGCGGCGACCGGCAAGGCGATCCCGCGGCTGATCCCGGCGCTCTCGCGGCTCGCCGGCCGGCTCGCCTCCGGCAGTCGCACCAGCGACCGCAGCGACCGCGTCTTCGCCAGCGATCGCCGCGTCCGCTTCACCGAGATGGAGTACGCGCTCCCCCGCGAGCACGGCCCCGAGGCGGCGCGGCGGGTGGTCGAGTGGGTGCGCTCGAACCGCTATCCGGTCTTCTTCCCGATCGAGATGCGTGTGTCCGCCGGCGACGACGCCTCCCTCAGCATGGCCCACGGGCGCGACACCGCTTACATCGCCGTCCACCAGTACCGCGGCATGGAGTGGCGCCCCTACTTCGAAGCCGTCGAGGCGATCATGGACGACTACGGCGGCCGCCCCCACTGGGGCAAGCGCCACTTCCAGACGGCCGCGACGCTGGCCGAGCGCTACCCGGCCTGGGAAGAGTTCCAGCGCGCCCGCGACCTATTAGACCCCGCCCGCACCTTCGCCAACGACTACACCGACCGCGTCCTAGGCCCCTGACCCGAACTGCATCAGATTTCCAACCCAGCAGGGGGGAAATCTGATGCAGTTCGGCGGTTACAAGAATGCTTTGCTGTCGCCGCGGTAGGTCGGGACCTCGTCGACGATCTGGTCGCCTTCGACGAGGTAGAGGGTGTCGAAGCGCTCGCAGAGCTCGCCTGCTTTGGCGTGGCGCAGGTAGACGCGGTCGCCGACGCTGAGAGACCCGGCGGGCTCGCCGAGCAGCGGCGTCTGCACCTCGCCGGCGCCCTCCTCGTCATCGAAGCGCAGCCCCTCCGGCAGCCAGGGCTCCGGCAGCCGACCGGAATTGCCGGGACCCGAGGCGAGGTAGCCGCCGCCGAGCGCCGTCGCCACCCACTCCGAGGGCTTGCGGGTGACCGGCAGGGCGAACGCCGCCGCCGGGGTGAGGCTGAAGCGGCTGTAGTGGTCGAAGAGGACCGGCGCGTAGAAGCCCGAGCCGGCGGTCACCTCGGTCACCGCCTCCTCGGCGGCGGTGAATTCGAGGCTGCCGGTGCCGCCGCCGTTGACGATCTCCAGCTCGACGAACTCGCCCAGCGCGGCGACGACCGCCCCTCGCCGCTCGGCGATTTCCGCCGCCGAGCGTTTCTGCATGAAGCGGATCGCGGCGCCGCGCAGCCGCTGGCCCGGCGGCAGGTCGCCGACCCCGGAGATCTGCCCCTCGTAGGCCATCAGCGCGTCGAGTTCGATCTGCGGGCGCTTCTCGATCTCCCGCGCCAGGGCCACCGCCTGCTCGACCGTGTGGATCGGCGAGCGCTTCGGCCCGATCTTCACCCGGCCGCCGAGCCACCACCAGCTGGCGTCGACGTCGATGCAGACCCGGATCGGCGGCGCCCCCTTGCCGAGCACCGACTCGATCATCTCCAGGTGCTCGACGCAGTCGACCATCACGATCGGCGCCCCCTCCGGGTTCGCCGCCGAGCGCAGCGCCAGCTCCTCCAGCGCCCCGACGTCGGCGGTCGGATAGGCGAGCAGCAGATCCTCGAACCCCTGCTCGGCGAGCCACAGGGTCTCGGGCAGCGTGTAGGTCATCAGGCCCCGGAAACGCTGGTCCCGCCCGAGGATCGCCTCCAGCAGCGCCCGGCAGCGGACCGACTTCGACGCCACCCGCACCGGCTTCCCCGCCGACCGCCCCAGCATCGCCTCCGCATTCGCCCACATCGCATCGAGGTCGACAAACGCAAACGGCGCCTCGACCTCGGCGAAGACCCGCTCGTAGCGCTCGTGCGACTGCGGGGGAGGGATGGGCACGGCGCCAGCCTATCCCCGTGGTGTTACAGGCGTCGGGTCTTGAGAGGATTGATGACGAAGCCCTGGCCGGTCGTATTGACGCATTCCACGCTGTTTTTCGAGACTCTGCAGGTGAAGCGCCCGACGACGACCTGTTCTCCGGGTTTCACTTCGGGAAAGTCGTCGGTGCAGCCGCAGAATGAACCGGTGCACTGAGTCACGGAACGCGGTCTGCATCTCTTCGTCTTCACCTGGGCGTCGACCTGCAGTTCCGCCCGCAGGCTGTATCGAGATTTAACGATTACACAGGAGACCCCGTTGCGAGTGGATCCAGGCAGCTGGCCGACTCTCGGATCGTCAGCCATCTGACAAACGGCTCCAGAGCCGGGCCAGGCGAGGAAGACGGGCGCGATGCCGAGCGGATGGATGCTCCAGGGGCCGGCTGCGAACCGCCGTCCATCCCAGTGCCAAAGGCGCGTTTTGGTCGCCTTCTCTCCGACGCAGCGAGCGTCGCCAGGGGCGAGGATGTTGTTGGTTTCCTCTAGGTCGTCGTCGACCGCGACCAGGTCGGTCTGGCCGTTCCGGTACTTCCAGACGAGCTGCCACGAGCCGTCCGTTTCACGCCGGAAAACTGCCCATCCGGCGTAGCCGCCGCAGGTCGCGGGAACTGCACGCGCGACCATGGCGTCGATCCCCGGTCCCAGGAACTCACCACAGAGGGCCGACATTGAGGTGAAGCCCGGAGCGAACGGATTCAGGTCGTACTTTTCTCCCAAAGCGGTCGCCGTTTCATCGTCGCAGGGGCCGGCCACGTCTGCCGAAGCTGCCGCCGGGGCCAGGGCTAAGCCGAACAGGACCACAAGCAGCGTGTAAAGCAGGGCGAACTTCGCATCCCGCCCGGTCGGTTCTCTTAAGGCAGCACTCATGCTCTGAGCAGCCGACCACAAACCTCCGCCTACCGCAAGGGCCACTGGCCTGCGCTCGCGTCCCCGGTCACCCAAAACGGAGAGGGAGGGATTCGAACCCTCGAGAGAGCTTGCGCCCCCTACTCGCTTAGCAGGCGAGTGCCTTCAGCCACTCGGCCACCTCTCCACGCGCTTGGCCCGATTGTAGGTACTCGGAGGCGAGCAGGTTCTACAGTCCGCGGGGATGAATGCGATAGCTGAGGGGACGGATGGCGCCCACCTGGGGCGGCGGACCAAGATCATCGCCACGGTCGGGCCGGCGAGTTGGGCGCCTGCCGTGCTCGAGCAGCTGGTCGCCGCCGGGGCCGATGTCTTCCGGCTGAACTTCTCCCATGCGGGGCGGGAGCGGCAGGCGGAGACGATTGCGGTGATCCGGGCGGCGAGCGAGCGGGTGGGGCGCGAGGTGGCGATTCTCGGGGACCTGCCTGGGCCGAAGCTGCGGATCGGCTCGATGCGCGGGGACGTCGCCGAGCTCGAGACCGGGATGCACGTGACGCTGACGCCCGAGCAGGTGGAGGGCGACGCCGACACGATCCCGGTGCAGTGGTCGGGGGTCTCGGATCTGCACGCCGACCAGCTCGTCTATCTCGCCGACGGGGCGATCCGGCTGCGGGTCGGCGACAAGGAGAACGCGGGCGTCGGCGCCGACGTCGAGGTCGGCGGGACGCTGTCCTCTCACAAGGGGATGAACATCCCCGGCGGCGCCGACCTGCCGGCGACCACCGGCGTCGATCTCGGCTGGGTCGAGTTCGCGGTCGAGCACGGCGTCGACCTGCTCGCCGTCTCCTTCGTCTCCACCGCCGCCGACCTGGAGCCGGTCTCGGCGCGGCTGAAAGAGCTGGGCTCGCGCATCCCGGTGATCGCCAAGATCGAGCGCCAGCAGGCGGCGGAGAACATCGAGGAGATCGTTCGCGCCGCCAGCGGCGGGATCATGGTCGCCCGCGGCGACCTCGGGATCGAAGTGCCGATCGAGCAGCTGCCGGTCGAGCAGAAGCGGCTGATCCGGGCCGCCGGCCGGGTTTCGAAACCGGCGATCACGGCGACGCAGATGCTGGCCTCGATGGTGACCGCGCGGCGACCGACCCGGGCCGAGGTGACCGACGTCGCCAACGCGATCTACGACGGCACCGACGCGGTGATGCTCTCCGAGGAGACGGCGGTCGGCCAGAACCCGGTCGAGGCGGTGGAAACGATGGACCGGATCGCCCGCGCGACCGAGCCCGACCTCCCCTACGCCGAGTGGCTGTTCCGCCGCACCGATCAGGCGACGCAGGACGTCGCCGACTCGGTCGCCCAGAGCGCCGTCGGCGCCGTCTACCGGCTCGGGCTGAAGGCGCTCGTCGTGCCGACCAACACCGGCCGCACCGCCCGCCTCGTCTCCGCCCACCGCCCCAACGTCCCGGTGCTCGCCGTCTCCCCGTATATAGAGACGGTGCGGCGGGTCAGTGTCCTCTTCGGGATCACCGCCGTGCAGAGCGACTTCGGGACCGAGCTGCGCAGCCTGCTCGGCCACTGCGCCGGCGAGGCGGCCAAGCACGGGATCGCCGCTCCGGGCGACCTGGTCGCGATCACCGCCGGCCTCGACGGCCAGGAACTGGGCACGAACCTGTTCGAGGTCCATAGGGTCCCGGAGCTATGAACGCACAACCCGCAGCGCGGCTGGAGCGCAGCGACGACGGCCTCGCCGTCATCACCCTCGACAGCCCGCCGCTCAACCTCTTCGACCAGCGGATGATCGACGACCTGCGGGCGGCGGTCGACGCGGTCGCCGCCGAGCCGCCGCGGGCGCTGCTGATCCGGGCCGAGGGGCGAGCGGTCTCCGGCGGCGTCGACGTTCACGTCTTCTCCGGGCTGACGCCGGAGCAGGGGGGCGCGCTCTGGACCGAGCTGCTGGAGATGATCGACCAAGTCGAACTGCTGCCGGCGCCGGTCGTTTTCGCCGCCCACGCCCTGACCCTGACCGCCGCCTTCGAGCTCTCGCTCGCCTGCGACCTGATCGTCGCCTCGCCCAAAGCCAAGTTCGGGCTGGTCGAGAAAGTGGTGGGGCTGACGCCGTCGATGGGCGGCACGCAGCGGCTGGCCGAGCGCGCCGGCAGTGGCCGGGCCCGCCACTTCGTGATGTCGGGCGGGATCTTCGATGCCGAGGAGATGGAGCGCTGGGGCGTCGTCAACCTGATCTTCGAGGACCACGACTTCGACGCCGCGGCGCGCAAGCTGGCGCAGGAGCTGGCCGAAGGGCCGACCAAGGCGCACGCGATGACCAAGCACATCCTTCGCCGCTTCCGCGAAGGCGGGATCCCGGCCGCTGACGAGGCGGTGCGGACCGACGCCGGCGAGCTGTTCGCGACCGAGGATCTGCAGAACGCCGTCCAGACCTTCCTCGAGCACGGCGGCCCCGGCCACGCCGAGTTCCACGGCCGCTGAGTAGGCTGGGCCGATGACGGACTTCGACCTGATCGCCAAAGGGATGAGCCAGGCGGTGCCCTTCGTCGGCTACCTCGGTCTCGAGATCACCGAGATCAGCGAGGGCGAGGCGACCGTGGTCATGCCCGAGCGGCCGGAGCTGCTGAACCACGTCGGCTCCCAGCACGCCGGCGCCCTCTTCACCGTCGCCGAGACGGCATCGGGCGCGGCCTTCGTCGGCGCCTTCGCCGAGCGCATGGGCGACCTGACTCCGCTCGCCCGCAGCGCCGAGATCTCCTACGACAAGGTCGCCGAAGGCCCGATCACGGCCAAGGCCAAGCTCGGGATCTCCGCCGCCAAGGCCCACGAGACCCTTGACGCCGAGGGCAAGGTCGAGTTCCCCTGCGAGGTCGCGTTGACCGATGGCGCCGGCAACGCGGTGGCCGCCGCCAACGTGCGCTGGCACGTGCGGCTCAAGCGGTAAGTCGCTGCGCCGGCAGCCGCCGGGTCGACCAGAAGGACGCCAGCACCAGCAGGGCGGCGACGAGGAAGGCGAGCTTCAGGGCATCCAGCTGCGCGTCTTCGTAGTGGGAGACGAGCGCGTCGGTCGTTCGCGGGGCGAGGTGCTCGGCCTCGGCGGCTTCCCGCACTTCGTCGGAGGCGACGAAGCTGCCGCCGGCGCTCAGCTGCACCTCGACCTGCTGTTCGACCCGGTCGGATATCTGCGGGTCGTCGGCGATGTTGCCGGTGAAGGCGGTGACGAGGCCGGTGATCACGATCGCCCCGAGCAACGCCGTCCCCAGCGAAGAGCCGAGCTGCTGGGCGGTGTTCTGCAGGCCGCCGGCTTCGCTTCGCTGCTCGTCGCCGATCGCCGACTGGACGACGTTGCCGAGCTGGGAGACGACCAGGCCCATCCCAACCCCCAGCACTCCCATCGCAAAGAGGAAGGGGGCGTTGTCGAGCTCGGGCTCGATCGTGCCCAGCAGCAGCAGGGCGGAGACGAACACCAGGGCGAGGCCGGTGCGCACCAGCGGCTTCGGCGCGAACCGCGTCGCCAGTCTCGAGCCGACGATCGCGCTGAAGAAGAGGCCGGCCGAGGTCGGCAGCATCCGCACCCCGGTTTCCAGCGCGTCAAGCCCCTGGACGATCTGCAGGAAGAGCGGGATCGTGAAGAAGATCCCCATCAGGACGAGGTTCTGGGCGAGGAACATCGCCACGCCGCCGCGCAGCGAGGGGATCTTCAGCAGGTCGAGGCGGAGCAGCGTTTCCTCATCCCGCGCTTCGCGGCGGCGCTCCCAGCTGACGAAGGCGGCGATGAGGACGCCTCCGGCGGCGATCACGAACGGGGTCAGCGAGAAGCCGAACGGGGTGATCGGCGAATTGCTCGGCCTCAGCCAGCCCCAGTTGCTGGCCTGGAGGACGCCGAAGACGAGGACGGCGAGGCCGGCTGCCGAGAGGACGCTGCCGACCCAGTCGAGGGTCGGCTTGCCCGGCGCGCGCTCTGGCTCGGCCATCATCCGCGTCCCGGCCAGGATCCCGATCGCGACCACGACCTCGCCGACGAAGACGAGCCGCCAGGTGAAGTCGGTGGTGACCCAGCCGCCGAGGATCGGTCCTACGGCGATCCCGGCCCCGGCGACGCCGCCGAGCACGCCGTAGGCGACGGCGCGGTCGCGGTCGCGGTAGGTGCCGGCGACCAGCGCGACCAGGGCGGGGAGGACGAGCGCGGCGCCGATCCCCTCGAGGATCGACCAGCCGAACATCAGCGAGGGGACGCTCCAAGAGGCGGCGGTCAGCCCCGAGCCGATCCCGTAGATGACGAGCCCGATCGCGAAGACGCGGCGGCGGCCGAAGATGTCGCCGAGCTTGCCGCCGGTCAGCATCAGCCCGGCCATGACCAGGGCGTAGAGGGCGATCACCGCCTGGATCGTCGTCACCGTGGTGTCGAAGTCTTCGACCAGCTGGCTGATCGCGACGTTCATCACCGCCTGGTCGAGGACCATCAGGAACTGCGCCGCTGAAAGGACTACGAGTACCGCCCACTTGGCCATCGCGCCAGCCTATGCGCAGAAGCGGCCGATGCGATAGAAGAAGCCATGGACGCGACCGCTACCGCGCCGGCGACCGCGTCGAGCTCGTCGCCGCCGCGGGCGAAGCTGGTGCTGGCGGCGCTGATCGCCGTCGCCGCGGTCGCCAACCTCAACCTCGCGGTCGCCAACGTCGCCCTGCCGGACATCGGCAAGGCCTTCGACGCCAGCCAGACCGGGCTCGACCTCGTCGCCGTCGGCTACTCGCTGGGGCTCGCCGCCTCGGTCCTCTACCTCGGAGCGCTCGGCGACGTCCATGGCCGCAAGCAGATGCTGCTGGGCGGCACCGCGCTGGCGATCCCCGCCTCGCTTCTCGCCGGCTTCGCGCCGACGATCGGCGTCCTCTTCGCCGCCCGCCTGCTTGGCGGCCTCGCCGCCGGGATGGCCTTCCCGACCACGCTGGCGTTGATCACCGCGCTCTGGAGCGGGCCGGAGCGGACGAAAGCGATCGCCCTCTGGTCGGCGCTTGGGGGAGGGATCTCGGCGCTCGGGCCGCTGGTCTCCGGCGCCCTGCTGACCGGGTTCGCGTGGGAATCGGTCTTCTTCGTCACCCTGCCACTGGCGCTCGTCGCCCTCTGCCTTGCCTGGCGTTTCGTCCCCGCCCACGTCAACGAGACCTCCGGCCCGGTCGACAACCTCGGCGGCATCCTCTCGGTGGTGATGGTCGCCGCCCTCGTCCTGGCGATCAACTTCGCCCCGGTGCCGGGAGCAGGTGCCGCCGCGGCCGGCTTGGGTGTCGTCGCCCTCGCCGCGGTCGTCGCCTTCGTGCTGCGGCAGCGGCGAGCGCCGGCGCCGCTCTACGACCTCGAGGTCGCCGGCCGGCGCATCTTCTGGGTCGCCGCCTGCGCCGGGATCATCGTCTTCGGCTCGCTGATGGCGGCGATGTTCATCGGCCAGCAGTACCTGCAGAACGTGCTCGAGTACTCGACGCTGGACGCCGGCCTGGCGATCCTGCCCGGGGCGATCGGAATGGTCATCGTGGCGCCGCGCTCGGCCCACCTGGTCGAGACCCGCGGCGCCCGCTTCACGCTCCTGCTCGGCTACGCCTTCTGCCTCCTCGGCTTCCTGGTGATGCTGCTGCTCTGGGACGAGAACGCCCAGTACTGGCACATCGGCCTCGGCTACCTGCTGGTCGGCGTCGGCGTCGGCTTCGCCGGCACCCCGGCCTCGCGCTCGCTGACCACCTCCGTGCCGGTGCGCCGGGCGGGGATGGCCTCGGCGACCGCGGACCTCCAGCGCGACCTCGGCGGCGCGATCATGCAGTCGATCCTCGGCGCCCTGCTCACGGCGGGCTACGCCGCCGCCGCGACCGCCGCCGTCGCCTCGGCCCCCCACGACGTCACCACCAGCGTCGAAAGCGAGCTGACCAAATCCTTCTCCAGCGCCGCCGCCGTCGCCGAACAGCACCCCCGCTACGCCGACTCGATCGTCGAAGGCGCCCGCGGCGCCTTCCTCCATGGAGATTCCTGGGCCTACGTGGCGGGCATCGTCGCCATCCTCCTCGGCGCGCTCCTGGTGGTGACCCGCTTCCCGGGGAGGGAGGAAGAGCAGAAGCTACTCGCCGCCTACGCCTCAGAAGATGGGACCGCGCGAACCGGGTAGGTGGATCCTGCAAACCCGAGATCGAAGGAGCGAGCATGGCGACGAGGAACGGCAGCGCGGAGTGGAGGGGCGACCTCAAAGGCGGCAGCGGCACCGTCAAGGTCGGCGACGGCGTCTTCGAGGGCAACTACTCCTTCAGCTCCCGCTTCGAGGAGGGCGAGGGCACCAACCCCGAGGAGCTGATCGCCGCCGCCCACGCCGGCTGCTTCGCGATGGCTCTCAGCCTGATCCTCACCGAAGCCGACCACCCACCGGAGTCGATCAAAGCCGAGGCACGGGTCCACCTGCGGATCGTCGACGAGCTGCCGACCATCGCCAAGATCGACCTCAACGTAACGGGATCCGTCCCCGGCCTCGACGCGGAGGCCTTCAGCTCCTACGCCGAGAAAGCCAAGGACGGCTGCGTCGTCTCCCGCGCCCTGGCCGGCGTGCCCGAGATCACCATCGACGCCCGACTCGCCTGAAACCGGCCCGCATCCTTTAATCTCGACCTTCGCCGGCCCCAACCGGCCACCCCGCGCCTGTAGCTCAGTTGGATAGAGCGTCGGTCTACGAAACCGAAGGTCACAGGTTCGAATCCTGTCAGGCGCGTCTTGTGCTGTTCCGGCCTCGGGTGGACGGGGCGGGTGTCGACCTAGGTGCCCTATATGGCCACTAAGTCGACACTCGCATCCGCACCGGCAGCGTTTTCAGCTGGTTGAGGAAGCCGGACTCGACGTAAACCGGAGCTCCCGCCATCTCCATCTGCGGGTAGCGGGCGAGGGTCTCCTCGAGCAGGATCTTCAGCTCGAGTCGGGCCAGGGCGGTGCCGAGGCAGAAGTGGCGGCCGCCGGCGCCGAAGGCTTGGTGCTCGGGGTTGCGGAGGACGTCGAAGCGGTCGGGGTACTCGTAGCGGCTCTCGTCGCGGTTTGATGAGGCGTACCACATGACCACCTTGTCGCCCTCTTTGATCTCCCGTCCGTTCAGCTCGGTGTCCTCGGTCGCGGTGCGGCGGAAGTGGGCGAAGGCGGGAAACATCCGCAGCGCCTCCTCGACCGCGCCGGGGATCAGCGAGGGATCGTCGAGCAGCAGCTGGCGCTGGTCGGGGTTTTCCATCAGCGCCCGCATTGCGCTCGAGTAGGTCGCCTTGGTGCTGTCGTTGCCGGCGGCGACGAGGAGGAAGAAGCCCATCACGATCTCGTGCTCCTCCAGCCGCTGGCCGTCGACCTCGGCGTGGACGAGGACGCTGGTGAGGTCGTCGGTCGGGTTCTCGCGGCGCTCGGCGATCATCGCGCTGCAGCGGGTGAAGACCTGCTGGATCGCCTCCTGGATCGTCGCTTCGACGTCGTCGACCGAGGGGCTGTAGTCGGGGTCGTTGGCGGCCAGGGCCATGTTCATCAGTTCGGCCCAGGCGGTGTCGTCCTCCTCAGGGATGCCCATGAAGCTGCCGATCACCCGCGAGACCGCGGGCTGGGCGACCTCGGTGACGAGGTCGCAGCTGTCGCGCCCCTCGAGGCGGTCGAGCACGCGGACGACGATCTTGCGGATCTCCTCCTCGTGGTCGGCGATCCGCTTCGGCGTGAAGCCGGCCTGGAACAGCGCCTTGATGCGGTCGTGCTTGGGCGGGTCCATGCCGATGAACATCGCCCGCGCCAGGTCGAGCGGGAAGACCTCGTCGATGACGACGACGCCGCCGCGTTCGGATGAGTAGGTCTGCCAGTCGCGGCTGACGGTGTGGACGTCGTCGGCAGTGGTCACCGACCAGAAGCCCTTCGCCTGCGGCAGCTCGGTGACCTGCGAGGTCCAGTGGACCGGGCACTCCGACCGCATCCGTTTGAACAGCTCCAGTGGCGGGCCTTCTTCCCAGTGCTCGCGGTCGAGGACGAGAGCGTCCTCGACGTTCCCCCCTCCGGCAGCGATCTCGCTCTGGTCGGCCACGCGGATGGGGATACTGGCTGTCCAGCCAGTTTTTGTCAACCCCCATCCCTACGCGCTTCGCGCAGCGGCGGCGGTTCGTCCTCTGCTAGCAGCCGACGCACCAGAATCGGTGAGTCGGCCCGGAGGCGTACGACGTTTTGTTTCACCGGCTGAATGGTCCTGTTCCCGTCGACCTCGATTTCGAGATTTGCTACCCAGTCAGGTACTGCCCCTAGGACCAGGAAGTCAGATGGCTTGTTTCTACTGTCGGCTGCTTGGAACGTGCCGAGAAAGATGCCCCGACGAGCGAATCTGCGCTCGTTCGAGCAGGCCGCAGCCCCACTCGGATCCGCCACCAAGCACACCAATTGCCGACCGCCGACGAGCCACGCATGTGCTGAGACTTTGCGAGCGGATGCTGGATTCAGGGCGTGGCTCTGGATCCCGAGGTCGGATTCAAGGCTCCTGCGCAGTCGAGCCGGAAGAACCCTGGCCGGCAGAGACAGTGCGTCAAAATTTGCAATCGCCGATGGAGCGAAGCCGGCGTCGGAGGCGGTGGTGTGACCCTCCTGCGCCAGAGGGCCGATCGCGTGCAAGGAATAGACGCCTACCCCCAGTAGCAGGAAGAGGGCGATCGCCCGCCCGCGCATCTTCTTGATCGAGCTCATGGTGAGATCGGCGAGGGACGACAGGAGCCGCCCCTCGCTCGTCGATCGATCAGGGCTGGTAAGCCACACCGTGAACGCGATTGCTCCCCGCCGCCCTATTTTGGATCCAGGGCGTTGTGTAGGCAGTGGTGGTCGGCGAATAGGCGCCTTCCCCTGGGTTGTTGGAGCAGGCCGACCCCCCTCCTTGCAGAGCTCCCACGCATACCGCATGCTGGTCGCCCCAACCCAAAACCGCATAGAGCGTCCTGGGAGCCGCGTTGCAGGTTCCAAAGCCGCCGAGTGTCACGTTGGGGCAGTATTCGCTCGTGGAAGCGTTTGCCGGAGCCGGATTGCCGGCCGAGACTCCGAAGGCCAGCGCTGCTACCAGAGCCAGCAGTGCGGGAATTTGCAGGAATGTCTTGTTGCGTGCGTAGTCCATCACGTCCCCTTTGCTTCGAGTTGATCTAAGCGGGCTTGCGTCTGCGAGCCCATTTGAGTGTCATCCGAAGAGGATGGGCGCGCCACCGGGTGCACCCCTGAAATCGGCCCTAATCTTTTTGGTGTCCGGGGTGGGGATGGGGGGCTTCTGAGGTGCGCCTCAGCGCAGGACGCGCTCGATCAGGTCGGCTGCCTTCTCAGTGCCCGGAGCGCTCTGCAGCCGCTCCGAGGTCTGGGCCAGCCGCGCTGCCAGCACCTCGTCGCCGAGCAGCCGCTCGATCGCGCCGGTCAGCTCCTCGCCGCTGTGGCGGTAGGTGTCGAGCCGGGCGCCGAAGCCGGTCTCGGCGATCCGCTGGGCGTTGTCGTGCTGGTCCCAGAAGATCGGCAGCACCACCATCGGCTTGCCGAAGTAGAGGGACTCGGTGACGGTGTTGTTGCCGCCGTGGGTGATCACCAGGTCGACCTTGGGGAGGATTTCGGTCTGGGGGAGGAACTCGGCGCCGGCCATGTTGGCGGCGAGCTCGAACTCGGTGTGCTGCGGGCCCTTGGAGACGATGAAGCGGTAGGGCGCCTCGGCCAGCTCGGCCACCAGCTCCTCCATCAGCGCGACGTCGGCGGAGCCGAGCGAGCCGAGGCTGAGGTAGACCAGCGGCCCCTCGCCGTCGCCCAACTCCTCTGGCAGTTCCCAGGCGGGGTCGGTGGCGCGAACGCTCGCCTGCAGGTTGTGCCAGGTCGGCCCCAGCGGCTGGGCGCGGCGGTAGTCGACCTCGTCGGGATAGAGGTACATGTTCAGCCAGGGGCTCTCGTGGATGAAGTCGTCGGGAGGCAGCGGCGGCGCCCCGCGCTGCTGGCAGAACTCGCTGAACTCGGCGTGCAGCTCGCGGTGGGCGGCGCGGTAGGCGTGCCAGTACTCGTCCCAGCCGCCGGTGTCGTCGCTGGGGAGCCCGGAGAAGGGCGGCGGCACCTCCGGGTCCTTCATCTCCGTCGGGTTGCAGGACATGATTCGCGCCCACGGCCGCCCGCAGGCCGGCAGCGCCGGGAAGGCGACGACGTTGTCCTCGACAATCAGGTCGGGCTCGAGCTCGTCGATGATCTCCCGCAGCCGCTCGTCGACGTATCTGGCCCCGTCGACCAGCGCCTGGAAGGTCGGGGCGATGAAGTCGGCCAGCTGCTCCCGGGTGGAGGTGCGGAAGACCGGCGCCGTGTCGCGGATGAAGTCCTTCCAGAACTGGCCCGGCGCTTCCTCGCTCTCCGGCGGCGGCGTCAGCCGCATCAGCCGCTCCTCGAAGCCCTGCGCCTCGAGCGTGCCGGCAAACGACTCCTCAACGATGAAGACGACCCGGTGGCCGCGCCGCCGCAGGACGTCGCCGATGCCGACGCAGTTGTTGGTCGGCCCGAACGCCCCCTCGGGGAAGAAGACGACCGTCGAGCTCTCCTCGCTCACCCGGCCATTATGCGCCCCTGCCCGGTTGCGCGGCGGGGTACCTCGGTCGGTCCTAGAAAGGCAGCTTCTCGCGGGCTGACTTGCCCGCTGAGTGGCTCTTGTCGGCGGCGCTCTGGGATTTGCCGAACGACTTGCTCAGCAGGCGGCCGATCGGGCCGGGCGCCTTGCTGCCGGCGCGCTGACCCGCAGAGAAGCCCTTGTCGCTGCCGCGGCGGGCGTGGTTGGAGAGAGCCGGGACGAGGAAGCCCAAGATCGCCAGCAGGACGCAGATTCCAATTACGACTCCGATCACCATGTGGTGCCTCTTCTCTGCGCCTTGGCGCTTTAGAGCTTGCGCTCGATGTTCTCGGCTTTGTCGCCGTGGTGCTCTGCCAGCTGCCGCTCGCGCTCGGCGCGCTCGGCCGCTTCGCGTGCTTCCAGCTCTGCTTGCCGCGCCTCCTCCTCGCGCTCCTCGGCTTTCGAGGCGTGGACCTCGGCCTCGTTGCGGTGCCCACCGGCCTGTTCCCGGAGTCGCATCCGCTCGAGTTCACGCCGCTTTTTCGCTTTCTGCGTGAAGACGGCGACGACCGCGAGGACGGCGATGGCGATGACGACGATGGCGATGATCAGTCCGATTGACATGGCCCCTCACTACCCGTCAGGCAATTGGTAAACCAAGCCGATCCGAAAGGGACCGCGCGAAATCAGCGTTTGCGCGCCCGCCAGGCCTCCTCGAGCGGCCAGCGCCGCGACCACTCCAGGCTCGTGCCGGGGAAGCGGGTGGTTGAGCCCTCCGGCGGCTGGATCTCGATCAGCTCCTCGACCTCGAAGCCGCTTTCGCGCAGCAGCGCGATCAGCTTGCCGTGGGGGAGGTGGAATTCGACCGACTCGTCCTGCGGCCATTCGAACCGGTGCATGCCGAAGTAGGGCCGCAGGAGGCGATCGCCGGGCGGCTCGTTCTCGTCCTCCGGGTAACAGAGCATCACGAAGACCGAGTTGATCAGGAAGACGAGCTCGCCGCCGGGACGCAATAGCCGGCTCGCCTCGGGGATCCACTTGTAGGGGTCGGCCCAGATGCTCGCCCCGTACTCGGAGATCGCGACGTCGAAGCTTGCGTCCGGGTACGGCACTTCCTCGGCGTTGCCGTGCAGGAGCGGGAACTCGATCCCGAACTCTCGCTGAAGGCGCCGCGCCGTTTCCAGCTGGGCTTCGCTGTTGTCGATGCCGACCGGCTTGGTGCCGCGGCGGGCGAGCCAGGCGGAGACGTAGCCGGTGCCGCAGCCGAGCTCGATCGTGTCCTTGCCGTCGAGCTCGGCCGGGAGCAGACCGACTTCGGACTCCGGCACCCGCCAGTTGCCCCAGCGCGGTTCGGTGGCCGCCCAGTCGTCGCGACCGGCCTCGACCCACTGCGGGGCATAGTCGTTCCAGAAGCGCCGGTTGCGGGCGACGTGCTCGGGCAGCTCGCTCATCCCGCCAGCCTACGACCCGCCCGCGGGAAAAGGCACCCCAGCCCGACCTGCGGATTTGCTTCAATCATCTGACCAGAGAAAGGAGGTGGTCCTAACTTGAATCACATGCTTGATGGGACTCTGGAGGTGCAGGGCCGCTAGGCGCCGCACTGGTTCGGGCGCCCGGCGGAATCCACCCCGGGCACCGGCGATTCGCTGGGAGCCGGGTCTTGTCCCGCCCGGTCGCAGTTCCCGCGTTCGTTTCCATGCACCAGACGACGGGCCGTCCTTCGGGGCGGCCCGTCGCGTTTCAAGGGGCGATCGCGTCGAGGCCGTCGTCGGCTTCGCCGAGGAAGTGGGAGGCGATGCGCCAGCCCCGCTGCAGCACCGGTTCCACGACTTCCGAGCTGCAGCCTGCTTCGGAGACGCACTCTCCCCAGTCGTTGGCGGCCTCGATGTAGCGGTTGAAGGCCTGCTCGGCCGGCGTGCCGACGGCGCCGAGGCAGTTGACCTCGACCTGGTCGATCGGGATCTCGCGATAGGTGGAGCGGATCCCGCGCACCTCCGCCACGTACTGGTCGTAGGTGACGCCGACGGCGAGACGGCGGCGCAGCGAGTCCATCGAGGCGACGAAGCTGCCGAGCTGAATCTGGCAGGGCCCGGCGGCCGGCTTCTTGTGCTTCGGGATGGGCCGCTGCGGCGTCGTGGTCACGGCCTCGCTGGTGACGGTGGCGGCGGTCGTCTCAGTGCCGGTGGATCCGCCCCCGCCGCAGCCCGAGAGCAGCAGGGCGACGAGCGCGACGCAGCCGGCTGTCTGGAAGCGGGCGGCGACGGGCACGGCGGCAGTCTACGTCGTGTAGAAACCCCTCTCGTGTGGCGGATCGGCAGCTTCGGGAGGACGGCGCCGGCGCTGCTGCTCGCGCTCCTCGCGCTGGCGATCGCGGCCGCGCCGGCCGCGGCGGCTCCGCACGTGCTGGTCGTCGGCGACAGCCTCGAGGAGCTCACCTCGCCCCACCTCGGCCGCTATCTGCCGGGGGTTGAACTGACCGTCAACGCGGTCGGCGGCTACAACAGCTTCCAGATCTTCGACCTCTTCCAGGAAAGCTACGAACCGTCCGACGACGTGATCGTCTTCGACGCCGGCACCAACGACAACCCCGAATATCCCGAGATCCTCGCCGGCAACCTGGCCGAGGTCGCGGAAACCGTCGGCGACCGCTGCCTGGTCGTGCCGACGATCCACGGCTTCACCGTCAACGGCGTCGACAACACCGGCAAGAACCGGGTCGTCGCCGAATTTGCCGCCTCGCGGCCCGGCACCCAGGTGCCCGACTGGGCGACGATCGCCGTCAGCCATCCCGAGCTGATGCAGTCCGACGGCCTCCATCCGACCGAAGAGGGCGCCGACTACCGCGCCCAGCTGATCGCCCAGGGAGTGGAGGGGTGCCTCGCCTACGAACAGGCAAGGGCGACGGCGCCGCCGGAACCGACGGCTGGAGAACCGCGGCCCGAAGTCGAGCCGATCGCGACGGTCGGCCGGCTGCGGGCCCGCCAGACCGAAGTGATGGCCGCGCTCCGCGCCGACGTCCTCCGCGCCGCCGCCGGCTCGCTCCTGCGCGGCGCCTTCCTGGCCCAGCGGTGAGGGACGGCGGGGCGAAGTGGCAACCTGTAGGCATGGAGCTGCCCCGTGAGTGAGGTGGTGATGCCGCGCCTCTCCGACTCGATGGAGGAGGGGACGATCCTCACCTGGCTGAAGCGGGTCGGCGACGAGGTCGCGATCGGCGACGAGCTGGTCGAAATCGAGACCGACAAGGCGAACATGGCCTACGAAGCAGACGTCGCGGGGACGCTCCAGGAGATCCTGGCGCAGGAGGGGGAGACGCTGCCGATCGGCACTCCGATTGCGCGGATCGGGGAGAACGGGGACGGCTCTGGTTCTTCGGCTGAGGGACCAAGCGCTCGGCCCGCGGGTCCTGCCGCCGCAGGGGACCCACCATCCCCTGCAACTACGCAGGGGATGGTCCCCCCTACGACGTCACCCACGGGAGATGAGATTGAGTTGGACGCCGAGAGAATCAAGGCCTCGCCGTTAGCTCGACGACTTGCTCAGGAGCGTGGTCTTGAGCTGGCCGACATCCAAGGGTCCGGTCCTGGTGGGCGGATCGTCAAGTCGGACGTGGAAGGTGCGGCGGCTCCAGCGGGTGACGCTGTAGGGGGGACCATGTCCGAGGAGGCTTTAGCCACCGCAGGACATGGTGGGTCCCCTGCCGCGGCAGGACCCGCTGGCCTGGCGCCTGGTCCCTCCGTCGAGACCGCCAAGGGCGAAACCCACGTCCAGGAGCTGAACAAGCTGCAGCAGACGATCGCGCGGCGGATGGCGGAGTCGAAGGCGACGGCGCCGCACTTCTATCTGACGATCGAGATCGATATGGGGAAGGCGGTCGCGGCTCGGGCGGCGCTGAAAGGTGCTGCCAAAGAGGGGCAGGTGGTGCCTTCGTTCAACGACATGGTCGTGAAGGCATGCGCGATTGCGTTGCGGGAGTTCCCGAAAGCCAACGGGGCCTACCGGGACGGGCGCTTCGAGATGTACTCGCGGGTCAACGTCGGGGTCGCGGTTGCCGCGCCTGAGGCGCTGGTGGTGCCGACGATCTTCGACGCCGACAGGAAGGGCCTGCGGCAGATCGCCGAAGACGCCCGCGCCGTCGCCGCCAAAGTTCGCGACGGCTCGGTGACGCCGCCTGAGCTCTCGGGCGGCACCTTCACCGTCTCCAACCTCGGCATGTACGGGATCGACTCGTTCGAGGCGGTGATCAACATGGGCCAGGCGGCGATCCTCTCCGTCGGCGCGATCCGCGAAGCCCCCGCCGTCCGCGACAGCCAAGTGGTTCCCGCCCAGTTGATGAAGGCGACGATCGCCTGTGACCACCGCATCCTCTACGGCGCCGAGGGCGCCGAATTCCTCGCCCGGGTCAAAACCCTGCTCGAGGAGCCCGTCTCCCTCGCGCTCTAGTCGGCCTGCCCGCCGCCGAGCTCGGGCGGCAGTGCTTTCGGACCTACCGGGTACATGTGCCGCAGCTGCTCCTCGGTCATCTCCAGCGTGCTGGTGATCTCTTCCCGCGGGGCGCCGACCACCAGCCAGAGCTGATCGGCCTCGGTGTCGTTGAAAAGCTGCCGCGGCGTGTCCGGCTCGACCAGCAGCGTGTCGAGCGGCTCCAGCGTCAGCACCTCCTCGCCGACTCGCACCCGCCCCTCGCCCTCCAGCAGCACGTAGAGCTCCTCCTGCGTGAAGTGCCGGTGGAAGGTCGAAGCTTTCCCCGGCTCCAACCGCCACATCCGCGCCCCCAACTGCGTCGCCTCGAGCTGCCCCCCAAGATCCGTGTTCGGCGTCTGCATCTGATTCGAACGCCGCCAGAAGGCATCGGCGTTTTTCAGCAACCGGTAAGCCATCTCAGTGTCGCTTTTGTCTCCCTATGCGAGACAAAAGCGACATCACACCTCGATCCAGGTGCCTTTGGGGCCGAGGTTGCGGATCGGCGTGGGGCCGATCTGGCTTTCGCAGCCCCAGGACTCGTGGATGTGGCCGCAGACGGCGAGGCGGGGGCGCTTCTCTTCGATCGCGCGGAGGAGGGCGGGGCTGCCGAAGTTGCCACCGCCGCCGCTGTCGCAGTGGTCCTTCGGTGGTGAGTGAAGGACGAGGACGGCGTCCTCGGGGCAGGCGGCGAGCTTCTGGGTCGCCGCCGCGTCGTCGAGGTCGAAGCTCCAGTCCCAGGGGGTGACCGGGATGCCGGCGCCGAGGCCGAAGAACTCGGTGCCCTCGATCGTCGTCCCTTCGCCGTGGAGGACGGTCGCGGCGCTCCAGTCGGCGGCGGCCTCGCGCAGGGCATCGAGGGTCTCGTTGTTGCCGGGGACGAGGACGGTGGGGGTCTCGATCCCCGAAAGCGCGTCGATCGTTTCTCCGAGCCCCTCGTGGACCGAGGCGAAGTCGCCGGCCCCGATCACGACGTCGGCCTCGGCCGACAGCTCGACCAGCCGCGCGCCCTGCTCGAGGTCGCGATGAAGGTCGCTGAAGGCGAGGATCCGCATCCCGGAAAACCTAGCTGCTCGGTGCGGGCGCGGGGAAGCGGCCAGCTCGGCGCCGCGGCCGGGCTGGTTCCTCTTCCTCCCGCACCTGCAGGTCGAAGTAGAGGAGGGTGCGGCCGGCGGTGACGTAGGGGATGAAGAGGGCGAAGACGAGCGAGCCGAGCAGGTTGATCCAGACGAGGTCGAAGCCGGTGAAGATCAGGGCGAAGCCGAGGATCGGGCCGGCGGCGACGCTGAGCAGCCAGAGCGGGGCGGCAACGCGGACGGTGTGCCACCAGCGGCCGCGGACCAGCTCCGAGCTGCCACGGAAGGACTCGCGGATCGACTTGTCGGTGAACAGCACTTCCTGCTGGACGAAGAGCCAGGAGACGTATTTCCAGATCGCGAAGGGGAGGCCGATCACCGTGATCGCCATCAGGGTGAGGGCGACGATCGCCAGCAGCTGGGCGGCGACCACGCGGCCGAAGCGCGCCAGCGCCCCCCGCACCGAGTCGAGGAAGCCGATCCGGCGGCCGCGGCAGAGCTCGCGGACGAAGACGATCACCACCGCCGCCACGAGCGCTTCGGCGACCGGGCGCCCGAACGTTTCCGCGAAGTCGGCGAAGGCCAGGTGGACGCCGGCGCGCCCGGCGGCGTCGTCGACCCCGCGACCGGTGGCGATCGCTTCGGCGAGCAGGCTGACGCCGCCGACGATCGGGAAGGCGATCAGCGCAATCGGCACCAGCGTCGTCCAGTAGCGCCCGTAGAGCCGCCGCGTCGTCCGCAGCAGCTGGCCGAAGGCGCGCCGGCCCCGCAGGTTCTCGAGGTCGACCGGGCCCCAGCGGGTGAGGCCGAAGAAGGCGAGCAGCGCCAGCAGGACCGCGGCGACGATCGCGTAGGCCGCCGCCTGCGACTTGGTGGCGATGTGGGTGAGGTCGGTGGCGGCGACGACGGCGCCGCAGAAGACGCTGGTCACGGTCGGCCCGACCACCGAGCCGCCGGGCAGCCGCGGGCTGGTCGAGCGCTGCTCGGCCATCCAGGCAAACGGTTCGCGCCAGACCGTCTTCGTCACCGGCCCGGTCGGCCCGTTGTTGTAGCTCTTTTCCCGTTCGCCCCAGCGGCCGCGGTAGCTGAGCCACTGGAAGGCGCCGTGTTCGGGCGCGGTTTCCGGCAGCAGCACCGGCCGCAGGGGCAGTTCGCGCAGCGGTTCGGAGGTGTTGTCGCAGCCGACGCCGGAGCCGTTCTGGCCGTTGCCGAGGTACACGGCGGAGTCGTAGAAGGTCGCGTGGGAGCCGGCGGCGGGATAGACGACCGGGTGCGTCCCTTCCTTCTGCACCTTGCCGTCGCTCCAGCTCGCGCGCTCGCCGCCGGCGTGCTGGAAGACGATCACTTCGCTCGGTTCTTCGGCGAGCGCGTCGTCGACGACGTTCGATTCGAAGCTCAGCTGCATCCCCTCCCAGTCGCCCTCGTGGAGGTCGTTGAACTGGTTGAAGTACCAGTAGAACCAGTACTGCAGGGCGAAGCCGTCGTGGTTCGGTTCGCGGGCGATGTGGGCGTAGGCGATCGCCGGCGCCCTGCCTTCTTCGAGCAGCTGGCGGAAGGCGCGCGCGTAGACGCAGGTCTTGCCGAGGACCTTGCCTTCGTAGTCGAGGTACCAGCCGTCGCGCAGGCCGGCGATGTCGGCGGCGGTCGGCGCTCGCTTCACCGCTTCGAGGCTGCCGTCGGCCAGTTCGTGGGTGAGGGTTACGGTTGGGTTGCCAAGGACGGCGTCGACGTTGGTCGGCTGGTACTGCTCCTCGGCGGTGTCGCAGGGCGGGTTCCGCTGTTCCCGCAGCATCGCGATCGGCACGTACTTCTCGGCCAACTGCTGCGCAGCTTCATCGGCGACGGGAGCGGCAGCGGCGGCAGCCGGCGACCCGAGGGCCGCCAGCGCGGTGATTACCAGCAGGACGAAGCGCCGGCCTCTCACGCGGCCGAACGTATCAGCGGCGACCGGCGCCGCCTAGGCGGGCCCGGCGGAGGTCGGCTCGCCGAAGTCCTCGACCTCGGTTTCGACTTTGCCGCCCGGCATCCCGACCAGGGCGACGACGAAGGCGACCGCCATCGCCACCGCCATCCCGTAGAAGACCGTGCGCGAGGCGAGGGCGAAGTCGTGGGGGATGTTTTCGGCGACCTTGGCGATCGGGCCGTGGAGGTGGGCCGGGAATTCGCTGCCGTTGCCGCTGCCCTGGCTGATCGCGTCGGCGATGCCGTCGGCGGCCTGCTTCGGCACCCCGTTTTCGGCCGCCGTCGCCTCCAGGTTGGAGCGGTTCTCGCTGATCAGGATCGTGCCGAGGACGGCGAGGCCGAGGCTGGAGCCGAAGTTCCGCACCGTCTGCGTGATCCCGGTCGCCTCGCCGTAGCGGCTGCGCGGCACCCGGTTGAGCGCGTCGGTGTTGGCGGGGCTGAGGACGAGCCCGACGCCGGCCCCGGCGATGACGATGTAGTACCACTGGTCGGAGACCGAGAGCTCGGTCATCGAGTGGCCCCAGAGGTAGAAGCCGACCGCGGCGACGGCGCAGCCGACCACCACCGCCGGCCGTGCGCCGACCCGGTCGAGGACCTTGCCGCCCCATTGCGAGGCGGTGGCGAAGCCGGCGAAGAAGATCAGCAGGTAGAGCCCGGTTTCCGAGGCGCTTTCGCCGAGCGAGATCTGCGCGTACATGCTGGCGAAGAAGAAGAGCGGGACGAAGGCGATCATCAGCAAGAAGAGGACGACGTTGTCGATCGCGAAGGCGCGGTCGCGGAAGACCGAGAGCCGCAGCAGCGGGTTCTCGACCCGCAGCTCGTAGCGGACGAAGGCGGCGAGCAGCGCGATGCCGGCGACGATCGTTCCCCAGGTCGCCGGGCTGTCCCAGTGCCAGACGCTCGACTGCTGCAGGCCGAGCACGGCAAGCCCCATCCCGGCGGTGATCAGGACCGCGCCGCGGTAGTCGAGCGGCGCCGGGTGCTTCTCGTCGGCGGGCTTCGATTTGGCGATCAGGACGAGGGCGATGATCGCGACCGGGATGTTGACCCAGAAGATCGCCCGCCAGGTCCATTCGACGAGGAAGCCCCCGGCCAGCGGGCCGACCGAGGTGAGGCCGCCGGCGATCGCGAAGAAGATCGCCATCGCCCGGCCGCGTTCGCTGACCGGGAAGGCGTTCAGGACGATCGCCAGCGCCGCCGGGAACATGATCGCCGCGCCGGCGCCCTGGATCACCCGGAAGGTGATCAACCAGGCCTCGTCGAGGGAGCCGGTGGGAGTGGCGCCACAGAGGGCGGAGGCGACGGCGAAGACGATCACCCCGAGCGTAACCATGCGCCGGTGGCCGGCGATGTCGGCGAGGCGGCCGCCGAAGGCGAACAGCGCCGAGAGCGAGAGCAGGTAGCCGTTGACGATCCACTGCACCCCGGTCGCCGAGAGCGAGAGGTCGTCCTGGATCGTCGGGATCGCGATCGCGACGATCGTCTGGTCGATGAAGGTCATCGAGACGGCGAAGATCATCGCCGCGAGAATCAGCTTGCTGTTTTGACTGGTGCTTTCGCTCATGCGTCGCGATTTGCCACTGGGCCGGCGATTCCTCCCCGAGGTTCGGTAAAGTCGCCGCCCTGATGCCCGGAGTCTTCTGGCTTGGATTCGGAATCGCCGCCGCCATCTTCTTGATCGGCTGCATTTCCGGTGCCCGCTCGCGCACCGCGTCGCTTCGTACCGGCGCCGCAATGGGCGCTTACCTCGGCATCATGGCCGCGTTTCCCTTGCTCGCCATCGGTCTCGCGACCAGCTAGCCCCAAGCCCGCCTGACCGGCGCATTTCGGCGTCCTCAGTCGGTCGTGTGCAGAGCACACTTCCCTCCCTGCGTCCTTGAACTGCTTGGTCAGTCGAACTTGGGGTAGGCATGGGCACATGACCAATGCGACCGAGGTTCCTGTTCTCACCCTGCACGATGGCGTCGAGATGCCGCAGCTCGGCTTCGGCGTCTTCCAGATCCCGCCGGAGGAAACGCAGGAGCGGGTCGAGGAAGCGCTGGCGGTCGGCTACCGCCACGTCGACACCGCCGCTGCCTACCGCAACGAGACCGGAGTGGGGGCGGCGATCGCCGCCGCCGGGGTGCCGCGCGAGGACGTCTTCGTCACCACCAAGCTCTGGAACTCCGAGCAGGGATACGACTCGACCCTGCGGGCCTTCGAGAAGAGCATCGAGCGGCTGGGGACCGACCATGTCGACCTCTACCTGATCCACTGGCCGCTGCCAAGCCGCGACCTCTACCTCGACACCTGGCGCGCCTTCGAACGAATCAGGGAGGAAGGTGGCGCCCGCTCGATCGGCGTCTCGAACTTCCGCGTCGAGGACCTCGAGCGGCTCGAGGCCGAGGCCGAGCAGCGGCCGACCGTCAACCAGATCGAGCTGCACCCGCGGCTGCAGCAGGCCGAGCTGCGCGCCTGGCACGACGACCACGAGGTCGCCACCGAGGCCTGGAGCCCGCTGGCGCAGGGCGACCTGCTCGAAGACGAAACGATCGAAACCGTCGCCGCCCACCACGAGCGCTCGCCGGCCCAGGTGATCCTCCGCTGGCACCTGCAGCTCGGCAACGTCGTGATCCCGAAATCGGCGACGCCGGAGCGGATCCGCGAGAACTTCGAGCTCTTCGACTTCGCCCTCAGCGAGGACGACATGGCGGCGATCGAGCGGCTCGACGCCGGTGAGCGGACCGGCCCCGATCCGGCCACCTTCAGCGTCGCCTGAGCGCCTGCCCTGCCACATAGGCTGCCGGCGTGAGCGCTGAGCGGCGGCTGGAGCTGACCAACAGAGTTGCGGCGACCGCCTTCGTCATCGGCGGTTCGCTGTTCTGCCTCGGTGCCCTGCTGGCGCAGGCCCACGTCGGGGGGCCGCGGTTGGCCGGCGCCGTCTTTTTCGTCGGCGGCGCCTTCTTCACGACCGGCGGCTACACGTCGGTCCTGCTGGCCGCGAACGGGGGCGGGGGCGGGTGGCGCTGGTGGGCGTTCGATCCGCGGCGGCTCGACTGGGCGAGTGCGTTCGTCCTCTTCGTCGGCACCCTCTACTTCGGCGTCAGCCTGCTGGCGGCGCTGATCGGGGATCTCACCACTGCCCAGGAGCACCGGCTCGTCTGGTCGCCGGAAGTCATCGGCTGCGTGCTCTTCCTGGTCTCCGGCCACCTGGCCCTGCTCCAGCTGCGGCGCGAGCGCCGGCGCGGCCAGGGCAGCCGACTCGACTGGTGGATCGCGGTCGTCAACCAGGTCGGCTCGGCACTCTTCATGGTCGCCGCGATCGCCGCCTTTGTGCGCCCGTCGAGCGGCGACGAGCTGGCGGTCGGCATCGCCAACTGGGGAACCTTCGCGGGCGCCGCCTGCTTCGCCGCGGCCGGCGTCATGCAGGAGTTCGATCGTCCCTAGAGCCTGAAAGGATTGGCCGCGTGGCCAGTGGAAAAGCGGAGGCGCCCCGCACCGAGCGCGTCCTGTCAGGGATCTGGCGCTTGCGGTTGCCGCTGCCGTGGCCCGGCGTCCCGCACGGCAACGCCTGGGCGGTCGAGCACGACGGCGGCGTCGTCATGTTCGACACCGGGATCGGCGGCAGGGGGAAGCTGCGGCAGCTCGACCTGGCCCTGGCCCAGGCCGGCTTCGGGGTCGAGGACGTGCGGCTCGTCGTCTGCACCCACTCCCACACCGACCACTACGGCCTCGCCGGGGCGATCTGCGAGCGGGCCGGCTGCGAGCTCTGGATGCACCCGAACTGGGAGCACGTGCGGCTGCTCGCCGACGACCCCGAGGCGGCACTGGAGGCGCGGATCGAGGTGGCGCGGCAGAGCGGCGTCTCACCGGCGGCGCTGGAGCGCTACCGCGAGCAGCGCAGCGACAGCGAGACCGGGATCGACATCCTCAAGGAGCCCGACCGCGAGCTGGTGCCGGGGGTGGAGGTGGAGACCGACCTGGGGACCTGGCAGGTGGTCGAGACGCCGGGCCACGCGCCCTCCCACGTCGTCCTCCACCAGCCCGAGCGCCGCCTGCTGATCTCCGGCGACCACCTGCTCGGCCGCACCGTCCTCTTCTTCGACTACGGCCACAGTCCCGACCCGGTCGGCGAATTCTGCGCCAGCCTCGCCCGGGTCGAGCCACTCGCGGTCGACCTCGTCCTCCCCGGCCACGGCCGCACCTTTCGCGACCCCGAGGCGAAGATCGCCGAGTCGCGGCGCCAGGTGAACGAGCTGCTTGGGAAGGTGCGCGAGGCGCTCGGCAAAGGGGAGCGGACCGCCTTCGAAATCGTCGAAGACATCGTCGGCCCCGACATGGTCAGGAGCCCGGCCAGCGCCTGGGTCCTGCAGATCGTCCTCTCCTGCCTCGACCACCTGGCGATCGCCGGCGAGGTCGAGGGCATCGACGGCTCAGACCCGCAGCGCTGGCGGCTCACGTAGCCTGTCGGGCGATGGCGAGCTTCACCTACGTGCGCCAGGTCGCCGCCCCGCCCGAGGTCGTCTTCGACGTCCTCACCGACCACCGGCGCTACACCGAGATCACGCCCCTGCGCCGCGCCGAGCTCGAGCGGGAGGGTGAGCCGACGCCGAACGGCGTCGGTGCGATCCGCGTGCTCAGTGCCCTGCCGGGGCCGCCGATGCGCGAGGAAGTGATCGCCTACGAGCGCCCGTACCGCTTCTCCTACACGATCCTCTCCGGCCTGCCGGTCCGCGACCACGTCGGCACCGTCGAGCTGGAACCGAAGGACGGCGGCACCGAGATCACCTATGCCGTCAGGACGACCCCGACGATCCCGCTCGCCGGCCCGATCTTCATGGCGGGCCTGAAGAAAGCGATCCGGGACCTGATCGGGGGAGTAGCGAAAGAGTCCGAGCGCCGCGCCGCGAATGCGCGGTAATGGCGTCCTCGACCAGCACCTCTGGCACCGCTCCAACAGGTGGCTTGCCGTGGCGCTGCTGGCGCTGGCGGTCCTGGTCAGCGGCGCGATCGTCGCCTACGAGCTGCTGAAGCGGCCGGCCGACGTTCACAACGAGGAGGCGATCCGCCACTTCAAGCCGCAGAAGCCGCCGCCGCCGAAAGAGCCGCGGACGGTCAACTGGCCGGTCTTCGGCCAGAACCCGGCCCGCACCAAGTACCTGTCGGTGCGGGGGATCAAGCCCCCCTTCGACAAACTCTGGCGCTTCACCGAGAAGCCGCTGCAGGAGTTCCCGCCGATCTACGTCGGCGGCAAGCTCTACTTCGTCAACAACAACGGCTACGCCTTCGCCCTCGACGCCGACAGCGGCAGAGTCCTCTGGGAACGGCGGATCGGGAGCCTCAACGCCTCCTCGCCGGCCTATTCCAAACACCGGCTCTACATCGTCAACCTCGAGCCGGGCCACGTCGTCAAGCTCGACGCGAAAACCGGGAAGACGATCTGGAAGCGAGACCTGCCCGGCCGGGCGGAGTCCTCCCCGGTTGTGATCGGCCGCACGGTCTACTTCGGTTGCGAAAACGGCGAACTCTTCGCGCTCAGCACGATCAGCGGCAACGTCCGCTGGTCGACTCCCCTCAGCGGCCCGATCAAGGCCGCGCCGGCCTACTACGGTGGCCGCCTCTACGTCGGCGACTACGGCGGCCACATGAACGCGGTCGACGCCAAGACCGGCAAGCTGGTCTGGCAGAGCGGCTCGCTCGGCCCCGGCTTCGGCGGTTCCGGCGAGTTCTACTCAACCCCCGCGGTCGCCTACGGCCGCGTCTACTCCGGCAACAACGACGGCCGCGTCTACAGCTACGACCTCTCCGACGGCACCCTCGCCTGGTCATACTCGACCGGCGGCTACGCCTACTCCGGCCCCGCCGTTGCCAACACGAGGCACAGCCCGCCGACCGTCTTCATCGGTTCCTTCGACGGCAACGTCTACGCGCTCAACGCCAAGGACGGCAGCCTGCGCTGGAGCCGCTCGGCCGGCGGCCAGGTGGTCGGCGCGCTCTCGGCAGTCGGCGACATCGTCTACGTCTCCGAGTTCACCCACAAAACGACGAGCGGCTTCATGATGCGCAGCGGCAAGCGGGTCTTCCGCTACCCGAAGGGGACCTACACGCCGGTGATCTCCGACGGCCGGCGGATCTACCTGACCGGGTACTCGAGCATCACCGCGCTCCAACCCCACCGGGCGGCGGTGGCGGTAGCTTCGGCGCACCGCGCGCATAAGCCGGGAAAAGCCCAGAGTGGAGCTGGGTCCGCAGGACGCTCAAGCTCGAACCGTAGTTCTGGATCCGGTAGCTGTTCGAATCCCCGAAGTCCTGGTAATAGACCAGCATCCGGCAACGGCGGTGGCTGCCAAGCCAAGCAAAGAGCTTGCGCACGAAAGTCGGGTCCTCACCTTCAACAGCCCACTCGGCAAGCGCAAAAGGCTTGCCGGAAAAGCGGCGGTAAAGGCCGGTAAGCGCGTCCCATTCGGGGTAGCCGGAGTAGAAGTCGGTGCCGACCCAGTCGACCCAGCGCGAGCCGGGGTAAAAGTGTTTCGGCCGGTTCTGCGGCGTGGTGGGGGAGCCGGCGGGCAGCGGGCTCCAGACGATCGCCACCGGCGCCTGCGGCAGGGCGCGGACGTCGACGGTCAGCGGCGGCAGGCCGGCGACGGCGAGGCGATGATTGATCTGCCCTGCGGTGCCGCCGCCGTGGACGATCACGTAGATGCGGCGGAAGGCGCGTTTGTAGGCGCGGGGGCTGTGTTCGGGGCCGCGCGAGGTGCCGGCGCAGTCGTAGGCGGCGTAGACGTTGAGGCAGCGGTTCGGCTCGCCGAGCGGCCGCACGTAGGCCCGCATCCCCTTTTCGAAGAAGAGCTTGTTGAGGCGGACGAGGTAGCGGTCGCCGCGGCCGGCGGCGATCTGCGGCAGCGAGATCACCTCGTGGCCGTCCTTGTCGGTGCTGATGTGGATCATCGGCCGCGCCCGCGCCGTCTGCCAGCGCCGGATCGAATCGGGGAAGTCGCTGCCCCAGGTGCGGAACGACTCGATCACCGCCGGGTGCTTGTTGACCGCCTCGGAGAAGTGCCCGAAGTCGGCCATGTCGCCGGTGTCGGAGACCCCGAAGTAGACCTTCTTCCCGGGCGGCTTCAGCAGGGAGAAGGCGGACGCGGGAGCGGCGGTCGCAAGGACGACCAGCAGCAGGCAGGCGAGGACGACCCCCGGGACGGCTTTGGCTCGAGGCAACACGGCGGGAGCGTCCATGCTTGCAAGCGCGGCTCTTGTGCCGTCACCGGGCGCACGCGGCCGCAAGGGCGATTGCGTGGTTTCTTTCGCACGACATAGGTGCAAAAGGAACCACGATTTAGGCGGCGAGCGGTGCGGTGTGCTCGGCGATCAGTGCCAGCACTTCCGGCGCGTACTTCTCGATGAAGGCGGGGCCGACGCCGCTGATCGCGAGCAGGGCGTCCTCGTCCTGCGGGCGGGCGGCGGCGATCGCGGTGAGGGTTTTGTTGGCAGCGACGGTGTAGGCGGGCTTGCCTGCGGCAGCGTCGAGGCGCCAGGCTTTCAGCGCCTCGAACAGCGGGGCGTCGGCGGGAGAGAGCTGGGGGACGGGGGCGGACGCCTTCGCGCTGCTGGACTTCGAGCGCGTCACCGCGATCGTGTCCGGGTCCGGGAGCCAGTCGAGCATGTCGCAGACGTCGCAGCAGCGCTCTAAGGGGGCGCCGGCGGTGCTGTCGGAGAAGTGGTCGAGGAGGGCGCGGCGGCGGCACTCGGTGCCGTAGATGAAGTCTTTGATCACGTGGTAGGCGCGCCAGCCGCGCTCGCGGGCTACTGCCAGCTCGGGGTCGCCGGCGCGCTGTTCGTTGAAGCGGACGAGGCGGCCGAGGTCGGATTTCAGCGCCAGCAGCGTCGCCCGCGAGGGCAGGCCGTCGCGCCCGGCGCGGCCGGCCTCCTGGTAGTAGGCCTCGACGCTGGTCGGAATCGTCACGTGCCAGACCGAGCGCACGTCGGCCTTGTCGACACCCATCCCGAAGGCGTTGGTGGCGCAGATGACGCCGGTGTCGGTGGCCATGAACCGTTCCTGGATCGCCGTCCGCTGCTCTGGCTGCAACCCGGCGTGGTAGGCGACGGCGGCGATGCCGCCGTCGCGCAGGTCGGCCGCCACCTCTTCGGTCTGCTTGCGGGTGCCGCAGTAGACGATCGCCGGCCGGTTGGCGGGGTCGGCGAGGCCCGCCTTCAGCAGCGCCTGCCGCCGCGCCGTCGAGCCCTTGCCCTCGAGCGCGACGACGTCGAAGGAGAGGTTCGGCCGGTCGAAGCCGGAGCGCACCTGCAGCGGCTCCTTCATCGCAAAGCGCGAGGCGATCTCGCGGGCGACCGGCACGGTTGCCGTTGCCGTGCAGGCCATCACCGTCGGCCGCCCCAGCCGCTGCACGACCTCGGGCAGCCGCAGGTAGTCGGGGCGGAAGTCGTGACCCCACTCCGAGACGCAGTGCGCCTCGTCGACCGCGACCAGGTCGACCGTCCGCTCGGCCAGCGCTTCGAGGAAGACATTGGACGCAAACCGCTCAGGCGCGCAGTAGACGATCCGCGCATCCCGCCGCACCGAGTCGAGGGCCTCCCAAGCGACTTCGTCCGACATCCCCGAGGTGATCATCGCCACCGGCTGCCCCAGCCGCCGCAGCTTCTCCCACTGGTCCCGCATAAGGGCGATCAGCGGGCTGACCACGATCGTCAGCTCCTCCGAGGCCAAGCCCGGCAGCTGGTAGCAGAGGCTCTTGCCGCCGCCCGTAGGCATCACGATCAGCGAGTCGCGGCCCTCGAGGGCCGCGACCACCGCCTCGCGCTGGCCCGCCCGCCAGCTCTCGTAGCCGAGCTGCCGCAGCAGCTCGTCGGCTCTTTCCCCGGGTCCGTTCATGGACGAGCCAGGGTAGGGCCTCCCACGGCGGGTCAGGCGTGTTCTGCCTGCGCGATTGCCGCAGGTACCTGACTCAGCTTCTCCGCCAGCGTGTCGATCGACTGCGCCAGCTTGCGGGTGTCGGCCTTCGTCAGCTCGGTGTAGGAGACGAAGCCGTTGCCCTGCCGGTAGGGCTCCAGCGCCGCGAAGACCATCTTGAAGTCGGCTTCGATTTCGCCCGCGAGCTCCGGGTCGGTTTCGTCGAGCAGCGGCTTCACCGCTTCGAAGGCGGCCTCGGCCCCTTCGACGTTGGCCTCGAAGTCGACCAGGTCGGTGTGGGAGTAGCGCTCCTCCTCGCCGGTGATCTTCGAAGCCGAGACCTCGCCGAGCAGCTCGTTGGCGCCGTTGGCGATCTGCACCGCCTGCAGTTCGACCGTCTTCACCTTCGCCGCCAGTTCCGCGACGTCGGCCTGCAGCTGCTTGGCGACCGGCGCCATGCCCTGCGCGGTGCCTTCTTCCCAGAGCGCTTTCTCGATCCGGTGGAAGCCTTCGAATTCGCTCGCCGGCACGTCGTTTTCACGAGCGTCGATCCGCGGGTCGAGGCTGCCGAAGGACTCGGCCACCGGCTCGATCTTCTCGTAGGGGATGCGGGCCGCCGTGTAGAGCGATTTCGCCTTGGCGACGTCGCCCGCTTGCACCGCGGCGACGAACGGTGCGGTCTTGGCGACCAGCTCGTCGGTGTTCTGCTCGAGGTAGGTGCGGTAGGAGGCGATCGCCTTCTCGATCTGGGGGCTGTTCTGCGCCTTCAGGTCGCCGCTGACCATCAGCGTGCCGCGCTCGTCGTCGCCGCCGGGGCAGTAGATCGTGTATTCGCCCTTCTCCAGGGTCAGCGAGAAGCTGCCGCTGAGGCCGTCGGAGAGGTTCTCCTTCTCGCCGAGGATCGTTTCCCCGTCCATCACCTCCATCTCGGTCACCTTGCTGGTGCCGGTGTTTTCGACCTCGAAGGTGATCGGCCCGGCGGGCGCTTTCGCGTCGTGCGGGGTGCAGCCGGCATCGGTCAGCTCAAAGCTGACTTTCTTGGCTCCCGCGGGCGCGTCTTCGCTGGAACCGCAGGCGCTGGTGAACAGGACGAGTAGGAGCGCGGTGCCCGCGCAAAGCATCTTCAGGTTCATAGTTAGGGCACCCTAACAAAGACCAACAGATTAAGTCGGATATCCCGAACTGCATCAGATTTCCGACCTGGCAGGCGGGAAATCTGATGCAGTTCGCTCAGAACAGGCCTTCGCCGACGTAGCCACCGGGCTCGGCCCCAGGGGGAACGGCGAACAGGCCGCTGCCGACGTGCTTGATGTACTCGTTCAGCGCGTCGATCTGGCCGAGGCGCTGCTGGATCGGGACGAACTGCTTCGCCGGGTCGCGCTGGAAGCAGATGAAGAAGAGGCCGGCTTCGAGCTCGCCGAGGCTCTCGTCGACGCCGTCGGTGAAGGAGTAGCCGCGGCGGAGGATGCGGGCGCCGCTGTTTTCCTTCGCCGAGGCGAGGCGGACGTGGGAGTCGACCGGGATCAGCGGGTGCCCGTTTTCTTGCGCGTCGAGGGGCAGCGGGTCGAACTCATCGTGTCGCCCGAGCGGGGCACCGCTGTACTTGTGGCGCCCGATCGTCCGCTCCTGGTCTTGCAAGGAAGCACGGTCCCAGACCTCGAGCAGCATCCGGATCCGGCGGGTGACCATGTAGCTGCCTCCCTTCATCCAGGCCGGGCCCTTGCCGCCGACCCAGACGAAGCGGTCCATCGCCTCGGTGTCCTCGGCCTTGATGTTGGCGGTGCCGTCCTTCATCCCCATCAGGTTGCGCGGCGTGTCCTGGCTGCGGCTGGTGGTCGCGGTGCGGCCGAAGCCGAGCTGGGACCAGCGCATCGCCACCGTGCCGCGGCCGATCCGGGCGAGGTTGCGGATCGCGTGGAAGGCGACCTGCGGGTCGTCCGAGCACGCCTGGACGCAGATGTCGCCGCCGCTTTCGGCCGGGTCGAGCTCGTCGCCGGGGAGCGGCGGCAGCGGTTTGAGCGCAGCCGGGCGCTTGCCGGCCAGCCCCAGCCCGGGCTTCTCGAACAGGCTCGGCCCGAACCCGAAGGTGACGGTGAGGCTGGAAGGGAGGAGGCCGACGGTCTCGCCGGTGTCGTCCGGCGGCGCCAGCGCGACGTCGTTGACGTCGCCGATCATCGCGCCGGAAGTCGCTTCCGCCGCGGCGAGCGTCCACTCGCGCAGCAGCTCCTGCAGCTCGGCGGGGTCTTCGGTCAGCAGGTCGAAGGCGGCGAAGTGGAGGCGGTCCTGCGCCGGGGTGTCGATCCCCGCCTGGTGAGCGCCGTAGAAGGGGACGCTGCCGGTGCCCTCGCCGCTGGCGCCGGCGGTCTCCTGGCCGACCAGGAACCCACCGGCGGCGCCGAGCCCGAGGCCGGCCGCGCCCGCACCGGCGGAGGTCAGCAAGCGGCGGCGGGTGAGCGGGCTCATCGCGGGAGCGGGTCGGTCCGGGGAGCTGGGAGGCCGGCGCTCAGGCGGCGGTCTCGGCGGCGCCGATGCGGCCGCCGGCGCGGAGGCGGTCGCGCCGCGGCCGCACCCGCATGCCCTGCGGCCAGAGCACGTAGGCGGCCACCGGGATCACGTAGCCGAGGTAGAGGATCGCTTCGATCACGGTCGGCGACGGCTGCAGGCCGAGCATCCCGGTCAGCAGCGAGCCGGAGACGGTGCCGGGCTGGACCAGCCAGCCGAGGTCGATCGCCTGGCCCTGCAGCCCGTTGATCCAGCCGGCCTCATGGGCGGTGTGGGCGGCGGAGGCGAGCAGGCCGGCGGCGACGAAGACGAGGACGATTCCGGTGATGCGGAAGAAGCGGGTGAGGTTGATGCGGACGCCGCCGCGGTAGAGGCCGAGGCCGATTGCGATCGCGGCGACGAGGCCGAGGACCGCGCCGGCGCCGGCGGCGGTGGTGTCGGTCGAGTCCTGGAAGGCGGCGAGGAGGAAGACCGAGGTCTCGAAGCCCTCGCGCAGGACCGCGAGGAAGGCCATCGCGACCAGGGCCAGGGTGGAGCCGGTCGCCAGCGCCGAGGCGGCCTCGCCTTCGAGCTGGGCTTTGATGCCGCGGGCGTGCCGCCGCATCCAGACGATCATGTAGGTGACGGCGCTGACCGCGATCAGCCCGACCACCGTCTCCAGGCCCTCCTGCTCCTTCTGCGGCAGCTGCTGCCCGACGACTTCGAGCAGGACGGCTACCCCGACGCAGAGGGCGAGCGCGATCCCGATTCCGATCCACATCTGCCGCATCGCGTCGCGGCGGCCCTCCTTGACCAGGAAGGCGGCGATGATGCCGATGATCAGCGAGGCCTCTACGCCCTCTCGCAAGGTGATGACGAAAGTCGGGATCATTCGGGGTGTCCTCCAGGGGCCGGGAGCCTGTTAGGCCTCCCTAATTAGGAGCCCCGAAAACCTAGCACGCCGCTAGGGAATCAGGCGGACGGAAGCCAGGGCTGTGACCAAGCTCCGGTTCCCCGGACCAGGTCCTCGGCCTGCTCGGGCCCCCAACTTCCCTGCTCGTACGGGTGAACCGGGCCCGGATCGTCGAGCAGCGGCTGGACCACGCGCCAGGTCTCTTCGATCGAGCTCTGGCGGGTGAAGAGCTGGTGCTGACCGGCGATCGCGTCGCCCAGCAGGCGCTCGTAGGGCTCGGGGTCTTCGCCGGGCGCCCGCTCGAAGAGGACCTCGAGGTCGGCCGCCTGGAAGGCCTCTTCGCCGGCCTTCTTCGCATAGAGGCGAATACGGGTGCCGGCCTTCGGCTCGATCCGAATCGTCATCTGGTTCGGTTCCGGCGTCTTGCCGTGGCCGATCCCGAGTTTCGGCGGCCGCTTGAAGAAGACCGTCACCTCCGTCGCCTTCACCGGCAGGTACTTGCCGGCGCGGACGAAGAAGGGGACCCCGGCCCAACGCCAGTTATCGACCTCGAGCTGGACCGCGGCGAAGGTCTCCGTCTTCGACCCCGCCTTGACGCCGTCGACGTCGAGGTACCCCTGATACTGGCCGCGGACGTAGCGCTTCGGGTCGGCCGCGCACATCGCCTTGAAGAACTCGAGCTTCTTGTCGCGGATGCTGTCGTGGTGGTTGCCGGTCGGCGGCTCCATGCCGACGATCCCCAGTACCTGCAGGGCGTGGTTCTGGATCACGTCGCGCATCGCCCCGACCGCGTCGTAGAAGCGGCCGCGGTCCTCGACGCCGAAGTCCTCGGCGATCGTCATCTGCACGTGGGAGACGTGCTCGCGGTTCCAAACCGGCTCCAGCAGCGCGTTGGCGAAGCGCAGGTAGGTGATGTCCATCACCGGCTCCTTGCCGAGGTAATGGTCGATACGGAGGATCTGCTCCTCCTCCAGGACCTCGGCCAGTTCGTCGTTCAGCTTGCGAGCCGATTCGAGGTCGTGCCCGAACGGCTTCTCGATCACCACGTGCGCGTTCTCGGTCAGACCGGCCTTGCCGAGCCCCTGGACGACGGTGGCGAAGAGCGCCGGCGGGATCTCCAGGTAGAAGACCGGGTGCTTGGCGTCGCCGAGCGCCTCGCCCACCCGCTTGAAGGTGTCTGCGTCCGCGTAGTCGCCCTGGACGTAGGTGAGCCGCTTGGCGAGGCGGGCGAAGACGTCCTCGTCGGGGCTGCCGACGCTTGCGCCGATCGCTTCGCGGGCCTGCTGCCGCAGTTTCTCGTCATCCCAGTCGTCGATCGCGACGCCGACGATCGGCACCTCGAGCTTGCCCGCGGCCTCCAGCCGGTAGAGCGCCCGGAAGGTCATTTTCTTGGCCAGGTCGCCGCTGATCCCGAAGATCGCGAGGACGTCGGCGGCGTCGTTTGCCATCGCCGCGCAGGCTATCGTCCACCCACCCCAACAGCGGAGGACTCATGGAACTTGGAATCGTCGGCCTCGGCCGAATGGGAGCCAACATGGCGCGGCGCCTGATGCGCGACGGCCACCAGATCGTCGCCTACGACGTCAACCCCGATGCGGTCGCGCAGTTGGCGGGCGAGGGAGCCGAGGGCGCCTCCTCGCTGGAGGAGATGGCCTCGAAGCTGAGCGCGCCGCGCTCGGTCTGGATCATGGTCCCGGCCGGCGAGATCACCGAGCAGACCGTCGACGCGGTCGCCGCGGTGCTGGAGTCCGGCGACGCGATCGTCGACGGCGGCAACTCCTACTACCGCGATGACATCCGCCGCGCCGCAAAGGTCGGCGAGCAGGGGATCGATTACGTCGATTGCGGCACCAGCGGCGGCGTCTTCGGCCTCGAGCGCGGCTACTGCCTGATGATCGGCGGCCCCGACCGGGCGGTGGAGCGGCTCGACCCGATCTTCGCCAGCCTGGCGCCGGGCGTCGAGTCGGCCGAGCGCACCCCGGGCCGCGACGGCGACCCCTCGCCCTCGGAGAACGGTTACCTGCACTGCGGTCCCAACGGCGCCGGCCACTTCGTGAAGATGGTCCACAACGGGATCGAGTACGGGGTGATGGCCGCCTACGCCGAGGGACTCAACATCCTCAAGAACGCCAACGCCGGAAAGGTCAAGCGCGAGGCCGACGCCGAGACGGCGCCGCTCGACCACCCCGAGTACTACCAGTACGACCTCGACCTGCCCGAGGTCGCCGAGGTCTGGCGCCGCGGCAGCGTGATCGGCTCCTGGCTGCTCGACCTGACCGCGGCGGCGCTGCAGGAATCGGACGACCTGGAGGAGTTCACGGGGCGGGTCTCCGACTCCGGCGAGGGTCGCTGGACGGCGATCGCGGCGATCGACGAGGGGGTGCCGACGCCGGTCCTGACCACCGCCCTGCACGAGCGCTTCTACTCGCGCGGGCTCGGCGACTTCGGCGACAAAGTCCTCTCGGCGATGCGCAAACAGTTCGGCGGCCACGACGAGAAGAAGGACTGACCCGTGCCGATCGAGCTCGAGGTCGCCGGCGACGAAAAGGCCGCCTCGCGGCGGGCGGCGGAGCTGATCGCCGCCGCCGGCGCCGAGGCCGCGGCCGAGCGCGGCCGCTTTGCCTTCGCGATGAGCGGCGGCCGCAGTCCCTGGGCGATGCTGGCGATCCTCGGCGAATCGGACGAGATGCCCTGGGACCGGACCGAGCTCTTCCAGGTCGACGAGCGGGTCGCCGCTCCCGGCGACGAGGCCCGCAACCTCACCCACATGGTCCTCGGCCTCTCGATGGACCACCAGGCGACGCTGCGCCCGATGCCCGTCACCCAGCGCGACCTCGAAACGGCCGCCCGCGACTACGAAGCCCAGCTCCCCGACCGCTTCGACCTCGTCCACCTCGGCCTCGGCCCCGACGGCCACACCGCCTCCCTCGTCCCCGGCGACCCGGTCCTGGAGGTCACCGACCGCCGCGTGGCGATGACCGAGACCGCCTACCAGGACCACCGCCGCATGACCCTCACCTATCCCGCCCTCAACGGAGCCCGCCGCATCGTCTGGCTGGTCACCGGCCCCGACAAGCCCGAGGCTCTGAAAAAGCTCCTAGCCGGAGACGAATCGATCCCCGCCGGGCGGGTCCGCAACGAGAACATGATCGTCGTCACCGATGAGGCGGCGGCCGAGAGATGAAATGTCGCCTTAGTGACCTATATGGCCACTAAGGCGACACGCCCTATGCCGCCGGGTCCAGCGAGACGGCGTGGTTGCCGACGATGCGGCCGTCGGGGTCCCACTTGCGCTTGACGTCGGCGAGGCGGGAGCAGACGTCGGGGGGGAGGATTTCGTCGGAGTCGCAGGGGCGCTCGGCGAAGTTGAAGTAGCCGCCGTCGCCGGCCCACGGTTCCATCGTGTTGTCGAAGCGGTCGAGGTGGCCCTCGATTGCTTCGCCCAGCTCCGGCGTCATCGGCATGCCGATGCCGAACATCACCCAGCCTGCGTCGAGGTGGCTGAGGGCGCCGCCGTTGGGATCGGGCCGGCCCAGGGCACCGCCCATGTGGCGGATCTCGGTCAGCAGCAACGGTGAGTTCGAATCGGGACCGGCGAGGTCGACGAAGGCGTCGATCGCCTCGTCGGGCAGCTCGCGCAGGACGCGGTGGTGGCCAAGGCCGGGGACCGGGTTCTCCGGATCCATGTGAATCCGGCAGAGGCCGGCGGCGGGAATCTGGTCGAAGGTGTCCATGATCGGCTCGCCGAGCTCCCGCAGCGGCGCGATCGCCGCTTCGCCCGCCTCCTTGTCGCTGATGCAGGCGGCGTCGATCGTCAGCAGCGGCGTCCCCCGCAGCGGCTCGGGAACGTCGGGGATCGGCGGCGGGGTGATGAAGCGGACCACCGAGGTCACGTCCTCGGATACGCCTTCAGCCCAGTCGCGGTAGCGGCGCACCGCCTCCCCGCCGAGCGCGGCGGGGAAGATCAGGACGCCCGCGTAGGCGGTCTCAACCGGCACCAGGTTGAGGTGCAGCGCGGTGACGATGCCGTAGTCCCCGCCGCCTCCCCGCAGGGCCCAGAAGAGGTCGGGCTCGTTGTCGGCGTCGACCGTGCGCGGCTCGCCGTCGGCGGTGACCAGCTCGATCGCCCGCATCCGGTTGCAGGCGAATCCGTAGCGGCGGCCAAGCCAGCTCAGCCCGCCGCCCAGGTGGTAGCCGACCGCGCCGACGTCGGGGGAGGAGCCGGGCATGCCGCTGAGCCCGTGGGCGCCGGCCGCTTCGCTCAGCTCGAGCACCAGCGTCCCTGCCTCGACTCGCGCGGTCTGCGCCTCACGATTGACCTCGACCCCGCGCATGCGCTCGGTCTTGATCAGGATCGTGTCCTCGAGAGAGCGCAGGGCGACGGCGCCGTGCCCGGTTCCCTGCCCCGCGACCCGGAGGTCGTTGTCGGCCGCGAACCGCACGGTGGCGACGACGTCGTCGCCGTTCTCGACGAAGGCAACCGCCTCGGGTCGCTGGTCGGCGGCGAGGTTCCAGGCCATTCGCGCCTGATCCCAGTCGGCATCGCTCGGGGTGGCAACTCGGCCGGCTATCGCCAGCCCGCTGAAGTCGGTCATACGGCTGTCTCCTTTACGTCAACTGAAGCTGGTGCGGTCCACGGCGCCTCCCCTTGCCACGAAAACATCGCCCACCATATCCGGGGGGAAGAGGCCGTGGGCGGCAATGCCGGGATCGGCCTCGAGGCGGGCCGCCAGCGCCGCCGGGTTGTCCAGGCCGGGGCCGCGGTAGTCGGCGATCAGGCCGCCATCGGGGGAGGGGGGAGCGTCGCGCAGCTCGACGTCGCCGCCGAGCCGCGCCAGGGTCGAGGCGGCGCCGAAGCCGAACAGCTCCAGCGGCACCGGCCCGCGCAGCGCCTCCACCGGCTTGCTCGAGTCGCAGATGACGACGAAACGCTCGGCCGCCGCGGCGACGATCTTCTCGCGCAGGTGGGCGCCGCCCCCGCCCTTGATCAGCCAGCCGTCCGGCGTCACCTCGTCGGTGCCGTCGATTGCGACGTCGAGCCGCTGCAGGCGGTCGAAGTCCTCGACCGGAATTCCCAGCTCCCGCGCCTGTTCTTCGGTCGCAATCGAGGTGGCGACGCAGCGGATCCCGGAAAGGCCACGGCGGGCGATCGCCGGCAGCAGATGGGCGACCGTCGAACCCGTCCCGAGGCCGACCGCCATCCCGCTCTCGACCAGCTCCGCTGCGGCCTCGGCGGCGAGCCGCTTCTCGTCATCGGGCGTGTTCACGAGCGGCACGCTACATTGCTCCGATGACTTCTACCGCCTCCGTTTCCGCAACTCAGGACTACAAGGTCGCCGACATCGGCCTCGCCGATTTCGGCCGTAAGGAGATCTCCCTCGCCGAGGTCGAGATGCCCGGCCTGATGCAGACCCGCGAGGAGTACGGCGCCGCGCAGCCGCTGAAGGGCGCCCGGATCACCGGCTCCCTCCACATGACGATCCAGACCGCGGTCCTGATCGAGACGCTGGTCGCCCTCGGCGCCGAGGTGCGCTGGGCCAGCTGCAACATCTTCAGCACCCAGGATCACGCCGCCGCGGCGATCGCCGCGGCCGGAATCCCCGTCTACGCCTGGAAAGGCGAGACCCTGGAGGAGTACTGGTGGTGCACCGAGCAGGCGCTCAACTGGCCCGACGGCGAGGGCCCGAACATGATCCTCGACGACGGCGGCGACGCCACCCTGCTCGTCCACAAGGGGGTCGAGTTCGAGAAGGCCGGCGCGGTCCCGGACCCGGCCTCGGCCGAGTCGGAGGAGTTCAAGATCGTCCTGCAGACGCTGCAGCGCTCGCTCGAGGAGGACTCGCAGCGCTGGACCAAGATCGCCGCCAACGTCAAGGGCGTCACCGAGGAGACGACGACCGGCGTCCACCGGCTCTACCAGCTGGCCGAGACCGGCGACCTGCTGTTCCCGGCGATCAACGTCAACGACTCGGTC
>Ga0070685_10000118_pt1 | contig 50597 bp, 54 predicted proteins | sample KBSS13LmetaG_FD_65651 | JGI IMG/M metagenome (GOLD analysis project Ga0070685, IMG submission 65651) | Switchgrass rhizosphere microbial communities from Kellogg Biological Station, Michigan, USA - KBS S1-3L metaG | ecosystem: Host-associated > Plants > Roots > Rhizosphere ...
CTGGACCGACATCGCGAAGATGCCGCACGTCCTCGTCGCCGGCACCACCGGCTCGGGCAAGAGCGGCTGCGTCAACGCGATCCTCTCCTCGATCCTGATGCAGGCCTCGCCGAACGAAGTGCGGCTGGTCCTGGTCGACCCCAAGCAGGTCGAGCTCAACCACTACGAGAACGTGCCGCACCTGCTGACGCCGGTGGTCACCTCGCCGCGATTGGCCGCGAACGTGCTCTCGAACCTGATCGGCGAGATGGAGAGCCGCTACGGGATCATGAGCGAGGCCCGCGCCCGCAACCTCGAGGAACTGAACCGGATCCGCCGCAAGAAGGGGATCGCGCCGCTGCCGCACATCCTCTGCGTGATCGACGAGCTCGCGGACCTGATGATGGTCGCCCCGGCCGAAGTCGAGGACTCGATCATCCGCCTGGCGCAGAAGTCGCGTGCCACCGGCATCCACCTGGTGCTGGCGACCCAGCGCCCCTCGACCGACATCATCACCGGCACGATCAAGGTCAACATCCCCTCGCGGATCGCCTTCGCCGTCTCCTCGCAGACCGACTCGCGGGTGATCCTCGACCAGGGCGGGGCGGAGACCCTGCTCGGTCAGGGCGACATGCTCTTCCGCGGCGCCGGCACCTCGAAGCTCTCGCGCGTCCAGGGTGCCTTCGTCACCGAGGACGAGATCGCCCGCATCACCGGGCACTGGGCCAAGCAGGGCGAACCGGACTTCGAGGACGAGCTGCTGGAGACGCCGCAGGAGGCCGAGTCCGGCGGCGGCGAGGACGACTTAGACCCCGACAGCGACGATCTGCTCGACGAGGCGATCCGCCTGGTCGTGCAGACCGAGACGGCCTCGGTCTCGATGGTCCAGCGGCGGCTGCGGGTCGGATACACCCGCGCCGGGCGCCTGATCGACATGCTCGAGCGGCGCGGCGTCATTTCCGGCTACGAGGGCTCGAAACCGCGCCAGGTGCTGATCACCCAGGCCGACCTGCCGCGGGTCCTCAGCAACGGCGACGCCGAGCCGGCGCCGGTCGCGGCTGACGCCGATCTCGACGCCTAGATCTCAGAAGACTTTGCGTCGCGGCTCAAATAGCCGCAAAATGGGGATGTGGACGATGGCGTCGGGATCAAACTTCGCGAGGCCCGGACCCGGAAGAAGCTGAGCCTGCAGCAGGTCGAAGAGGCGACGAAGATCCGCGGGCGCTACCTGGGGGCGATCGAGAACGACGAATGGGACCGGCTGCCCGGCGATACCTACGCCCGGGCCTTCATCCGCACCTACGGGCGCTATCTCGGCCTCGACGGCGACCGGCTGGCCGAGGAGCAGCGGCGCAGCCGAGGCGCCGCCCGGCCGGGAGAGCGGCTGCCGCGGGTCGATCCGCGGCCGCGGCCGGTGGTGCGGGAACGGCGCCGGGGGCGCGGCAGGATCTCACCGCGGCTGCTGGTGGCGGCGGTGACGGCGCTGGTGATCGCGGCGCTGCTGGCGGTCGGGCTCTCGACCGGCGGCGGTTCCGACGATTCCGGCAAGGGATCCGCGCCGGCGAAGCACAAGGGTCCGCGGGTCGGCCAGGCGGTGCCTCTCCGGTAGCTTCCGCCGGGTGATTCGCGCCGGCATCATCGTCACCGGGACCGAGGTCCTGACCGGGCGCATCTCCGACGCCAACGGGCCTTGGGTCTCCGAGCGGCTCGCCGAGCGTGGGGTGGAGGTCGCCCACATCATGGTCGTCGCCGACCGTCCCGACGACCTCGAGGCGGCGCTGCGCTTCCTGGCCGCGGAGGGGATGGACCTGATCGTCACCAGCGGCGGCCTCGGGCCGACCGCGGACGACCTCACCGCGGAGGTCGTCGCCCGCTTCGCCGGCCGCGAGATGGTCCTCGACGAGGCGATGGAGGCGAAGATCGCCGAGATCCTCAGCGGCTTCGCCCAGCGCTTCCGGCTCGACGAGGCGGCGATGCGCGACTCCAACCGCAAGCAGGCGATGGTGCCGGAGGGCGCGACCGCGCTCGATCCCGTGGGAACGGCGCCAGGGCTCGTCGTTCCCACCGGCGAGCGGGTCGTGATCGTCCTCCCGGGGCCGCCGCGTGAGCTGCAGCCGATGTGGGAGGCGGCGGTGGAGACCGGGCCGGTGAAGGAGGTCCTGGCGCGGGCGACGCCGCTGCGGGCCTACACGATGCGGATGTTCGGGGTGCCGGAGTCCGAAATCGCCAAGAGCCTGCGGGAGATGGAGTCCGAGGGGCTGGAGCTGGGGGCGGTGGAGATCACCACCTGCCTGCGCAAAGGCGAGATCGAGATCGACGTCCGCTACCGCGACGAGGCCGCCGCGGTCGCCGAGGAGGTGCGCGAGGGACTGGCGCGGCGACACCGGCGCGAGACCTTCAGCCTCGACGGCGAGTCGATCGACGCCCAGGTGGCGACGCTCCTGCTCGGCAAGCGGCTGGCGCTTGCCGAGTCCTGCAGCGGCGGCCTGCTGGCGGCGCGGATCACCGACCTGGCGGGGGCCTCGGAGTACTTCGGCGGCGGCGTCGTCGCCTACTCGAACGAGGCGAAGGCGGAGCTGCTGGGGGTCGATCCGCAGCTGATCGAGGCGAAGGGCGCGGTCTCGCCGGAGGTCGCCGAGGCGATGGCGATCGGGGCTATCGAGCGCTTTGACGCCGACGTGGCGGTCTCGATCACCGGCATCGCCGGGCCCGGCGGCGGCTCGGAGGAGAAACCGGTCGGTTACGTCTGCTTCAACGCCCGCCTCGCCGACGGAACCGCGATCGCCCGCGACCCGGTGATCCCCGGTGGCCGTCCCGACATCCGCGAACGCTCGGCCCTGGTCGGGATGCACCTGCTGCGCCAGCTCCTCGGTGAGGGAGACGGCGAGAAGCCGTGACGCAAAAGTTGCTTTAGGGCGTTGTTTCGTGCGTCGCGCCCCCGTAGCGTGGCGGCCGTGGCCAAGGAGCGACTGAAGACATCACCAAAAACCCCTAAGGCACGCCTGTTCGTCGCGCTAGACCTGCCGGAGGGGACCCGCGAGGGCCTGGTCTCCTGGAGCCAGGAGGCGCTGGCCGACCCGGCGCTGCGGCCGGTGGTGGCGGAGTCGCTCCACATCACCCTCGCCTTCCTCGGCTACCGGCCCGAGGAGGAGATCGAGGCGATTGCGGCAGCGGTGCGGGAGAGCGCTGCGCCGGCGCCCTGGGTGGAGCTGCGGGACCCCGAGCAACGGCCGCTGCGGGGGCGGGCGCGCCTGTATGCGCTGCCGGCGATCTCGCCGGGCGCCGAGGCGCTGCAGGCGGGGCTGCAGGAGAGACTTGTCGAGGCGGGCTTCTACGAGCCCGAGAAGCGGCCGTTCTGGCCGCATGTGACCGTGGCCCGGGTTCGTCCCGAGGCGCGGGGATCGAGGCGGCCGGCGGTCGTCTCGGAGCCTCCGGGAGCGATCCCGGAGGAGCTGTCAGAGCCGCGGATTGCTGTCCGGATGGCTCTTTATCGTTCTGAACTCCAGCCGACCGGTGCGCGCTATGTGCCGTTGGCCCAAGTCGAGCTGCCCGGAGGGGGCGGCAGTGAGGTGATCTAGATGGCGAAAGCGAACTTGAGAGAGGCATCGGCCAAAGAGGCCAAAGCGAAAGACGCGGCGCTGGAGAGCGCGGTAACCGGGATCAAACGGGAGTTCGGCGAGGGCTCCCTGATGCGGCTCGGCGACAAGGGCACCGTCAAGGTGGAGTCGATTCCGACCGGGGCGCTGTCACTCGACCTGGCGCTCGGCATCGGCGGCGTTCCGCGCGGCCGCATCGTCGAGATCTTCGGCCCGGAGTCCTCGGGTAAGACGACGCTCGTCAACCACATCATCGCCCAGGCCCAGGCGATGGGCGGCGTCTGCGCCTTCATCGACACCGAGCACGCGATCGACCCCGTCTACTCGCGGGCGATCGGGGTCGACACCGACGAGCTGCTGGTCTCCCAGCCCGACTACGGCGAGCAGGCGCTGCAGATCGCCGACCGGCTGATTGCCTCGGCTGCGGTGGACGTGGTCGCGATCGACTCGGTCGCGGCGCTGACCCCGAAAGCCGAGCTCGACGGCCAGATCGGCGACACCACGGTCGGGCTGCAGGCGCGGCTGATGTCGCAGGCGATGCGGAAACTGGCCGGAAACCTCAACCGGACCAACACCGTCTGCATCTTCACCAACCAGATCCGCGAAAAGGTCGGCGTCCAGTTCGGCTCGCCGGAGACCCAGCCGGGCGGCCGGGCGCTGAAGTTTTACGCCTCGCAGCGGCTCGACATCCGCCGGATCGAGACCCTGAAGGAAGGGACCGAGGCGGTCGGCAACCGGGTTCGCGTCAAAGTCGTCAAGAACAAGGTCGCCTCGCCGTTCCGGCAGGCGGAATTCGACATCGAGTACGGGGTCGGGATCTCCCGCGAGGGTGGGCTGCTCGACTTCGGGATGGAGCAGGACCTGGTCCAGAAATCCGGCTCCTTCTTCTCCTACGGCGAGACCCGCCTCGGCCAGGGCCGCAACAACGCCAAACAGTTCCTGGTCGACAACCCGGAGCTGGCCCTGGAGCTGGAAACGAAGATCCGGAACGGGCTCGGAATCGATGGCGAGGACGCTCCGGCCGCGCCGGCCGAGGAGGCTGCGCCGGCAGCTGAGGTGAGAGCGGCCTAAGCCGCTTTCGCCTCACGGCGAGCCGGGTACCGACCTCTATAGGATGGCCGCCGCCCGATGAGTACCAACGAGAAGATCTTTTACGCCTGCGGCATCGTCCTTGCGCTTTCGGCGCTGGTGGTCAGCTTTGCCGGCTTGAAACTGAAGGACTTCCCCGGCAGGGCCTTGCCGCTGGTGATTCTCTGGTTCGTCGTCTTCGTCGTCGCCGCGACCACCTTCGCCACCCGCTACTCCAGCGAAGAGCACGAAGCGAAGGCGGCCGAGTACGCGAAGTTCAACGAAGAGATCGAAAAAGGCGAGACCTCCGGGCCTTACGAAAACGAAGGCGGCGCCCAGGGCGGCGAAACCGAGGAGGCCGAAGAACAGGCTGAAAAAGGCGCCGAAGGCTCGATCGAAGGCGAAGAACCGGTCGGCCCGACCGAAAACGAAACCGGCGGAGCTGCAAGCACGACGCTCGACGTGGAAGCGGACGCAGCCGCGCTGGCCTTCGATACGACCGAATTGGAAGCAAAAGCCGGAGAAGTCACGATCGACTTCAAAAACCCCTCGGCGATCCCGCACAACGTGGTGATCGAAGAAAACGGCAAAGAACTCGCCGGGTTCGAACCGATCAGCGAAGGCGAAGAATCCGAGACCGCCGACCTCAAAGCCGGCACCTACACCTTCTTCTGCTCCGTCCCGGGTCACCGCGAGGCCGGCATGGAAGGCACGCTGACCGTCAAGTAGTGCCGACGCTACCCTGCGTCTGATGGCCAAGCGGTTTCACGTCACCACCTTCGGGTGCCAGATGAACGTGCACGACTCCGAGCGGATGCGGGGGATGCTGGCCTCGCTCGGCTACGAGGAGGTGCCGAGCCGCGAGGAGGCCGACCTGATCCTCTTCAACACCTGCTCGATCCGCGAGTCGGCCGACAGCCGTTTCATCGCTCATCTCGGGCAGGCGAAACGGCTGAAGAGCGAGGATCCGGAGCGGATCGTCGGGGTCGGCGGCTGCTGGGCGCAGTCGGTCAAGGAGGAGGTCTTTGAGAGGTTCCCCTTCGTCGACGTCGCCTTCGGCCCCGGCCAGATCCACAAGCTGGCCGAGTTCCTCAACTCCGACTCGATCACCGCCCAGGGCTACTTCGAGTTCGAGGACTTCTCCGGTCACCTGCCGACCCGCCGCGAGCGCGAGTTCCAGGGCTGGCTGCAGATCTCCCAGGGCTGCAACTGCGTCTGCTCCTACTGCATCGTCCCCTCAACCCGCGGGCGCGAGGTCAGCCGCGGTCCCGACGAGCTCATCGCCGAGGCCGAAGCGCTGGCCGCCGACGGCGTCGTCGAGGTCACCCTGCTGGGCCAGAACGTCAACAGCTACGGGCGCGACCTGCCCGGCGAGAAGCGGATCGGCTTCTCCGACCTCCTGCGGCGGGTCGACGCGATCGAGGGGATCGAGCGGATCCGCTACACCAGCCCGCACCCCAAGGACATGAAGGAGGACGTGATCCTCGCGCACGCCGAGCTGCCGGCACTCTGCGAGCAGATCCACCTGCCGCTGCAGTCGGGCTCGAGCACGGTGCTCAAACGGATGCGCCGCACCTACAACCGCCAGCGCTACATGGACCGGGTGGCGCTGATCCGCGAGCACGTCCCCGACTGCGCGATCACCACCGACATCATCGTCGGCTTCCCCGGCGAGACCGAGGCCGATTTCGCCGAGACCCTGGAGGTGGTCGAGGAGGTCGGCTACGACGGCGCCTTCACCTTCGTCTTCTCGCCGCGGCGCGAAACCGAGGCGGCGACGATGGAGGACCAGCTGCCGCACCCGGTCAAGGTCGAGCGGATGGAACGCCTGGTCGAGGCGGTGCAGCGTCGGGCGGCCGAGCGCGCCCAGCGGTTCCTCGGGCGGACGCTTGACGTTCTGGTCGAAGGGACCAGCCGGACGGATGAGACCAAACTGCGGGGGCGTACTCGGCACGGCAAGGCGGTCAACTTCGACGGCGAAGCCCGCCCCGGAGAGTTCGTCCCGGTCGAGATACAAACTGCCACTTCGCAGACGCTGGGAGGGGTGTCGGCACAGCCCCTCTCTCAACTTTTTCGGTGATTGGCTTGCGCCTTCCGAGGGCGTAGGCGCCGAAAAAGTACAAGCCGTTCGGAGCTATGCCGACACCCCACGTGATCGCGATCTTTGGGCCCACGGGAGTGGGGAAGACGGGGGTGGCTATCGAGTTCGCAGAGCTGCTTCGCAGGCGCGGAGAGGAGCCCGTCGCGATCAACTGCGATGCCCTGCAGGTGTATGAGGGCTTGGAGAGGCTGACCGGCGCCGCGACCGGGGAGGAGCAAGCGAAGCTGGAGCATCGACTCCTCAGCTTCGTTCCGATCACGTCTGATTTCTCGATTGGCGACTACATGCCCCTGGCCCACGCGGAGATCGACCAGGCTCTGGAAGCGGGGCGGCGGCCGATCGTGGTGGGGGGGACCGGGCTGTACCTACGGGCGGCGCTGGCGGAGCTTTCGCTGCGGAAGGCGCCGGCGGGATCGGAGGAGTCCGAGCTTTGGTCGCCGGAGACGCGGCATCCGACGAGGATCTTCGGGCTCGACATGGACCGGGCGCAGCTCTATGAGCGGATCGATGCGCGGACGGAGGCGATCGTCGCCGCAGGAGCTGCTGAGGAGGCTCGTTGCGCCGACGCTCTGGGTCCCGGCCGCACCGCTCGCAAAGCGCTGGGGTTCGACGAGGTTCTCGCCGGCGACCTCGAGACGATGAAGAAGCGCTCTCGCAACTACGCCCGCCGCCAGCTCACCTGGATGCGGAAAATCTCCAACCTCCAATACATCGACCGCACCGGTCTCTCTGACGCCGAGGTTGCCGCCCGAATAGGGTCCGGCGCGTGAAATTCGAGAAGTGGCAGGCCCTGGGCAACGACTACCTGATCCTCGAGGCGGAGCGGCTTCCGTGGGAGCTGACGGCGAGCCGGATCGAGTGGCTCTGCGACCAGCACTTCGGGGTCGGCTCCGACGGGATCCTGCTGCTCTCGCGCAGCGAGAACCCCGAGTTCGTCGCCGAGCTGCGGATCTTCAACCCCGACGGCTCCGAGGCCGAGCTCTCCGGCAACGGCGCCCGCGAGGCGATCCTCTACCTGCGCCGCAACGGCTGGACGGATGAGGATGAGTTCACGATCGGCACCGCCGCCGGGCCGATCCGGCCGACGATCACCGGCGAGCTGACCTGCTCGGTCGACATGGGCCGGGCCTCCACGACGTCCAAGGACTTCCCCTCCGGCGACGAGGACGGCCGCGGCACGCTCGAGGCCGGCGGCCGCAGCTGGGAGTTCCAGCACGTCTCGATCGGCAACCCGCAGTGCGCGATCGTCGTCGCCGCGGAGGAGCTCGACGAGCTCGACCTCGCCGAGATCGGGCCCGGGATCGAAGGGCACGAGCTCTTCCCCAACCGGACCAACGTCTCCTTCCTCGCGATCGACGGCAGCCGGGTCCGCGCCCGGATCTTCGAGCGCGGGGTGGGGGAGACCTTGTCTTCGGGCACCGGCGCCGGCGGCGCGGCCGTCACCGCCTTCCTCCGCGGCGCCGAGAGCCCGCTGGTTGTCGAGCTGGAAGGGGGAGAGCTGCAGGTCGCGATCTCCGAGGATCTCGACGTGCAGCTCGATGGCTGGGCGGAGCCGGTCTTCGCCGGCGAGCTCACCCCGGAGCTGCTGCAGGCGCTGGCCGAGCTGGATGGCGAGTAGCGCGCCGCGGGCGGTGCCGATCGCATAGATTCCCGCGCCGATGAGCATCAGCGACCCCTCACGCCGCCTCGAGGCGATCCCTCCCTACAAGTTCCAGGAACTCGAGGCGCAGATCGCCGACAAGCGCGCTGCCGGGATCGACGTGATCAGCCTCGGGATCGGCGACCCGGACGAACCGACCTACCCGCACATCGTCGAGGCGATGCAGAAGGCGGTCGCCGACTCCGCCTACCACCAGTACCCGAGTAACCGCGGGCGCGACGAGTTCCGCCAGGGCTTCGCGGAGTTCTACGGCCGCCGCTTCGGCGTCGAGATCGACCCGAAGAGCGAGGTGATCCCGGCGATCGGCGCCAAGGAGTGCATCTACAACCTCTGCTTCGCCTTCCTCGACCCCGAGGACGTGGCGCTCGCCTCCGATCCCGGCTACCCGGTCTACACCGGCGGCCCGATCCTGGCCGGCGCCAAGGCCGAGCTGCTGCCGCTGGTGCCCGAGCTCGGCTTCGCCCCGGATCTGACCGCGGTTCCCGCCGACATCGCCAACCGCGCCCGGCTGATGTTCGTCAACTACCCGAACAACCCCACCGGCGCCGTCGTCCCGGAGGGCTTCTTCGACACCGTCGTCTCCTTCGCCCGCGAGTACGAGATCCTCGTCGTCCACGACAACGCCTACTCGGAGACCACCTACGACGGCTACGTCGCTCCGAGCTTCCTCGCCACGCCGGGGGCCAAGGAGGTCGGCGTCGAGGTCTTCTCCCTCTCCAAGGGCTACAACATGACCGGCTGGCGCTGCGCCGCGATCCTCGGCAACGCCGAGGCGATCCAGACCTACTGGCGGCTGAAGACCAACGTCGACTCGGGCCTCTTCGAGGCGATCCAGATGGCCGGCGTCGCCGCCCTCGAGGGCCCCGGCGAGCCGCTGGCACAGATGAACGCGATCTACACCCGCCGCCGCGACCTCGTCGTCTCCGCCCTGCGCGAGATCGGCGTCGACGTTCCTTCGCCGAAAGGCACGATCTACGTCTGGGCCCCGGTCCCCGACGGCCACACCTCGACCTCCTTCTGCGAGCTGGTGCTCGAGGAGGCCGCCGTCGTCATCTCACCCGGCTCGATGTACGGGCCGAGCGGCGAGGGCTTCTTCCGCATCGCGCTCACCGCGCCCGACGACCGCATCGAAGAGGCCGTCGAGCGCATGCGCGAGCACTTGTCGTAGACGGGGTTAGCCCGCGTGGGCCATGGCGCCCATGCGATGTCGCCAGTCGTTGAACGTCGTGCTCCAGGTCGCCGCGGCGAGTTTCGCCTGGCCGGAAACCGAGGGGTGGAAGTAGTCGGCGGTCGGCGTGTTGGCGACGGTGGCGACGTCGGCGGTGGTGAATCCCGACTCGAAGACCGCGTATTCGTCCCAGATGCAGCGCTTGAATTCGGCGCAGACTTCCGCCAGCGCTTCGTTGTAGGCGATCACCTGGGCGCGGAAGGCTTCGCGCCGTTCTTCGTCAGCGGGTTCGGTCGAGAGCGGGTTGGCGAGCAGTCCCTGGCAGACCTGGAACGCTTCCCAGCGCCCGATCGCGTTCGGATCCGGCGGTTCGGTGAAGATCGTCCGCAGGTTGTTGATGTCGGGGATGCTCATCAGCTGGATGTAGACCTGCTTGTTCGCCGATACCAGCACCTCGAATGCTTCCCGGACCTGTTCGCGGAAGGTCGCGGTCGGGGTGGGGGAGGGCAGCGCGCAGGCATCGTTGGCGCCGATCTCGATCAGGACGAAGTCGGGATCCTGGGCGGCGGCAGTCTGTGCCTGGCCCAGCAGGTTGACCGCGCGGGCCCCGGAGACGGCGTCGTTGTAGGCGGTCAGGGGCTGCGGCGAGATCGCGTCGAGCCGTTCACGGACGCTGTCCACTTCCGGGTTGGTCCCGGTGGCCCAGGAGTTCTGCGGGCAGTCGAGGGAGGGTCCGGTGGGGCAGCCCGGCCCGCTGGTGTTGAAACCGCGGGTAATCGAGTCGCCGAGCGCCGCCATCACGCGAGGCACCTTCGTCGCCTGCGCCGTGCCGGCAAGCAGGGCAAAGCTGATCATCAGTGCGGATAGCGCCACGACTGCACGTCGCAGCAGCGAGATCCTGGCCATTCTCGTCCTCCTTGGTCCCTTGAGTCCCTGCCTCGGGACCCAGGTACCCGGGGGGAGGGGACATAACCTCTTAAGAAGTTTCGCGCTGGGCCTTCTTGCGCCAGTAGCGGTCGAGGCCGCTCCACTGGTAGGCGGTCGGGACCGCCTGCAGGAGCTCGTCGACGGTGTCGCCCTCGATGCCTTCGGCGGCCAGCTCGCGGCGGATCCGCGCCTCGTTGTCGGCGTCGTACTCCTCCTTCGCCATCTGCCGCGCCAGCTCCGCCTCTTCCCGCAGTTTCGCCCGCACCTTTTCGATGTGCCCCGGCACGTCCTCCTCGACGGCCCCGAAGTGCGTCAGCGCCAGCCGCTGCGGCTGCCAGGCGGCGACGGTGTCGAGCGATTCCTCCCAGACCTCGACGTTGATGTCCGGTGGCGGCGTGGGGGGTACGACCAGCTGCGAGGGCGGGATCCGGCAAGCGGCGACGTCGCCACAGAACGCAGTCCCGCTCTCCTCGTGGAAATAGCAAACGTGATGAGAGGCGTGGCCGGGCGTGTAGGCGACCTCCATCCCCAGAACGCTCTCGCCGCCGCTGAGCACCCGCACGTTCTCCTCCGGCACCGGCAGGATCTCGCCCCACAAGTAGTTCAGCTTGTCCCCATAAAGCCGCTCCGCGCTGGCCAGCAGCTTCGAAGGATCGATCAAATGCGGAGCCCCGCGCTCGTGCACGTAGACCTCGAGATCGGGCCACCGCCGCACCATCGCCCCGGTAGCCGCCGCGTGATCCAGATGGATGTGGGTCAGCAACACAGCCCGCGGCTGCTCATCCCCGATCGCCTCGACCACCGTCTGCAGCGAAGACTCCGGCCCCGGATCAACCAGAGCTCCCTCAACTTCCCAGCACCCAATGACGTGGGGGCGCCCCAAGTGCATGACGTCGATTACGCGCACGCGTAGGAGCTTATGCAGCCGGAGTGGGGAAGCGGTCGTCCGCTTCCAACGTCTGCCGCAACCCCTCGTCCATCCCCCGCGGCGAGTACCCAAGCTCCCGCTGGGCCTTGTCATAGCTCGCCCAAAAGGTGACGTTGTCCGCCGAGGAGATGATCTCCCGCAGGTTCGGTGGCTGTCCCATCACTTTGCCGACCAGCGGCCCGAACGGGACCATCGCCTTCATCAGCCCGGTGGGAAGAGCGCGCTTCGGGGCCTTGCGGCCGCTGACCCGCGCCACCGTCTCGATCGCCTCGCGCATCGTCGTCACCGGCCCGCTGATCACGTAGGTCTCGCCGAGCTCGCCCTTGTCGAGCGCCAGGAGGATGCCGCCGGCGATGTCCTCGACGTGGGTCATGCAGATCCCCAGCTCGGGGAACGGCATCAGCGGCAGCTTGCCGGCGAAGAACTGCTCGAGCAGATCGGCCACCTGCGAGGTGTCGCCGGGGCCGTAGACGCCGCCGGGCTGGACGATGATCGCCGGCAGGCCCTGCTCGTCGATCATCCGCCGGACGAGCTTGTGCGCCTCGAGCTTGGTCTCCTCGTAGTAGGAGGTGAAGTCGGTCTCGGGGTTCTCGTAGCTCTCGTCGACGACCTGTTTGTGGGTGTTGCCGAAGATGCCGACGGTGGAGACGTAGACGATGCGAGCGATCTTCTCCTCCAGGGCGACCTTCATCACCCGCTCGGTTCCGGCGACGTTCGCCTCCCACATCGCCGGCCGCTGCTTGGCCGGGATCCCGACCTCGTACATCGCCGCGGCGTGGATGACGGCGTCGCAACCGGCCATGCCCTGGCGGATCGCGGCCTCGTCGGCGAGATCGCCCTGTTTCAGCTCACATCCCAGCTCACGCAGCTTCGAGGCTTTCTCCGGGCTGCGGACCAGGCAGACGACCTCCTCGCCACGGGCGCGCAACTGCCGCACGACCTCGCCGCCGATGAAGCCGGTGCCGCCGGTAACGAAGACCTTCACGCAGACCACCCTAACTGGCTGGGCGGCCAGGCGTACAATTCGTTTGAGTGCAGTCTTCGAGAAACGGCAGGACGACTGAGACCCGCTACGCGGCGTCGTCGACGAACGGTGCCGGCGTCTCGAATTCTCGGGCTCGCCAGCGGGCGATGGTGGTCGGCGTCATCGACGGCCGCGAGGACGGCGAGCCGTTGGCCGAGCTGAAGGAGCTGCTGCGGACCGCCGGGGTGGCGACCGCGGGCGAGGCGACCCAGCAGCGCCCGAAACCCGATCCCGACCGCTATATCGGCCGCGGCCGCCTGCAGGAGCTGAAATCCGAGATCGCCGCCGCCGGGGCGAACCTGGTCGCCTGCGATGACGAGCTCGCGCCCCGACAAGAGCGAAATCTTGAGCTCGCCTTAGGTCTGCCGGTTGTCGACCGCACCAGCGTCATCCTCGACATCTTCGCCGACCACGCCCACTCGGCCGAGGGCAAGCTGCAGGTCGAGCTGGCCCAGCTCGAATACAACATGGCCCGCATGAGGGGGCTGTGGACCCACCTCGAGCGGCTCGGCGGTGGGATCGGCACCAGGGGCCCGGGCGAGACCCAGATCGAGACCGACCGCCGCCTCGCCCGCAACCGGATCGCGGCGCTGCGCCGCCGGCTCGGCCAGCTCGAGCGCAACCGCGGGGTGATGCGGGCCCAGCGCGAGGCCTCCTCGCTGCCGCGGATCGCCCTCGCCGGCTACACGAACGCGGGCAAGTCGACGCTGCTGAACGCGCTCACCGGCGCGGAGGTGGAGGTCCGCGACCGCCTTTTCCACACCCTCGACCCGACCACCCGCACCTTCGAGCTCTCCGGCCGCGAGGCCCTGCTGACCGACACCGTCGGCTTCATCGAGAAGCTGCCCCACCAGCTGGTCGAGGCCTTCAAGGCGACCCTCGAGGAGACCGTGCTCGCCGACCTGATCCTCCACGTCGTCGACGCCTCGGCCTCCGAGGAGCGGCGGCTCGCCGACATACAGGCGGTCGACGAGGTCCTGGAGGAGATCGGGGCGGGGGAGAAGCCGCGGCTGCTGGTCTTCAACAAGATCGACCTGTTGAGCGAGGAGCAGCGGCGCGAAACCGAGCTCGACCACCCCGAGGCGGTGCTGGTCTCCGCCCAGGACGGGGAGGGGCTGGACGCTTTAAGCGAGCGGATCGAGGCGGCCTTCGAGGAGACCCTGACCGAGGTCGAGCTGCTGATTCCCTACTCACAGGGCGGCCGCCTGCACGAGCTGCACGAAGTGGCGGGGGACCTGGAGCGGACCGACCGCGAGGACGGCGTCCTCGTCTGCGCCAAGGTCCCAACTGCGGAGATGCACCGCTTTCAGGATCTGGCCGTCGCTTAGTAGGCTGCCGCGCGTGCAGCTACCGGCGACGAAGCTGAAAGAGGGGGCGCAGCTGCCCTCGCGTGCGCATGAGGGAGATGCTGGCCTCGATCTCTACTCATGTGAGGCAGCTCATATCGGACCCGGCGAGCGCTGGAGCGTGGGGACCGGGGTGGGGGTGGAGATCCCGGAGGGGCATGCGGGGTTGGTGCTGCCGCGCTCGGGGCTTGCTCGCGACCATGGAATTGCGCTGGTCAACGCTCCCGGCCTGATCGACTCCGGCTACCGCGGCGAGCTGCGGGTGCTGTTACTGAACACCGATCCTGCCGAGACCTTCCGGGTCGAGCCCGGAGATCGCATCGCCCAGCTGGTGCTGACGCCGATCGCCACCGCCGACGTCGTCGAGACGGGGGCGCTCAGCGAGTCGGTGCGTGGCGAGGGCGGGTTCGGCTCCAGCGGGCGCTAATGGTCGGCCTGGCGCGGCCGATCGTCCAGGCGCCGATGGGCGGCGGTCCCTCGACGCCTGAGCTCGCTGCCGCCGTGACCGGTGCCGGCGGCCTCGGTTTCCTCGCCGCCGGCTACAAGAGCGCCGAAGGGCTGGCCGCTGAGATCGAGGCGACGCGCAGGCTGACCGATCGCTTCGGGGTCAACCTCTTCGTGCCCGGACCGCGCTCCCAGCCGGAGCGCTTCAGCCCCTACGTCGAGGGGCTGGGGGAGACCGCGGGGGCCGAGGTCGGCGAGCCGCGGTGGAGCGACGACGACTGGGAGGCGAAGCTGGAGCTGCTGCGCCGCGAGCCGGTTGCGGTCGTCTCCTTGACCTTCGGCTGCCCGCCGGCAGAGGTGGTGGCGGGGTTGAATGCGTCCGGGTCGGAGGCCTGGCTCACGGTCACGTCTCCGGAGGAGGCCCGGCAGGCCGCTGCCGCCGGTGCCGACGCGCTGATCGTCCAGGGGCACGAGGCGGGAGCCCATCAGGGCAGCTTCGACGATGAAGCCGCCGGGGAGGCATTCGGCCTGCTGGCCCTCCTGCAGCTGGTCGCCGCCGAGATCGAGTTGCCGCTTGTGGCCTCCGGCGGCATCGCCACGGGGGCGGGCCTCGCGGCGGTGCTCGCCGCGGGAGCAAGCGCCGCTCAGATCGGCACCGCCTTCCTGCTCTGCCCGGAGGCCGGAACCTCGGAGCCCTACCGGCGGGCCCTCCGCGCCGGCGGCCCGACCGAGATCACCCGCGCCTTCACCGGCCGCCGCGCCCGCGGCATCGTCAACCGCTTCCTCGCCGAGCACCGCGACGCTCCCTCGGCCTACCCCGAGATCCACTACGCGACCGCGCCGATCCGCGCCGCCGCCCGCAAGCGCGGCGAGGCCGAGGACCTCAACCTCTGGGCCGGGCAGGCATTTGCACTGACGCGCGAGGAACCGGCCGCCGACGTCGTCTCGCGCCTGGACGCGGAAGCGCGTCAGGCGCTGGAGGCGGCCCTGCGGGCCGACTCGTGAGCGGCGGCCTCGAGCTCGTCGGCTAACGGCTTCAGCTCGGGCCGGGTGCCGTAGCGCCGCTCCAGCGCTTGGGCGATCAGGCGGTCGGCCAGCCAGGCGTTCTTGGGGAGCAGCGGGCCGTGGAGGTAGGTGCCGATCACGTTGTCGCGCTTGACGCCCTCGAAGCCGTCGCGGTCGTTGTTGCCGTGGCCGGAAACGACCTTGCCGAGCGGGGTGGCGCCGGGGCCGAGGTAGGTGCGGCCGCCGTGGTTCTCGAAGCCGGCGATCAGTCGCGGCCCGTCGCCGAGGTCGGCCTCGATCGAGACGTTGCCGATCAGCCGCGGACCCTCCTCCCGCACGGTCTCCAGGTCGGCGATGCCGAGGCCGGGCAGGGTGTCGGCGCCCATCTGGTAGCTGTGGCCGAGCAGCTGGTAGCCGCCGCAGACCGCCAGCACCACGGCGCCGTCGTCGGCCGCGGCGGCGACCGCCCCGCGCTTCGTCGCCACCATGTCGGCGGCCACCGCCTTCTGGTCGCGGTCCTGGCCGCCGCCGATGTAGAGGAGGTCGTGCGCGGCCGGATCGAAGCCCTCGCCGGGGCCGGCGCCGGTGTGCGAGAAGCCGATCCCGCGCCACTCGCAGCGCCGCCGCAGGAAGATGATGTTGCCGCGGTCGGCGTAGATGTTCATCTGCTCCGGATACAGGCTGAGGACGCGCAGCTCCATCAGGCGCTCTTTTCCAGGAGGACGACGGTGGAGCCGACGTGCAGGTCGGTCTCGGGGATCTCGCGACGACCGGCCGGCCGCAGCCCTGCCGCTTCGGCCTCGGCCTCCAGCGAAGCCGCCGAGAAGGTCGCGATCCGCACCTCGTTCGGTTCCTCGCTCAGCTCTCCCTCCGGCGAGACCGCGTGGCGCAGGCGGCGGACGAGGATTTCGCCGGGCCCGACCGCCGCCTCGACCGCCAGGCTCGAGTAGACCCAGCCGTCGACCTCGCGCACGTCGGGCAGCGGCGGCGGGGCGCCGTCGGGCTCCGGCATCTCCTCGACGATCGAGGCGGCGAGGAGGCCGCCGGGGCGCAGCGCCCTGGCGACGCACCGCAGGCATTCGCTGCGCTCGGCGCGGTCGGGGAGAAGCTGCAGCAGGTGGGTGGGGGCGAGGACGAGCCCAACCTGCTTGCTGAGCTCGAAGCTGCGCGCCTCGGCCTGCTCGGTCCTCAGATCCAGTCCCTTTGCTCGTTCCCCCAGCACCTCGAGCAGCTCCTGGTCGCGGTCGAGCCCGATCACCGCATAACCGCGTCGGGCCAGGTGCAGCGCCACGCGCCCGGTGCCGCAGCCCAGCTCGAGAACCGGACCTCCCTGGCGCTCTGCCAGCTCCTCCCAGAGCGGCAGGTCGGCGGCGTAGCTGCCGCACTCGACGTCGTGCCAGATGGCCGCGACCCCGCTCATCGCCAGAACTCCTTCGCCAGGCCGCGATCGGCGAGCAGCTTGCGCAGTTCCAGCAGCGCGGTGTACGTGGGGAGGGCGAAGACGCGACCGGGGGCGCCCCCGACGGCGGCGTCGAGCGAGGTCTCGATCCCGGGCACGACCTCGATCACCTCCTCCGGCCAGCCGGCGTACTTCAGCCGCAGCGCCATCTCCGGCGCCCGCGTCCCCGAGCAGACGACGCGGCGGACGCCGGCGGCGAGCAGCTCGAAGTCGGCGTCCCAGATCCAGGAGACGTCGCGGCCGTCGGCGATCCGGTCGTTGAGGGCGATCCAGAGGTCGATCCCGTTGCCCCCGTCGGCGTGCTGGCGGCTCTCCAGCATCAGCGTCCGCAGGACCTCGTTGGCCCCGGCCGGGTTCTTGATCAGCAGGATCGAGACGGGCGTGCCGCTGACCGGGATCGTCTCGACCCGGCCGAAGGCGGCCCGCATCTCCCCGAGCGCGCTCGCGATCCGCTCCGGCGCGACCCCGAGCCGCAGGCCCGCCGCCACCGCGGCCAGCGCGTTGTAGACGTTGTAGAGGCCGGGGAGCGGGAGGTCCAGCTCGATCTCGCCCGACGGGGTTCGAACCAGCGTTCGAGAGCCGTCCATCCCGTGCAGCTCGATCTCCGTCGCCGCGACCTCCGGCCGCGGCCGCTCGGCCCCGCAGTTGGGGCAGGAGTAGTGGCCGAGATGACCGACGAAGGCGCGCTCGTAGGCGTAGGGGTGGCCGCAGCGACGGCAGTGCTTGGCGTCGAAGGCGTGCTGGAGCTCGGGCAGCGCCTGCGCTTTGTCCTCGATCCCGAAATAGAGGACACCCTCGCGTCGCTCGCCCGCCGGGTCGCGGCCGAGGTCGGCGATCAGCGGGTCGTCGGCGTTGAGGACGAACTCGGTCAAGCCGACCCGCGCCGCCACCGTCCCCGCCCAGTCGTCGGCCAGCGCCTCCATCTCGCCGTAGCGGTCGAGCTGGTCGCGGAAGAGGTTGCCGAGGACGATCAATGAGGGATCGAGCTGCTCGGCGACCCGCGGCAGCCAGGCCTCGTCGACCTCGAACAGGCCCTCCTCGCCCCGCTGCTCGAGCAGCGCCGTGGCGACGCCCCAGGTCATGTTCGAGCCGGCGCGGTTGTGAACCGGCTGACGCCCGTCGGCGGCGAGGATCGCGGCGATCATCCCGGCGGTCGTCGTCTTGCCGTTGGTGGCGCTGACGATCGTGGTGCCGCGGTCGAGGCGGTCGCCGAGGCGGGCGATCGCTTCCGGCTCCATCCGCAGCAGGACGCGTCCCGGCAGGGTCGTGCCGCCGCCGCGACCGCTGGCCCGGCTGGCGGCGCCGAGCGTCCGCGAGAGCGCCAGCTTGGCGCCGAAGAGGCCGCCTTTGGCGCTGCCGTTGCCCGCCACCGCGCCTAGGCCTCCCGGGCAGCCGGGACGAGGATCGAGAGGCTGCGCGGCAGCACCCGCAGCGAGACCGGCAGGTCGGTGAGGTGGTCGCCGTCCGCGTAGACGGGGAAGGGGCGGCTGGCTTCGATCCGCAGCCGCGGGGCGCGGAAGACGTCGACTTCGTCCTTGTCCAGGTGCTTCCCCTTGAGCACGTCCTTGAGGCCGAGGAGGAAGCGCAGCTTGCCGCCCTCGCCGATCGAGACGACGTCGAACTCGCCGTCGTCGAGCTCGGCGTTCGGGGCGATGTACATGCCGCCGCCGTAGACGCTGTTGTTGGCGACGGCGACGAAGTAGCCGCTGATCCGCTTGCGTTCCTCGCCGACCGCGAGGGTGAAGCGGGCACTGCGCCAGCCGATCAGGGTGCGCACCATCGAGTAGGCGTAGACGGAGTTGCCGCGGAGCCAGTGGGTTTCGTTGGCGAGGCGGTTGCATTCGGAGTCGAAGCCGACGCTGGCGATGCCGAGGAAGCGCTTGCCGTTGGCCTCGCCGACGTCGATTCGCCGGCTGGCGCCGCCGAGCACCACCTCGACCGCGGCCTCGGGCTCGTCGGGGATTCCGAGCGCCCGCGCCAGATCGTTGCCGCGGCCGGCCGGGATCAAGCCGAGGGGGGCCTCGGCGCCGGCCATCGCGCCGCCGACCGTCCCCAGCAGGCCGTCGCCGGAGACGACCACCGGGATCTCGCCCTGCTCGACCGCCCGCAGCGCCAGCTCGGCGCCGTGCTCGAGGCTGCGCGTCTTCTCGACCCGGAAAACGGCACGGCGGGCGTCCAGAGCCGCCTCCACCCGCGGTAGCAGCTTCAGGCTCTTGCCGCCCGCGGAGGAGGGGTTGACGAGCAGGGTCAGCGGCGTCCCGACGATCTCCATTCGCGCTGGAGCCTAGAGGGCGAGGCCCGGGGCGCCGCCGCCCCGCAGCCGCAGGACAGAGAAGCTGCCGTCGCCGGCCACTTCGGACCAGATCGACTCGAAGCCGTGGCGGGCCAGGCGGCGGCGCACCACGGCGCCGCGAACGCCGCCGAGCACCTCGCCGGACCCGGACACCGCCAGAGCCAGGAAGCCGCCGGGCCGCAGCACCCGCGCGGCCTCGCCGGCGGCGGGAAGAGCGTCGAGAGCGGCGAGCAGGTCGAACTGGTCGTCGGGGAACGGAAGCGAGCGTGGACTGCCCTGCTTGAAGGCGACCCGCCCCTCCGGGTCGAGGCCGACGCGGGCGGCGGCGGTCCGGATCGCCTCCTCGGAGCGATCGACGCCGCGGACCCGGGCGCTCGGGAACTCGCGGGCGAGGAACAGGGCCCCGTCGCCGGTCCCGCATTCGATCTGCAGGATCCGCTCCGGATCGCCGACATGGAGCACCGCGGCGGCGAGCGGAGTCAGCAGGGGGGAGGGGGGCACGGTCGGATCGTAGATCCCTGTCGTCCCCGTGCAATAGGGTTCCGCGCCGTGGAGCAGCAGGGACCCGACCGCCGCTGGATCATCCTCGCCGTCTTCGCGGTGATCGCGATCGGCGTGGTCGCCGCCGTGCTGATCTCGCGCGGCGGCGGCTCCGACGATTCGAGCTCGACCTCGGCCGAAGCCGGCACCGGCGGCTGCAAGCAGGTGGAAGCGCCCGCACCGAAGACCGTCAGCTTCAAGAAGCCGAAGCAGGTGCTGAAGCCGGGCGAAGAAGCGACCGTGGCGATGAAGACCAGCTGCGGCACCTTCGAGATCGCACTCGACACGAAGCGCGCCCCGAAGACCGCCAACTCCTTCGCCTTCCTGGTCGAAGAAGGCTTCTACGACGACCTCACCTTCCACCGCGTCGTCCCGGAATTCGTCATCCAGGGCGGCGATCCGGAAGGGACCGGCACCGGCGGCCCCGGCTACAAGGTCGAAGAGAAGCCGCCGGCGAACCTCGCCTACACCAAAGGGATCGTCGCGATGGCGAAGAGCTCGGCCGAGCCGCCCGGCACCTCCGGCAGCCAGTTCTACGTCGTCACCGCCCCCGACGCCGGCCTGCCGCCCGAATACGCCCTGGTCGGCAAAGTCAGCAAGGGCTACTCGGCCGTCGAACGGATCGAAAAGCTCGGCGGGCCGGAAGAAAAACCGAAACAGACCGTCCTGATCGAAGAAGCCACGCTCGAACGCGGCTAGGTCGGGCTAAGCTCGTCCGATGGCGAAGCTGAAGACGGGCGACCCGGCCCCCGATTTCGAGCTGCCCGGGACGGGCGGCAAGACCTACCGGCTCTCCGACTACCGCGGCAGGAAGCTGATCCTCGCCTTCTACCCGGGCGACTTCACCGCTGTGTGCACGAAGCAGTTCTGCTCCTACCGGGACGAAGGCGAGCGGCTGGACGAGCTCGGGGCCGAGGTCCTGGGGATCTCCTCGCAGTCGGTCGACTCGCACGAGCGCTTCGTCAAAGAGAAGAGCCTCAACGTGCCGCTGCTGGCCGACGAGGACAAGGAGGTGGCGCGGGCCTACGGGGTGGTGATGGGGCCGATGGTGCGGCGCTCTATTTTCGTCATCGACGAGGAGGGAATCGTCCGCCACGCCAAGGTGAGCCTGACCAGCCTCGGCTACGACTCGGTCGAGGATCTCGAGCAGGCGCTCGCCGCGATCGGCTGATGGCCCTGGAGGCCGCGGCCTTCGAAGTCGGCCCGGCGCCGCTGCTGCGCGGCGAAGCGGAAGGGGAGGAGCCGCCGGTTGTCCTCTGCCATGGGATCACGGCGACGCGGCGCTACGTCGTCCACGGCTCGCGGGCGCTGGCCCGGGCCGGTCACCGGGTCATCGTCTACGACGCTCGCGGCCACGGCGATTCCGAGCCGGCCCCGGTAGGGGAGGGTTATGGATACCCGGAGCTGGTCGACGATCTCGAGCGGGTCGTGGGCGATCGGCTCGGCGCGGAGCAGTTTCTGCTCGGCGGCCACTCGATGGGTGCCCACACGGCGGTTGCCTACGCGCTGCGGCATCCCGAGCGGCTGGCGGGCCTGGCGGTGATCGGCCCGACTTTCCTCGGCGCGATCCAGCCGCAGTCGATCGCCTACTGGGACGGGCTGGCGGCGGCACTGGAAGCCGACGGCATCGACGGTTTCGTCGCCTACATCGGCGAGCGCCAGGGGATCGATGCGCGCTGGCGCGAGTCGGTGCTGCGCTTCACCCGGGAGCGGATGCTGCGCCAGGGGAACCTCGGGGCGCTGGCTGAGGCGCTGCGCCAGGTGCCGCGCTCGCGGCCGTTCGAGTCGATGGAGCAGCTGCGGGGCATCGATGTCCCGGCGCTGGTCGTCGCCAGCAACGACGACGCCGATCCCGGCCATCCCTACGAGGCCGCAGCCGCCTACGCGGAGGCGCTGCCGCGGGCCGAGCTGATCAGCGAGGACGAGGGGGAGTCGCCGCTCGCCTGGCAGGGCGGCAAGCTCTCGCGCGCCTTAGCCTCGTTTTACGCCCAAGCTTTATCTTCCGCCCGGTGAAGACGACGAGCTTCCCCAGCGAGTGGACCCTGCAGCGGGCGATCGCCTTCCTCGCCGCTCTCGGGATCGGCGTCGCAACCTACATCGCGATCGCCGACTCCGGCGGCGGCTCTCCCGTCTGCATCGCCGGCGGCCACGGTTGCGCGACCGTCGCCAAGAGCTCCTACTCGCATGTCGCCGGCGTCAACATCGCCATCTTCGGGATCGTCGGCTATGTGCTGCTGCTCGTCAGCGCCTTCTTCGCCAACGACGTTGCCCGGCTCGGCGGCTTCGCCGTCGCCCTCGGTGGCTTCGGCTACAGCGTCTTCCTGACCTACCTGGAGATCTTCAAGATCGAAGCGATCTGCCAGTGGTGCGTCGCCAGCGCCGTCCTGATGACGATCCTCCTTCTGCTCAACGCGACCCGGCTGATCGGCTATGCCGGAACCGAAGAGGGGCTGCACGCGCGTGAGCGCCGAGCCTGAGCGCCGCCAGCGCCTGCTGCAGCTCGCCGCCGGCGCGGCCTTCCTGGTCCTCGCCGTCGTCCTCGTCTTGATCGTCGTCAACTCGGGCGGGAGCGGCGGCGATGCAAGCAACATCGGGGGCAAGGCCGAGGTCGACCGTCTATTGAGCGGTATCCCGCAGCAAGGGATGGTCCTCGGCGACCCGGAGGCACCGGTGGAACTGATCGAGTTCGGCGACCTGCAGTGCCCGGTCTGCGCCGGCTACGCGAAGGAAATCCTGCCGCCGATTATCGAAAACCAGGTCAAGAATGGCGAAGCCAAGATCGACTTCCGCAACCTGGTGATCATCGGCGAGGAATCGATCCCCGCGGGAGCGGCGGCGCTCGCGGCCGGCGAACAGAAGCGCGGCTGGAACTACCTCGAGCTCTTCTACAGAAACCAGGGCGCCGAGCGCTCGGGTTACGTCACCGACGAATTCATGGAAGCCGTCGCAAAAGCGGCGGGCGTCAAGAACCTCGCCAAATGGAACCAGGAGCGCAAGCAGCTGACCGGCGCAGTCGAAGAAACGACTGCGGACGCCGGGAAACTCGGCTTCGGCGCGACGCCGTCGTTCGCCGTCAAAGGCCCGGGCAGCAAGGGCCTGGAACTCCTCGGCACGCCGGAATCGACCGGATCCCTGGAAGAAGCGCTCGCAGCCGGCGCCTAGTATCCGTTCGGGTTTACATAACCACCATTATCGTGCGCTGGATCGGGCGGAGCCGATCACCAGAGGCCGCACAAGCGCCGGCAGCTTTGGCAGCTCCCCGCTCTCTACGTCCCCGAGCTGGAAGCCCGCGGCGCCGATCGCCGAGACCGTGTCGCGGTTGCACCGGCAGCCGTCGGCTAGGAACTTCCACGGGCCTTCGAGCCGGTCCTGCCACTTGGCCAGACCGTCATCGTGGGCGCGGACGTGCTCCAGGAAGAGCAACTGGCCCTCGGGTGCGAGGACCCGTTTGATCTCCGCCAGGGTCGCGGCCTGGTCGGGAACCGTGCAAAGGACGAGGGTGACCACGACGGTGTCGAAGGAGCCGTCCGGGAACGGCAGATCTTCGCCGGGCGCCTCGACAACCGAGATCTCGGCCGACCTTCCGGAGTCAGCCAGCTTCTGTCGCAGCTGCTTGGTCATGTGCGGGTCCGGCTCGACCATCGTCAGAGTCTCGATCGCCTGCGGATAGAGACCGAGGTTGAGGCCGGTGCCGGCGCCGAGCTCCAGCACCCTCCCCCGTGCCTGCGCCAGCAGCTCGCCGCGCATCTCTCTCAGGCCGGCGTCTTCGGCCCCTTTGAAGCCGCGGTCGTAGGCGGCGGAGAAAGCCCGCCCCCAAGTTGCGTCATAGATCCGTCCCACGCGTCGTTCCTCCTTTGACTGACTTTCAGAGGTCTACGGACTCGGAGCGGACTTCGTTCGAAAGATGGAGCCGCTAGGCGGCGTCGTGCTCGCGCGCCTGCTCGTCCTCGAGCGGCTCGTCCTGGGCCGGCTCGACTGCGGCCACGCGTTCCTCGTAGGCCTTGCGCGCCTGCGGGTCGACCTCGGTCATCACCTTGTCGACCCCCATCAGGCGGCCGACCGCCTCGCGCGCCTTCCGCGGCAGGATCCCGCCCATCATGATCGAGGCGCGCAGCTGTTTCGGCACGTAGACATCGACCTTGCCGGTTTCCAGCGCGTCAACGATCTCGGCGGCCACATCCTCGGGCTCGACCCGTTTGACGCCGAGGTGGTCTTTGAGGCCTTCGATCAGCTGGGTGTTGACGGTGATCGGCATCACGTAGGAGAACTCGATCCCATCGTCCTGGTGCTCGGCCCGCACCGCCTCGGTGAGGCCGACGACGGCGTGCTTGGTCGCCGAGTAGGTGGCGATCCCCGGCACCCCCGCTTTGCCCGCCGAGGAGGCGATGTTGACGACGTGGCCGCTGCGGCGCGGCCGCATCCGCTCGATCGCGAGCTGGGTGCCGACGATGACGCCGTAGAGGTTGACGTCGAGCTGGCGCCGGATCGAGGCGTCGCTCTCCTCGACGAACGGCGTCACCGGCATCAGCCCGGCGTTGTTGATGACGACGTCGACCGGGCCCAGCTGGCGCTCGGCCTCGTCGAGGAAGGCGGCGAAGGAGCCGCGGTCGCTGACGTCGAGTGCCAAGCCGACGCTGCCGCCGCCGAGCTCCGCCGCGGCGGTCTCAGCGAGGCCGAGGTCGAGGTCGCCGATGGCGACGCGGCAGCCCTTACCGACCAGCGCCCGGGCGGTGGTCCTGCCGATCCCCCTCGCGCCGCCGGTGATCGCCACTACTTTGCCGCTCAACTGCCGCCGCTCTTTCGCCATCGTGCTCCTCCTCGGTTGCCGCGGCCGTTCCCTAGGCCGCGGGTTTGTAGACGGTGACCACGGCGGCGCCGCCGAGGCCGATGTTGTGCTGCAGGGCGGTCTTCGCGCCCTCCACCTGGCGCTTGTCGGCCGAGCCGCGCAGCTGCCAGGTCAGTTCCGAGCACTGCGCCAGCCCGGTCGCGCCGAGCGGGTGACCCTTGGAGATCAGGCCGCCGGAGGGGTTGATGACCGGGCCGCTGCCGCCGTAGGTGGTCGCTTCTTCTTCGACCAGCTTGTGCGCCTCGCCCTCGGCCGCGAAGCCGAGCGCTTCATAGGTGATCAGCTCGTTGGCGCTGAAGCAGTCGTGCAGCTCGCAGACGTCGACTTCCTCCGCCCCGACGCCGGCTTCCTCGTAGGCGATCTTCGCCGCCGTCTTCGACATGTCCGAGCCGACGATCGTCATGCAGTCGGCGTTCTCGTCGAAGGTCGAGGAGAGGTCGGTGACCATCGCCTGGCCGGCGATCTCGACCGCCTGCTCCCAGAGCCCGTTGCGGTCGACGTAGGCCTCGGAGGCGACGATCGCGCAGGCCGAGCCGTCGGAGGTCGGCGAGCACTGCAGCTTGGTCAGCGGGTCGTGGATCATCTTCGCCGCCTTGATCTCCGAGAGGCTATATACGTCCTGGAACTGGGCGTAGGGGTTGTTGACCGAGTGCTTGTGGTTCTTCCAGCCGATCCAGGCGTAGTGGTCGGGTTCGGAGCCGTACTTCTGCATGTGGTCGCGTCCGGCGTTGCCGAACATCTGCGGCGCCGGCGGCGACTGCTCGGGGTCGCGCAGCTCGAACATCCGCATCGCGTGCTTGTCGAGGGCGTTGGTGCGGTCGGTGTACTTGACGCCGAGCGAGCCCGGCTCCATCTTCTCGAAGCCGAGCGCGAGGGCGCAGTCGACGAGCCCGCCCTTGACCGCCTGGCGGGCCAGGAACAGCGCCGAGGAGCCGGTCGAGCAGTTGTTGTTGACGTTGACGACCGGGATCCCGGTGAGGCCGAGCTGGTAGAGCGCCCGCTGGCCGTAGGTGGAATCGCCGTAGCAGTAGCCGGCGTAGGCCTGCTCGACGTCGTCATAGCGGATGCCCGCATCATCGAGCGCCCTAACACCAGCCTCTCGTGCCCAATCTGGATAATCGCCCTCCTTCGAGCCGGGCTTCTCGAACTTGGTCATCCCGACCCCGATCACATACGTCTTGCTGCTCAAGTCTCCGCTCCTCCTACGTTTGGCTGACCAGCCAAATCTACCGCGGATACCGGATTTGGCCAGAGACGCCAGGCAAGGAAGGCGATCGCGATCCCCAGGGCGGTTCCGGTTGCGCGCTGGCCAGCGGCGTGGAAGGCCCCCTCCCCCACCGTCGTGCTCATCACCACGACGAAGGTCGTGATCGCGGCGGTGAAGAGCGCGTACTGGACGGTCAGGAGGCCGAAGGAGAGCGCCGCGGCGACGGTGAGGACGATGCCGAGGGCCAGATCCTCGCCGGCGAAGGACTCGGCAAGGGCGGTGGCGACGACGAGGCCGAGGACAGTGCCGAGGGCGCGGAGGATCAGGCGGTGGTCGGTCTCCGCCCGGTCGGGGCGCATCACGAAGAGAACGGTCAGGGGGATCCAGTAGCCGTGCTGTTCGAAGCCGAGAAGCCAGTACGCGGCAACTCCGGCGGCCAGGGCGGCGCCGAAGCGGACGCCGTGCCGGGCGCTCTGCGACCTGAGGGTGAGGTTCGAGCGCAGGGCGGCGAGAGCCGCCCCCGCGTCCCAGTCCTTTTCCGGCTCGTCGGCCTCCTTGTCCACGGTCATCCAGACGATCAGCGACCAGACCGTCTGCATGAGCGCGCCGACCGTCCCCCAGAGCAGGGCCGGGAGCGCGTCGGATGCCGGCAGGAAGAGGCCCTGCGCGATCAGCATCCCCAGCGTCACCGAGAGGCCGACGATCGCGAGGCGCAGCGAGACGGCAAAGCAGTAGCCGGCGAGGAGCCCGAGCAGGCCGAGGGCGAGGACCGCGGTCGGAGCGGTCTGGCTGCTGAGGACGCCGAGGCAGCCCGCGAGGCCGATCAGGGGGGCCGTCGCGGCCTGCCAGCCGGCGCGAGCCTTGGCGGGAGCATCCATTCCCGGGAAACCGTTGATCAGGGCTCCGACGGCGATCGCCCCCTGCGTCGGATCGTCAAAGCCGAGCTCGACGATCAGGACGAGGCCGATCGGCACCGCCAGCAGGGCGCCGCGGCGCAGCGCCGGGCCGGGCTCGCTCGGGCCGATCGCGAAGAGCGGCGAGGCGCGCAGTTCCCTCGCCCTCCCGGAAGCGTTGAAGAGACGCGACGATTGCCGCCGTTCCGGCACGGCTCTGAGGGTAACCTGAGGGGTCGTGGTCAGCGCCGCCGTCAGCTCCAGCCCCGCCTCGGGAGTGGGGATCCTCGCCGCCCTCGCCGCCGGCATCGTCTCCTTCCTCTCCCCCTGCGTGCTGCCGCTGGTGCCGGGCTACCTCTCGGCGGTGACCGGGGTCTCGGCGAGCGAGCTCGACGACGCCGGCTGGCGCCGGGTGCTCGGCCCGAGCCTCCTCTTCGTCGCCAGCTTCTCCGCCATCTTCATCCTCCTCGGGCTGGCGAGCACCGGCCTCGGCTCGACCCTCCAGGACCACAAGCAGCTGCTGACGAAGATCTCCGGCGCCCTGATCATCGCCATGGGCGTCCTCTTCGTCGCCTCGCTCTTCATCACCCGCCTCAACCGCGAGTGGCACGTCGACGCCCTGCTGGAGCGGGCGGGCAAGGGCGGCCCGATCGTCGCCGGCGCCGCCTTCGCGATCGCCTGGACCCCCTGCATCGGCCCCACCCTTGGCGCCATCCTCGGCGCCGCCGCGCTCGAAGAATCCCTCGGCCGCGGAGCGTTTCTCCTGGCGGTCTACAGCGCCGGCCTGGCGATCCCCTTCCTGCTCACCGCGGTCGCCTTCTCGCAGATGACCACCGCCTTCGCAGTGGTCAAGCGCCACTACCAGGCGATCGTCGCCGCCGGCGGCGTGATCCTGATCGCGATGGGCTTCCTGATCCTCAGCGGCGAAATGTCCCGCCTCAACCTCGAAGTTCAGAACTGGCTGGAAACCTCGGGAATCGACTTCTGGAACTCGGTCTAGGCGATCAGCTCTTGACCGGCGTCGCGGTCTCGAGCTCCTTCCCGACCGCCTCGACGATCTCGAGACCGTCGTCCTCCAAATCGCGGGAACAGACGATCCGAAACCGCCCGGTCCCGATCTCCCCGTCCGGCACCACCGGCAGGCCGCGGATCGTGTCCCAGCCCAGCCGTTCGACCTCGAACGGGTTCATCCGCACCTCCGCCGCGGGGAACGGGCAGTTCGAGTTGTGCTGGTCGATCGCCTTCGAGATCGCCTCGAGGTTCTTCGCCTCCGGGGAAGCCACGCGCCAAGTGTAAGCGGCTGATAGAGCCAACGCTCTGGTCCTCGTCCCGCGGCCCACCTACGATCAACAGGTGAGCTTCGAGCGGACGATTGCGCACCTCGACATGGATGCCTTCTATGCGAGCGTTGAGCTGCGGCGGCGACCGGAGCTGCGGGGAAAGCCGGTGGTGGTCTGCGGGTCGGGGCCGCGGGCGGTGGTGACGACGGCCAGCTATGAGGCGCGGAAGCTGGCGGGGATCCATTCGGCGATGCCGGCGGCGGTGGCTCGGCGGCGGCTGCCCGATGCGGTGTATCTGCGGCCTGATTTCCCGGCTTATCGCGAGGCCTCGGGGCAGGTGATGGACATCTTGCGGGGGAACGTCGAGGTGGTCGAGGTGGTGGGACTGGATGAGGCTTATCTGGATCTGACCGGGCTCTTTTCGCCGAAGGCGACGATGCGGAAGGTCCAGGCGGAGATCCGGGCGGAGACGCAGCTGACCTGCTCGGTCGGGATCTCGGAGTCGCGGATGCTGGCGAAGATCACCAGCGAGCTCGGCAAGCCACGGGGACTGGTGGTGCTTTCGCGGGAGCAGGCGTTGGAGCGGTTCGCCGACACCTCCCCCGGCCTGATCCCCGGGATCGGGCCGAAAACGGTCTCGCGGCTGGAGGCGATGGGGATCCGGACGCTCTCCGATTTGCGCACGCGCAACCGCGAGGAGCTCGAATCATCGTTCGGGCCTCGCTCCGGCGCCTGGCTGCACGCCCGCGGCGCCCTGCTCGACAACACGCCGATCACGCCCGAACACGAGACGAAATCGCAGTCGACCGAGATCACCTTCGACGTCGACGTCACCCAGCGCGCCGAGCTGGAGCGCCACCTGCACGAGCTCTCCGAGGAGCTCTGCCGGCGCCTGCGCAAACGCGAGCTCGCCGGGCGCACGATCGGGATCAAGGTGCGGCTCGACGACTGGACCAACGCCACCCGCTCGCACACGATCGAGCAGCCGACCAACGACCCGGCGGTCATCGGCCCGATCGCCCTCGAGCTGCTGCGCGCCTACGACCCGCAGCGCCCGGTCCGCCTGCTCGGCGTCCGCCTCGCCTCCTTCGACTCCGGCGAAGCGGTGACCGAGCCGGAGCCAACAGACGGTCAGCTCCGGCTCGGCCTCGCCAGCTAAAAGTCGTGGTTCCTTATGGACGCATACCGTCCGAAAGGAACCACGCGATTACCGCGTCGCCATCACCGTTCCGACGCCGGGGAAACCGAGCTTCTCCTTGACGGCCTCGGTGAGGTCGTAGTCGCGGCCGGCTACGTAGGGGCCGCGGTCGATCACGGGGACGGTCACCGTGCGGCCGTGGTAGCGCAGCTTCACCTTCGTCCCGCAAGGGAGCGTCTTGTTGGCCACGCCCATCGTCCCCGGCATCAGCGTCCCGCCGCAGGCGACGCCGTTGCCGTAGAGGCCGGGGCCGTAGTAGGAGGCGCCGGCGAGGCGGTAGCTGGTCAGCTTCCGCGCCGGGCTCTTCGACCCGGTCGTGCGGCGGTCGTGGAGGCCGTAGGCGCGGACCGCGTAGGTGCCGGTCCGCTGCGGCAGCCAGCGCAGGGCGAACGTTCCGTTCGCCTTCGTGGTCACGCCCCGCGCGCCGCCGCCGGGGCCGCGGAAGACGATCTTGACCCGGTGGCGGCCGCCAGGCCGCACCTTGCCGCGCACCGCCAGGCCATTCCCCTTCAACACGGAATGCGTGGTCAGGTGCAGGGAAACGTGGGCGCGGGAGCGCTCGTGGTGGCGATGCGTTGCAGGCTGCTGCGCCGCCGCCGGCGCCAGGCCGGTCGTCAGCGCAGCGGCAGCCGCCACCGCGGGCAGGATTCTTCGCCTGTACATATATGGATTCAGCTCGCTTTCTCATCCGCCTACGGGGTTAGCTGACGGGCTCGCGGTCGCCGGCACCTCCGGCTCCGCTACGGGTGGCTCGCCACCCGATTCGCCCCGGCCGCGCTGGGCGCGGCGGTGGGTCCCCCGCTCCCCCGCGTTGGACGCGAGGGACTCGGCAGGTCGTTTAGCTCGTTCTCAGGCTGAACACGTTAGGAAGGGGATCGTTGCGCAAATGTGAGCGGACGCACACAGAACCCCGATGAACGCAAAGATGCACACCGCCATCGCGATTCGGCTCCAGAACAGGGTTTACGTCTTCGCACAGGCCTGGACACCTGTGGGACGATGTCTTCCATGACGAAGCCCGAACGACTCAGCGGCCTGGACACCTCCTTCCTGCACCTGGAGCGCTCCGGCGCCCACATGCACGTCGCCTCGGTCTCGATCTTCAAGGGCGAAGCGCCGACCCACAAGGAGTTCCGCGACCACATCGGCTCGCGGCTGCATCTGGTCCCGCGCTTCCGCCAGAAGCTGCGCTTCGTCCCGCTCGCCCAGAGCCGGCCGGTCTGGGTCGACGACCCGCACCTCAACCTCGATTACCACGTGCGCCAGACCGCGCTGCCGGCGCCGGGGTCCGACGAGCAGCTGCGCAACCTGGCGGCGCGGATCTTCTCCCAGCAGCTCGACCGCTCGAAGCCGCTCTGGGAGCTGTGGCTGGTCGAGGGCCTGAGCGACGAGCGCTTCGCGATCATCGGCAAGAGCCACCACGCCCTCGTCGACGGCGTCTCCGGCGTCGACATCACCACCGTCCTCTTCGACCTCGATTCCGAGCCGCAGGGCGCGCCGGAGAAGGCGCCGCCGTGGTTGGCCGCGCCCGAACCGACCGACACCCAGCTGCTCGGCGAAGCGGTGAAGGAGCGGCTGACCAGCCCGTACGAGATCTACCGCGGTGTCCGCGCGGCGCTGCGCGGGCCGCGCCAGGTCATCAACGCCCTCGGCGCCACCTCGAAGATGGTCAGCGCCGGGATGTCCGCCCCCCACTCGGTCTTCAACGTCGAGATCGGCCCCCACCGGCGCTTCCAGATGGTTCAGGCCGATCTCGGGGACCTCAAGCGCGTCAAAGACGCCCACGGCGGCACCGTCAACGACGTCATCCTCTCGATCGTCGCCGGCGGCATCGGCAAGTACCTGCGGGCCCGCGGGCACGACACCGAAGGGCTGGAGCTGCGGGCGATGGTCCCGGTCAGCGTCCGCGCCGACGAGGAGCACGGTGCCCTCGGCAACCGCATCTCGGCGATGTTCGCGCCGCTGCCGGTGTGGTCCGAGGACCCGGTCGAGCGCCTGCACGTGGTCACCCGGGAGATGGGCGACCTCAAGTCCTCCGGCCAGGCGGTCGGGGCGGAGATCCTCACCAAACTGACCGACTTCGCCCCCGGCACGATCGCCACCCAGGCGGCGCGCCTGCAGCCGGCCCAGCGCTTCTTCAACCTCGTCGTCACCAACGTGCCGGGACCGCAGTTCCCGCTCTACGTGCTCGGCCGCCGGATGGAGTCGTTCTTCCCGATGGTGCCGCTGGCCCGGCGCCAGGCGCTCTGCGTCGGGATCATGTCCTACAACGGCCAGGTCAACTTCGGCCTCGTCGGCGACTACGACGCGATGGCCGACCTCGACAGCTTCGCCCTCGACCTCGAGGCGGCGACGCAAGAGGTCATCAAGACCGTGGCTAAGAAGAAGGCGAAGAAGTCCAAGGCCAAGGCCGCGGCATCGACCAACGGCGCCGGACCTACCGCAGCAGCTCGCCGCTGACTTCGAACGGGAAGCCGTCGGTGAGGTAGAGCCAGTCGAGGCGACGGGCGCTGAAGCCGCGCGCCCGCCCGTCGGCGTTGACGACGACGGCGGTGATGCGGGAGAAGCGGCCGGGGCGCGGCAGCCGCACGGTCAGCCTCCCTCCCCCGCGCTTGAAGTTGATCCGCGAGACGGTCCGCCCCTGCCGCTCGCTGCCGAGCCGACCGACCAGCGCCAGCCCGGCCGCGGTCCCGCTCGGCGCCGTCAGGTGGACGACCACGGCGCGGCCGCGGCGGGCCCGCACCCGCAGCAGCTGGAAGGTCGTGTGGTTGAGGAAGCGGGTGAGGCGGCCGCCGCCTAGCGGCAGATGGCCCTGGCGCGGCACGTCCGGGTAGAGGCTGCTCTCGCGGAACCCCCGTCCCGTCCGCCACTCTGCGATCGCGGCGGCGAAGCGGGTGAAGTCATGGCTGAAGTCCGACGGTCCGGCGGCGCGGATCGCCGGTTCGTAGCTGGCAACGGAGAAGCCGCCCGGTTTCGCCCGGATCGCCCCCGCCCAGGCCTTGCGGACGATCGCCCTGCCGTAGCGGCGCGCCAGCCACTGGTTCCAGACGGCGCTGCCGTACTCCTTGATCGAGCTTGCCGTCAGCGGCGTTTCCAGGAGCTTCACCCAGCGGCGGACGTAGCGCAGGTAATCGTCGATGCCGTTGTAGACCTGGTCCTCCATCCAGGTTGCGCTGGACTCGGCGAACCAGGGGTCCTGGTAGGCGTCGTAGCCGAACTGGAGGATGTGGTTGTACTCGTGGGCGAAGGTCACCTCGAGATCGTTCAGCGGCTTCGTCCCGGGGAACTCGAAGGCGCTGTAGTCGTTGTCGAGGACGAGGTAGCCGTGCAGCCGCCGCGGGATCCGGTGGTCCTTCGTCGCCTGGCCGCGGTCCGGGGCGGCGTAGCCGAAGAGTTCGCCACCGATCTGCGAGAGGTAGACGTCGGTCTTGCCGTTGCGGCCGCCCTGGTGCCCGTCGCTGCGCGGCTCGCGCCAGCCGAGCTTGTCGTTCTCGACCTGGTGGACGTGTTCGGCAACCCGCAGCACCCGTTCGACGAAGTCGGGGATGCCGTTGCCGTCGCGATCGGAGAGGTTGGGAGCGTCGAGTCCCTCGGCGACCCAGTGGACGCAGAAATGCCGCGAGCAGGCCGGCGATTTCTTCGCCTCCGGCACTGGGTAGGCGTTGCGATTCGGGTCCGGGTTGTCGGTCGGTCGCGAGCGGTCTTCGGTCGGTCGCGCCTGCGGCAGGATGAACGGCTTCTGGGATTCGGAAGCCAGCGACGCTTCGGCGAGATCGGAGGCGGCATGGGCAGCGGGTGCCGCGGCGAGGGCCAGTAGCAGCACCGCCGAGGTTCCGACCAGGTGCCGCCGGCGGTTCCGCATGTCCCGAAAACCCTAGCGGGGGCGGGAAGTACCGCTGCTGATCAGGATGAAGACGGCGGGGGTCTGTTGATGAAGGCATTAGCCTCCGCGAGCGATGCGCATCGCCCTCGCCCAGATCAACCCCACCGTCGGCGCGATCGACGCCAACGCGGCCAAGGTCGCCGAGTGGATCGGCCGCGCCCGCTCCGAGGGCGCCGAGCTGGTGATCTTCCCCGAGCTCTGCATCCCCGGTTACCCGGCCGAGGACCTCTACCTGAAGCGCCACTTCCTCGCCGCCAACCAGCGCGCGGTCGAGGATCTGGCGCGGGAGGCGACCGGGATCACCGCGCTGGTCGGCTTCGCCGAGCCGGTTACCGACCCCGTCGACTCCCGCCACGCCCACAACTCGACCGCGGTCCTCGCTGACGGTGCCGTGCAGGCGGTCTACCGCAAGAACCGGCTTCCCAACTACAGCGTCTTCGACGAGCAGCGCTACTTCGTTCCGGGTGCCGAGACGGTGTCGGTGGCGGTCGGCGGCGAGCAGGTCGGAATGACGATCTGCGAGGACGTCTGGCTTCCCGGCGGTCCCGCCGAGGCCGAGGCCGGGGCGGGCGCGCGGCTGATCGCCAACCCCTCCGGCTCCCCCTACCACCGCGGCAAGGGACGCGAGCGGGAAACGATGTTCTGCGAACGCTCGCGCGCCTACGGCGCCTACTTCGCCTTCTGCAACCTGGTCGGCGGCCAGGACGAGCTCGTCTTCGACGGCCAGAGCCTCGTCACCGCCCCCGACGGCAGCGTGATCGCCCGCGCCGCCCAGTTCGAGGAGGAGCTGCTGGTCTGCGAGGTGCCGGCGGCGGAGCCGGGGCCCCTCGCCGAGCCGCTCGCGGACCTCGACGAGGTCTACGGCGCCCTCACCTTGGGGCTGCGCGACTACGTCGGGAAGAACGGCTTCAAGCACGTCGGCGTCGCCCTCTCGGGCGGGATCGACTCGGCGCTGGTGGCGATGCTCGCCGCGGACGCGGTCGGGCCGGAGCGGCTCTCCTGCGTCGTCATGCCCTCCCCCCACTCGAGCGGCGAGACCCAACAGGATGCCCGCGACATCGCCGGCAACCTCGGCTGCGAGCTGATCGAGATCGCGATCGAGCCGATGATGGCCGGCTACGAAGACGCCCTGGCGGGGTTGATGGTGCCGGGCGAGGAGCCCTCGCGGGGCGAGGATGAGGTGCCTCGCGACCCGGCGCGACCCTCCGAGCCCGATCTCGCCGCCGAGAACATCCAGGCGCGGATCCGCGGCAACCTGATGATGGCCCTCTCCAACCGCCACGGCTGGCTGGTCCTGACGACCGGCAACAAGAGCGAGATGTCGGTCGGCTACGCGACCCTCTACGGCGACATGGCGGGCGGCTTCGCGGTGATCAAGGACGTGCCGAAGCAGCTCGTCTACGACCTGGTGCGGCGCCGCAACGAGCGCGAGGGGCGCGAGCTGGTGCCGGCGAGCGTGCTCGACCGCGCTCCCTCGGCCGAGCTGCGACCCGACCAGCGCGACGAGGACTCGCTGCCGCCCTACGAGCTGCTCGACCGCATCCTCGAGTCCTACGTCGAGCGCGACGAGGGGCGCGAGGAGATGATCGCCGCCGGGATGCCGGCGGAGACCGTCGACGAGGTGATCCGCCTCGTCGACCGCTCCGAGTACAAGCGCCGCCAGGCGGCCCCGGGCATCCGGATCACGCCGCGGGCATTCGGCAAGGACAGGCGCCTGCCGATTACGAACCGTTTTGGCGGCTGATCAAGCCCCCGGTCGCGGGCGCACGGCGATCGTCATCGTCGACAGCGCGCAGAGCTTGCCCTCGTCGTTGAAGACCTCGCACTCCCAGATCCAGGTGGTGCGGCCGCGGTGGCGGGCCCTGGCGCGGACTTCGACCGCGCCCTCGGTGACCGGGCGGATGAAGCTGACGTCGATCGACTGCCCCATCGCCGCCATGCCGTCGTCCCAGACGGCGCCGGCGGTCGCTTTCGAGCAGACGCTCTCGACCAGGGTTGACATCACGCCGCCGTGCATGAGGCCGAAGGGCTGGCGCAGGTCGTCGCGCAGCGGCAGCCGGACCCGCGCCCCGTCGGGGTTGTCGCTGAGCCATTCGGTCCCGATCAGCTCGTCGAAGTGCTGCGGCTTAACCTCAGCGTCCTCGTTCACAGCTGGGCACCCTAATAGGCTTCGCCCCTCGTGGCCCTGAGTGACGACCAGAAAGCGATCCTGCGGCTGCTCGCGCAGCGTGGGTCCCAGGGCTACGAGGACCTTGCGGCGCTGATGGGTATCTCGGTCGACGAGGTCCACAGGCGGGCGCGGCAGGCAGCTCAAGATCTGGAAGCTGAAGGGATTCCCGCCCCCTCGATCCCAGCGCCTGGAGGCGAAGCGCCGAAACCGGCGACGCCGTCGGAGAAACAGAAGCCGGAGCCGGTCAAGCCGATCCCGCATCACGAGCACGGGCATGGGCCGAAAGAGATCGCGCATGAGGCGAAGCTGCTGGAGAACCGGGGGCTGTGGGCGATCCTGGCGGGGGTCGCGATCGTCGTGCTGTTCGTGGTGATCTTGTTCGTCAGCGGCGGCGACGGCTCCGATAGTTCCAGTACGACCACGGCCTCGGCCACGCAGAGCAACTGCGAAAAGCCGACCGCCGCGGCGCCGAAGGCGAACGGGAAAGCGATCGCGGTGCTGGCGGCCTCGGCGGTCAAAGCGGGCAAAGAACCGACCCGGGCGGTGCTGAACCCCGTTGACGGCAGCGAAGCCCGCGGCCTCGTCGTCTTCGGACGGGTGAAAAACAGCCTCGCCCTCCAGGTCGCCGCCGAAGGGCTCCCGCCGCTACCCGACTGCGGCGGCTACACGATCTGGCTCGCCGCCTCGCCGACCAAAATGCTGCCGCTGGCCTCGACCGAAGTCGCCAAGAACGGGCAGATCAGGGCGCAGGTCGGGGTGCCGGTCGAAATCCTCGCCTACCTGGCGAACGAAACCTTCAACCAGATCGCCGTGACCGCGACTGACGAATCGCAGCTGAAAGCGACGCTGGCCGAGGCGACGAAGGAAAAAGCGGCACCGCAATACACCGGCACCGAAATCCTCCGTGGCACCGTCAGCGGCCCGATCGTCGGCGTCGCCAAGCGCCTGCAGGAAAAAGAAAAGGAATAGGGGGCTAGCCGTCGGGCAGCAGCTTGCCGGGGTTCATGATGCCCGCCGGATCGAGCTGCTCCTTGACCGCGCGGAGGACGTCGAGGCCGGTCCGGCCCACCTCCGCCTCCATGTAGGGCCGGTGGTCGCGGCCGATCGCGTGGTGGTGGGTGATCGTGCCGCCGTGGGCGACGATCGCCTCCGAGGCGGCCTGCTTGACCGCCCGCCACTGCTCGACCTCGGCGCCGCGCCGGGAACGGGAGATGAAGGTGAAGTAGAGCGAGGCGCCGTCGGTGTAGGCGTGGGAGAGGTGGCAGAAGACGAGGCCGGGCGTCCCCTGCTCGGCCAGCGCGGCCCGGATGGCGTCGCTGACCGCAGTGTGCAGCTCCCCGAGCCGGCTCCAGGTGTGCGAGGTCTCGAGCGTCTCGACCATCGCCCCCATCTCCATCAGGGTGTCGCGCAGGTAGGGGCCCTGGTAGCGGCCGTGCTCCCAGGCACTGCCGGCCGCCTGACCGAGGTAGGCGGCGCCGCCGTCGCGCAGCGCCCGGACGGTGAGGGCGCGCTTGCGGGCGACGTGCTCCTCGTCGCCTTCGAAGCCGACGATCACCAGCGCCCCGCCGCGGCGTTTGCGCAGGCCGAGGTAGCCGCCGAAGAGGCGGCCGCTGAGCCCGCGCGGACCGGAGAGCGCCAGCGAGCCTTCCGTCTCCTCCTCGTCGGAGACGCGGATGATCTCGGGGAGGCCCGGGCCCTGCGCCAGCGCCCGGACGATCTCCGAACCGGCCTCGAACGACCCCGCCATCCACGCCTCGTAGCGCTTTACAGCCGGCGCCGAGCGCACCCGCACGGTGACGTCCGGGATCACGCCGAGGACGCCCTCCGAGCCGATCACCAGCTCGCGCAGGGCGGGACCGGCGGCGGTGTGCGGGGTCTCCAGCGTCGCCAGCTCCCCGGCGGGCGCAAGCAGGCGGACCGAGCTGACCAGAGCGTCGAAGCGCCCGTAGCCGCTCGAAGCCTGACCGGCCGAGCGGGTGGCGGCGAAGCCGCCGATCGTCGCGTACTCGAAGGACTGCGGGAAGTGGCCGAGGGTGAGGCCGGAGCGCCCCAGCGCCGTCTCCGCCTCGGGGCCGCGCAGGCCGGCGCCGAGGCGGGCGGTGAGCGAGCGCCCGTCGACGGCAACGTCGCGCAGGGCGACGAGGTCGAGGCTGATCAGACGGCCGTGACCGCCGCGCACCGGCTCGACCCCGCCGACGACGCTGGTGCCACCGCCGAAGGGCACGACCGCGACGCCCTCCGCCGCGCAGACCTCGAGCACCCGCTGCAGCGCCGATGCGGTCGGCGGCATCAAGACCGCGTCGGGCGCGGCATCGAGCGCTCCGTTCCGCAGCCGCGCCAGGTCGATATAGCCGCGCCCGACCGCATGGCGCAGTCGGTCCTCGTCGTCGGCGAAGACGTTCTCCTCCCCCACGGCCTCGACCAGCGCCCGTGGCAACTCCTCCGCAGCCGGCAGCTCGAAACCCGCGAGTGAGCGCGCCAGCGGCCAGGCCTCCAGCTCCCCGATCCGCTCCCGCAGCACCCCCAGCGCCGCGTCGTCCAGGTGCGGCTCGACCGCCGGGTCCCCCCAACCCCACCACTTCGCATCCCGCCGTGGGAACTGCATCAGATTTCCCTCCTCGCAGGTAGGAAATCTGATGCAGTTCGGAGGAGGACGCGCTGCGTCATGCCAGGGCCCTTTCGAGCCCGTCGAGCGCTTCGTCGAGGATCTCGCGACGGGCGCGGCGCATCAGGGGGGAGCCGAACTTCGACATCCCTTTCAGCGTCTGCTCCTCGGTCAAGCTGACCTCGGTGGAATCGCCCCGCTCGCGCAGGCCGATCTCGACCCGGAGGGCGTTCAGGTGGCGCTCGAACGGCGTCCCCTCCAGCTCCTGCTCCCAGACGTAGCGCTCGCCCTCGGCTGAGCTGACGCAGCGGAAGTCGGCGCGCACGCCCCGTCCCTCGGCGGTCTGCAGCACCTTGGTCCAGGCGGTCCGCTTGCCGCCGGGCTTGGCGTCGACGTTCTCCACCCGCGCCGTGCGCGGCCACCAGCGCGGCAGGCTGTAGGGGTCGGAGACGAGCTTCCAGACCGAGGCGACCGGCGCCTCGATCTCGCGCTTACGGGTGACGCGGGCCATCTTCGGGCGCCCTCGGCGCCGCGCCTACTCGCCCGCCAGCCGGCGCAGGTCGCGAACGAGAAGCAGGTGCTTGAGGTGGGACACGGTCGCCGCCAGACTCTCCAGGCTCTGGAGTGCCTCTTTGCGGCGCTCGGGATTGCGCGAGCGCAACGAGGGGCCGAGCAGCGCTTCCAGCAGGTTCGCCTCACGGTCGGCGGAGGAGCGGAAGACGCGCAGGTTGCGGGCCCCGACCCCGACCCGCGAGAGCTCGTTGGCGGCGCGGACGATCTCGCGGTCGGTCTCGTCGTAGACGGTCCTGCCCTCGCGTTTCTCCGGCTGCACGATCCCGTAGTTCTCGAGCTCGCGAATCAGCTCCTCGCGGGCGCCGGTCTCCTCGACGATCTCCTCCAGCGTCAGGTAGGCGCGCGAGGTGTCGACGAGGATCGCCCGCCGCACCGCTCCCGCGGCCGGCTTGCGCTCGGCGCCGTCGCCCGTCAGGCCGACGAGGTCGCCGCCCGAGGCGAGCTCCTGGCGGATCACCCGCAGCGGCAGGAACTCGTCGCGCTGCAGCCGCAGGATCGTCCGCAGGCGTTCGACGTCGGACTGGCTGTAGAGGCGGTAGCCACCAGAGGTCCGCCGCGGGCTCAGCAGCTTCTGGTCCTCGAGGTAGCGGATCTTCGAGATCGAGACGTCGTCGAATTCGCTCTGCAGGATTTTGCAGACGGCGCCGATCGTCAATGCCTTGCGCGGACGGCTGGCCGCCTCGGCGCTGCGGTTGGTGTGCCCGGAGACCGTCATCAGCGCTCGAGGTAGCTGAGCTTGTACTTGCCGACCTGGATCTCGTCGCCGTCGGCGAGCCGGTGGGACTCGATCCGGCGCCGGTTCACGTAGGTGCCGTTGAGCGAGCCGAGGTCGTCGATGTAGAGGCCGTCGCGGCGGCGGACCAGCAGCGCGTGGTTGCGGGAGACGGTGACGTCGTCGAGGAAGACGCCGGCGTCGGGGCTGCGGCCGATCGAGACCCGCTCCTCGCTGACGCTGAAGCTCTCCCCCGCGCGGCCGCCGCCGCTGCGGATGACCAGCGCGGCGCCTGACTCCTCGACCACCTCATCGATGTCGACCGGCTTCATCTCGCCGGTCTCGTCGACCCGGTAGGTCATCGTCGTCGGTTCGTCGCCCTCTTTCGGCCCGCCGAGGTAGGCACCGCACTTCTGGCAGTAGTTGGCGCCCTCGGGGTTGGCGAACCCGCACTCGGGACAGTGGACGGCCATGGCGGCTCCCGCTCAGGCGGCGGGGTCGTCCTCGGTCAGCGGCTGGGCCTTGCCGGCGAGGATCTGGGTCAGCTGCTCGACGTCGCTGCCGGAGATCACCGACTCGCCCGCCTCGCGTTTGTGGCGCAGACGGTTGACCAGCTCGGCCCGCAGGATGTCGATCTTCCCGTGCAGGACGCGCCGCTTGTAGGAGATCTCGTTCTCCTCGGCCGTCAGGTTGTCGATCATGTCCTTCAGCTCCTTGTCGCTGAGGGACCCGAGATCGGGAAAGGTGTCCTCCATCGTGCTCCTAACTCGAGGAGGCGGGGCCTCCGTTGGCGAAAGCGGATGATAAACCCCTGCGGGGAAAAGGTTCAACCCCAGGTTAAGGGTTTGGGTACATCTGAAGCTCAGCTTGCAGCCCGCTGGGCGCGGACCGCCCGCATTCCGGCGCGGGCGTAGAGGACGGTGGCGAGGATCGCCATCGCCAGGCCCCAGAGGACCAGCGCCGTCGCCACCCAGCCGGGCGCGAGCAGCGCCAGCCAGATCCCGCCCATCAGCGGGAAGACCGAGATCCGGCCGGGCCAGTTGACCTCGATGTCGACGCCATGGCGAAGGCCGTACTCGGCGAGGATCAGCATCGAGAGCTCGCGCAGCGCCATCAGCGCCAGCGCCCAGCGCGGCAGCAGCTCGAAGCTCCAGCAGACGACGGCCCCGGCGAGGATCGTCAGCCGGTCGACCAGCGGGTCGAGGAGGGCGCCCATGCGGCTGTACTGGCCGGTGATCCGGGCGAGGATCCCGTCCAGGTAGTCGCCGGCGGCGATCGCCCAGAAGACCATCGCCGAGGCGAGCGAGGTCCCGTCCTCGGTGTTGTAAGCGAGGACGAGGAAGACCGGAAGAGCGGCGAGGCGGACGTAGCCGACCGCGTTGGGGATCGTCCAGGGACGCAGCGGCTCTCCCTTGCGGGTCGAGGGCGGCGGCGGCGCGCTGCGGTCCAATCCGAAGAGGCGGCGCGTGCGGCCGCGGCCGAAGGGATTCTTGGATGAGCCGTCAGTCATCGAGGAGCGACAGCGCCCGGGCGGCGGCGTCCTCCAGCGGCAGCTCGTGCTCGGCGCCCGAGGCGCGCTCGGTCGCCTCGACCACCCCGTTGGCGAGCCCGCGGCGGCCGGCGACGATCCGCAGCGGACAGCCGATCAGCTCGGCGTCGGTCAGCTTCTCCCCCGGCCCCGCGTTGCGGTCGTCGTAGAGGACCTCGGCGCCGGCGGCGCGCAGCTCCTCGTAGAGCTTGTCGGCGGCCTCGCGCTCGGGCTCGCCGGCCTTTGCCAGGGAGACGAGGTGAACCTGCCAGGGGGCGATCGACTTCGGCCAGACGATCCCGCGCTCGTCGGCGCCCTGCTCGATCGCCGCGGCGACGATCCGCGCCGGGCCGATCCCGTAGCAACCCATCACGACCGGATGTTCGGCGCCGTTCTCGTCCAGGTAGGTGGCGCCGAGCGCCTCCGAGTATTTGGTGCCGAGCTTGAAGATGTTGCCGACCTCGATCGCCGTCTCGATCTCGATCGCGCCGCCGCCGGGTGCCTTATCCCCAGCCTCGACCTTGCGCACGTCCATCTCGTAGGCCTCGAAGTCCCGCCCGGGATCGACCCCCCGCAGGTGGGTGTTCGGCTTGTTGGCGCCGGTGACGTAGGAGTTGCCGGTGAGCGCCGCATCCCTGATGATCGGCAGGCCGCTACCAACCGGCCCGAGGTAGCCGACCGGGCCGAGCTGCTCCTCGATCTCCTCGGCGCTGGCCTGGCGGAAGTCGGTTTTCATCCCGTTGCGGAGCTTGGTCTCGTTCAGCCGGTGGTCGCCGCGCAGCAGGACGAGGACCATCCCGCGGCCCTCGACGATGATCGGCAGGGTCTTGATGAAGGCGCCGTGCGGCAGGCCGAGGTGGTCGGCGACGGCCTCGACCTTGGTCATCCCCGGGGTCTCGACCTCCTCCGGCGCGGCCAGCGGCGCCGGCAGCTCGACCGGCTGCGGCTCGGCCGAGGCGATCTCGACGTTGGCCGCGTACCCCGGCGCCAGCGCCACCTCGTCCTCGCCGGCCGGGCAGGGCGCCATGTACTCGTCGGCGTCGGTGCCGCCCATCATCCCGACGTCGGACTCGACCCGGGACCAGCGGACGCCGCAGCGATCGAGGATCCGCCCGTAGGCCTCGGCCTGCAGCTCGTAGGAGCGGGCCAGCCCCTCCTCGTCGCGGTCGAAGGAGTAGGCGTCCTTCATCGTGAACTCGCGCGTGCGCAGGACCCCGGCCCGCGGCCGCGGCTCGTCGCGCTCCTTCGTCTGGATGTGGAAGAGCATCAGCGGCAGGTCGCGGTAGGAACGCACGTCCCGCGCCACGTGCGTGGTCACCGCCTCCTCGTGCGTCATCGCCAGGACCAGCGGCGAGCCCTTGCGGTCCTCGAGCTTGAACAGCTCCTCGATCGCGTACCGCCCCGTCTTCTCCCAGGGCTCGGCCGGCATCAGCAGCGGCATCAACATCTCCTGGCAGCCGATCCGCTCCATCTCCTCGCGGATGATCTGCTCGACTTTCCTCTCCACCCTCCACCCCGCCGGCAGATAGGTCCACAACCCGGCCCCCAGCTGCCGGATCAACCCCGCCCGCACCATCAGCTTGTGGGAGATCGCCTCCGCGTCGGCGGGGGCGTCCTTGAGGGTCGGCAGAAAGGTCTGGGAGAGGCGGCTCACGCCGCGAAACCTATCCGCTATGCCCGGGTGAACCTGCGCCCGGCGGTCGGCGAGGACTCCTCGTCGAGGAGGACTTTGTCGGCCTCGCCGCGCTCTATGGCTTCGGCCTCCATCGCGGCGATCTTCTCGGGGGTGAGGTCGCCGGCGTTTTCGCGCTCGATGTTGGCGACCCACTCGGCGCCCTCCTGGGACTCGGCCTCGTCGAACTCGACCTGGCCGCCGCGGTCGAGGGATTTGTCGATCTCTTCGAAGAGGGTGTCGACGAGCTTGGCCTGCGGGACCTTGCGCAGCGGTTTGCCGCCGGCGAAGATCAGGCCCTCGTTCTTGGCGCCGGCGATGCCGAAGTCGGCGTGGCTGGCCTCGCCGATGCCGTTGACCGCGCAGCCGAGGACGGCGACCTCGACCGGCTCCTCGTAGCCTTCCAGCCGCTGCTCGATTTCCGCCACCACCGAGTCCATGTCGAACTGGAGGCGGCCGCAGGTCGGGCAGGCGATCAGGACCGGGCCGCGCTCGCGCAGCTGCAGCGCCTTGAGGATCTCCCAGCCGACTTTGACCTCCTCCTCGGCGTGGAAGGTCGAGAGGCTGATCCGGATCGTGTCGCCGATTCCGTCGGCGAGCAGCGTCCCCAGGCCAACGGCGCTTTTCAGCGAGCCGCCCCACTTCGTCCCCGCCTCGGTCACCCCGAGGTGCAGCGGGTAGGGGATCTTCTCCGAGAGCAGGCGGTTGGCGGCGATCGTGTTCGGCACGTTGGTCGACTTGATCGAGACCTTGAAGTTCTCGAAGTCGAGGCCCTCCATCAGCTCGACGAACTCGACGGCGGCGGCAACCAGCGCCTCGACCGGCGCTTCGCGCTCGAGCGCGTGCAGGTGTTTTGGCAGCGAGCCGGAGTTGACGCCGATTCGCATCGGCACGCCCTTGGCGTTCGCCTTCTCGGCGACCTCGGCGACTTTCTCGCGCCCGCCGATGTTGCCGGGGTTGAGGCGGATGCAGTGGGCGCCGGCGTCGATCGCTTTCAGCGCCAGGGTGTGGTTGAAGTGGATGTCGGCGATCACCGGGATCGGCGATTCCTTGACGATCGTCTTCAGCGCCTCCGCGTCCTTCTCCCGCGGCACCGCGCAGCGGACCAGGTCGGCTCCCGCGTCGGCGACCTTGCGGATCTGCTCAACCGTTGCCGCCAGGTTCGCGGTCTCGGTCTTGGTCATCGTCTGCACGGCGACCGGAGCGCCGCCGCCGATCGGCACGTTGCCGACCCATATTTGCCGTTTGGAGGCCATGTGGAGAGCGTATCGAGCGGGGCTCGCGCCCCGGTTGAACCTTGCCCCCGCGGCGTCCGTATCGCAGCTGAATGGGTCCGTCCAGGCGTGGAGAGGCGAGGCGACGGCTTGGCCGCCGGCTGCTCCTACTCGCCCTCGTTTCCCTGTGCGCCTTCCAGGCGGCCACGGCCGGCTCCGCGGACGAGATCACCGTCGAACCCGCCGAAACGCCGAATGGATTCGCCTGGAAGCCGGCGAGCGTGACTTCGATCTCCGGCGGGGCGGTCGCCTTCCGCAATCCCGGCAACCTCGTGCCCCACGGGATCCACTGGACGGGGGGACCCGAGACGCCGAGCTGCAGCGGGATTCCCGTCGATGACTTCGGCACCTCCTGGAGCGGAAGCTGCACGTTCTCGCAGGCGGGCACCTACACCTTCGTCTGCACCGTCCATCCCGAAGAAATGAAGGGCACGATCACGGTTGCCGGCGGCGAAACGGCGCCGGCTCCCGGACCCGGGCCGGAGGCTCCGCCGGCGGCCCCCGAAGCCCCGCTTGTCGAAGCCCCGCTTGTCGAAGCCCCGCTTGTCGAAGCCCTGCGCCTGCCGAAGAATCAGCACGGCGCGGTGGTCCGCGGCGCGATCGCCGTCTCCCCCGCGGCCGCCGGGGGGCGCCTGGTCGTCGAGCTCGAGGCAAAGCGCGCATCCCTGGGACAGCAGACCGCGGGAAAGGTCCGGGTCGGCAAGCTCAACCGCCGCCTCGCGAGCTCCGGCCAGGTCCGGTTCGGCGTGGCCCTGAAAGCGCTGGCGCAGCGCGCGCTCCGCCAGCGGGGGCGCCTGCCCCTGACCTTGGAGGCCACCGCCACGCCGCTCAGCGGCTCAGCCATGACGATCACGAGGAGAGTCGAACTACGTGGATAGGTCACAACCTCGGGTCGGCGTGCGTCGACGTTCGGCGGCCAAGCTGCCGGCGAGCGCGCTGCTGGCCCTCGCCATCCTCGGATTTGCCGCAGCCGGTGGGCTTGCCGCCGAACCGAGCATCGAAGTCACCGGCAACTCGCTCGCCACCTACGCCTGGACCCCATCGACCGCGGAAGTGGCCAGCGGCGACTCGGTGGCCTTCAAAAACGCGACCGCGAACCTCCATGGCCTGGCCTGGGAAAGCAGTCCGGAAACGCCGAGCTGCACCGGGACCTCGAGCGTCGGGCAGGGGAACTGGAGCGGCTCCTGCAGCTTTGCCCAGGGCGGGATCTATCACTTCTACTGCCCGGTCCACCCGGTTCAGATGAAGGGAACGGTCACGGTGAGCGGACCTGCGGCCCCTCTCGTCAGCACCGGGTCGGCAAGCGCCGTCAGCGAAACCGGAGCGACGCTCAACGGCACCGTCAACCCCTCCGAACAGGCAACGGCCTATTTTTTCGAATACGGCCCGACGACTGCCTACGGAGAGAAAACCACCGAAGCCGCCGCCGGCAGCGGCTCCTCTTCGGTCCCCGAGTCGGCGACGGTGAGCGGCCTGTCGCCGTCAACCACCTACCACTTCCGGCTGGTCGCCAAAAACCCGACCGGCACCTCGCGCGGGATCGACCGCACCTTCAAAACCACCGGACCGGAACTGCCGCCGCCGGTCGAAGAACCGCCGGCGGTCGAGCCGCCGCCTGCGAGCACCGAATCCCCGCCTTCTCCCGTCGCTCAGGCTGCTCCCCCCGGTCCACCTGCTCTCGCCGCCGCCCCGGAACCGCCCGACACGAGGGTCACCCTCAAGCCCCCGGCCAGGACCCGGGACCGGACGCCGACCTTGAGGTTCGGGACGACGGCGCCCGGCGCCAGCTTCCGCTGCAGTGTCGACGCGAAGCCGTTCAAGGCCTGCCGCTCGCCCTTCACGACTTCAGTCCTGAAGCCGGGCCCGCACCGGGTCAGGGTCGCGGCTGTCCTCGCCGGCTTGCCCGATCCGACGCCGGCCGTCGCACGCTTCCGAGTGCTGCCCCCGCGCTAGCGGACTTCGAAGCCTTCGCCGGTGATCCGGCCGATGTCGTTGGAGAGGCCGAGGAAGAACAGCATCACGACTAGGGCGATGCCTACCATGGTCGCCCGCTCCATCACCCGTAGAGAAACGGGCTGCCCACGCAGTTTCTCGATCACCGCCCAGAAGATGTGACCGCCGTCGAGCGGCAGGATCGGCAGGAGGTTGATCAAGCCGAGCGAGAGGCTGACCAGGGCTAGGAGAAGCAGCGCCCGTTCCACGCCCTTTTCAATCACCTGGTGACCGACATCGCTGATCCCCACCACGCCGGAAACCTGCTTGCGCTGTTTTTCTTCGAAGAGATGAGTGAAGACGTGGACCGTTCCGGAGGCGACTTCGCCGATCGAGTTCGCCGCTTCGGAGGCCGCCTCCCCGGCCCCGAAATCGAGGGGCCGGCTTCCGTAGGAGAAGCCGATCAGCGCCCGTTCGGCTTCCTTGTCATAGCGGGGGTAGATCGTGAACGTCTTCAGCTGCCCGCCGCGTTCGATTTCGATTCGCACCGGCGCGGCGGCGACGCAGCCGTCCACCTGCTTTCCCTTGCATTCGTGGGAGGCGACGGTTTTGCCGAACTTCGTCAGCCGTTCTTCCGTCGAAAGGCCGGAGAACCGCTTGCCGTCAATGGCGACGATTCGATCGCCGGAGTGCAGCACCTTTGCGGCCGGCGTCCCGGCTTTCACTTCGCCGACCCGCTGGTCGATCTCAGGCCGGCCGTTGGCGAGGTAGACCCCGAACAGGATCACGAACGCGAGCACGATGTTCACGGCCGGACCCGCGGCGACGACGACGATCCGCTTCCAGACCGGCTTGCGGAAGTAGGCGTTCTCTTCGTGCTCCGGAGGGACCTCCTCCTCCGGGTTCATGCCGGTGATTTTCACGTAGCCGCCGAGCGGGATCGCTTTGATCCCGTACTCGGTTTCCCCGCGCCGGACCGACCAGATCGTCGGGCCGAAGAAGAGGAAGAAGCGCTCAACCCGCATCCCCACCGCCTTGGCGGCGAAGAAGTGGCCCGCCTCGTGGATCACGATCAGGAAGCAGAAGCCGAGGAAGACGAGGAACCAGCTCATGCGGGCGCCAGCTCCCTGACCTGCTCCTGGCTGCGTTCGCGCGCCTCGGCGTCGGCGGCGAAGAGGTCGTCGAAGTGGCTGACGGTTGCCGCGGGCATCTCCTCGAGAACACGCTCGATCACCGCGGGGATCGCAATGAAGGGGATCCGCTCCTCGAGGAAGGCGGCAACGGCGACCTCGTCGGCGGCGTTCAGCACGGTCGGCGCGGTGCCGCCGGCGCGGCCTGCTTCCAGCGCCAGTCGCAGGCAGGCGAAAGTGTTCAAGTCCGGTTGCTCGAAGGTGAGCGAGCCGGCGGCGGCGAGGTCGAGCTGCGGCACGTCGACGTCGGCGCGCTCGGGGTAGTGCAGGGCATAGGAGATCGGCACCCGCATGTCGGGATAGCCGAGGTGGGCCAGCGAGGAGCCGTCGTTGAGGTGGATCAGCGAGTGGATGAGCGACTGGGGGTGGACGACAACGTCGATCCGCTCGTAGGGGACGGCGAAGAGATGGTGCGCCTCGATCGCCTCGAAGCCCTTGTTCATCAGCGTCGCCGAGTCGATCGTGATCCTCCCCCCCATCCGCCAGGTGGGATGGGCGAGCGCGTCGGCGACGCTGACCTCGGCGAGATCGTCGCGGCCGCGGAAGGGACCGCCCGAGGCGGTCAGCACCAGCCGCTCGACCGTCCCCGGCGCCTCCGCCCCGATCAGCTGGAAGAGCGCCGAGTGCTCGGAATCGACCGGCAGCAGCCGCGCCCCGGTCGCCTCGGCCAGCGCCATCACCAGCTCACCGCCGAGCACCAGGCTCTCCTTGTTGGCGAGAGCGACGTCGATCCCCTCGGTGAGGGCGACGATCGTCGAGCCGAGCCCGACCGCGCCGACGATCGAGTTGAGGACGAGGTCGGCCCCGGAAGAGACGATCAGCTCCCGGATCCCCTCCTCGCCGGAGAGAACCCGGCCGCTCCAGGCGGCCCTTGCCTTCTCGGCAGTCTGCTCATCGGCCAGCGCCACCGTCGGCACCCCGTGCTCGCGCGCCTGCTCGACCACCATCTCCCAGCCGGAGCCAGCCGCCAGGCCGACGGCCTGCAGCTGATCCGAGCGCCCGATCACCTCGAGCGCCTGCGTTCCGATGGACCCGGTCGATCCGAGTACGAGAACCTTCTTCATGCCCGAGAGAGGATACGGAGCCGCGCTTACGGCTCAGTAAACCAGCGCCACCGCGAGGTAGTAGCCGACGACCACGGTGAAGAAGACGGCGTCGAGGCGGTCGAGGATGCCGCCGTGGGGGCCGAAGATGGTGCCCGTGTCCTTGGTGCCGAGGTCGCGCTTCAGCAACGACTCGAAGAGGTCGCCGATCGGGGCGACGGCGGCGACGGCGGCGCCGATCAGGAGGGCATCCACGCCGGACAGCCAGTCCTGGTAGAGGCCGGCGAACCAGAAGCCCATGGTGCCGATGACGAAGCCGCCGATCAGTCCCTCGATCGTCTTGTTCGGTGAGATGTTAGGGGTGATTTTGTGGCTGCCGAACATGCGCCCGGTCGCGTAGGCGGCGGTGTCGGCGACGAAGGTGCCGACGAGGACGTCGATCAGCAGCGCCGCTCCATGTGACGGAAGGTCGCGGAGCAGGACGGCGTGGGCGAGCGGGATGCCGATCCAGAGCACTCCCAGCAGCGTCACCCCCATCGAGACCGTCGCCCCCTCCTGGTTCTGGGGCCGGGCGGCGAAGGCGAAGATCAGCGGGAAGGCAGCGGCGAGGACGTAGAGAACGTTGAAGGCGGTGCCGAAGTGGGCGGCGATCACCAGGCCCGCCACCGCGATGTAGGCGGGGATCACGAGCGGCCGGTAGCGGCGGACAATCGCGTCGAACTCGCGCAAGGCCACAACCCCGATCGCGATCATCGCCAGGGTGAAGACGATGCCGCCGGCGACGGTGATCGCGATCGCGAAGACGATCCAGGGCAGCGCCACGAGGATCCGCTTCGCCGTCTCGCCACTGCCGCGGCGGCGCTTTCTTCGCTCGGGGCGCCCCGGCCGCGGCTCGCGCGGCGGTTTGCGCGCCGGCCGCGGCTCGTCGTCGAAGATCTCGTCGTCGAAGAGGTCCATCGTGACCCGCGGCTCCTCCCCCTCGGCGCTCACGTCCGGCTCCCGAACCGCCGCTGGCGCGTCTCGTACTCGCGCAGGCAGGCTTCCAGAGCGGCACGATCGAAGTCGGGCCAGAGCTCGTCGCGGAAGACCAGCTCGGAGTAGGCGCACTGCCAGAGCAGGTAGTTGGAGAGGCGCTGCTCGCCGCTGGTGCGGATCAGCAGGTCGGGATCGTGCATCTCCGGCGCATAGAGAAGGCGCTGGAAGTCGTCGTCGGAGCCGCCCTCGAAGCGGCGGGCGGCGTCGAGGATCTCGGCCCTGCCGCCGTAGTTGAAGGCGACGAAGAGGGTGATCCGCTCGTTCGCCGCGGTCTCGGCTTCCGACCACTCCATCCGCTCGACCAGCGCCGGGTCGAGTCCCTCGCGGCGGCCGATGTAGCGCATCCGCACCCCTTCGTCCTTCAGCTCCGGGGTTTCGGTGCCGATCCGCTCGCCCATCATCCCCATCAGGCCGCGGACCTCCTCCTCGGGCCGGCTCCAGTTCTCGGTCGAGAACGAGTAGACGGTCAGCTCCTCGATCCCCAGCTCGGCGGCGTCGCGCAGCCGCGCCTTCAGGGTGTCGGCCCCGGCCCGGTGCCCCTCGACCACCGGCAGCTGCCGCCGCTTCGCCCAGCGGCCGTTGCCGTCGGTGATGATCGCTACGTATTTCGCCGCGGTCACGCGAGGGCCGCGATCCTCAGACTTCGAGGATCTCCTCTTCCTTGCCTTTGAGCAGGGAATCGATCTCGGCGATCGCCGCGTCGGTCTGTTTCTGCAGGTCGGCCTCGGCCCGGCGCTCGTCGTCCTCGCCGGCTTCGCCTTCCTTTTTCAGGTCGCGGAGGTCGCTCATGATGTCGCGGCGGATGTTGCGGATCGCGACCCGCCCCTCCTCGGCGACCCCGTGGACGACCTTGACCATCTCGCGGCGCCGCTCCTCGGTCATCTCCGGGATCTGCAGCCGGATCAGGTTGCCGTCGTTGCTCGGCGTCAGGCCGACGTCGGACTCCTGGATCGATTTCTCGATCGCGCCGATCGCGCTCTTGTCGAAGGGCGTGACGGTCAGCAGACGGGCGTCTGAGGCGGCGACGTTGGCGAGCTGCTTCAGCGGGGTCGGGTTGCCGTAGTAGTCGACCGTGATCCGGTCGAGCAGGTGCGGGGTGGCGCGCCCGGTGCGGACGGTGATGAACTCACCGCGCGTCGAATCGACGGATTTCGTCATCCGTTCCTTCGCGTCTGCGAGCAGTTCGTCGAGTAGCTCCACCGGTTCCCGATCCTCCTAAGCAGCGGGGTTGCTGGAGACCAACGTCCCCACTTTTTCGCCGGAAACGATCCTATCTATGTTGGTCTCGTCGCCCATGTTGAAGACGTAGATGGGCAGGTCGTTGTCCATGCAGAGCGAGAGCGCGGTCGAGTCCATCACCCGCAGCCCCCGCTCGATCGCCTCCCGGTGGCTGATCGCGGGGATGAACTCGGCGTCAGGGTTGACTGCGGGGTCGGAGTCGAAGACCCCTTCCACCCCGTTCTTCGCCATCAGGATCGCCTCGGCGTGGATCTCCAGCGCTCGCAGCGCCGCCGCGGTGTCGGTGGTGAAGAACGGGTTGCCGGTGCCGGCGGCGAAGATGACGACGCGGTCCTTCTCGAGATGGCGCATCGCTCTGCGTCTTATGTAGGGCTCGGCGACCTCCTGCACTTCGATCGCCGACATCACCCGGGTGTGCTGGCCCTGGCGCTCGAGCGCGTCCTGCAGGGTAAGGGCGTTCAGCACCGTCGCCAGCATCCCCATGTAGTCGCCGGTGGCACGGTCCATCCCGCTCGCCGCGCCGTCGAGGCCGCGGTAGATGTTGCCGGCGCCGACGACGATCGCGATCTCAACCCCACGACCCTGGACGGCGGCGACCTGCTTGGCGATCCGGTCGACCTCGGCAGCATCGGTGCCGAAGTCCTGGCGGCCCATCAGGGCCTCGCCGGAAAGCTTCAGCAGGATGCGCCCGAAGCGCGGCTCGGGGGAGTCAGTCACTGGGCGCCAGCCTATTCGCCGACGCGGAAGTAGGAAAAGCGGGCGATCTGGATGTTCTCGCC
>Ga0070685_10000124_pt1 | contig 49061 bp, 46 predicted proteins | sample KBSS13LmetaG_FD_65651 | JGI IMG/M metagenome (GOLD analysis project Ga0070685, IMG submission 65651) | Switchgrass rhizosphere microbial communities from Kellogg Biological Station, Michigan, USA - KBS S1-3L metaG | ecosystem: Host-associated > Plants > Roots > Rhizosphere ...
TCGCGCGGCTGGGTCCGCGGCAGCATCTGCATCTGCGCCCGGCTCTCGATCTGGAAGACGCCGGTGGTATCGGCAGCGCGGATCGATTCGTAGACCTGCTCGTCGTCGAGCGGGATCCGCGAGAGGTCGAGCCGCTCGTCGCGGGCGCGGCCGATCTCCTCGACGCAGCGCTCGACCGCCGAGAGCATCCCCAGCCCCAGCAGGTCGATCTTGAGGAAGCCGGCGTCCGCGCAGGAGTCCTTGTCCCACTGCACCGTCTGCCGCCCGCTCATCGCCGCCGGCACCACCGGGCAGACGTCGATCAGCGGCCGGGTCGAGATCACCATCCCACCCGGATGCTGGGAGGAGTGGCGCGGCAGCCCCATGATCTCGTCGGCCAGCCGCAGCAGGACCTGCCAGCGCGGCTCCTTCGCGCGACCGGGGCCGAGGGCGGCAGCCAGGTCGCGCTCGATCTCGGCGGCGGTGCGCTCATGGAAGCCGACCGTCTTCGCCACCCGGTCGAGCTCCGCCGGCGGCAGGCCCAGCGCCTTGCCGAGGTCGCGGACGGCGCCCTTCGGCCGGTAGGTGGGGAAGGCGACGACGAGGGCGGAGTGCTCGCGGCCGTAGCGCTCGTGCACCCGCGGAATCAGCACCTCACGGATGTCGCGCGGGAAGTCGAGGTCGATGTCCGGCATCGAGGTCGTTTCCTCGTTGAGGAAGCGGCCGGAGAAGAGGTCGGCCTCGACCGGGTCGACGTGGGAGAGGCCGGTCAGGTAGCAGACGATCGAGCTGACGCTGGAGCCGCGGCCCCGGCCGGGCGGGAGGACGCCGCGGGCGGAATCCGGGCCGCGCACCTCCGCCGCCACCTCGCGCGCCAGCTCCAGCAGGTCGCGGTGGAGGAGGAAGAAGCCGGAGAGGCCGAGCGTGCGGATCGTCGCCAGCTCCTCCTCCAGCCGCCACTGCGCCTCCAGCAGGCGGGCGTTGCCGGCGTAGCGCTCGCCGAGGTGGTGGCTGCAGACGCGGGCGAGCTCGGCGTCGGCGCCGGGGTCCTCGCTGCCGGGGTAGCGGTAGCCGAGCTGCTCGGTGAGGTCGAAGCGGAGGCGCTCGGCGATGCGCTCGGTCTCGGCAACCGCCTGCGGATATTCGGCGAAGCGGGCGGCCATCGCGGCGGGCGAGGTGAGGGCGGAGGTGGAGTTGCCGCGGCGGAAGGGCTCGGACTCCTCCAGGGTCTCGCAGCGGCCGATTGCGACGAGGGCGTCCTGCAGGGGCGAGCGGCGGCGGTCGTGGGCGTGGACGTTGCCGGTGGCGACGCAGGAAACGTCGAGGCGCTCGGCCAGCAACGCCAGCCAGCGGTTGCGGGCGCGGTCGCGGCGCCAGTAGGGACGCTGCAGCTCGACACGGAAGCGGTCGCGGCCGAAGGCGGCGAGGAGGCGGCGGGCGATCCGCTCGCCGGCCGCGGTGTCGCCGCGCTCGAAGGCTCCGGCGGCCGCTCCGTCGCGGGCGCAGCCGGAGAGGCAGACCAGCCCCTCCGCGTCCTCCTCGACCTGCGCCAGCGTCGCCCAAGGCTGCATCGCACTCCGCGGCGTGTTGTCCCGCGTATGCGCATGGGCCGCGGTCAGCAGCCGGCAGAGGTTCCGGTATCCGGTCTCGTCTTCGACCAGCAGCGTCAGGTGGAAGTCGTGATCTCCCTCCCGCACCGTCAGCTCGGCGCCGGTGATCGGGCGGACGCCGAAGCCCTTGCAGGCATGGGCGAACTCCATCGAGCCCCAGAGGCCGTCGTGGTCGGTGAGCGCGAAGGCGGGATACCCCTGGGCGGCCGCGGCCGCGGCCAGCTCCATCGGGGTCGAGGCGCCGTCGAGGAAGGAGAAGGCGGAGTGGGCGTGCAGCTCGACGTACATGAATCACCAACCCCCTGAGTCTCAGGCCCGCTGCCGGTACCAGCGCTGGGCGCGGGCGGTGCGGAAGACGGTGAGCGCGCGGCCGTCGCCGAGCGCCAGCTCGAAGTAGTGGCGCTGGAGCGGCTTCGCGGTCCACCAGCGGTCCTCGACCAGCCACTCCTCGCGCACGGACTCGACTGTCTGGCCCTCGACGGTTGTCGGTGCGCCGCGGGGGTCGGTGCGAACCGCCACCCGCTGGGGGGCATAGAGACGGCGGAGGCCGGGCATCAGAGCTCGGGGTAGGGGGTCAGCATCGCCCAGCGCTCGGGCACCCTCGAGGCGCTGTCGACGGGAAGGATCTTCAGCAGCGCCTCGGCGCCCTGGACCGCCCGCACCTCCCGCACCGCGGCGCCGAGCCGGCGCCGGCGCGGCTCACTGCCGCCGACCGAGAGCTCGAGCTGGTCGCGGGCCGGCGGGCCGAGGCCGATTGCCCGCAGCCGCAGCGCCGTCGCCGGGCCGGGAAGCTCCTCGAGGCGGGGAACGAGGACGTTGCGCAGCACCTTCGCCGAGGCGCTCGGCCGCCCGAGCCCCTGCTCGACGCTCCAGCTTCCGCCGCTGACCAGCCGCGCCCCCAGCCGCAGGCCGAGCAGGGTCCTGCCCTTGCGCTGCGGCGCCGCCAGCAGGCGGTCGACGAGGAGCTCGAGCGCGCGGTCGAGCTGACGCCCGGCAATCCCTTCCGGCAGCTCGATCTCCTCACCGAGCTCATCGTGCGGAATCCGCGGCCGCAGCGGTTCCTCTTCACCGCGGCAGAGGCGCAGCGCTTCGCTGCCGAGCGGGCCGAAGCGATCGGCGACCTGGTCGGCGGAAAGGCGGGCGAACGCCTCCACCGTCTCGATCCCGAGGCGACGGAGGGACTCGACCAGCTCCTCGGCCTCGCGCTCGGAGCCGCGCAGCCGCGGCTCCAGCGCCGCCACCGGCACCGGCCGCGGCCACTCGCCGGCGGCGAGGAAGGCGGCGAAGCGGGTGCGACCGGCGGCCAGCGCCTTTCCCTCGCCCACCGCCCGCCGAGCCACCGCAAGGACGCCGGCAGTCGAACCGCCGTAGAGGCCGCGGAGACCGTCGAGGCAGAAGAAGGCCTCTCCCGCCCGTTCCGACTCGACCGCGGCGCCGATCCCCTCCAGCGCCCGCACCATCGCCTCGCCCAGCTCCGCCGCCTCGACCGGGTCGGAAAGATCGCCGCGCCCGGACCGAGGCCCCCCGGCACAATCCGGACGCGGCGGAATCGCCATTCGTTTATCGATAACGCAGGCGATCTCCATACGAACGTATGTTCGTGGAGTAGGTAGCTTAACTCCATAGAGTTGGGCGCAAGCTCCTCATCGGCCTCGGCGAGGGGGCCAATGGGGCTATTCAGTGGGCGCGTCCATGGGCGCACGCGCGGGGCGGTCGATGGAGGTTTCCAGGGCAATCCCCGTCTGCGCTCCTCCAAACCAGTGGACCTGGATCTGGGGCGGAGCCCTTCTGGGCCCGCCGCGGCGACAGAGCGATACACCTCAGACGCCCCCGCTCACGCAAAGGAGACCGACATGCTTCGAGCCTGCAAGGCGTTCGCCGTCGCCCTGATCGCGCTGTCCGCACTGGTCGCCACTGGACAATCCGCGGCCTCTCCCTTCATCGTCGAAGCCAAATCGTTCGAAACGAGGTATTTCACAGGAGAACAGGAGAGAGGGCCCCACGAATTCCTCAATGGAAGCCTCCAGGTCAAATGCACGACGTCGCTCCAGGCGAAAAACTCGGAAGGAGAAACAGTCAGAGAGCTGACGTTTTTTCCGAGCTACAGCGGCTGTACCACCAGCGAAGGGGCGACGACCGACGTAAAACTCAACGGTTGCACCTACACATTCACAACACCGTCAGGGCTCACTTCCACCGAACTTATCTGGAATGCGCTTGATCTTCATCTCGTCTGCCCGGAAGGCAAAAGCGTCGAAATAACACCGACAACCACCGGGGTCAGCACCTGCACCCAATTCCTCAGCGCTCAGACACCGACAGAAGGTCGGGTCGTCGGGACCAGCAAAGGCGGTAGTAAAGAAGGCTGGGAAATGGACGGCACACTGGCGATTACCTTCAAGGGCCTTCATTACACCGGCACGGGAGGCCTCTGCGGCGACGGGACGACACACACGCAAGGTGAATACAGAGGCAACAGCACACTTCGCGCCTTCTCGAACGAAGCTCATACGATTCGGAAGGGCCTCACACTCGCTTCCGTACCCGCCTCGGATGCCTGGATGACAGGAGATCAGGATGGCGGCGTGCAGGTCTTCGAAACCCCGAAAGGGAAAGTCGAATGCACGACGGTTGTCTGGACAGCCTATAGCGCCAACTCGATTCTCAGCGAGATCACTGTCACACCCAGTACATCCGGTTGTAAAGCGTTCGGGTTCTCCTTCACCGATGTGAAGGTGAACGCGTGCACCTACACATTCACAACTCCGACGTCGCTGGGGGCCGAAGGCGTCACATGGTCAGGGGAACAGTTCCACCTTCTCTGTCCTACCGGTAAACAGATCGAAATCACACCTACAGCCTTCGGCGCCAGCGTCTGCACGCAGTTCCTCGGACCACAGACACCGACAGGCGGCCATATCGTCGGGAAGAACAAAGGCGGTGCAGGAGCGGAAATGGACGTGACACTCGAAATGACATCGAGCGGCCTTCACTACACCGGGACCGGCAGCTTTTGCAGTGACGCAACGACACACACCGACGGCGTGCTCACCGGCAACAGCACACTCCGAGGCTACTCGGATGAAGCGCACGCCACCCAGCAGAGCATCACAGTGTCCTGACCTGAAAGAACGGCGAGAAACCCCCTAGGACCTACCTCAGCGCAGTCGCCCGGTCGGCTTAGCCCTGCCGGGCGACTTTCGCCGCTTCGGTGCTGCCGAGGTAAGGCGTCAGCGTGAACTCGACCAGGTCCGGCAGGAGCGACTCCAGCTCCTCGGCGCGGTCGGCAAAGATCCGCCGCGAGATCAGCGAGACCATGCCGCCGACCAGTGCCTCCTCGGTCGTCGGTGAAAGCCCGGCGAGGACCTCTTCGGGGCGACCGTCGCGGCCAGCCTGGAAGTAGGGCACGAGACTCTGGATCGCGGCGTCGTAACGCTCGACCACAACCGGGCCTGCGACCAGCGCCTCGACCATGCTGAGACGAGCGAGGTGCGGCTCGGCGGCGAGGAACTCGAGCATTGCGGCGATGCCGGCACGCGCCGCCTGCGGCCACTCGTCCTCCTGCTCGAAGGCCTCCCCCACCCGCCGGCTCAGCTCGGCCATCACCGTGTCGTAAGCGGCGATGAAGCACTCGTCCTTGCTGGCGAAGTGCTCGTAGAAAGTACGCCGGGAAACGGCGGCGTGGCGGGTGATGTGAGCGATCGTGGTCCCGGCGTAGCCGTTTTCGGCCACCGCCTCTGCCAGTCCGGCGATCAAGCGTTCGCGCTGGTTGTGGGCAACGAACTCCCGGGGGAGGCCATGGCGCCCCGGCGGGAGCCGGGCGAGCTCCGGCGGGTACTCGGGAGCCTCTACAGGCTGGTTCGCTGGATCTCTCATGAGAGAACCGACGATACCGATTTGAACGGCTCGGGCCCATTTTGGCTAACTGGCCAGTTTTTTGCCTTCACAGCGCCGCCACCTGGTGCGCCCCCTCCGGCCCCAGATAAGGCGTAAGAGCGAATTCGGTCAACTCCGGGAGCAGTTCCGAGATCTCCTCCAGCTGCGAGCTCGCCAACCGCTGGTAGAGGATCCAGAAGACGCCGCCGATCAGAGCTTCCTCCAGTGTCTCCGGCAGGTCCGGCCCCTGCGGTGAGACATCGCGTCCAAGTTTGAACAACGAGACGAAGGCCTGTTGAGACTCCTCGTAGTACCTGACCGCAGCCGGCCCCGCGGCCAGCGCCTCGACCATGCAGGTACGGGCGAGGGCCGGCTCATCGACCACGAAACCGAGGAAAGCGCCGAGCCCGGCACGGACTCTCTGCGGCCACTCGTCAAAGGCGCCGGCCGCCTCTACAACCCGCTCTAACGCAGTTGACATCGCGAACTCCTGCGTTGCCAGGAAGCACTCTTCCTTCGAGCTGAAGTTCTCGTAGAACGTGTTGCGGGCGATTCCTGCTCGCTTGACGACGTCGGCGACCGTGACCGCCCGGTAGCCCTGTTCCGACGCCTCCTCGGCAAGCGCAGCGAAGATCCGCGCACGCTGGTGCCGGGCGATGAACTCGCGCGGGAGCTGCTGCCTTCCCGGAAGTGGACGCGTTGTTGAGTTGTATCCCACGAACGGAAGAGTACCGGAGTCGGATCACGAGGTGTTTGCCACGCCTGACCGGATACCGTTTAGGTACCGAAAGACAGACGATCGTTCTACCGATCACGACCGGGCGGGGACTTTGACCGGAAAGCGTCAGCGCATCCTCCAGGGGATGCTGAAAGCAGTTGGAGCGCGTGGATACGAGCAGACGACGGTTCAAGACGCGATCGATGCGGCGGGCCTCTACCGCCAGGCCTTCTACGACTGCTTCGAGGACAAAGAGGACTGCTACCTGCAGGCGCTCGACGCGGGCGCTGCCTGGATCGAGCTGGCGATGCGGGAGGCGGCCGCGGGCAAGACGAGCTGGCGCGGGCAGTTGCGGGGGGGCTTGGCGGGGCTGCTGAACTTCCTCGACGAGCAACCCGAGGTCGGCCGCGCCCTCCTGGTCGAGGTCCACGCGGCGGGCCCGCAGGCGGTCGAGAGGCGAGCAGAGGCGATGGAGCGGGCGGCGCATCTAATGGACCTGGCGCGGGAAGAAAGCGAGGACACGGCGCCGGCGATCTCCGCCGAGGCCGTCGTCGCGGGAATCCTGGCGGTGCTCCACGCCCGCCTCTCCGCCGGTGCGACAGCCGGCTTCGGCGGTCTCCTTCCCGAGCTGATGTACCTCGCGGTGCTGCCGTACTTCGGGGTCGACGTCGCCGCAGCCGAGCTGCGCGGGGAGCCTCTTTAGCGCCTCAGACGCCCTCGCCGTGGCGACCCTCGCCGGAGGCGAACCGAGCCGCTCCCCGCGCTGCTACTTCCAGCACCTCGCGGCCGAGGCGATGCTCGAGCTCGAGCCCGTCGGCTAAGGGCCGACCGATCCCCTCGAGCGCGGCGCGACGATCGCTGAGCATCGTCTCCTGTGGATGGGCCGCGAGCCGCTCCGCCCACTCCAAGGCCCGCTGGAGGTGCCGGCCCGGCTCCGTCAGCTCGTTGACGAGCCCGATCCGGTGCGCCTCCTCGGCCTCGACCGCACGGCCGCTGAGGATCATCTCCATCGCGCGACCGAGACCGACTACCCGCGGCAATCGCTGGGTACCGCCATCGATCAGCGGCACCCCCCAGCGCCGCTCGAAGCAGCCGAAGACGGAGTCGGTGGTCGCGACCCGCAGATCGCACCAAAGGGCGAGCTCGAGCCCGCCGGCGAGGCACCATCCCGCGATCGCCGCGATCGTCGGCTTCGCGGGAGTGAGCCGGGTGAAGCCCATCGGCCCGCCGGGGTGGTCGACGTCGAGGTCCATCGCCTTGAGGTCGGCGCCGGCGCAGAACGCTTCGCCGCCGGCCCCGGTGAGGACGAGGACGCGGGCGGACTCGTCGGCCTCGAACTGCTCCAGCCCTCGGCGCAGGCCGGCGGCCGTCGCCGCATCGACCGCATTGCGCCGCTGCGGCCTGTCGATCGTCAGCACGGCCGCGGTGCCCTGACGCTCGTAGCGGACTTCGTCGCTCATCCGCGGATCGTCCCACAGGAGGCCAGGCGATCCACAGGAAGAAAGGGAGCGGGCGGGCTAGTCGCGGCGCGGATCACGGGGTTCGCAGCGACGCCCGACTCCCAGAGAATGCGCCCCGGTCGCCGACCGAGAAGGGCAGGACTTCCACGGCCGGCAGCAACGGTAGGCGTCGTCCCGGACGAGATAGCGCAAAAGAAAACGGCCGGGGATGGCGCTCGGTGCCTGCCGTGCGCGTAGCCTTCGCGCTCAGAAGCTCGTGGCGCCACCTTCGAGACCTGCTTCCCGCTTGGCTTTCGCGGGAACCGGTCCCTCCCGGTCGCAAGAACGAACTTACTCCTGCCCCCCGCCCAGCGCTAGGGGTCGGGCCGCAACCTCCCCGCAAAGAGCGCACGAAAGAGGTCCTGACGGCGCGGTAGCTTCTCTGCCGATGACGGGATCGGAGGCGTCGGCGCGGCGGGCGCGGCGCAACGTGGTCCTGACGGCGGCGATCGCCGGCCTCGGCGGACTTCTCTTCGGCTACGACACCGGCGTGATCGCCGGCGCCCTCCTCTTCATCAAGACCGACTTCGACCTCGGCAGCTTCGCCCAGGGCCTCGTCGTCGCGGCGGTGCCGATCGGGGCGGTCGTCGGGGCGGCGATCGCCGGGCCCGCCGCCGACACCTATGGACGGCGGCTGATGATCCTCCTCGCTGCCGGCGTCTTCATCGTCGGTGCCCTCGCCTCCGCCGCGGCGCCGGGGGTCGAGGTCCTGGTCGTCGCCCGCATCGTCATCGGCGTCGCGATCGGCCTCGCCTCCGCCGCGGCGCCGGTCTACATCTCCGAGGTGGCGCCGCCGGAGAGCCGCGGGCGCCTCGTCAGCTTCTTCCAGCTCGCGGTGACGATCGGCATCCTCGTCGCCTACCTGGTCGGCCTCGCCTTCGACGGGATCGAAGGCTGGCGCTGGATGCTCGGCCTCGGTTGCGTCCCCGCGCTCGCCCTCGGCTTCGGGATGGTGCGGATGCCGCAGAGCCCGCGCTGGCTGGTGATGAGCGGCGACGACTTCGCGGCGCGGGCGACGCTGGCGAAGATCCGCGTCGACGACCCGGACACGATCGACCGCGAGCTGGCGGAGATCAAGGAAAGCGTCGAGGAGAGGCCGGGCGCCTGGAGCGAGCTGCTGCAGCCGGTGGTGAAAGCGGCTCTGGTGGTCGGGGTCGGGCTGGCGGTCCTGCAGCAGGTGACCGGGATCAACACGGTCATCTACTACGCGCCGACGATCGTCGAATTCACCGGCGTCGACTCCTCCGCCGGCTCGATCCTGGCGGCGGTCGGGGTCGGGATCATCAACGTCGGGATGACGCTGGTGGCGCTGCGCCTGCTCGACCGCGCCGGCCGGCGGACGCTGCTTATGGTCGGGGTCTCGGGGATGGTCGTCTCGCTCTTCGCCCTCGGGCTCGCGTTCCAGGGCAGCAGCGGCAGCACTTTCGACTCGGCTCTGGCGATCGTCAGCCTGATGACCTATGTCGCGTCCTTCGCGATCAGCCTCGGGCCGATCTTCTGGCTGCTGAACGCGGAGATCTACCCGCTCAGCGTCCGCAGCAAGGCGGCCGGGATCGGGACGATGGCGAACTGGACCTTCAACTTCATCGTCTCACTCACCTTCCTGCTGCTGATCGAAGCGCTGGGGCGTTCGGGCGCCTTCTGGTTCTACGGCGCGGTCGGAATCCTCACCCTCGTCTTCTGCTGGAAGCTGGTGCCGGAGACGAAGGGCAAGCGGTTGGAGGAGATCCAGGCGTACTTCCAGGCGCGGGTGGATTCACGCTCCTGACCGGTCCGGCTACCCTCATCGGGTGCGGATTGACGAAATCATCTCTGAGCAGCGGCCGACCTTCTCGGTCGAGTTCTTCCCGCCGAAGACGGCGGAGGCGACCGAGCAGCTCTACGAGACGGCGCGGGAGTTGCGCAAGCTAGAGCTCGACTTCGTCTCGGTCACCTACGGCGCCGGCGGCTCGACCCGGGACGGGACGGTGGAGATCGCCCGGGCGCTGAAGGACGAGATCGGGTTCGAGACGATGGCTCACCTCAGCTGCGTCGGCGAGACGACCGACGGCCTCGCCGCCACCCTCGACCAGATCGAGGCGGCGGGGATCGAAAACGTCTTCGCCCTCCGCGGCGACCCGCCGCGCGGGCAGGAGGACTTCGTCCAGCCCGAGGGCGGGCTCGGCAGCGCCGCCGAGCTGGCGGCGTTCATCTCCGCCGGCTGGAGCTTCGGCATCGGCGGCGCCTGCTTCCCGGAGGTGCATCCGGAGGCGCCCGACCTCGAGAGCGACCTCCGCTACCTGAAGACGAAGGTCGACTCAGGCGCCAGCTTCCTGATCACCCAGCTCTTCTTTGACAACCAGGTCTACTTCGACTTCGTCCGCGCGGCCCGGGCGCAGGGGATCGAGGTGCCGATCATCCCCGGCGTGATCCCGGTCGCCACCTTCGCTCAGACGAAGCGCATCTGCGACCTCTGCGACGCGACGATCCCGCCGGCGCTGGAAGCAGCGTTCGAGGCGGCGGGGGGGGACCCGGAGCGGGAGTTCGAGCTGGGGATCGCCTATGCCTCGCAGCAGTGCGCCGAGCTTCTGATCGCGGGAGCTCCGGGGATTCAGTTCTACGCGCTGAACCGGGCGCCGGCGACGCGAGCGGTCCTGGCGGCACTGAAAGCCTCGCGACCGTGGGAGCGGGTGCGGGGTGACGCTGCCGAAATGCAGCAAGCGGATTAATCTATTGCGCCATGGGAAAGGGAGAGCGCGAAAGAGAACGGCTGCGGGAAGAGCGGATCGCCGCGGAAGCAAGCGAAAGCAAGTCCGGCCGTAACCGGATGCTGATCGGCTACGCGGTCGTCTCCACGGCGGTGATCGCGATCGCCGTCGTCGTCTTCCTCCTCGTCAGCGGTGGCGACGACAGCAGCAGCAGCAACGCCAGCGGCAAGACCGATAGTGGCGGCGCCCACATCAACTTCGACGAAAACTACGGCAACACCAACGGGGTGCAGCCGGACGAGCGCGACGGGGTCGTCCCGCCGCCGCCCAAAGAGACCGACCTCAAAGTGGCGGCACAGAAGGCGAACTGCGAACTGCGGCTGAAACTCCCCGACGAGGGGCACACCCACCTTCCCGTCAACGCCGAAGAACCCAACTACAAGACCAGCCCGCCGTCCTCGGGCAACCACGTCGAACCGCCCTTCCAGCAGGCCGACGGCGCCTACTCCGACCCGCCGAAACAGCTCGACGTCGTCCACTCGCTCGAGCACGGGCGGATGGCGATCGAGTACTCGCCCGACCTGCCTGAACAGGCGCAGCTGGAACTGAAGGGGCTCTACGACACGATGTACGGAGCCTCGCTGTTCTTCCCCTACGACGAAATGATCTACGACGTCGCCGCGGTGACCTGGACCAACGTCCTCGCCTGCAAGGAATACAAAGGCCAGCCGACGCTCGATGCGATCCGCGCCTTCGGCAAGGAAACCTGGGGCAAATACGGCGGCGAGCCAGTCTTCGCCTTCAAATTCGACGGCCCCACCCCGGCCGAACCCGAAGAAGGCTGAGCTAGCTCGCGCGGTAGGCGGGGAAGTAGCCGCCGACCTCGTGGCCGCGGCTCAGCTGCTCGTAGCGCTCCCGATCGCTGACCAGCTCCGAGGTGAGCCAGGTGATCTGGCGATTGGCGAAGCCCCGCTTGAACTCCTCCAGCGCGTCGCCCGGGGTGATGCCGCCGCCGAGGTTGAGCGGCAGGCCGAGCTCGCCGGCGTGCTCGACGAGGCGGGCGACGACGTTCTTCATCGGCGAGTCACGTAGGTGCGAGTCGGCGCTGCCGCTGAGGTAGTAGTGGAGGTAGCCGTCGCTGACGGTGGCGATCGAGGCGGCGGCGAGGACGCCGTCGGGGGCGGTCGCCAGGGCGAGCCAGGTGCGGGGCGCCGCCAGCACCCGGTCGAAGTAGTCGGCCCCGAAGAGGTAGTGCTCGGCGGCGCCGGTGCGGCGCATCGTCTGCTCGTAGACGGCGAGGAAGCCGGAGCGCTGCTCCGGGGTGGCCTCGTCGCCGGAGACGAGCTCGAGGACGTAGCCGTCTTCGAGGTTGCGGCGGACCTGGCGGCGGTCGCTGGGCCGGCTCTTCGGCGGCAGCTCCGGGTCGGCGATCTGGACGACGTTGCGTTCGCTGAAGCCGCTCAGCGGCGAGGGGCCGAGGGCGTGGCGGATGAAGACGCTGACGAGGTCGGTGGCTCTCCAGTCGATCGATGCGGGGTCAACGGCGATTCGTCTGTTCCTTTTCGTTGCTATCCCCCGAAAAGGAACAGGCGAATGAAGGCCCGGGTAGCCGTAGGGCGAGGTCGCGTCCCGCGCGTCGGTGCCGGGGATCTCGCGCACGATCAGGGGACCGACCAGCTCACCCTTCTCGCTCTCGATCCGCAGCGTATGGGTGACGCCCTCCGCTTCGAGGAAGGGTTTGGACCGGAAGAATTGGTCGTCGACCGCAGCTTCGCCGCGGTCCGCGATCAACTCGGCCTTGGCGGCGAACGTGCTCACCCTGCGGCCGACCTTCAGCTCAGCAGGTCCGCGGCGGCGGCGCGGAACTCGTCCGGCAGCACTCCCCAGACCTCGCAGTCGTCAGGCGGGCCGTCCTTGCGGGCGAGGTGGGAGCGCATCGTTCCCTCGTGCTTCCAGCCGAGGCCGGCGACCGTCTTCTTTGCCACCTCGTTGCGGGCGGGGATGCGGCCGTAGACGCGGTGGGCGCCGTACTCGTCGAAGGCCCTGGCGATCGTCAGCGCCTCGGCGCGGCGGCCGACCCCCTTGCCGCGGACGTCGTCGCCGATCAGGGCGCCGAGCTCCGGCGCCGTCTGGCGGAAGAGGCCATACAGCGCCGTGAATCCGACCGGCTCCTCGTAGCCTTCGACGACGATCGCGAACTTGCGGTCCTCGCCGGAGTCGTCCATCGCCCGCCGCGTCCAGGCTTCGGCTTCTTCCAGCAAGAAGCCTTCCCGCTGCTCCATCAACGACCCGATCGCCGCCGGGTTGTTGAACCAGCGGTGGACGGCGGGCGCGTCGCCGGGCTCGAACGGGCGCAGGCTGACTGCTGGGCGATCGGACACGGCGAAACCCTACTTTCAGTCGGGAGCGAGGCCCTGGCCGGTGAGGACCAGCCAGGCGGTCTTGGCGAGGATGCGGGCGTCGAAGGCGAAGGTGCGGTGGTCGACGTACCAGACATCGAGCTCGATCCGCTCCTCCCAGGGGATGCCGGCGCGGCCCTGGACCTGGGCCCAGCCGGTGATGCCGGGAAGCACCTCATGGCGGCGTTTCTGGTGGGGGGTGTAGTCGTCGACCTGGGCCTTGATCGTCGGGCGGGGGCCGACGATCGCCATCTCGCCGCGGAGGACGTTGACGAGGTTGGGGATCTCGTCGAGCGAGGTGCGGCGGAGGAGCCTGCCCGGGCCGGTGACCCGCGGGTCGTCGCGGTAGACGACCTTGCCGACGCCGACGGGGTCGGAGCCCTGGACCATCGTCCGCAGCTTCCACATCTCGAACTCGCGGCCGCCGAGGCCGACGCGGCGCTGCCGGTAGACGACCGGGCCGCGGCTGCTCAGCTTGATCGCGATCGCGGCGAGGAGGAGGACCGGCGAGAGGACCGCCAGAGCGAGGGCGGCGATGAGGATGTCGAAGGCGCGTGGCATCAGCGGGTACCGGCTGCCTTCTCCCAGCGCCCTCCGGCGCCGCCGCGGAGGCGGTCCCAGAGGCCGGCGGCGATCGAGGCCGTGGTGAGGACGTAGTAACGGGCGATCCGGAAGGGGCCGAGCGGCAGGAAGCGGCCGAGCGCGGCGGCGGCGAGCAGCGCCAGCTGGAGGGCGAAGGTGAGGACGTAGAACCAGCCGTCGCCGAGGAGGAGGGCGTTGGAAAGGAGCGTCAGCAGATGCAGCTGGGGGCTGAGGTAACGGAGCACGCGGTGGGAGAAGATCTCGAACGCAAACAGGGGTGGGTAGCCGCGGGGCGAGAGCATCCCTTCGCCGGCGACGATGTCCCAGAGGCCGACCATCATCCGCCGTTTGCGGGCGAACTCGCCCTCGACGGTGGGGACCATCTTCTCCTCGGCCCGGGCAGCGGACGCGTAGAGGGAGCGGCGGCCGCGCTTGGCGAAGAGGAAGGGGAAGCTGAGGTCGTGGCTGCCGGAGGGGGCGAGCGAGACGTACGCCTGGCGGCGGACCGCGTAGATCGCGCCGTTGCCGGCGGTGACCCCTGCGAGGGCGGACTCCATCTCCCGCACCGCCATCTCGTAGCGCCAATAGGCGCCCTCGAGGTTGTCGCCGCCGGGGTCGAGGAAGCGGACCTGGCCGCAGACATAGCCGACCTTCGGATCCACGAAGGGAGCAACTAGCTGCCGCAGCGCGTCCGGCGCCCAACTGCTGTTGGCGTCGGAGAAGGCGAGCACCTCCCCGCTCGCCCGCTCGGCGCCGGCGTTGAGGGCGGCGATCTTGCCGCCGGGCGGCAGCTCGAGGACGAGGTCGGCGCCGGCCGCCCTGGCGCGCTCGGCGGTGGCGTCGCCGGAGCCGTCGGAGGCGACGATCACCTGCAGCCGCTCGCGCGGATAGTCGAGGGCCAGCGCGTTGGCGACTTTCGCCGCGATCACCTCCTCCTCGTCGTAGGCGGGAACGATCAGCGAGACGGTGGGGAGATCGTCTGCTTGCCATGCAGAAGGTCGAGGGTTCGAATCCCTTCGAGTCAAAACCCAGAGGACCAGCGGATAGACCAGGTGCGTGTAGACAAGCGCTCCGGCGCTGAGCCAGAAGAGAACCGCGGCGACGGTGGTCATGGCCGCGCCTCGATCAGTTCCCGGTAGAGGTCGAGGTGCAGGCGGGCGGACTCGTCCCATGAGAAGGGGCCGGCGGCGGCGCGGCCCGCGGCGGCGGCCAGCTCGGCGCGGGCGGGCTCGTCTGCGACCAGGTCCGCGAGCGCGGCGGTGAGGGCGTTGGTGTCGCCGGGGGGGACGAGGCGGGCGGCGCCGGTCTCCGCGACCTCGGGGAAGCCGCCGACGGCGCTGAGGACGAGCGGCGTGCCGAAGGCGAGGCCGGTATAGAGGACGCCGGAGTGCTCGGCGTCGAGGTAGGGGAGGACGACGAGGTCGGCGCGGCGGAAGATCGCCGGGATCTCGGCCTCGTCGACAAAACGGGTGACGGTGCGGACGCGGCCGCCGACCTCGGCTGCCTGGCGACGCAGCGGCTCGACGTCCATCCGCGGGTTGCCGACGATCCACAGCTCGGCTTTGCTCTCTTTCGCAATCCGACCGTAGGCCTCGATCAGGTTCTCGATCCCCTTATAGGGACGAAGGAGGCCGAAGGAGAGGATCACCGGACCCTCCGCCCCCTCGAGCTCTGCCGGCAGCGGTTTCTCCTCCGGCAGCCTGGTCAGGTAATCGAAGGCGCCGTGGGGGATGACCCGGACCTTGGCCGGGTCGAGCCCGACCTCGTCCCGCAGGCGGGAGGCGCTGTGCTCGGAGTGGGCGACGACCGCGTCCATGCTCGCGAAGACGCGGCGCGCCGAGCGCAGCTGCCGGCGGCTCGGGCTCGGCGGCAGGATGTAGTGGGCGGTGAGGACACGCGGTCGCCGCGGCGGCAGCAGGTGGACATCGAGCGGGGGGATCGTCAGCCACTGGTAGTGGACGACGTCGGCGTCGAGGGCGCGGCGCAGGCGCAGCATGTCCGGGACGTGCTCGACCGCCTTGAAGGACAGGCGGGTCGGGGCGTCGAGGCCGCGGGCGGCGGTGCGGCGGTAGAAGCGCTCCTCGACCCGGTAGTCCTCGGCCGGGGGCACCGGGCCGTAGAGGAAGCGGGTGGTCAGCAGCTCGACCTCGGCGCCGGCGCGCGACAGCGCGGCCGCGAGGGCGCGGTCGTAAGGCGGCGTGAACGCCGAGGGATCAATGAGTTGAACCTTCATGCTGAAACGTGGAACGGTTGCACGTTGCACCGGGCAGGCGATTATCGTCACCGCCTTGGCGCCCAAGCTCTCCTACTGCGTCGTGAACACGAACGGCCGCGAGTATCTGCTCGCCTGCCTGGCCGCGATCGAGCGCTCCCATCCGGCTGGAATCGAGAGCGAGACCATCGTCCTCGACAACGCCTCCGACGACGGTTCGGCCGAGGCGGTGCGGGCTCTCGGCGGCGCAATCCGGCTGATCGCGCTCGAGCGGCGCACCGGCAAGGCGGAGAACGACTCGACCCTGATGCGCGAGGCGCAGGGGAGGTACTGCCTGCTGCTGAACGAGGACTCGGAGCTGCGGCCGGGGGCGGCCGAGGCGCTGGTCGCAGCCCTCGACGCCGACCCGAAGGCCGCGGCTGCGACGGCGCAGTTGCTCGACTCGAAGGGCAACTCGACCCCCTCCGCCTGGCGCTTCCCCGGCGTCGGCACGGCGGCGATCGGCGCCCTCTTCCTCCACCGCCGCTTCACCGTGCAGAGCGTGGGCAGCGAGACCCGGCGGGTCGACTGGGCGCAGTCGAGCGCGCTGATGGTCCGCCGCGAGGCGGCCGTCGCGGTCGGCTACATGGATCCCGCCTTCTTCGTCTACTACGACGAGTGCGACTTTGCCAAGCGGCTGGCGGAGGCGGGCTGGCACTCGCTCTTCGTCCCCGCCGCCGAGGCGGTCCACCACGACCAGCTCTCGACCGACCTCGCCAAGGGCCTGCCGCGGATCGTCGAATTCCACCGCAACCGCGACCTCTACATGCGAAAGCACCACGGCCCCGTCGCGGCCTTCACCGTCCGCCTCCTCACCGCCTGGACCTACGCCCTGCGCGCCCTCGCAGCGGCAGTCATCCCTGACCGCTCGGCGGCGGTCATGTGGGCCCACGCCCGCCAGGCGCTCTTCCCGGGACGCGGGGAATCGCTGCGGGACCGCGCCTCAGGTCCTTAAGTCCTCGTCCATGCGCTCCACCTCGTAGGTCTCGGGGATGCGGCCGTCTACTGCGGCCGGTTGGGACCGGAGGGCGGCGAGGCTTTCCATCAGCTCCCGCGGGCGGCGCAGGCGCGCAAGCCACTCGCGCTCCTCGTCGCTGAAGAAGCCGCTGAGCCAGAGGACGAGCGGGTAGGCGGCGAAGAGGGCGGCGCGGAGGAACAGGCCGAGGGCTCCCTCGGTCGGGACCAGCAGTTCGGCGATGCCGACCAGGACCGCCACCGTCAACAGCACCCGCAGCAGCCGCCCCCACTCGTAGGGGACCGGGAAGAGCCTCTGGGTGAACGCGTACATCAGCCCCAGCACGACGAGGTAGGAGGCGACGAGGGCGATGCCGGCACCGACGATCCCGAGCGGCGGCACGAGGAGGAGGTTGAGGGCGACGTTGGCGACGAGGGCGCCGATCGCCGCCGGCAGGTTGAGCTCGGTGCGGCCGGTGCGGCCGAGGATGACGACGAGGACGAGGTAGAGCGCGTAGAGGGTGACCGCAGTCGCGACGAGGCCGATCACTTCGAAGGAGTCGAAGAATCGCGGCGCCGCCAGGGCGCGGACGATCCAGCGCGAGAACAGCCACATCCCGGCGACGACGAAGGCGCAGCCGGCGACGAAGAGGGTGACGACGGTGGCGTAGAAGCGCCGTGCTTCGCCGTCGTCGCGGATCGAGTAGGCGAGCGGCGGCCAGGCTAGTTGGAAGCCGCGGACGAGGACGTTGACCGCCTGCGCGAACTTCACCCCTAGCGAGTAGAGCCCGGCCTCCTTGAGGCCGAGCGAGCGGACGATGATCAGCCGGTCGACGAAGTTGAGCGCGTAGAGCGAGACCTCGGCCGGCATCGTCGGCAGGCCGAAGCGGGAGAGGCGCCGCAGCAGGGCGCGGTCCGGCCGGAGCGAGAGGCGCCGCCACTGCAGGGCGATCAGGGCGAGGACGAAGGCGCCGCCGGTCGCGTAGCTGCCGAGCAGCAGACCGCGGGCGCCCTCGTCAAGGCCGACGACGAGGACGACGGTCAGCGCGATCGCCGCGAGGACGTTGAGGATCGTCGTCAGGAAGAAGGCGCGAGCGCGCTCGTCGAGCCGGAACAGGGTCAGCATGAACTCCCACATCGTCAGCACCCAGAGCCCGCCGATCGCGATCCGGACGAGCTCCGCCCCCGAGACGCCGGGAGGAAGTTCCGAGGGGTCGAGCAGCAGCTCGGAGAGCGGGCCGGCGAAGGGGAGCGCGATAAGGGCACCCAGCGTCGAGAGCCAGAAGAGGCCGGCGAAGGTGCTCTTGACGACCCGGTCGGGGTCCTCGTCGTCGAGGTAGTAGAAGCGCAGGATCGCCTCGAGCAAGCCGAAGCGGATGATGATGCTGGCGGTGACCACCGCGGCGAAGAGGATCTCGGCGGCGCCGTAGTCCTCGGGCGAGAGGTAGCGCGTGTAGAGCGGCAGCAGCGCGACCGCGATGACTTTGCTGAGGATGCTCGCCGCCGTGTAGGCGGCCCCCGTCGTCGCCAGGCGGCGCAGGTATCCCGACATGGGGGTGACCCTACGCGGGCTTGCGGATCGGAGGGTCGTCTCCGACGGCTGCATGGGCCAAAGACGCTCCGACCGCAAGCAACACCCAGGTAATCGGGTCCTCGAAAAACCCGGCGTACGCCAAGGTATGGACGAGAAGTGCAACAAACGCCGCAAGGACTGCTGCCCTAGCGGCCAGCGCGGTGGGTGGCGACGATGCGGGACCCCCGCCTTTTTGCGGGGGGGCCGTATCGGAGACAGGACCCGCCGCTCCAGCGGTCCGAACCCAGAGTCCTTTCCCCAGCGTTCCGAGCGCCACCACGATCAGGGCGAAGTAGGCGACGAGGCCGATCAGGCCCTGCTCGGCCGCCACCGTGACCGGCTCGGTGTGGGAAACGGTCACCGGGGCGTCTTTGTTCTCCCGGTGCTCCTTGTAGGCCGCCTGGAAGGAACCCGAGCCGTAGCCCCCGAGTGGACGTTCGGCGAAGAGGTCGGCGCCGCCGGAGACGAGGCTGCCGCGGCCGCTGAGGTCGACGTTGACGCGGTCGCTGGTCAGCTTGCCGGAGCCGCCGACGAGGAGGACGACGAGGACCGCGCCGACCAGGCCGACGGCGACCGCGGCGAGCGTCCACTTCGGGCTCCAGCGGATCGCCGCGAGGACGGCGAGCCCGGCGAGCAGGGCGAGGAAGCTCGACTGCGAGTAGGTCGGGACGAGGCCGATGAAGAGGACGACGATCAGCCCGGTGAGGAGCCAGAAGGCCTCGCGGGTGCGGGCCCAGAGCATCGCCGCGGCGGCGATCGTCGTCACCAGCGCCAGGTAGCGCCCGTAGACGTTCGGGTCCCAGAAGACCGAGTTGACGCGGAAGTAGGTGTGGAATTCGTTCGAGCGGATGATCTGGTCGTTCCAGAAGAGGCTGCGGGTGAAGAGCTCGACGGTCCCGGTCAAGACGAAGACGGTCGCCTCGACCCCGATCACGATCAGGGCCCAGCGCAGCAGCCGCGCGTCCCACTCGACCTCCCGCAGGAGCCGGTAGGCGACGGTGAAGGGGATGAAGAAGAAGCAAACGTTCTGCAGACCCTTCGAGAAGTCCTCCGAGTAGAGGGCCTGCAGGGCGAAGAGGAAGACCACCGCGGCCAGCAGCCAGGCGAGCGCCCGGGGCGGATGTCCCGGCGGCGGATCGGACCAGTCGCGCAGCAGGGTCGCCACGACGGCGGCGGCGATCACCAGGTAGAGCGGGACCAGCAGGTTGGCGGTGTCGCCGCCGGCCTCGAGCGGGACCCGGAAGGGAATCGCGAAGACGATCGCCAACGGCATCGCGATCGGCCAGCGGCGAAAGGCGTAGGAAAGGACGCCGATCACGGCGGCGGCCAAGGCGAGCAGGGCGACGATCCGGCCCTCGTCGTGGCGGAGGTCGACGATCTGGGCGGTGTGCCACTGGTCGCCGAGGATCAGGACCGGAAACAGCGCCATCGCCAGCACCATGAGGATCGCCCGCGGCCGGCCCGGCGGCAGCAGGATCGCGGCGGCGCTCGCCCCGGCGGCGATCACAAGGCCGGCGCCGGCGAGGAAGTCGCTCACGGCTTCGCCCCCGGGGCCAAGCCGCCGGCGCCACCCGCCGTGCCGCAGCGTGACTTCGCCGCCTTCGCCTTATGGAGGCGGATCACACCCGGCGTCACCAGCGTCCGATCGCTGCCGAGCTTGACCCGCAGCTTGTAGCGGCCCTGCCGTGCGGTGCCCCCACCGCGTTGGCGTCCGTCCCAGAAGTAGACGTGTTCGGTGTAGCGCCGGAAGGGCACGTCGCGGGCGAGCGTGACCACGACGCGCCCTCCGGGCTTGATGATCTGGACCGTGCCCGTCGCCGTGATCGTGGTCCGGAACTCGATCCGCATCCGGTCGCGGCTGCAATCGCCGTTCGGGGTGAAGCTGCGCACCTTCTCGGTGCCCTTGCGGTGCGGCGGGGCGAAGAATTCGACCCGATCGAGGACGAGCGGATCGCGCTTGACCCGCTGCGAATAGGCGAAGGCGGCTACCGTGGCGAGAACGAGGAGGGCGAAGACGACCGCGGCTGGGGAGAGGTGTCCCCGCAGGTCATTCAGCCGCTTCGGCATTGTCCTCGCCGACGACGAGGGCGACGTCGGCTCCGGCCGAGACGGATTCGATTTCCCCATTCATCAGCTGCACCTTCGGGATCCCCACCTGCTTCGCCACCTTGCGGGCTTCGTTCTTGTGCCCGCGCTTGAACATGACGACGCTTTCTTCGAAGCTCGAGCTGCTGTTGGTGATCGCGCCGAGCTCGAAGCCCTTGGCCTCGACTTTGTCGCCATAGACGGCGGCGAGGCCGTCGACCGAGGTACCGTTGAGGACGGTGACTTCGATTTCGCCCGGCTTCATCTTCGCCGCCGCCTGCTTGGAGCCGTTGCCCCCTTCGGCGCCGTCGTCGCCGCTGAGCAGGAAGTAGGCGGCGGCGCCGACGATCGCGAGGATGACGACGAAGAGCGCGACCAGGGAGCTCGGCCGCGAGGCCGTCTCGCCGAAGCTAGAGAACCAGCCGCGCATCCGTTCGCCGCGGCTCTGTTCCGGCACCCCCTCCTCGCGCCGGCGCCGGCGTTCCTCGCGGCTGGAGACCACCTGCTGTTCCTGCGTCCGCGCTTCCTCCAGCGCCCGCAGCTCCTCGGCCCGCTGGGCGGCGATCGTCGAGGTCTGCTCCTTCCGCTCGGCGTCGCGCTCGGGGGCCGAGCCCGCCCACTCGCGCAGGCGGCGGATGTCGCGCCCGTGGGTGAACGAGAGGAGTGCCAGGACGGCTAGCCCGAGGAACGCGGCCAGCCCGGCGAAGGCGCCGATTTGTTCGATCGCGTGGACCAAGGTGGCCGCGGAAGGCTATTCGTTGGGGACGACCGTCGCAGCGTCGCCACCCGGTGAAGCGATCAGATCCACCACTCGCTCCGCCAGATTCGCCTCGTCGCCCGCCATCACCAGGTGTTCGAGCTGGGCAAGCGTCGCATCGACCCACTCCTGGTCGATCGCCTTCTTGCGGACCGCCCGGTTGATCCGCCGTGCCGCCGTCGGCTGCACGTCCTCGCCGTCGGAGAAGAGCACCTCGTGCAGCTTCTCCCCCGGCCGAGGCTGCGTGAACTCGACCGCGATGTCCTGCTCGGGCTCGTAGCCGGCGAGCCGGATCATGTTGTGGGCGAGGTCGACGATCTTCACCGGCTCGCCCATGTCGAGGACGAAGACCTCGCCCTTGCCGGCGCCGATGTCGCCGGCCCGGATCACCAGCTGCACCGCCTCCGGGATCGTCATGAAGTAGCGCGTCATCTCCGGGTGGGTGACGGTGACCGGGCCGCCGCGCTCGATCTGGCTGCGGAAGATCGGGACCACGCTGCCGGAGGAGGCGAGGACGTTGCCGAAACGGACCGAGGCGAAGCGCGTCTCCGGGTACTTCTCCCCCGCCGCCTGCACGATCCACTCGGCCATCGCCTTCGAGGCCCCCATCACCGTCTGCGGGTTGACCGCCTTGTCGGTGGAGATGAGGACGAAGCGCTCGACTTTCGAGGCCGCCGCGGTCTCGGCGGTGACCCGGGTCGCGATCGCGTTGTTGCGGACCGCCTCCAGCGGGTTCGCCTCCATCAACGGCACGTGCTTGTAGGCGGCGGCGTGGAAGACGACGTCGGGCTTGAAGCGCTGCATCACCTCGAGCATCCGGTGCGGCTCCTTGCAGTCGGCGAGGACCGACTCGCAGCTGGCGAAGTGGCGCTCCTCGACCATCTCGCGGTCGATCTCGAAGAGGTTGTCCTCGGCGTGGTCGAGCATCACCAGCAGGCGCGGTTTCACCTGCGCGATCTGGCGGCAGAGCTCGGAGCCGATCGAGCCGCCGGCGCCGGTGACGAGGACGATGCGGTCACGCAGGTAGGCGCCGACGCGGTCGAGCTCGCGGACGATCGGCTCGCGGCCGAGCACGTCCTCGACCCGCACCTCGCGCAGCTGTTTGTTCAGCTGGACGCCGCCGCGGAGGAGCTCGAAGACGGTCGGCAGGGTGCGGACGGTGACGTCGCGGTCGCGGCAGGCGGCGACGATGCGGCCGCGCAGGTCGCCCGGGGCCGAGGGGATCGCGATCACGACCTCGTCGGGGTTGGTCTCGTCGAGGATCCTCTCGATCTGCTTGGTCGAGCCGAGCACCTTCAGGCCCAGCATCCGCATCCCCCGCTTGCGCGGGTCGTCGTCGACGAACCCGATCGCGGTCGAGCCGAGGTTGGGGTTGAGCTGCAGCTCGCGGACGACCATCTGGCCGCCGGAGCCGGCGCCGACGACCAGCACCTCGTGCTTGGGCAGGCGGGCGCCGCGGCTCGGCCGTTCGACGATCAGCCGCACGGCAAGGCGGGCGCCGGCGATCAGGATCAAGGTGAGGATGAAGTCGATCACCTCGACCGAGCGCGGCAGCGTGTGGGCGAAGGGCTTGGCGACGGCGAAGACGACGACGAGCAGGGCGCTGGCGACGGCGACAGCGCGGAAGATCAGCATGAAGTCGCGGCCGCTGACGTAGCGCCACCACTTCTGGTAGAGCCCGAAGGCGGCGAAGACGACGAGCTTGCCGGCGACGACGAAGCCGACCGACTGCGCGAAGAGGACCTCGTAGCGGTGCGGCCAGCCGTGCGGCTGGTCGAGGAAGCGCAGCTGGAAGGCGAGGAAGTAGGCCAGCGCGACGAGCACGGCATCGGCCGCCACCTGTAGGACCCGGTTGCGATAGACGGGGTGGTTCAACCGGCGCATGAACGACCGAGTTTAGTTGCTGGTTACCTGTCTCCCTACAATCCCCGCTTCACGAATGCCGCCCCTCTTCCTCGCCAGCGTCACCGATTTCTTCCTCGACCCGATCGTCAACTGGGGAACGGACTTCATCAGCAGCACCGGCCTGCCGGCGGTGTTCTTCCTGATGACGCTCGAGTCGGCCTGCCTGCCGGTTCCGAGCGAGGCGATCATGCTCTTCGCCGGCTCCAGCGTCGCCGCCGGCGACCTCACCCTGTTCGGCGTCGTCGCCGCCGGGGTGCTCGGCAACCTCTTCGGCTCCTGGATCGCCTACGCGGTCGGCTACTACGGCCGCATCGACCTGCTGGAAAAAAACAAGCTGATCCACATCAGCCCCAAGCACCTGAAATGGGCCGACGACTGGTTTGCCCGCCACGGCGACGCGACGGTCTTCTTCTCGCGGATGCTGCCGATCGTCCGCACCTTCATCTCGCTGCCGGCCGGGGTGGCGAAGATGCCGTTCTGGCGCTTCACCGCCTACACGCTGGCCGGTTGCATCCCCTGGGTGCTGGCGCTGGCGCTGGTCGGCAAGAGCGTCGGCGAGAACTGGGAAGAGTGGCGCGACCACCTGCATTACCTCGACTACGTCGTCGCCCTCGCGATCGTCGCCGGGATCGCCTACCTGCTGATTAAGCGCCGCCGGCGCGGCGGCCCCGGCGAGGACGAGGCGACCGCCACCTCCGAGCCCGCCGGCGCCACCGAGGCTTGAGCGACCTTCCCGCCCGGCGCGCGCTCGCGCTCGGCTTCGTCCAGGGCCCGGCGGAGCTGCTGCCGGTCTCGAGCTCGGCCCACATCGTCCTCGTCCCCTGGCTGGCCGGTTGGGACTGGGAGGAGATCGACCCCGAGCTGCGCAAGAGCTTCGAGGTCGCCCTCCACACCGGTGCGGCGGCGGCGCTGCTGATCGGCCAGCGGCGGGTGATCGCCGAGGAGCTGCGGCAGTTCGACGGCCGCCGGGCGCTCCTGCTCGGCCTCTCCTTTCTGCCGGCGGCGGTCGTCGGCTACACCCTCGAGCGCCCGATCGAGCGCCACCTCGGCGGGCCGAGGGCGACCGCCTACGGCCTCCTCGCCGGGGCGGCGGCGATGCTGATCGCCGACCGCCGACCGCAGCGGCGGGGGCGCGGCGACGCGACGCCGATGGACGGCTTGGCGCTCGGCGTCGCCCAGGCGGCGGCGCTCGCCCCGGGCGTCTCCCGCAACGGCGTCACCCTGGCGGCAGCCCGCTGGCGCCGCTTCTCGCGCGACCAGGCGAACCTGCTCTCGCGCACGATCGCCCTGCCGATCATCGTCGGCGCGACCGCCCTCAAGGGCACCCGCCTCGCCCGCCGCGGCACCACCCCAAAGCTGCGCCGAGCCCTCGCCCTCGGCATCGGCGCCTCCTTCGCCTCCACCCTCGCCTCCCAACGCCTGATCGAGCTGGTCGAGCGCGACCGCGCGCTGTGGCCCTACGCGGCCTACCGAATCGCCTTTGCCGCCCTCGTTCTCGCAAAACTACAAAGCGCCTCTTCATCTGTTCCTTTTCGTTGCGATGGACGCATAAGGAACAGGGGAGCGGGATGAGAGAATCCGGCAAGTGAGCGCGAGCGACGCCTACGCGAAGGCCGGAGTCGACCAAGGGGCGGCGGATTCGGCCGTGGCCGGGCTGGTGCGGGCTCTGGGGGCGATCCAGCTCGGGCGGCCTTCGGCGCAAGTGCCGCTGCCGGGGCACTACGCCAGCGTGATCAAACTGGACCAGCGGCTGGGGATCGCTCTCTCCACCGACGGGGTGGGGACGAAGCTGGTCCTGGCCGAGCAGCTCGGGCGCTTCGACACGGTCGGGATCGACTGCGTGGCGATGAACGTCAACGACGTCATCTGCGTCGGCGCCGAGCCGCTGGCGATGCTCGACTACATCGCGATCGAGAAGGCCGACCCCGAGGTCTGCGAGGAAATCGGCGTCGGTCTCGCCGCCGGCGCGGAGAAGGCCGGGATCGAGATCCCCGGCGGCGAGCTCGCCCAGCTCGGGCAGCTGGTCCGCGGCGTCGACGTCTCCGGCGCCTGCTTCGGGACCGTCGCCCTGGAGGAGATCGTCGACGGCTCGGCGGTCGAGCCCGGCGACGTCGTCATCGGCCTCCCCTCGACCGGCCTGCACTCCAACGGCTACACCCTCGCCCGCTCGGCGCTGGCCGCGATCCCGCTCGACGACGACCGCCTCGGCCGCCCGCTCGGCGACGTCCTCCTCGAGCCGACCGAGATCTACGTCAAGCCGATCGTCGAGCTCCTGCGCTCCCAGGTAGACGTCCGCGGCCTCGCCCACATCACCTCCGGCGGGACCAAGAACCTGCTCCGCCTCGCCGCCGAGGTCGGCTACGAGATCGACGATCCGCTGCCGGTGCCGCCGGTCTTCGAGCTGATCCAGGAGCAGGGCCGCGTCTCCGAGGAGGAGATGTACGAGGTCTTCAACATGGGCGGCGGCTTCTGCGTCGTCGTCCCCGCCGCCGACGAAGCCGCCGCCCTGGACCTGCTGCGAGCCCACTACCCCGAGGCGAAGCGGGTCGGGCGCGCAACCGATGGACCACGCAGGATCGTCTAAGCCGCCTGACGAGCCCCGGCGTCGTAACGTTGGCGGGTAAGTGCCCAACCGTCCCTCCACCAGCGCCCAGATGATCGGCACCGTGCTATCCGGCCGCTACAAGCTGGAGGCGAAGCTTGGCAGCGGCGGGATGTCGACCGTCTACCTGGCGCGCGACACCACCCTCGACCGCCAGGTCGCCGTCAAGGTGATGCACCGGGAGATGTCCGAGCAGGCCGACCAGCTGGAGCGCTTCCGGCAGGAGGCGCGGGCGGTGGCGAAGCTCTCGCACCCCAACGTCGTCGCCGTGATCGACGCCGGCGAGGACGGCGGCCACCCCTACATCGTCTTCGAGTACGTCGAAGGGGAGACGCTGAAGCAGCGGATCAACCGGCTCGGGGCGCTGGACCCGCAGGAGGCGCTCGCCTACGCGATCGAGATCGCCCGCGGCCTCACCGTCGCCCACGCCCGCAACATGGTCCACCGCGACATCAAGCCGCAGAACGTCCTCATCGACGCCGAGGGCCGGGCGAAGCTGACCGACTTCGGAATCTCGCGCCAGCTCGAGCAGGACGGGATGACCGCGACCGGCCGCGTCCTCGGCACCACCGACTACGTCGCCCCCGAGCAGGCGATGGGCCACCCGGTCGACCAGCGCTCCGACGTCTACTCGCTCGGCGTCGTCCTCTACGAGATGCTGGTCGGGCAGGTGCCCTTCCAGGCCGACAGCCAGGTCGGGGTGGCGATGAAACACGTCAACGAGGAGCTGCCCGACGTCCAGCAGCGGCGGCCCGAGCTCTCGGCCGCGGCGGCGATGGTAGTCGAGCGGGCCACTGCGAAGGATCCGGACCGGCGCTACCAGCAGGTCGGCGAGCTGATCGACGACCTCTCGACCGCGCTCGAGGTCGAGGCGGCGCGGGCCGGCTCGACGACCGGCGAGGCGACGAGCGTGCTCGAAGCGGTGCCGCCGGCCGAACGGAAGCTCGGCGGCGGAGGCGGGCGACGGTCCTGGCTGGCGATCGCGGCCCTGGTGCCCCTCGCCGCGGCGATCCTGCTCGCGGTGCAGCTGGTCGGCAGCGGCAACGGGCCCGGCGGAGGCGGTGCTCTCAAGGGCAAGGGCTCGACGGTGGCGCTCTCCGAAGCCTCCGACTACGACCCCGAGGGGGACGGCCAGGAGGACCCGGAAACCGTCAGCTTCGCCGTCGACGGCGACCCGACCAGCACCGCCTGGAGCAGCGAGCACTACGACACCGACACCTTCGCCGGCACCAAGAGCGGCGACAACCCCGGCGTCGGCCTCTACGTCACCGCGAAGTCGACGACGCGACCCGCGGCGATGATCGTCAAGTCCCCCACTCCCGGCTGGGACGCGCAGATCTTCGCCGCCGCCTCGGGGCCGCCGGAAGAGCTCTCCGAATGGGGGGAACCGGTCGGCGACGTCGCCGACGCCGACGAGACCGAGGAAATCGAGCTCCACCTCGGCTCCCCGGCGAAGTACTTCTTGATCTGGTTCAACAAGGCGGCGCCCGCCCGCGACCAGGAGAATCGCTTCCAGATCGAGATCAGCGACGTGAAGCTGATCGATTGAGTCTCGACTGATTGCGCCGGCCGCGGGTATAGGGGCCGGGGCGGTCCGGAGGATCGTCACAAAACCATTACATCGATCCGTGTAACATATGACAATGGCAGAGCGAGGCGCTATCCCCAATGTCCCGAAGGCGCGCCAGCGCGCCCTTCACGCCGTCCGCTCGCTGTTTTCCCCGCTGCTGCCGGACGACTACCTCGAACTGATCAACCCGCTGTGGTCGACGCAGGAGCTGCGCGGCCGGATCGAGCGGATCGACCGCGAGACCACCGACGCCGTCACGGTCCTGATCCGGCCGGGCTACGAGTGGATGGGCCACCGGCCCGGCCAGTACCTGCGAATCGGGGTGATCGTCGACGGCGTCCACCACTGGCGCGCCTACTCGCTGACCACCGACCCGGGCCGGCCCGACGGGCTGATCGGGATCACGCCCAAGCTGGTCGACGCCGGCAAGGTCTCCCCCTACCTCGTGCACCGCGCCCGGGCCGGTGACGTCGTCCGCCTCGGCGGCGTCGAAGGCACCTTCGTCCTCCCCGACCCGCCGCCGCGGCAGCTCCTCTTCATCAGCGCCGGCAGCGGCATCACCCCGATCATGAGCATGTTGCGCAGCCTCGACCGCGACTCGGCGCTGGACGACGTCGTCCACGTCCACTCCTCGCGGACCGCCGACGGGGTCATCTTCGGCGAGCAGCTGCGTGAGCTCGACTCCCGCTGCTCCGGCTACCGCCCCCACCTGCAGATCACCAGCGAGGCGGGGCGGGTGGCTCCGGCTCACCTCGACGAGCTCTGCCCCGACTGGCGGGAGCGGCACACCTTCGCCTCCGGGCCCGGAGAGATGCTCGACGCGCTGGTCCAGCACTGGCGGGCAGAGGGCGACCCCGGGCTGCTGGAGATGGAGCGCTTCCAGCCGGTGATCGGCGGCGATGCCACCGTCGCCGGCGAGGGGGGCGCGATCCGCTTCACCAGGAGCGGGCTCGAGACCAGCTCCGACGGCGGCACGCCGATCCTCGTCGCCGGCGAGGAAGCCGGCGCCGAGCTCCCGTTCGGCTGCCGGATGGGGATCTGCCACACCTGCATCGGCCGCCTCTGCTCGGGACAGGTCAGGGACCTGCGAACGGGCGAGGTCTACGGCCAGGAGGACGAAATGGTGCGTACCTGCGTCAACGCGCCGGAAGGCGATGTTGAGATTGCACTTTGAGAGAGAGGGAATGAAAGCCAGATGAGCACCACCACCGCACCGATCGACACCCATATCGAGAGCCCGCTCGCGCACCTCTCCGAGGAGCAGCTGGATGAGCTGGGACGCGAGTTCGACACGATCCGCGACCGGGTCATGGCCGAGCTCGGCGACCGCGACCGCCGCTACATCGAGAGCATGATCGAGATGCAGCGCCGACTGGCCGTGCTCGGCCGGGTGCTGCTGCTCGCCTCCCGCAATCGCGCCGCCTGGGCCGCGGGAACCACCGCTCTCTCCGCCGCGAAGATCCTCGAGAACATGGAGATCGGCCACAACGTCATGCACGGCCAGTGGGACTGGATGAACGACCCGCGCATCCACTCGGCGACCTGGGACTGGGACACCGCCTCGACCGCCGAGGCCTGGAAGCACTCCCACAACTTCGTCCACCACACCTACACCAACATCCGTGGCAAGGACAAGGACCTCGGCTACGAGATCATGCGGATCGACCCGGCGCAGAAGTGGTACCCGGTCTACTTCGCCCAGCCGATCTACAACCTGATCCTGATGGCGCTGTTCGAGTGGGGCGTGGCGCTGCACGACCTCGACTTCGAGGCGATCCGCAAGGGCCACAAGCCGATGCACCAGGTGAAGCGGGAGCTGAAGGGGATCGCCGGCAAGGCGAAAAGCCAGATCGTCAAGGACTACATCGCCTGGCCGCTGGTCAGCGCCCTGGCGGCGACCGCCGTCGACGTGGTGGTGGAGACGCGGCGGCAACGCCAGCAGCCCCGCGGGATCCTGGGACGGGTCAAGCGCAGGCGGCGCAGCCGCTGGGCGCCGGTGGTGGAAGCGACGCTGAACAGCGGCGCCAAGACCTTCCGCGCCACCGCCAAGGCCGATGCGACGGCGAACATCGTCCGCAACGTCTGGGCCTACGCGATCATCTTCTGCGGCCACTTCCCCGACCAGACCTACACCTTCTCCCAGGAGGAGGTCGAGAACGAGAGCCGCGGCGGCTGGTACATCCGCCAGCTCACCGGCTCCGCCAACATCGAGGGCAGCCCGCTCTTCCACGTCGCCAGCGGCAACCTCAGCTACCAGGTCGAGCACCACCTCTTTCCCGACATGCCGAGCACCCGCTACGCCGAGATCGCGCCGCAGGTGAAAGAGATCTGCGAGCGCTACGGGCTGCCGTACAACTCCGGTCCCTTTCTCCAGCAGCTGGGGATGGTGCAGCGGACGATCCTCCGCCTCGCCTTCCCCGGCGGCCGGCCCCGGCCGAAGCCGGGGCCGTACCGCGGGGAGAGCAACGGCAACGGCTCAGCTCACTGAGCCCGACCCTCAGCCGCCGGCGGTCGGCGCGATCGGGGTGCAGAGGAACCCGCGCGGATGGGCGGGATCCAGGGCGGTGAGCACGTCGGCGCCGGCGATGTGGTCGTACGGCATCGAGAGGTGGTCGCCGAGGTCGAGGATGCACTGGTTCTGCAAGAGGATGTTTTTCACACTCGAGCCCGAGAGGAAGGCCGAGGTGTACGGAGTGACGACCTGGTCATAGCGGGTCTGGATCACCGTGTATTCGACTCCCGGCACGGTGTCGCCGCCGCTGTTCAGTTCGGCGAGGAAGGCAGAGCCGACGATCTGCTCCTCGCAAGCCGGGCAGAGGGCGCCGGTGAACTGTTCGCCGCCGGGAAAGAAGCGGGCGAGCAGGCCGATGCCGTCGACGGTAGTCCCGTGGTTGGAGGGCGAGAGGCCGACGAGGGTGTGGACCTTTGCGGCTCCCCCGAGGAACTTGAGGTAGTAGCGCGGCATCATCCCCCCCTGCGAGTGGCCGACCATGTCGACCTCGGGGGCTCCGGTGGCGGCGAGAACTTTGTCGACGAAGGCGGAGAGTTCTTTGGCCGAGTTGCGGATCTCGCCGGTGCCGTAGACGCCGATGGCACCGCTGCCCGCATAGGAACCGTAGTTGAGGGCGAAGACGCAGTAGCCGTTGTTCTTCAGCAGCGGCGAGATCGCCTGCCAGCTGTTCGACATGTCGGCGAAGGTGCCGTGGACGAGGACGACCGGACGCGGATGGGCGGCGGTCGGTTTGCAGCTCCAGTCGTTGGCGCCCGGGGGGCTCGCGGTGGGGCTGGTGTGGGCGTAGCCGTAGACGCCGTTCCAGATCACCGGTAAGTCGGCGCGGGCGGGCGCGGCGACGAAGAGGGCGACGAGGAAGACGAGAAGGGGAAGAACTCTGCGCATCGGGGCTCCTTCGGGGCGTGGTCTACATATAACTATCTACCAATAAACAGGTACCAGCTTGCGCTACTAGTAACCGCAAACTATCTTGAGCATAGGCCGGGGACGCGGGCAGGGCAACTACCGGAGGAGAAAGATGATCCAGTCCATTCCGAGCCGCGCCCGCACCGCGTGGCTTTTGCTGCCGGCACTGCTGGCGCTGGTCTTCGCCCTCACCGCCACTGCGGCGCGGGCGGCCAACTACGCGGCCCTCGGCGATTCGTACGCCGCCGGGCCGCTGATCCCGAACCCGCTGCTGCCGCTCGGCTGCCTCAAGTCGAGCAACAACTACGCCCACCTGGCGGCGCCCGGCATCGGGCTGAGCCTGCGTGACGCCACCTGCAGCGGCGCCAAGACCAACCACATGACCGAACCGCAGAACGTCGACCCTGACGGTCCCAACCCGCCGCAGTTCAACTCGCTGAACAGCGAAACCACTGTCGTCACCCTGACGATCGGCGGCAACGACATCGGCTTCTCCGAAGTCGCGGAAAGCTGCGTCACCTACAACCCCTTCAGCCATCCCTGCCTCGACAAATACAACGCCGGCGGGGTCGATCAGCTGAAAGCGCGGATCGAAGCTACGGCACCGAAAGTCGCGGCAGTCCTGCAGGGGATCCACACCCGCTCACCGGCGGCAAAAATCTACGTCCTCAACTACCCGGCGATCTTCCCGGAGACCGGGTACGGCTGTTGGCCGCAGATGCCGATCGGGTTCCAGGACGTTCCCTACCTGCGCTCGACCGAGCAGCGGCTGAACAACATGCTGGCGACGCAGGCCGCAGCGAACGGGGCGACCCTGGTCAGCTGGTACAGCGCCAGCATCGGGCACGACGCCTGCAAGGGCAGCTCGACCCGCTGGGTGGAGCCGCTGGTGCCGACCAACGCGGCCGCACCGATTCATCCCAACAAAGCGGGAATGGTCGGCGGTGCGAACGCACTCCTGGCGGCGGTGAAATAGGGACGGGCATGTCTAGGGGGCCGGGGGCGGCGGCGTCCACGGCTTGGTCAGCTCCGCTGCCAGGAGCGTCCCGGTCCCCCAGTCGGCCCCAGCCTGGCCGACCGCCATACAGAGCCCCCGGCTGGGACAGGAGACACCCGCCAACTGGGTGTAGGGCTTCGGGTTGGGCGAGGGGCGGCGGGTCCATCTGCTTCCACTCCAGGTCATCGCCAGCGACAGTCCGGTTTGCCCGGTGGTAGAGAGGCCTCCCACCGCGATGCAGGAGCTCTGCGACGAGCAGAAGACGCTGCGCAGATTCCCGGTTCCGTTCGCGTCCCCGTGCGGAGTCTTGACAACCGACCACCTGCTCCCGTCCCAGCGCTCGGCGAAGGGACCGGTCGTCTTGCCGACCGTGACGTTGCCGACGGCCATGCAGGCGTTTGGCGACGTGCAGAAGACGCTTTCGAGGTAGGCCGAGGGCGAGCCCTCGGGGTGCGGGGCCGAGACGATCTTCCACTCGCTCCCGTCCCAGTGCTCGACGAGGGGCAGCCACTTGAAGGCGCCGACGGTGACGCAGAAGTCGGCCGAGGGGCAGGACACGCCGAGCATTCCGTGGGTGGGCGCCGCTATTTCGTCTTTGTCCTTCGGGTTCGGCGGCCGTTCGCGCTTCCAGCTCTTCCCGTCCCAGCGGGCCGCGTAGTTCTTGTAGGAGCCGTCCGAGTAGTTGCCCGCAGCCGTGCAGGCCGTCCTGCCGGTGCAGGAGACGTCGTTGAGAAGCAGTTCCGACCAGCTCTTCGCGTGAGGCAGGGAGAGCGGCTGTATCTCCCAATCGGAACTGCCCCGCGCTCCGTCTCGCTCCAAGCTCCAGGCCCCCGACGGGTTGTTGCCGACCGCCATGCACCAGGTAGACGTCGGGCAGGAGATCGCCTTCAGCAGGGCATCGGCGTCGCCGATCGACTTCCAGCCCTCACCGCTCCATTCCTTCGCAAGCCCCTTTCCGTTCTGCTGCTCATTGCCCACTGCGATACACAGAGCCGGAGCGGGACAAGAGACGTCTTCGAAGGACTCGTCCCCGGCGGCTGGTTCGGCGTCGAGATCGGTGATCGCTTCGTGGCCTGCGGACCCCCCGCACCCGAAGATGCCGACCGCGGGTGAGCAAAGCGCAAGCAGGATCAGCAGTGATGGGAAGGCGCGCCGGGTCATTTGATTGCGGTGCCCGAGCAGGCAATCAAAAACGCCTTACTAAGTCAATCGGTACCGAGCGATGACTTGCTACTCATTCCCTGGCCGCGCAGGGGCGGGACCACGTAGAGCTCCTGCAAATACGCTTCCGCGCCCTCACTCCAGAGGGCGGGCCGGAAGCGGAGAAGCGCCAGTCCGTCGGGGCCCTCGCCGGCGAGCAGCACCGTCGCCTCACCGGCGTCGAGAAGGCGGCGAAGGGTGGCGACGATCGTCTCGACCGGTGGCGTCGGTTCGTCGAACTCACGGTTGAAGTCGTGCAGCAGCCGGGCGATCGTGGGGGCGTCCGCCCCGGTCGCCACCCGAACCTGTATCTCTCGCTCTTCCATGACCTCAGTTTCCCTCCCCGGCGAAGTCCGCGCCGCCTGCGCCTGGGTGGCGGAGCGGGCGCGCTTCGTCCGCATCGACGAGGGGCGGATCGAGGGCTACGCGCGTGGCCTGCCTGGCCCGGGAGACGAAGTGGTGGTGGCGCCGGCGGGTGCCGGCGACCCTGAAGCGCTCGCCGCGTATGCGATCTGCATGAACGCGATCAACTTCGGCTCCGGCTGGTGGCCGACGGTCCGCAAGCGCGACGGACTCAGCGGCTACGGGACGATGGCGGCCGGACTGCGCGAGCGTTTCCAGGCGGAGGGGCCGTGGCGACCGCGGGAGCTGGTCGTGCTCGACGCTGCCACCGTCGCTGCGGTGTTGGGACAAAAGCCGGACCACCCGCTGATGACGCAGTTCGCGGTGGCCCTCCAGGACGTCGGCGCTCACCTGCTCGGGGAATACGGCGCCCGCTACCTTGCCGTCGTCGAAGCCGCGAGGTCGATCGCCGACCTGGCGGCAACCTTCGCCGGCTGGGATTCCTTCGCCGACTCCTCGCAATACGAAGGGCGCGAGATCCCCTTCTTCAAGCGCGCCCAGATCGCCGCCGCCGACCTCCACCGCGCCGGCGTCGCCGAGCTGCCCGGGATCGAGGGCCTCACCGCCTTCGCCGACAACCTCGTGCCCCACGTGCTGCGGGTCGATGGGGTGCTGCGGCTCGACCCCGATCTCGCCGCGAGGATCGAAGCCGAGGAGCTGCTGGAGCATGGCTCGGCCGAGGAGGTCGAGCTGCGCGCCTGCGCGGTCCACGCAATCGAGCTTCTCGCCGATCAGGCCGATCTCTCCCCCGCCGAGATCGACAGCGCCCTTTGGAACCGTGGCCGCGACCATCGCTATAAGTCGCTGCCGCGACCGCGCGCTCGCACGACCGCCTACTGACCAGCACCCCTAGAACGGTTGCGGGGTCCAGAGAACCTCGTACAGCGTCGCCAGGGCGTCGTTGACAAGGCTCTCGTCGTCACCCAACAGGACCTTGCCGCTCTCGCCGTCGAGGAGGACAGGGATCCAGCTGGCGACCTTGCCGCGACCCCAGCCGCTCGGGGCGGCGGGCGGGTCGGCGCAGCTGTGGACGGTTCCGTCGGCCTCTACTTCGGCCCAAACCCTCTTCCCCTCCGAGCCCGCGGCGTCGTCCTCGCCGCGCACTTCCAGGAGCAGGCACTTGCCTTTGTGCTCGGGGAGCTTGGCCAGCGGCAGCGCCACCCTGAGGACGGTGGCCATTTCCTCCGCCGTCATTCCTTCCTCGTCCTCGGCGACCACATGGTGGTGGCGCCAGCGGGCGATGCCGGCGAGGAGGCCCATCTTGCGGCGGGTCTTCTCGGTCAGCCCGTAGCAGCGGCGGCGGCCCGGCCCCTGCCACTCTTCGAGCAGCCCGCCGGTCTTGAAGAGGCCGGCGCGACGGTTGACCTGGTGGTAGCTGAGCCCGTGGTGCCCCCGCGCCAGGTCGGTCGGCGAGCGGCCCTCGCAGCTGAGGTCCTCGACCATCCCCGCTTCCCACATGTCGGCGAGCAGGCCCAGCGATGCCCAGGCGTGGGCGTCGATGCGGCCGTCGGGAAGCCGCGTCAGCGAGGCGTCGGCGAAGCGGTTGACGAGCGTGTAGAGCTCGGTGCCGCAGGGATCGGTGAGCGTGTGGACGACCTTCGAGGGCACACCGGGTTCCTCCTCGCGCTCGACCACTTCCAGTTCGGTCAGTTTGCCGGCGTAGCGGTAGATCGTCCGCGGCGCATAGCCCGGGACCTGCTCGGTCAGGGTCTTGGTTCGCAGCGGCCCCTCACCGAGGGCCATCAGGATCGCCCCGGTGGCGCCGGCGCTGAGCAGGCGCAGGACTTCAGCGCTGGAAGCACCTGCGACGCAGGCGTCCTCGCGCTCGGATGGTTGAAGGTCTTCGGTCCCCGAAAGTCCAGTCGTCATCGGACGCCTCCAGCGGCGTATTCACGAACCCGTGACGGGTACTGCCTGGGTACCCAGCGGTCCCGGGCTTCTAACCCTCAGAACTCGTATTGGCGCGCATTCTCCTGTCGCTCGACCGCCAGCTTCACCAACCGGTCGCAGAGCTCGGCGTAGCCGATCCCGGTTGCCTCGAAGAGCTTCGCGTACACCGAGGTGTCGGTGAAGCCGGGCATCGTGTTGATCTCGTTGACGAGGACGGAGCCGTCGGCCTCGACGAAGAAGTCGCAGCGGGCGAGGCCCGAGCAGCCGGCGAGGGTGAAGACCGAGACGGCGAGCTCACGCACGCGCGCGATCGTTTCCTCGCCGATCGGGGCGGGGACACGCAGCTCCATCCCCCCCTCCGTGTACTTGGCCTCGAAGTCGTACCAGACCCCCTGGGAGACGATCTCACCCGGCAGCGAGGCCCGCGGCTCGGCGTTGCCGAGGACCGAGCACTCGACCTCGCGCCCCCCGGCCGAGGCCTCGACGATCACCCGCGGGTCGTGGCGCAGCGCCAGCTCCACCGCGGCGTCGAGCTCGTGCAGCTTCTCGACCCGGGTGATGCCGACGCTGGAGCCCATCCGCGACGGCTTCACCCAGAGTGGCAGGCCGAGCTGCTCGCAGCGACCCCACCAGTCGTTGCCTTCGACCGCCGCGAAATCGACCTGCGGCACCCCGTGCTCGGCGAAGAGCCGCTTCAGCGTCAGCTTGTCCATGCAGATCGCCGAGGCGAGGACGTCGGAGCCGACGTAGGGGACGTCGAGCCACTCCAACAGTCCCTGGACGCTGCCGTCCTCGCCGAAGGCGCCGTGAAGGGCCGGGAAGACCGCGTCGGCGCCGAGCAGGCCCGTCCCCGGCTCCAGCTCGACCGAGCCGCCGGGGGCGCTCCAGCCCCCGTCGCGGCCGATCGTCACCTCGACCGCCTCGTGGCCCGCCTCGCGCAGGCCGCGCGCGACCGCCGCGCCGGATCGCAGCGAGACCTCGTGCTCGGAGGAGCGGCCGCCCGCCAGCACCGCCACCCTCATTCTTCTTCCCCTTCTTCGACCGGCGCGGTGGCGCGCTTGCCGACCGTGATCGTCACCGTCGTCCCCGGTTCCTCTTCCGATCCGGGCGGCGGGAACTGGTCGATCACGCGGCCGACCTGGCCGGGGACTTCGGTTTCTTCTTCTTCGACGCTGGGGGTGAGGCCGGCGGCGCGGATCGCTTCCACCGCTTCGCGGCGTTCCTTGCCGATCACGTTCGGCACCTGCGCCTGTTCCTTTTCTTCGCCGCCGGAGACGACGATCGAGACCGTCGCGCCCGGTTCGACCTTGCTGCCCGCGTCCGGGGCCTGGCGGATCACCCTGCCCTTCGGTTCGGAGCTTTCCTCTTCGGAGACGCTCGGTTCGAGGCCGCGGCTGCGGATTCTCTGCACCGCCGTTTCCCGCTGGGCGCCAACCAGCACCGGCACCGCGACCAGCTTCGGACCGCGGGAGACGAAGATCGTCACCGTCGAGCCGTTGGTGGCCGTCTGGCCGCCGCCGGGTTCGGAGCGGATCACCTGCCCGGATTCGACCGCGTCGGAGTTGACGCGTTGGACCGCGACTTCGAAGCCGGCCGCTTCCAGCTTCCGCGTCGCCTCTTCCTCGCTCTCCCCGGCGACCGACGGCACCTTGCCGCTGCCGGGCCCCGAGCTGACCGTCAGCGTCACCTCGGGCTTCGAGCAGAAGAAGGTGATGAAGGCGCAGTCGAGCGAGGCCTCCGGCGGCGAGGCGGGTGGGTCCTGCTCGAGCACTTCGTTCGCCGGGGCGTCGCGCTGGACCCGGATCACTTCGCCGACCGAGAAGCCGTCCTGCTCGAGCAGGGTGATCGCGACGTTGAGCTGGTTGCCGGTGACGCCCGGCACCTTGGTCGTCGTGTCGCGGGTCAGCGCCAGGCCGACGAGGATGCCGATCACGATCGCGCCGACGAGCAGGGCCCAGAGCCACCAGTTGCGTTTGCGCTCGTCCTCGACCTCCTCCGGCGTTCCGACTACCGGCGGAGCGGCCGCGAAGGCCGCCGTCTGCCCGCTCACGCCCGGGTCTTTCAGCGCCGCGTCGAGGGCGGCGATGAAGGCGTCGGCGCTCTGGAAGCGCTGCCCCGGCTCCTTCTCCAGCGCCCGCATCACCACCGCGTCGAGCGCCGGTGAGACCTGCGGGTTGATCGAGCTCGGCCGCTGCGGCGTCTCGGCCACCTGTTTCATCGCGATCGCGACGGCGCTTTCGCCCTCGAAGGGGACCCGCCGGGTCAAGGCCTCGTAGAGGATCACCCCGATCGAGTAGAGGTCGGAGACCGGCGTCACCTCGAAGCCCTGCGCCTGCTCGGGCGAGAGGTACTGCGGCGTGCCCATCACCGAGCCGGTCTGGGTGATCTCCGAGACGCCGGCGCGGGCGATCCCGAAGTCGGTGACAACCGCCTTGCCCTCCTCGTCGACGATCACGTTCTGCGGCTTCAGGTCGCGGTGGACGATCCCGTTGCGGTGGGCGAAGCGCGCGCCCTCCAACACCTGGCGGACCAGCGCTACCGCCTGGTCGGGGCTGAGGCCGCGGTCGATCAGCTCCTTCAGCGTCGGCCCCTGCACGTAGCGCATCGCGATGTAGTTGACGTCGCCGTCCTCGCCGCGGTCGAAGACCGCGACGATGTTCGGGTGCTGGAGGCCGGCCGCGTGCTCTGCCTCGCGCTGGAAGCGGGATACGAACTCGCGGTCCTGGAGGAAGCGGTGGTGGAGGACCTTCAGCGCCACCTGCCGCTGCAGGTGCGTGTCCTCGGCCAGCCAGACGTCGGCCATGCCGCCGCTGCCGATCCGACGGACCACCCGGTAGCGGTTGTCGACGATGCTTCCCTCGTTGACCTCAGCCACCGTTCCTCCTCATTCTCCGTTCAGGATCGCTTCCGCGACGTCGCTGAAGATCGGCGCTGCGACGTCGTTTCCAAACTGTTCCGTGCACTCGACCGAGGCCGCGATCGCGATCTGCGGATCGTCGGCGGGGGCGAAGCCGATGAACCACGCTTGGTTCTCCTCTTCGCCGCCGCCGCAGGCGAGGTTGCCCGGCGTTTCCGCCGTGCCCGTCTTGCCGGCCACAGGGACGCCGGAAATCGCCGCGTTGGTCCCGGTCCCTTCGCTGACCACCCCTTCCATCGCCGTGGTCAGCTCGGCCGCCGTCTCCTCGCTGATCGGTTCGCTGTAGACCGAGGGGTCCATGGTGTCGGTGACGCGGCCGTCGGGGTCGACCACCCGCTTCCAGATCTGCGGCTTCATCAGCGTGCCGCCGTTGGCGACCGCCGCCGCCACCTGCGCCATCTGCAGCGGCGTCGCCAGCAGCCGCTCCTGCCCGATCGCGAGGCGGGCGAGGTCGACGGGGTCGTTGGCGGTCAGCATTTCTTCCGTTTCGAAGTCATAGACGCCGCTCTCCAGTACCTCGTCTTCGGGCAGGTCGATCGCCGGCTTGGCGTTGAACCCGAACCGTTCCATGTACTTGAAGAGGGTGTCGTTGCCAAGTTGTTGCCCGAGCTGGCCGAACCAGGTGTTGACCGAGCTGGTGAGGGCGGTGTCGAGGGCGATCGGCCCGAAGTCCTCGTTGAAGTCGTTCTGCAGAGGCGTCCCTTCGACTTCCAGCGAGCCGGGTGCGTCGATCGTCGTTTCCGGCGTGATCGCGCCGCTGTCGAGCCCGGCGGCGGCGGTCACCACCTTGAACGTCGACCCTGGGGGGTAGCGGCCCTGCGTTGCCCGATTCAGCAGCGGCGTTTCGATTCCGTTGTTGGCCAGCTTCGAGTATTCGTAGGGCACGCGGTTGGGATCGAAGGGCGCGTTCGAGGCCATCACCTTGACCGCGCCGGTGCTCGGCTCGAGCGCGACGACGGCGCCGAAGCCTGCTTCTTCGAGCTCGGCCAACGCCAGCCTTTGCGCGTCGGCGTCGATGTTGGTGACGATGTCGTTGCCTTCCTGGGTGTGACCGAGCAGCTCGTCGGCGATCGAGGTGAATTCGGAGCCCTCGCCGACCAGTTCGTCGTTGTGGAACTGCTCGAACTCGGAGTCGCCGTACTGGACGAAGCTGTAGCCGATCGGGTGGCCGAAGAGGGAGCCTTCGGGGTAGCGGCGCACGTAGCGCTTCGCCGCACCCTTGCCCTTCGCGACCGACTTCGCGATCACGGTGCCGTCGGCGGCGAGGATGCGGCCGCGGGGGATCTGCTGCTGCTCGAACAACGGGCGCTTGTTCGCGTCTTTTTCCTTCAGCGCCTCGGCGTCGAAAACCGACCAGTAGGACGTGAACCCGATCAGGACCCCGAAGAGGACCATGACGAAGGCGAAGAGCTTGACGATCTGCCGGTTCACGCCGGCGCTCCCAGGGCCGCCATCCGGCCCGCCGGTTCGGCCGCTTCACGCCGGGCCCGGTCGGAGATCAGCAGCAGCAGCGCCAGGAGGACGAAGTTGGCGACGATCGAGCTGCCGCCGTAGCTGATGAAGGGGAGGGTGACGCCGGTCAGCGGGATCACCCTGGTGACGCCGCCGATGATCACGAAGGCCTGGATCGCGAAGACCGCGGTCAGCCCGGTGGCCAGCAGCTTCGAGAAGCCGTCGCCGGCGATCAGCGCGATCTTGAAGCCACGGGCGGCGACCAGCATGTAGACGAGGACAACCCCGACGGCGCCGAAGAGGCCGACCTCGTTGACGATCAGGGCGTAGATCATGTCCGTCTGCGCCGCCGGCAGCAGCGAGTTGTCGGTCCCCGGGACGGTGATCAGCGCCTCGCCGAAGCCTTTGCCGAAGAGGCCGCCGTCGGCCTGGGCGAAGATCGAGTTGAGGATCTGGTAGCCGCTGCCCTGCGGGTCTTCGTAGGGGTGGAGCCAGATCTCGACGCGCTCGTGGACGTGGGGCACGGTGCTGGCGAAGAACCAGGCGCCGACCAGGAACATCGCCATCCCGATGACGACGAAGGAGAAGCGTCCGGTCGCCACGTAGAGCAGGGCGAGGAAGGCGGCGAAGAACATCAGCGAGCTGCCGAGGTCGCGGATGAAGACGAGCATGAACATCGAGGCGCCCCAGACGACCAGCATCGGTCCGAAGTGCTTCAGCGGCGGCAGCGTCACCCCGAGGACGCGGCGGGCGCCGACGATCAGGACCTCGCGGTGCTCGCGCAGGTAGCTGGCGAGGAAGATGACGATCGCGATCTTCGTGAACTCGGCGGGCTGGAAGGCGAGCGGGCCGATCTTCACCCCGAGGTAGGCGCCGTTGACCTGCTGGCCGATCCCCGGCACCCGCGGCGCCAGCAACAGCAGCAGGCCGCCGATCGCGATCGTGTAGCGGTAGCGCTCAAGCACCTCGTAGTCGCGCAGGAACTGGATCGTCAGCGCGAAGAGGACGAGGCCGAGGACGAACCAGTTGGCCTGGTCGCGCGCCAGCCCCTCGTCGATCCGGTAGACCATCACCAACCCGAAGGCGGTCAGCGTCGCCATCAGCGGGAACAGGTAGGGGTCGGCATCGGGCAGCCGGATCCGCAGGTAGATGTGGGTGACCAGGCAGAGCGCCAGGAAGTAGGCGCCGTAGATGAGGCTGAGGTTGCCGAGCTGTTCGTTCTCCTGCGAGAAGACCGCGGCGAAGCCCGCCGTGAGCAGGATGGCGACGGGAACCAGGGCGAGCAGCTCCCGGTTCCTAGCGGAGGTCAACGAAGGCCCTCGGTCTTTTCGATGTCTTCGAGCAGGGAGACGGCGTCGCCGCGCGAGCGCAGCTTGTGGCCGGTGGCCGCCTCCTGGCGCCGGGCCGGCAGCGACTCGGTCTGGATCGGGCTGGCGTAGCGCTCGGAATAGAGCTCGATCCCGAACGGCAGCTCGTAGGGAGCGCCGCGGTAGAGCGCGACCCGGCCCGAGTCGTCGGTGCCGAGGAACCAGATCTGGCGGTTGCCGTACCAGGCACCGAAGGCAACGGCGGCAAGGACGAGGAGCACGGCCAGCACCTTCAGCGCCCGGCGCAGGCCACGGCGGCGCGGCTGGCCCCCGGCCTCCTCGCGGCGCTTGCGGGCGGCCTCGGCGGCGGCGCGGCGGCGGACCTCGGTCGCGGTCAGCCCCGCCTCCTCGGCGCTCTCGCCGATCAGCGTCGCCCCCTCCTCGGAGCCGGCCCCCGGGTTGCCCGCCTCGGGCGCCGCCGGGTCGGCGAGGCGGAAGGCGACGACGGTGATGTTGTCGCGGCCGCCGGCCCGATTCGCTTCGTCGACCAGCGTCTTCACCGCCGAGCCGAGCGAGGTGGCGCGGATGAGGAGGCGGGCGATCTGCTCGTCGTCGAGCATCGTCGTCAGCCCGTCGGAGCAGATCAGGAAGACGTCCCCATGCTGGGCGGGCACGGTCTGGACGTCGACCTGGACCTCCGGTTCGGGGCCGAGGGCGCGGGTGATGATCGAGCGCTGGGGGTGGTCCTCGGCCTGGGCGTCGGTCAGCTGGCCTTTGCGCCGCATCTCCTCGACCAGCGAGTGGTCGCGGGTCAGTTGTTCGAGCTTGCCGGCGCGGAGGCGGTAGGCGCGGCTGTCGCCGACGTGGCCGATCGCCACCTCCTCGTCCTCGAGGTCGACGATCGCGGCGGTCGTCGTCGTCCCCATCCCGGCCAGGCCGGGGTCCTTGCGGGCGAGCTCGTGGATCGTCCGGTTGGCGCCCTCGATCGTCTCCTCCAGCACCTGCTCGGGCGGCATCGCCGGCAGCTCGCCGGCGAACGACTCGGCCGCCGCCTTCGAGGCCACCTCGCCCGCCTGGGCGCCGCCCATCCCGTCGGCGACGACGAACAACGGTGCGGCGACGTACAGCGAGTCCTCGTTGGCATTCCGCTGACGCCCGGTGTCGGTGCGAACGGCTTCCTGGGCGATCCGCAGCGCCATCAGCCCGCCTCGAACCTGAAGATCGTGTCCCCGATCTGGACCGTGTCGCGGTCGATCAGCTCCGCCTCCCCCTGCAGGGTGGCCCCGTTCAGCAGGGTTCCGTTGGTCGAGTTCATGTCCTCGACGAAGAACCGCCCTTCGCGCGAGAAGACGCGGGCGTGCAACCCGGAGGCGTAGCGGTCTTCGATCTGGACGTCGGCCTCCTTCGAGCGGCCGATCGAAAGGCCGCCGATCAGGTCGAAGCGGTGGTCGCGCTCGAGGCCGCCGCCGCGCTCGACCACCAGCCACGCATCGGGCCCGCGCGGGCCCTCGGCGAAGGCCGGGGCGGCATGGAAACCGGTCCCGTCGGGGGCCGGCGCGTAGGTCCGGCGCAGGTCCTTGAGGGCACTGCGCGCGATCACGAGCACGAAGAGGTAGAGGACGGCGAGGAAGCCGAACTTGAGGGCGACGCTTATGGGGTCGTAGTCCACGCGTCCAGCACCTTAATGAGGGCGGCAGCCGCCCTACTGCTCGATATCGAAGGTGAAGGTGGTGGTGCCCACGGTGACCTGGTCGCCGGGGCTGAGCCGGGTCGAGGGAACGCGGCGCCCGTTGACCTTGATCCCGTTGGTGGAGCCGAGGTCGACGATCTGCCAGTCGCCGTTGTCGGCGCGGCGCAGCTCGGCGTGGCGGCGGGAGACGTTGGGGTCGGAGAGCACGCACTCGACCGACTTCGAGCGGCCGATCGTCGCCTGCGGGCCGTCGAGGACGTAGCGGCGGTCGCCGAGCGAGACGACGGCGCGGGTGGAGACGAGGGCGCCGACCGCCTGCTCGGGGCGTTTCGGCCGCCCGCGGTCGCGCTCGCGGACCGCCGAGTAGACCATCGTGTGCCCCTCTTCCCCCTGTTCGGGCGCCTGCCCCTCGTGTGCCGGCGGCTTCACCAGCCGCGCCTGGATCCCGAACTCGCCCAGCCGCAGCCGCTCGTCGGTGGAGAAGTCCACCTGGGGCCGGGTCAGGAGGTCGTAGCCGCGCCGCCGCGCGTGCTCCAGCAGGTAGCCGGAGAGCTCCTGCTCGAGCGAGCGCTCGTAGCCTTCGAGCTTGCTGCGGTCCTGTCGCGAGAGGAAGACGGTGTACTCGTTGGGGACGTAGACGCGCTGGACCGAGGCGGTCTTGTGGGCGTCCATTTCCTTCGCCAGCTTGCGGGCGAGTTCGACCGGCTGCACCTCCGAGCTGAAGGCACGGCTGAAGACCCCCTCGACGAGGCCTTCGAACATCGACTCCAGTCGACTCAGAGCGCCGATGGCGAAATCCTAGGGAAGGAGGCGCCGCGGAAGGCGGCGCTCAAGGCAGGGCCGCGCCGTGGAGGGCGAGGAAGCCGCCGGCCGCGAGCGCGGCGGCAAGGGCGCCGAGCCGGGTGGCGACGCCGTGGCCGTAGGCGCCGGGCAGGCGGTCGCTGAGCTCCTCGAGCGAGTCCTCGATCGCCGTCCCCAGTTGCTCCAGCGAGGGCCGGTGGTTGGGGCGGGAGGAGAGGCAGGCGTCGACCGTGTCGGTGAGCTCGCGGGGAAGGTCGGGGCGGAGCCGGCGCAGCGAGCGGGTGCGCCCGCCGATCGACCGCGCGGTCGCCGCCGGGGTAGCGCGGCGGTGCGGGTTCTCGCCGCTCCAGCACTCGTACAGGGTCAGGGCCAGCGAGTAGACGTCGGCCTCGGGGCCGGCGGGCCGTCCCTCCGCCTGCTCGGGCGACATGTAGGCGAGGGTGCCAACGACGTCGCCGGCCGCGGTCAGCGAGGCGGCATCGGCGAGGTGGGCGACGCCGAAGTCCATCAGCTTGGCCCGTGGTTCGGAGTCCTCGACGACCTGCACGTTCTGGGGCTTGATGTCGCGGTGGACGACGCCGCGCGAGTGGGCGTGGTCGAGGGCCTCGCAGAGGTCGGCGCCGATCTCGCCGATCTCGCGGTCGGAGAGGTCGCCGGCGGCGGCGAGGCGGGCCAGGGTCGAGCCCTCGACCAGCTCGGTGACGAGCAGCGCATTGCCGTCCTCCTCCCCCAGCTCGTAGAGGGTGACGATGCCGGGGTGGTTGAGGCGGGCGGCGGCCTGGGCCTCGCGGAGGACGCGGCGGCCGGCCTCCCCGCGCTGCTCGATCGCCTTCACGGCGACGGGGCGCTCGAGGCGACCGTCCCAGGCCTCGTAGACGACGCCGAATCCGCCGCTGCCGATGCGGCGCTCGATCAGAAAGCGGTTGAGCACGAGCGAGCCGACCATCGCTCTCCTCACTTCGCCGGTGAAGAAACTCTTCCTGCTCGCCTCGGGGTTGGGAAAAATGCGCCGTTTGCGGCGTCTCCTGGCGGCACAACCGCTCCAGAAGTCATACTTCCGCCCCCAGTGGAGGACTTCACCTCACGACGTTCGTCCCGGCGCGAGCGGCCCCCCCGTCGCCCCGAACGCCAGCAGATCATGCTGCGGCGCGCGCTCGCGCTCGGCGGCGGCCTCGTCCTGCTGATCCTGATCGTCCTCGGGGTCAAGGGATGCCTCGACGCCCGCGCCAACCGCGAGCTCAGCGACTACGCCCGCAACGTCACCCAGATCGTCGAAGAGACCCAGCAGACGAGCAAAGCTTTCTTCGCCAAACTCGAAGACCCGGGGAACGCCTCGGTCACCGACTTCACCGATCAGGTCAACGCCTCGGCCAGCGCCATGGACGCCTATGCGACCCGGATCGACGAGATCGACACCCCGGGCGACATGTCGCGCCCCCAGGGGAACCTCGAGCTCTCCTACGAGCTGCGGGCGAACGCCTTCGACGAAATCGCCGCCAAGATGAGCACCGCCCTCGGCGACGCCGGCGCCGACAAGGCGATGGAAGGCATCGCCAAGCAGATGCAGAAGCTGCTCGCCGGCGACGTCGTCTACGAACAGGTCGTGCGGCCCGAAGTCGACAACATCCTCGCCGCCAACGGGATCTCCGACTCCGACCTGCCGGAGAGCAGCGTCCTGCCGGACGAAAAGTGGCTCGAAACGAGCACCGTCGAAGACGCCCTCAGCGCGGTCAGCGGCGGCAGCACCTCGAGCGTCTCCGGCGTCCACGGCAGCGAACTCAGCGGCGTCATCGTCAACGGCACCGAACTGGTCGAAGGCGCGCCGAGCACGATCGCCGGCGAAGAAGGGGTCGAAGTCGAAGTCCAGGTCCTCAACGTCGGCGAATCGACCGAGAACGGGGTCAGCGTCGCCGTCACCTACGAAGGCAACACCGTCAAGGGTGAAATCGACGAACTCCCGGTCGGCGAAATCGGCACCGTCCTGATCCCGCTGACGCCGCCGCCGAGCGGCGAAGTCACGCTCGAAGTCGAAGTCGAAGCGGTCGACGGCGAGACCCTGACCGAAAACAACGTGGGCACCTACTCGCTGGTCGTCGAATAGCGGCGCCGCGCGTCGCTCTGGTTTGATCCCGCCATGAGGATCGCCTACCTCGGACCCGCCGGCACCTTCACCGAGGACGCGCTCGGGGAGGAGATACCCGCGGGCGGCTACGAGCCGCTGCGGACGCCGACGATCCCCGACGCGATCCTCGCGGTCGAGCGCGGCGAGGCCGAGCGGGCCCTGGTCCCGATCGAGAACTCGCTCGAGGGGTCGGTCCGCCCCACCCTCGACACGCTCGCCTTCGACGCCGGCGCGGTGACGATCGTCGGTGAGCACGACTACCGGGTGCGGGTCCACCTGATCGCCCGCGAGGGAGTCGCGGTCGGCGACGTCGAGGCGGTCCTCTCGCACCCCCAGCCGCTGGCCCAGTGCCAGCGCTTCCTCCGCGAGCAGCTGGCCGACGTCGAACAGCGCAGCGTCAGCAGCACCGCGGCGGCGGTGCGGATGGTGAGCGAGTCCTCGCGGCCCTGGGCGGCTCTCGGGGCGCGGGCGGCGGCCTCGCTGTACGGGTGCGAGTTGCTGGTCGAGGGGGTCGAGGACCAGGACGACAACGTCACCCGGTTCGTCTGGATCGCCCCGCAGGGGACCGAGCCGATCGGGGAAAGCGAGGGACCGTGGAAGACCTCGCTGGTCTTCTCCGAGGTCGGCGCCGACCACCCGGGCGCCCTCGTCGAGTGCCTGAGCGAGTTCTCCGATCGCGGCATCAACCTGACCCGGATCGAGTCGCGGCCGCTGCGCCAGGGTCTCGGGCGCTACATGTTCTTCTGCGATCTCGAGGGCCGGAAAACCGATTCGGCGGTCGGCGAGGCGATCGCGGCGCTGCGGACGAAGGCCGCCTCGGTCCAGATTCTCGGCTCCTACCCGACCGGCTGAGCCGCAGAAAATCCCTTCGTAATTGGGAAGGGGCGCCGAGGTGCCTACAATTCCCGGGCAGTATGGCCAGGGTGCTGGTACTCAACGCGACGTATGAGCCGATCAACGTCTGCACGTTGAGACGGGCCGCTGTCCTGCTCCTGAAGGAAAAGGCAGAACTTCTCGAGCAGCGAGCGGGGGCGGCGCTGCACTCGGAGCACATGACGATGGAGCGGCCCGACGTGATCCGCCTCGTCAACTACGTGCGGATTCCGCGCGAGGCCCACCGCCGCAAGATCACCCGCCGCGCCGTCCTCGCCCGCGACGCCTGGACCTGCCAGTACTGCGGCTCGACCAAAGCCGGCCTCACCGTCGACCACGTCATCCCCCGCTCCCGCGGCGGCAAGTCCGTCTGGGAGAACATCGTCGCCGCCTGCCCACCCTGCAACCGCCGCAAGGGCAACCGCCTGCCGCGCGAGATCCACATGCACCCGGCGACCGTCCCGAAGGCGCCTCCGCCGACCGTCTTCATCCAGGTCGCGAGCCCGAAGATCCCCGCCGCCTGGCAGCAGTACTTACCGCAGGCGGCTTAGCCGCAAGCCACCGAACCGCTCAGCCCTGCTGAGCACGCAAGTAGACTGCGGTCAATGATCCTCTGGCCAGGCGGGGCACAGCGGGCGCGTGCGCTCGTTGCAGGGCTCTTCATCTTCACGCTCGTGCTTGCCTTCGGCGCGGGCACGGCCGCCGCCGGGGTCTGGATCAAGGGGCAGCCGGCGCGTGATGCCGCCTCGTTCTGGACGGCGTCACGGATGCGGGCGGCGAAACCGCTCGAGGTCGGCGGCCGCGCCGAGCCCGACCGCGAGGGATCAGGTCGCGCCGTGGCCTCGCAGGTCGGTGACTTCGGCTCCGACTTCGTCGAAGTGCCCGACCCGACCGCGCCGGGCTTCCGCATCCACGGGGCGATCTTCGTCGACCTCGGCTTCTTCGGCTACGGCCGCTGCTCGGGGACCGCCGTCCGCTCCCCCAACCACAGCGTTGTCTTCACCGCTGGCCACTGCATCCACAGCGGCAGCTCCTTCGGCCGCTGGTACCGCTCGCGCGCCGCCTTCGTTCCCGCCTACCGCTACGGCCAGCGGCCCTTCGGACTCTTCCCGGTGCGCTGGCTGGACACGACGAAGCAGTGGCGGCGGAGCGGCAGCGAGAACTACGACGTCGGCGCGATGGTGGTCGGCCCGAACGAGCGCGGACAGACGCTGACCGAGGCGGTCGGCGGCGCGGAGATCGCCTGGAACCTGAAGCCGAAGCAGAGCTTCGACGTCCATGGCTACCCGGCGGAACCACCCTTCGACGGCGAAACGCAGCGGCTCTGCAGCGGCACCCCGTTCCTCGGCCACGACCCCAGCTCGTTCGTCGAACCGGGACCGCTCAACCTCGCCGTCACCTGCGAACTGAACGGCGGCGCCTCGGGCGGCGGCTGGATGATCGAAGGTGGCAAGACTCTGAACGGCGTCACCGACTACGGATACTTCGACGAAACCTCACCCGCCTACGGCGCCTACTTCGGAAAGGAAGTCGCCCGCCTCTACGGCCGGGCGGCGGCGGTGCGATGAGGCGGCTGGCCTTCCTCCTGATGCTGCTGGCGCTGGCGCTCGGCGTCGCACCGGCCGCGGGGGCGAGCTCATCGCTGCCGCCCCTACCGCCGCTGCCGCACAGCCGGCTCCTCGATCAAGCTCTGCCCGAACACGGTGACCCCGTGCGGCCCGAACCCTCCTTCCGCTCCGGCTTCACCCTTAAGGAGGGCAAGTACAAGGTCGGGGTCAGCACCTACGGCGCCGGCCTCCTCCTCAACGTCTGGCGAGGCGGCAGGAAGCAGCGCTCGATGAGCGGGTACCTGGCCAAGGGAGTGGCCCGGCCCGAACGCCTGCAGGCCACCTTCGGCAAGTTCGGGAAGGTCTCGATGCGCTTCCGCCACACCCGCACCAGCAGGAGCTGCAGCTTCGGCCGGGTCTTGATCAAGCAACACGGCGTCTTCGTCGGCAGCCTCGAGTTCCGCGGCGAAGGCGGCTACGTCTCGGTCGACCTCCACCGGGCGAAGGGGACGATCCTCAGAGAGGGCAAGCGCTGCCACGTCCGCCGTCACCACGACTTCGACTTCTCCGAACTCGAATTCCTCTTCGCCAAGCCGGAAGCGGCGATGCTGGCCTTCTCCCGCGACGGCGTCGACTCGACCGCCCTGCTCGCGATCGCGGCGAAGAAGAAGAGCACCTTCATCGCCGTCGACGAAGAAAGCAGGGGGAAGCTGGCGATCATCCGCCTGGCCCTGGTCCACAAACCGGGCAGCCTGAAGTTCGACGAAGCCCTCACCTCCGGCCGCCTCGTCCCCCCGGCCCCGTTCCACGGCACCGGCCGCTACCACGCCTTCCCCGACGGCACCGCCACCTGGTCGGGCAACCTCAACATCAACTTCCCCGGCGCCCCGCACTTCCCGCTGACCGGCCCGAGCTTCGAAGCGCTGGTCGAAGTTCCCTTCTAGAGAGCGAGCGGCGGCGGCTACTCGCCGGCGCCGTCGACCGAGGCCTCTGCCAGCTCGCCCTGACCGTCGTTCTCGGCGTCGACCGTAGCGGCCGCCGCTTCCTCGGACTCGACCACCAGGGCGACGGCGCTGACGCGGTCGTCGTCCTTGATGTTCATCACCTTGACGCCTTGGGTGGCGCGGCCCATCTGTGAGATGCCGCCGACCGAGGTCCGCTGGACCATCCCGTTCTGGGAGATGAAGAGGAGGTCCTCGTGCTCGCCGACGATCAGGGCGCCGGCGAGGCCGCCCTTCTTCTCGGTCAGCTTCGCGGTGAGGACGCCTTTCGTGCCGCGGCCCTTGACCGGGTACTCGGAGACCGGCGTCCGCTTCCCGTAGCCGTTCTCGGTGACGACGAAGAGTTCGGTGTCGTTGCGGGCGATGTCCATCGCCAGCACCCGGTTGTCCTTGCCGG